>Ga0308159_1000601_pt1 | contig 75431 bp, 69 predicted proteins | sample PhyCR1_FD_201040 | JGI IMG/M metagenome (GOLD analysis project Ga0308159, IMG submission 201040) | Phyllosphere microbial communities from UC Gill Tract Community Farm, Albany, California, United States - DLSLC.R1 | ecosystem: Host-associated > Plants > Phyllosphere > Unclassified | place: USA...
GGCCAACCGTGACCCCAAGGTCACTGGACTCTACCCAAAAGGATCGAAACCATGACTGACGTAGCCAAAGCTGTAGAAGCAATGAAAGCCAAATTCAACCCAGCCGCTGCCGCCGGCCTGGACCTGGTGTTCGGTTTCCGCGTCGACGACGACCAGAACTTCTCGCTGATCGTCAAGGACAGCACCTGCGAACTGCAAGAAGGCGTAAACCCTGACGCCCAAGTGACCCTGGTCACAGACGGCGAAACCATGGAAGGCATCGTCAGCGGCGAAACCGACGGCATGCAAGCCTTCATGAGCGGCAAACTGCGCACCGAAGGCGACATGATGCTGGCCATGAAGCTGAGCGAGCTGTTCCCAGGCTGATTCTCGGGCAACCTGCAATCCCTGTGGGAGGGGGCTTGCCCCCTCCCATATTAGTTTTTGGGTTGCAGCAACAACGCCACCAACGCACTCCACCCCGTCTGGTGCGACGCCCCCAGGCCCCGCCCAGTCTCCCCATGAAAATATTCATGAAACAACACCAAGTCTCGGCTCAGCGGATCCGCCTCCAGCTGCACATACCCTGCCATCGACGGTCGCAGGCCGTTTTCATCCCTCAGGAACAGTCGCGTCAGCCGTTGACTCAGGCTGTCAGCCACGTCCTCCAGGGACGCCAGATACCCACTGCCCGTGGGGTACTCCACTGAGAAGTTATCCGCGTAGTAGCGGTGAAATTCACGCAGCGATTCAATCAGCATGTAGTTCACCGGCATCCACAACGGCCCGCGCCAGTTGGAGTTGCCGCCGTACAAGCGCGAGTCGGATTCACCGGGCTGGTAACGCGCGCACAGCGTGTCGCCGTTCATCTTCAACGCCAGCGGCTGTTCGGCGAAAGCCTTGGACAGGGAGCGCACGCCGAACGTCGACAGAAACTCATCCTCATCGAGCATGCGCCGCAGCAAGTCCTTGGTGCGCTCGCCCCGCAATAACGCCAGCAGCAGGCGATTGCCCTGCCCCGGTTCGTTCCAGCGCGAGACCAGCTTGGCCAGGTCCGGCCGGTGATGCATAAAGCCCAACAAGCGTTCACGCAGGCCTTCCAGGCCTTCATGCTCACGCTGCTCCAGCACCAGCACGGCAAACAACGGCATCAGGCCGACGATGGAACGCAGGCGGACCGGTTCGTTGTGGCCGTCGGGGCGGTGCAGCACGTCGTAGAAAAACAGGTCCTGCTCGTCCCACAGGCCTTCGGCGCTGTCGTCGACGCGGTTGATGGCGCCGGCGATATACAGGAAGTGCTCAAAGAACTTCACTGCGATATCCACGTAAACCACGTTGCGCTTGGCCAATTCCAGGCCGATACGCATCAAGTCCAGCGCATAGGCCGCGACCCACGCGGTGCCGTCGGCCTGGTCCAGCTGGTAGCCCGGTGGCAGCGTGGCCGAACGGTCGAACAAGGCAATGTTGTCCAGGCCCAGGAAACCGCCCTGGAACAGGTTGCGTCCCTCGGCGTCCTTGCGGTTGACCCACCAGGAAAAATTCAGCAGCAGCTTGTGGAAGATTCGTTCGAGAAAATCCAGATCGCCTACACCGGTGAGCGCCTTGTCCTGCTGATACACCCGCCAACTGGCCCAGGCATGCACCGGCGGGTTGGCATCGTCGAAACGCCATTCGTAGGCAGGCAGTTGGCCATTGGGGTGCATGAAACGGTCTTTCACCAGCAGCAACAGTTGTTGCTTGGCGTACCCCGGGTCGATCAGCGCAAAGGCCACCGCCTGGAAGCCCTGGTCCCAGGAGGCGTACCACGGGTATTCCCAGGTGTCGGGCATGGACAGGATGTCGAAATTGGACAGGTGCCGCCAATGGGTATTGCGGATGTGCAGGCGCTCGGGCGGCGGCGCGGGCTGGGCCGGGTCGCCGTCGAGCCATTGGTTCACGTCAAAGTAGTAGAGCTGCTTGGACCACAGCAAACCCGCCAGTGCCTGACGCTGCACGTTGCGTGCATCGTCGTCGGTGATGCCGTGTTGCAAGGTGGCGTAGAAATCATCGGTCTCCTGGCGACGTTGCTCGAACAGCTTGCGCGCATTGACTTCGGGCGCATCCGTTGGCGCAAAGCGCAGGTACAGGGTGCGGCTTTCCAGGCCCGCCAGTTCAAGGATGAAACGCGCGGCGACCTTGGTACCCGCATCGCGACGAATCGCCCCTTGAACACCGCCCACCACATAATCGTTGATCCCATCCTTGAACGGCCCAGGCGCCGGCTGCCCGTCCAGCCTGGGGAAGTTGGTTTCGTTCTCACAGAACAGCCATTCGACACCATCCTGGCCCCAGGCGCTGAGATAACAATCGCCCAGCTCATGATGACGGGCCAGCACGCGGTCACCCTCCAGCGCCAACCTGGGCTTGGGCGCATCGAGGGTCCAGCTCCAGTCATTGCGCGCCCACAACTGCGGCAATACCTGCAAGCGCGTCGGTTGGTCCGAGCGGTTGTGCACGGTCACGCGCATGAAGATATCGTCAGGCTGGTGCTTGGCGTACTCGACGCTGACGTCGCAATAGCGGTGGTCTTCGAACACGCCGGTATCGAGGATTTCGTACTCGGCGTCGCCCAACCCGCGTCGCGCGTTTTCGGCGATCAGGTCAGCGTAGGGGAAAGCGGCATGGGGGTATTTGTAGAGCATGCGCATGTAGGCATGGCTCGGTACACCGTCGAGGAAAAAGTACAGTTCCTTGACGTCTTCACCGTGGTTGCCCTCGGCGTTATTCAGGCCGAACAGGCGTTCTTTAATGATCGCGTCATGTTCGTTCCACAGGGCCAGGCCCAGGCACCAGCGTTGGGCCTTGTCACTGAAACCGGCCAGGCCATCCTCACCCCAGCGATAGGCGCGGCTGCGTGCATGTTCATGGGGGAAGTAAGCCCAGGCGTCGCCATCGGCGCTGTAGTCTTCGCGCACCGTGCCCCATTGGCGTTCGCTCAAATACGGGCCCCACTCGCGCCAGCGCTCGGCCTCCTGAGTGGCCAGGCGTTGACCTTCAATCGTTGCAAGTAACCGGGCCGTCATTGAGTCCTCCATCGCCTGTCAGGTGACTGGCAGTGTAGAACCCAATGACGCCCCGTTGCACATGAAGACTTAGAAGATCGCGTAGGTGTAGTTGAAGATCAGGCGAGTCTGGTCCTGGTCCGCCGTGCCGGTGTTTTTACCGTGGTAGGTGCCGGTACGCAAGGTAGTACCGAAACCCTTCAGAGGACCGGCCTGCACCACGTAGTCCAGACGGAAATCAGCCTCGTTTTCTTTCTGGTCAGGGCCACCGGCCACTTTCGCCTTGATATCCGAGCCGTCCAGATAGGCCACGGACGCCTTCAGGCCAGGCACATAGGCCTTGAAGTCATAGGTGTATTGGCCAAAGTTGACCTGCTCGCCCGCACGCGAGAACTGGCCGACCACAGCGTCGGTGAACAGGTAGAAGTCGCTGCCGCCTGCACCTTGTGCGTGCGGGTCGGCAATGCTGCCCTGGTTGACCCACACGAAGCCGCCATCATCGCCCACGCCAATATGGCCGAGCATCAGGCTGCTGCCGCCCAGCTGGTAGGTAAAGGCCGCACTGTAGGTTTTGTTGTCCACTTCGTTGGCATGCTTGGCATAGCCACCGTTGTTATTGAACTGGTAACCGGACTCGCCATTCTTGCCGTCGCTGCTGCTGTCGAAATAGCGCAGGTCGGTCTTGAACGACTGGTCATTGCCCAGCGGCAACACGTGGACCAGGCCAAAGTAGTTCTGTTTGTAGAAGTCTTGCAGTTGGGCGTAGTAGTACTGCAGCGTCAGGTTTTTCGCGATGACGTTGTCGGAAGAACCAAACGGTTTGTAGTCCACGCCACCGAACTTGAAGCTGTCGCTGTCACGTTGGCCACCGGCCACGCTCAAGCCTGTGGAGTTGCTAGAGGCACGGCCTTCGGCGCGGTTCAACTCACCGCCGGTGAAGGTCACGTTGGGAATGTCATTGGAGGTCAGGATGCCGCCGTCAAAGGTCTGCGGAGCTACACGGCTGTCGTTGGACACCAGGATCGGCAGCACCGGCGCCAGGCCGCCACCGACGTGCAACTCGGTCTGGGAAATCCGGAACTTCACATTGCCCGCTGCACGGCCAAAGGAGTCGGCAGGTTCGGTGCCGTTGTTCTTGGTCGGGAAGAAGCTGTTGCCGTTACCCGACAGGCCTGGGCCCGCCGTGTGACCATCGCCACCGTCCAGGCGCAGGGCACCGAAGGCCATCACGTCGAAGCCGACGCCGAGGGTGCCTTGGGTGTAGCCGGATTTGTAATCGAAGCGCAGCGCTGTCGCGGCTTCACGCAGATCGTTGTTGGTCCCCGAGCGGTTGTCCGCGCTGTAGTACATGGTCCGCGAGCTCACAGCCGCATGGCTGTCTTCGAGGAACCCGCTGTGACCGTTGCCCGTGCCCAGAGAGCCGAGCCCGAAATCATCAGCGTAAACCTGTTGTGCAAGAACGGCGGCGGCGATTGACAGCGCCAGTGTAGAAATTTTCATTAACGACGGCCCCTAAACATATTTTTATGTGTGCGATGTGCGAAACGACGTTTTCATCCTTGCAAACGTGACGATTCTTTCATGGCGGGTGGGGCCGACTCCGTGAAGAATTAGTTAGTAAAACCGGGCAAAAATGAAACTTGCGACTGGCTGATTTTTGTCACACTCACGTCATCCCATTCATTTGCAGAATGAAGTCCAGAGGAATCTTCGTTTGCAAGCGCCCCTGGCGCCCAACAGAATCCGGAAAAAGGCCAACTTCATCGCCATAGCCATCAGGAATTTTTCTATGCATACCACCGCACATGTCAGCCCCGATGAGATCCGCAAGGGCTTCTCCAAGGCCATGTCCGCTATGTACCGAGATGAAGTTCCCTTGTATGGCGCACTGATGGAGCTGGTCGCCGAGACCAATGCCCACGTGCTCGACACCCAACCGGGTGTGGCGCAACAGCTGCGGCGCACCGGCGAGATCCAGCGTTTGGACCTGGAACGCCACGGCGCCATCCGCCTGGGTGCCGCCGAGGAACTGGCGACCATCAGCCGCCTGTTTGCCGTGATGGGCATGCACCCGGTGGGTTACTACGACCTGACCCCGGCCGGCGTGCCGGTGCACTCCACCGCGTTTCGCGCCGTACATGAGCGCGCGTTGCAAACCAGCCCGTTTCGGGTGTTCACCTCGTTGCTGCGCCTGGAACTGATCGAAAACCCCGAACTGCGCGCCTTTGCCGAAACCGCCCTGGCCAAGCGCAGGATCTTCACTGCCGGCGCCCTTGCATTGATCGAACAAGCGGAAAAGGACGGCGGCCTCAACGCGCCGGACGCCGAAGAGTTTATCCGCCAGGCCCTGGAAACCTTTCGCTGGCACCACACCGCCACCGTCACCGGCGCGCAGTACCAGCAACTCAGCGACCAGCACCGCCTGATTGCCGACGTGGTGGCGTTCAAGGGCCCACATATCAACCACCTGACCCCGCGCACCCTGGACATCGACCAGGTGCAAGCCGCCATGCCCGGCAAAGGCATCACCCCCAAGGCGGTGATCGAAGGCCCGCCCCGGCGCAACTGCCCGATCCTGTTGCGCCAGACCAGCTTCAAGGCCCTGGACGAGCCCATCGCCTTCACCGACGCCAAAGGCAGCCACAGCGCGCGTTTCGGCGAAATCGAACAGCGCGGCGTCGCCCTCACCCCCAAGGGCCGTGCCCTCTATGACCAATTGCTGAACGCCGCCCGCGATGACTTGGGCGCGTTCCCCAATGAAGGCAATGCCGCGCGCTATACGCAACTGATGGAGCAACACTTCCAGGCCTTCCCCGACGACCACGCACAGATGCGTGAACAGCAACTGGCCTACTTTCGCTACTTCGCCACCGAACAAGGGTTGGCGGCGCGCGGCCAGGCCGATCAACCACATTCCCTGGACGCATTGATCGCCGCCGGCCACGTGGATGTGGAACCGTTGGTGTATGAGGATTTTCTGCCGGTGAGCGCGGCGGGAATCTTTCAATCCAACCTGGGAGATACAGCGCAGAGCCACTACGCAGGCAATTCCAATCGGGCGCAGTTCGAGCAGGCGCTGGGGCGCAAGACCCTGGATGAGTTGAGGCTGTATGGCGAGACGCAGCAGCGTTCGATCGATGAGTGCATTCAAACACTGCGGGGTAAATGAGGGTGCCCACCCGGCTCAGCAGCGCAATCCTTGCGCCGTAAAAGCCCCAAGAGCCGGGTGGGCGGGCGGCATCATAGGCAGTGAAATGCGCCCTGTCTTTCAGATAAATCTGAATAAATATTACGACGTTTCGTAGGACGGCCCCTTTAGCCCAATCGCCCCACAATCTCGTCTTTGACCAACAAGCGTTTCTTCTTCAGCTTCTCCACATCCTCATCGCTGGCACTCGCCGATTCCGCCTTCAGCACCTCGGCGTCGGCAGCGTCGTATTGAGTGAGCAGCGAGTCCAGGCGTTTGTCGCTTGCCCTGCGTTCGTGAACGACTTCCTTGCTCAACCCCAAGTCCTGATACAGGTCGTGTTTCACTGGCATGGCGTACCTCCGCAAGTTGATCAATGGCTTACGCCCTTGAAACTAGACCATTGCGAGGGGTCTTGTCATGTCCGTGATCAAACCATCCCCGTTCGTCGCGGCGCGGCCGATGGGATCAAACCTTTGCCGCCCCCTGCCCTCCACTGTAGATCGTCACTCACGGGGGACCGGTTTCATGACTCACGCTGCCACTGCTGTCGACACTCAATGCATCAACACTATTCGCACCCTGGCCATGGACGCCGTGCAGAAGGCCAACTCCGGCCACCCGGGCACGCCCATGGGGCTGGCGCCGGTGGGGTATGCGCTGTGGAGCCGCTTCCTGCGCTACCACCCGCAGCAGCCCGACTGGCCCAACCGTGACCGTTTTGTGTTGTCGGTGGGGCATGCGTCGATGCTGTTGTATTCGCTGCTGCACCTGGCCGGCGTGGTCGAGATCGATGCTCATGGCCAACGCACCGGGCAGCCGGCGATCAGCCTGGACGACATCAAACAGTTCCGGCAGATGAGTTCCAAGACCCCGGGCCATCCCGAGTACCGCATGACCACCGGCGTGGAAACCACCACCGGCCCCCTCGGCCAGGGCTGCGCCAACAGCGTCGGCATGGCCATGGCCGAGCGCTGGCTGGGCAAGCGCTTCAACCGCGACGGCAAGGTGTTGTTCGACTACAACGTCTACACCCTGTGCGGCGACGGCGACATGATGGAAGGCATCAGCAGCGAAGCGGCGTCGATGGCCGGCCACTTGCAGCTGGATAACCTGTGCTGGATCTACGACAACAACACCATCAGCATCGAGGGCCACACTGAGCTTGCGTTCAGCGAAGACGTGATCAAGCGCTTCCAGGCCTACGGCTGGCACACCGTGCACGTCACCGACGCCAATGATTTACAAGCGCTGAGCGCCGCCCTGGAAACCTTCCAGGCGAACACCGGCGCGCCAACCCTGATCGTGGTCGACAGCGTGATCGGCTACGGCTCGCCACACAAACACAACACCGCCGCCGCCCACGGCGAACCCCTGGGTGACGAAGAAATTCGCCTGACCAAAGCCGCGTACGGCTGGCCCCAGGACTCCAGCTTCCTGGTGCCCGATGACGCCCGCACGGTCCTGCGCGACGCACTCCTGGCGCGCAGCCAGCCGTTGTACGAAGAATGGAACCAGCACCTGTCGCAGCTCGAACAATACGAACCAGAGCTGGCCGATGAACTGCGCCGCATGCGTGCCGGGGAAATGCCCGAGCATTGGCAGGACGACTTGCCCGCCTTCGACACCGACGCCAAAGGCGTGGCCAGCCGTGCCGCCGGCGGTGAAGTGCTGAACGCCTTCGCCCAGCAGATCCCCTGGCTGCTCGGTGGCTCGGCGGATTTGTCGCCGTCCACCAAGACCAACCTCACCTTCGACGGTGCCGGGCGTTTCAGCGCCGACGACTACAGCGGGCGCAACCTGCACTTCGGCATCCGCGAACACGCCATGGGCGCGATTGCCAACGGCATGGCGCTGTCCTACCTGCGGCCGTACACCTCGACGTTCCTGGTGTTCAGCGACTACATGAAACCGCCGATCCGCCTGGCGGCAATCATGGAGTTGCCGGTGGTGTTCGTGTTTACCCATGACTCGATCGGCGTGGGCGAAGATGGGCCGACCCACCAGCCCATCGAGCACCTGACCCAACTGCGCGCCACCCCCGGGCTGCTGACCCTGCGCCCCGGCGATGCGAATGAAACCCTGGAACTGTGGAAGGTCGCCCTGGCGCAAACCCATCGGCCGAGCTGCGTGGTGCTGTCGCGCCAGCCGCTGCCGACGCTGGACCGTACCCAGTACGCCGCCGCATCGGGTGCAGCCAAGGGCGCCTATGTACTGGCGCGGGCGGATAAGCCTGAGGTGATCCTGATTGGCACAGGCAGCGAGGTCAGCCTGGCCGTGGCCGCCTATGAGCAGCTCAAAGCCGAAGGAATTGCCGCCCAGGTCGTCTCCATGCCCAGCTGGGAACTGTTCGAAGACCAGGACCAGGCCTACCGCGACAGCGTATTGCCTCCGGCGGTGAAAGCCCGTGTGGTAGTCGAACAGGCCGGCCCCCTGGGCTGGGACCGCTACGTCGGGCAAACCGGCGCCAAAGTGGTGATGAACAGCTTTGGCGCCTCGGCGCCGCTGGCCAAGTTGCAAGAGAAGTTCGGGTTTACTGCGGAGCACGTGGTGAAGCAAGCCAAGCAACAGATCCAACTGACTAAAACACAGTAATAAATGTGGGAGGGGGCTTGCCCCCTCCCACATTTGATCGCCTTTGACAGTCAGATCAGCTCTCGCGCCAGAAACGGCGCGGTGCGGCTGGTTTTGCTCTTGGCGACTTTTTGTGGCGGCCCACTGGCCACCACCTTCCCGCCCAAATCCCCCGCCCCCGGCCCGATATCGATCACCCAGTCACTCTGGGCCACCACGCGCATTTCATGTTCCACCACGACCACCGTGTGCCCGGCGTCCACCAAGTGGTTGAGTTGGCTGAGCAAGCGGTCGACATCCCGTGGGTGCAAGCCTGTGGTCGGCTCGTCCAGCACATACAAGGTGGCGCCGCGGGCATTGCGTTGCAGCTCAGTGGCCAGCTTGATGCGCTGCGCCTCGCCGCCCGACAGCTCGGTCGCCGGTTGGCCCAGGCGCAGATACCCCAGGCCGATATCCCGCAGCGTCTGCAACGAGCGCAGCACGCCAGGTTGTTCGGCAAACACCTCCACCGCCTGTTCCACCGTGAGCCCCAACACTTCGGCGATGTTCAGGCCCTGCCATTTGATCGCCAGGGTCTCGGGGTTATAGCGCGCGCCGTGGCAGGTCGGGCATGGCGCGTACACGCTGGGCATGAACAGCAATTCAACGCTGACAAAGCCCTCGCCTTCGCAATTCGGGCAGCGGCCCTTGGCGACATTGAAGGAAAATTGCCCCGCGTCGTAATCGCGCTTTTTCGCCGCAGCCGTGGCCGCGAACAGTTTGCGCACGTTGTCGAATAACCCGGTGTAGGTCGCCAGGTTCGAGCGCGGGGTGCGGCCAATGGGCTTCTGGTCCACCTGCACCAGACGGCGAATGTGCTCAAGGCCTGCGCTGATGTGCCCGCCGCTGGTTTGCGGCGCATCGTCTTCCAAACTCGGTTCTTCGTCATTTTCCACGCGGCTGCCGAGGCCGCTGCCCACCAGTTCCAGCAGCGCCTGGCTGACCAGGCTGGACTTGCCCGAGCCGGAAATCCCGGTCACTGCCGTAAAGCAGCCCAGCGGGAATTCCACGTTCAAATGCTTGAGGTTGTTGCGCGTTACGCCCTGCAGGCTCAGCCAGCCGCTGGGTTCACGGCGCGCTTGGCTCGAAGCGCGCTGTTCGGCAAACAGATACGCTCGGGTTTGCGACGCCTCAACGTCCGCCAAACCGGCCGGCGGCCCGCTGTACAGCACTTGCCCGCCATGCTCGCCGGCGGCCGGGCCGACGTCGATCAGCCAGTCGGCGCGGCGCATGGTTTCCAGGTCATGTTCCACCACAAACAATGAGTTGCCTGCCGCCTTCAAACGCTCCAGCGCGGTGAACAGCGCTTCGCCATCCGCCGGGTGCAGGCCCGCCGAGGGCTCATCCAACACGTAAATTACGCCGAACAGCTGCGAGCCCAATTGCGTGGCCAGGCGCAGGCGCTGCAACTCGCCGGACGACAGGGTCGGCGTGCTGCGCTCCAGGGACAGATAACCCAGGCCCAGCTCGGTCAAGGTGCTCACGCGCTCGAGCAAATCCTCGGCGATACGCTGGGCGGCCAGGCGCTTTTCCACCGACAGTTTCATCTTGTCCTGCCCCGCCGCCACCGGCCGCAGCACCTCGGCCAGCCGGGTCAGCGACAGTTGCGCCAACTCACCGATGTCCAGCCCGGCAAACTTCACCGACAACGCGGCCTTGTTCAACCGTTTGCCCTCGCACAACGGGCAGGCGCTGCCCTGCATGAACTGCGACACGCGCTTTTTCATCAGCGCGCTTTGGGTGTGGGTGAAGGTGTGCAGGATGTAGCGCCGCGCGCCGCTGAACGTGCCCTGGTAACTCGGCTCCAGCTTGCGCTTTACCGCGTCGCGGGTCTGTTCGGGGGTGAAGCCGGCGTACACCGGCGCGGTGGGGGTTTCTTCGGTGAAGAGAATCCAGTCGCGCTGCTTTTTCGGCAGGTCGCGCCAGGGGATGTCGACGTCATAGCCGAGGGTTACCAGGATGTCGCGCAGGTTTTGCCCCTGCCACGCCAACGGCCAGGACGCCACGGCGCGTTGGCGAATCGTCAGCGACGGATCCGGCACCATCAGCGCCTCAGTCACCTCATACACGCGGCCCAGGCCGTGGCATTGCGGGCAGGCGCCCTGGGGCAGGTTCGGCGAGAAGTCCTCGGCGTACAGCATCGCCTGCCCCGGCGGGTAACTGCCGGCGCGCGAATACAGCATGCGGATCAGACTCGACAAGGTGGTGACGCTGCCCACCGACGAGCGCGCGCTCGGCGTGCCGCGCTGCTGTTGCAGGGCCACGGCCGGTGGCAGGCCTTCGATGGAGTCCACATCCGGCACGCCCACCTGGTCGATCAGCCGCCGTGCATAGGGCGCCACCGACTCGAAATAGCGGCGCTGGGCCTCGGCATACACGGTGGAAAACGCCAGGGATGATTTGCCCGAGCCGGACACGCCGGTAAACACCACCAGGGCATCTCGGGGAATGTCCACGTCGACATTACGCAGGTTGTGTTCGCGGGCGCCACGTACGCGCACGAAACCTGGGCGCTGGGCAGTGATCGGGGGGATGTCGCGCTGTGAAGTCATGGGCAACCTTGATGGGCCGAGAGCACGCTGCGCACCCGTTGCGCCAGGGCTTCGGGGCTGTAGGGCTTGCTCAGCAGGTGAATATCGGGGCTTAGCAGATGGTTGGTCGACAGGATGTCGCGGGTGTGGCCAGAGGTGAACAGCACCGCCACGGGGGGAGATTGCGCGCGGGCCCACTCGGCCAGGTCGGTGCTTTTGGTGCGCCCGGGCATCACCACATCGGTGAAAATCAGCTCCGGTTGCAGGCCGGCTTGCAGCTTGGACATGGCCTGGTCGCCGTCCTCGGCGGTGACCACCGTGTAGCCCGATTCTTCGAGCACTTCCACCACGGTCAGGCGCACGCCTTCATTGTCTTCAACCACCAGGATGGTTTCCTGGCCGCCCACCGGCGCCACAGGCTCGGCCGGCTCTTCCAGGCTTTCTTCGCCAAGGCTGCGCGGGAAGTACAACTTCACCACCGTGCCCTGGCCAACTTCGCTGCTGACCTCCACATGCCCGCCGCTTTGGCGCACAAAGCCGAACACCATGCTCAGGCCCAGGCCGGTGCCATGGCCGTCACGCTTGGTGGTGAAAAACGGTTCGAACACCTTCGCGCGGATCGCCGGCGGCATGCCCACGCCGGTGTCGGTCACCGCCAGGCGCACGTACTCGCCGGGGCTGACGCTTTTGCCCACGCAATCGTCGGGGTTGAGGATGATGTTTTCGCCGCTGATGCGAATCACGCCCTCGCCTTTCATGGCGTCGCGGGCATTGATCGCCAGGTTGAGCAGCGCGTTTTCCAGTTGGTTGCGGTCGACGTTGATGCACCAGGATTCCCGGGGCAATTGCACATCGATATGAATGGTTTCGCCCAGCGCCCGTTGCAGCAGTTCGCCGAGGCCGGCGTAGATGCGCTGCGGGTTATACACCGCCGGCGACAACGGCTGGCGACGCGCAAACGCCAGCAGTTGCGCCGACAGCTTGGCGCCACGTTCCACGGCCGCAATGGCGGCACTGACGCGCCGCTGCACTTGGGCGTTATCCGGCTCGTGCCGAGCCAGCAGGTGCAGATTGCCGGAGATCACTTGCAGCAGGTTATTGAAGTCATGGGCCACGCCGCCGGTGAGGCCGCCGATGGCTTCAAGCTTCTGCGACTGGCGCAGTTGCTCTTCGGCTGCAGAGCGCGCCTGTACTTCGGCGGCCACGCGTTGTTCAAGGTTGTGGGTGAGTTCCTGACGCACGCGCTCGGAATGCACGTGCTCGGTGGTCTCCACTACGATCGCCAGCACCCCGGCCGGTTGCTGGTTATCGCCGGCGACGGGGCTGTAATACAGGTCCAGCCACACGGTTTCAGGCTTGCCATTGCGCAGCAGCACCAGGTCCTTGTTGTTGAACGACAAGGTGCCGCCGGCCAGGCAGGTGTCCATCACGTGGCGGTTGAAATCAGCCACTTCCGGCCAGCCCAGGGCGACTTGCGTACCCAGCAAATACGGGTGCCGACCGCCGGCAAACACCGAATAGCTGTCGTTGTAGATCATGTAGCCCATCGGCCCCCACAACATCACCATGGGCACCGGCGAGGCCAGCATCATTTGCACGGTACAGGCCAGGCTGGTGGACCATTGATCGAGTGGGCCGAGGTCGGTAGTCGACCAGTCGAACGCGCGAATCCGCTGGGCCATTTCGCCGGCCCAACCTTCACAGCCATGGGGGTTGGATAAAAATTGCATCGTTTGACTCTGCGCAAAAGAGAAGACAGCCGCAAAATTTGGAGCGCGCCGAAGGCGAATCGTTTCATCTTGTATAACTTAGGGGCAGTCGTCGTACAAGTCACTGACGTCAGTGAAAATCCCGGCTGCGCACGTTGATCCCTTCCAACAGCGGCGTCAGGTCGGTGAGGCGCCCGGCGATCAGGTGCCGCACCTCGCCCACCGCCTCCCAGCGCCCATCCACCTTGAGCAGCCGCGAGCCCACCAGCGCCTGGCGTTGGCGCTCGGCCAGGTCGCGCCAGACCACCACATTGAGGTTGCCGAATTCATCCTCCAGCGTAACAAAGGTCACCCCGCTGGCCGTGCCCGGGCGCTGCCGACCGGTGACCAGCCCGGCCACGCTGACATTGCGCCCATGCTCCACCGCCATCAGCTCCACGGAGCTGCGGCAACGTCGCTTGCGCAACTCGGCCCGCAACAACGCCAGCGGATGCGGGCCAAGGGTGGTGCCAAGCATGGCGTAATCGGCCTGCAAGTCCTCACCCACCGTGGGCGACGGCAGTTCCACCACGGCTTCGTCGGGGCTGGGCAGGCCCGCGAACAAGCCCAACTGCTTATGCACCCCCGCCACTTCCCAGCGTGCCGAATGCCGGTTGCCGGCCAACGCGCGCAAGGCCCCGGCATCCGCCAGCAATGCCTGGGCGCGGGCATCCAGCCCGGCGCGCGCGTCGAGGTCGGCAATGTCGCTGAACGTGCAGCGTTGACGCGCCGCTTCGAGGCGCCGCCCATCCTCTTCGCGAAACCCGGTGATCATGCGCAAGCCCAGGCGAATCGCCGGTTGCGCACCGTCGATGGGCTCCAGGCTGCAATCCCAGTCACTGGCCAGCACGTCCACCGGGCGAATCTGCAAGCGATGGCGCCGCGCGTCCTGCAGGATCTGGTCCGGGCTGTAGAACCCCATAGGCCAGCTGTTGATCAGCGCACAGGCGAAGGCCGCCGGTTCATGGCACTTGAGCCAGCAACTGGCGTAGGTCAGCAGGGCAAAACTGGCCGCGTGGGACTCGGGGAAACCATAGCTGCCAAAGCCCTTGATCTGCTCGAAGATCTGCGCAGCAAACGCTTCGGTGTAGCCGTTTTTCAGCATGCCGGCGCGCAGGCGGGCCTGGTGTGGTTCCAGGCCGCCGTGGCGCTTCCAGGCGGCCATGGAGCGGCGCAACTGATCGGCCTCGCCGGGGCCATAGTCGGCGGCGACCATGGCAATCTGCATCACCTGCTCCTGAAACAATGGAATGCCCAGGGTGCGTTTAAGCACCGTTTCCAGCTCTGGCGACGGATAAGTGGTCTCCTCCTCCTTGTTCCGCCGCCGCAGATACGGATGCACCATGCCGCCCTGGATCGGCCCCGGCCGCACAATCGCCACTTCGATCACCAAGTCATAAAACGTCTGCGGCTTGAGCCGGGGCAGCATCGACATCTGCGCCCGCGACTCGATCTGGAACACGCCGATGGTGTCGGCCTTGCTGATCATCGCGTAGGTGGCCGGGTCTTCCTTGGGGATCGTCGCCAGGGCCAGGTCCTGGTTGCGATGGCGGCGCAGCAAGTCGAAACAGCGGCGGATCGCACTGAGCATGCCAAGGGCGAGGATATCCACCTTGAGCAGGCCTACGGCGTCGAGGTCGTCCTTGTCCCACTGGATGATGGTGCGCTCGGCCATGGCGGCGTTTTCCACCGGCACCAGAGTGTCCAGCGGGTATTCGGAAATCACGAAGCCGCCAGGGTGCTGGGACAGGTGCCGCGGGAAGCCGATCAGTTGCTGGGTCAGGGTTAGCACGCGACGCAGGATCGGGCTGTCGGGGTCGAAGCCGCCTTCACGCAGGCGCTCCAGGGGCGGCGCGTCATCACTCCAGCGCCCGCAGCAATCGGCCAGGGCGTTGATCTGGTCTGGCGGCAAGCCGAGGGCCTTGGCCACATCGCGCACCGCACCGGCCGCGTGGTAACTGCTGACCACCGCCGTCAGCGCCGCGCGGGTGCGGCCGTAGCGCTCGAACACGTATTGCAGCACTTCTTCGCGGCGCTCGTGTTCAAAATCCACGTCAATGTCCGGCGGCTCGTTGCGCTCGCGGGAGAGAAAGCGCTCGAACAGCATGTCGCTCAGGCTGGGGTCGATCTCGGTGATGCCCAAGGCAAAACACACCGCCGAGTTGGCCGCCGAGCCCCGGCCCTGACACAGGATCGAACGGCTGCGGGCGAAGCGCACGATGTCATGCACCGTGAGGAAATAACTTTCGTAGCCCAGCTCGCTGATCAACGCCAACTCCTTGTTGATCTGCTGCAAGGTCTTGGCATTCACCCCTTCTGGCCAGCGATGGGCGATACCTTCTTCGGTCACGTGGCGCAGCCAGGATTGCGCGTCATGGCCGGTGGGCACCAGCTCGCGGGGGTAGTGGTAGCGCAACTGGCTGAGGTCGAAGGTGCAGCGTTGCGCGATGGCCAGGGTTTCGTCGCGCAGCGCGGGCGGGTACAGCGCGGCCAGGGCATCGAGGCTGCGCAGATGCCGCTCGCCATTGGGGTGCAGGCGCGTGCCGGCTTCGGCCACCGGCACGTGATGGCGGATGGCGGTCATGGTGTCTTGCAGCGCCCGGCGACCGCGCGCATGCATGTGCACATCGCCGCAGGCCACCGCCGGAATGTTCAAACTGGCGGCCAGTTGCAGGCGTTGCTGCAGATGGCGCGCATCATCCTGGCCGCAGTGCAGGTGCACCGCCAGCCACAGGCGTTCGGCGAAGGTTTCGCGCAGCCACTGGATCTCGGCCTGGGTGTTGTGGTCTTCGGCGACCCATAGCGCCAGCAGGCCGGGCATGGGTTGGTCGAAGTCTGCCTGCAACAGGCGATAGCTGCCCTTTTCGGCGCGCCGCCGGGCCAGGGTAATCAAGCGGCACAGGTGTTGATAGCCGCTGAGGTCTTCCACCAGCAGCACCAGTTTCGGGCCGTTTTCGAGGCGCATCTCGCTGCCGATAATCAGCGGCAACTCCACCGCCTTCGCCGCCTGCCAGGCGCGCACGATGCCTGCCAGGGTGCATTCATCGGTTATAGCCAGCGCGCTGTAGCCCTGGCGCTTGGCCCGTTCGAACAACTCCAGCGCGCTGGAGGCGCCGCGCTGGAAACTGAAGTTGGACAGGCAATGCAACTCGGCATAACTCATGCGAACCAGCCTTGCAGCCACAGCCCGTCGCTTTGGCCCACGCTGCGATAGGCCCAGCCTTGCTGGCCGGCGCGGGTCTGGATCAGGTAGTAATCGCGGCGGACATCGGCGCCGTCCCACCAGCCGGATTCGATCCGCTCCGGGCCCATCAATATCTGCACGCCCTGCTCGGCCAGCAAGGTCGGTTCATGCAGCAACCAGCCGGGGCGCTGCACCTTGTTCAAGGTTGGGCAGGCGCGGCTGTCGGCCGCGGCTTGCCAGGCGCATTCGGGACGGTGGTCGGCGTGAAAGCGCAGGCCTTGCACGGCCTCGTCGCCCAGCCTTGCACGCAGGCGTTCGCGCAGTTGCTCCCAGGGCAAGGTCTGTTGCGGGCGGTCGTCGAACAGGTCCTGGCGTTGCGGCACGAACACCGGCAGGTCCTGGGCCACCAGGCGAAAGCCGCGCACGGGTGAGCTGACTTGCACCTGTTCCAGGCGCCCTCGGGCCAGTTCGAAGAGCATCGCCGGTTCACGCTCGGCACTCAGCAGGCCAACCTTGATCACGCTGTCCGGCGCCTGGGCATGTTCCAGGTGCAGGTCGAAACGCTGCACGCCACTGTCGCGCCCGCAGAGGAACGCGGACAGATCGCCGGTCAAGCGGCGTAAGGGAAACAACAAGGCCTGGTGGGATTGCACATCGAAATTCAACTCGATGCGCACGTCGAACTGGTCCGGCGGCTGGTAGAACGCCAGTGCCAAGGGCCGCTGCCCGGCCAGCGCATCCAGGTGTTTGAGCAGCGTGGCGTCAAAGCGCCGCGCCAGGGTATGCCGGGGCAACGCCTGCACTTGGGCCAGGGTGCGCAAGCCCATGCGCGCCAAGGCCGTGGCGGCCTGCGGTTCAAGGCCGGCGCGGTCGATAGGCAGCGGCGCCAGGGCCGGCATCAAGGCCTGATCGTCGACGGCCAGGCCATCGTAGATATTCGCCAGCACCCGTGCGGCCGCCGGGTTGGGCGCGGCGACGATGCGGTGGCGAAAACCCAGCTCGGTCAGCTCCTTGCGCAAGCGCGCCTCGAACTGCGACCAGGGCCCGAACAGGCCCAGGCTCGACTCGATCTCGAACAGCAACGCACGCGGGTAATACACGCTGACCTGGGAGCTGAAACGGTAGGCCCAGGCGGCGAGAAACTGCTGCCAGCGCTCGATATCCACGGGGTCGTATTCGGCGCAGGTAAAGGTCTTGGCCAGGGCCTGCGCCGCCGTCAGGGACTGCCCGGGGCGCAGGCCCAAGGCACGCGCAGCCTCATTGACGGTTTGCAGCACGCGCCGCTGCGGCGTGCCGGCCAGCAGTGCCAGCGGCTGATCCGGTTCAGGGTGCAGACGCTGCACCCCGTCCAGCGCCAATTGCGGGAACACAATACACACCCAGCGCATGGCAACCTCAGTGCCCCGCCAGTGCAATCGGCGCCGGGTGGGCCAAACCGCCCCGGCACTTGAGCACGCGCACTTGCGCAGGTTTTGTCTCGACCGCCAGGCGCAAGGCGGCGGGCGATGCGTTGATCGCTTCGCCCAGGGCACGCCAGGCAAACGCCAGGGTCTGGCCGGTTTCGGCGGCCACCTGCAAGCGCCGCAGTGCGCGGTCATCGGCCTTGCGCGGCCAGCACAGTACCGCGCCGCAACTGCCCGAACGCAGGCATTGCTCCACCGCCCACAGTGCATCGCGCTCCTCGGCCTGCACCACCGACAGCTGGCGCAAGTCCACCCCGGCGTTCTGCCAGGCATGGGGATACGGCGTGTAGGGCGGCGCCACCAGCACAATGCGCTCACCGGCCTTTGACAAGCGCGCCAGGGTCGGCAGCACCAGTTGCAACTCGCCCACGCCCTCCCTGGCCATCAGGATTTCGCTCAAGGCCGCTTCCGGCCAGCCGCCCGTGGGCAGCACCGCGTCCAGCGCCGCCAGCCCGGTGGGGTGCACACTGGCCGGCGGCGCGGCAGGCCGGCCCTTCCAGACGCGGCCGCCGTTGAACAGCGTATCCAGCGCAACCACGGCGCCCATCACCCTTGCCTCACCAGGCCGCAGAACACGCCTTCGATGGCCAGGTCCTGGTCAGGGCCCACCACGATGGGTTGGTACGCGGGGTTGCGTGGCAACAGGCGCACATGGTCGCCGTGGCGTTCGAAACGCTTGATGGTGACTTCGCCGTCCAGGCGCGCCACCACGATCTGCCCGTTCAAGGCCTCGGCGCTGCGGCGTACGCCGACCAGGTCACCGTCGAGGATGCCGTCCTCGATCATCGAATCGCCCTGGACCCGCAGCAGGTAGTCCGGGGTTTTCGCGAAAGTGGCGGGGTCGAGTTGCAGGCGGTTGTGCACTTCGGCATCAGCGCCGATGGGCAGGCCGGCGGCGACTCGGCCAAGCACGGGGATATCCAGCCATTCGGGGCGTGGAGGTTGGTTGAGCAGGCGGATGCCGCGCGCCTGGTTGGGGTTGACCTCGATAAAGCCGGCTTCGGTCAGGGCCACCACGTGTTTACGCGCAACGCTACGCGAGGCGAAACCAAACGCCTCGGCGATCTCGGCGAGGCTGGGGGGCTGGCCTTGTTGCGCGATACGGTCGCGGATGAAGGTCAGGATGGCGGTGCGGCGGGGGGTCAGGGTCGTCATGGAGTACATTTGTACTCTTGTGAGATATTTCTGACAATAGCCGGCAGTCGGGGGGTGGCTGGACCTGGAGCCGACCGGCACTTCATAAGTGAACCGAGTCAAAAATGTGGGAGGGGCTTGCCCCCGATGAGGATGTGTCAGTTGATAAATGCGTAACTGACTCACTGCCATCGGGGGCAAGCTCCCTCTCACATGTTTGATCGCCTCACCACCCCTCTTTCAACATCCGCAACTCCAGATGCTGCAACAGCATGATGGTCTTCCCATCCACAATCTCCCCGTCCTGCACCATCGCCAAGGCCTGCTCAAACCCCAGCTCCAGCACCTCGATATCCTCGCCCTCCTCCTCCAGCCCACCACCAACGCCCACGCGATCTCCCGGCTGATACTCGCCGATAAAAAAGTGAATCCGCTCAGTCACCGACCCCGGGCTCATGAACGCCGCGTAGATCTTCTCCACATGCCCCACGCGATACCCCGTCTCTTCCTCGGCTTCCAGGCGAATGCGCTCCTCGGGGCTGGCGTTATCCAGCAACCCCGCCGCCGCTTCGATCAGGTAACCGGGGTAATCGTTGACGAACGTGGGCATGCGGAACTGGCGAATCAGCAACACCGTGCGTTGCTCGCGGTTGTACAGCAGGAGGGTCGCGCCGTTGCCGCGGTCGTATACCTCGCGGGTCTGGGCTTGCCAGCTGCCGTCGCGGCGGCGCAGGTCGAAGCTGTATTTTTTCAGCAGGTACCAGTTATCCGAGAGGGTCTCCTCGGCGGTGATGCGAATGGGGCTGTTGTCCATGGTCAGTACTGTGCTCTTGGAAATAATCGGGTTCATGCTTGTTTGATGCGATGCCACTCAGCCGCAACCTCTTGCGCACTGCCCGCCTTGATCCGTGCCAGATCGCGCGGGTAATCCACACCAGGGTTTTCCGTGAAACGCGTGGCGGTGAATTGACCGTTGCTGGCCCGCAGGATATAGCCCGTGTCCTCGCACTGCGTTGACGCAAGAAACAACACCCCCGGCGTCACCCACTCTGGCTTGAGTTCATCCGGTTCACCGACCACGCCCCACATGCGGGTTTTGGCTACCGGCGAAATGGCGTTGACTCGAATCCCGGCCTGCGCACCTTCATGGCTCAGTGCATTCATGATCCCCAGTTGCGCCATCTTGCCGGCGCTGTAGGCCACCAGCCCGGCCTGCTCATATTGCGCGTACATGGCCCGGTCGGAGGTGGTGAGGATGATGCGCGGCGCAGATGAGCGCAGCAGATGCGGCCAGGCGTGTTTGCACAACCACAGCGGCGCGTACAGGTTGATGTCCATGGCGCGTTGCAGGAACGCGACGTCAAGGTCTGCAATGTTCTGGTAACCCACCCAACCGGCGTTATGGATCAGGATATCGAGCTGCCCGAATGCCTCGATGGCACACGCAATCAGTTGCCGGCAGCCTTCATTCGTGGACAGGTCACCGCCATGCCCGACCACTGCCAGCCCTTCGGCCTGCAAGGTCTTGGCCGCCGTTTCTACCACCGAGGCGTCGTTGCCGGCACCGGTGTTATCGGCACCGATATCGCTGATCACCACCCGCGCACCCGCCAGGGCCAGCGCCCGCGCATAGCTGAGCCCCAACCCGCGCGCGCCACCGGTGACAATGGCGGTTTTACCTGTGAAATCCATGTGCTTGTTCTCCTGTGTGACTGCCCACCCTAACAACCCGGGCGCGTGGTGTTCAATGCTGTAACACTTTGCAAGCAATCGCCGTGGGCGGCCGTCGAATTAATTCCTGCCTGTGTGGGGCATCTGGTAAAACCCGTGCTTCACCTTTGCCCTGGAACCTTCATGTCTTCTCGTTTTCTGTCTCGCCTGAGCCTGCGCTGGTTTCCCTTTTTGTGCATGGCGCTGTTGATCGTCGGCCTGCCGGTGGGTTGCGCCGCGCTGCAACACAAGGAGCGCGAGCTGGTGTTTCGCATCGAGCCCGGCACCGCCAGCTGGTACAGCGGCTTGCCCAAGGCGGTGCAGGAATTCGAACTCAAGCCCAGCAGTTTCAAATCGGGGCAGAACATTCATGGCTGGTGGTACCCGGCGGCAAACAAGGATGCCCCGGCGATCCTGTACCTGCATGGCGTGCGCTGGAATCTCACCGGGCAGCTGTTTCGCATCGAGCAATTGCACGCACTCGGCTACTCGGTGCTGGCCATCGACTATCGCGGCTTTGGCCAAAGCCAGGGCGAGCTGCCGTCGGAAACCACGGTATACGAAGACGCGCGCATTGCCTGGGAACGCTTCCAGGTGTTGCAACCCGACCCGAGCAAGCGCCTGATCTACGGGCACTCCCTGGGCGGCGCGGTGGCTATCGACCTGGCTGTGGAGCTGGGCAAGCAAACCCCGCTGCCGGTGCGCGGGCTGGTGATCGAGTCGACCTTTACGTCCCTGGCAGATGTCGCCACGGCGGTGGCCAACACCTCGTTGCCGGTGCGCTGGTTGCTGTCGCAGAAGTTCGACTCCATCGACAAGATTGCCGACGTGCATATGCCACTGCTGGTGGTGCATGGCCTCGCCGATCAGTACGTGCCACCGCGTTTCAGCCAGCAGTTGTTTGAAGCCGCGCGCGAACCCAAGCGCTTGCTGCTGGTACCCGGCGCCACGCATAACAACAGCATGAGCCTGGCCGGTCGCAACTATCGCCAGGCACTCGACAACCTGATGCAGGCGACGATGCCCGCGCAGGTGGTGACGCACTCCACAGGTCGTAACGGCGACTCGTAAAAGTGCTTTTCGGCACTGGGTTCGCGCTTGGCTGTCAAGCGCAAACCCTGCCCATGCTGGCCCGCGTCGCAGATTGATCAAATATTAACCTTGGGTTAAATCGCCATACCCGCCGGGGTCTTGCAAAGTTATCCACAGAGATACCCACGGTTTTCGTGGACAACTCTTTTTATTTTTTTACGATTTTTTTGCTCAAGAAACGTTTTCAGGAAATGTCCCAGGCAACAAAATCTCATGATTCACATCGCGTATATCGTTATAGCCACAGAGCGCCATCGACACGTCCAGCTCACGGGCAATGATCTCGAGTGCCTTGGTCACGCCCGCCTCACCCATCGCCCCCAAACCATACAAATGCGGCCGACCGATCATGGTGCCCTTGGCACCCAGCGCCATGGCCTTGAGCACGTCTTGCCCTGAGCGAATGCCGCCGTCCAGCCACACTTCAATGCGCTCCCCCACAGCCGCCACAATCGCCGGCAGTTGGCTGATGCTCGACGGCGCACCATCGAGCTGGCGTCCACCGTGGTTACTTACCACCAACGCATCGGCACCGGCATTCGCCGCCAGGCGCGCGTCTTCCACATCCAGAATGCCCTTGATGATCAGCTTGCCGCCCCAGCACTTCTTGATCCACTCCACATCGTCCCAACTCAGGCGGGGGTCGAATTGCTGGGCGGTCCATGACGACAGCGAACCCATGTCCGCCACGCCCTTCACGTGCCCGACGATATTGCCAAAGCCATGGCGCTTGGTGCCGAGCATGCCCATCACCCAGCGCGGTTTGGTGGCCATGTTGAGGATATTCGGCAGGGTCAGCCGGGGCGGCGCCGACAAGCCGTTGATCAAGTCCTTGTGGCGTTGCCCGAGGATCTGCAGGTCCAGGGTCAGCACCAGCGCATCCACGCCGGCGGCCTTGGCCCGCTCGATCAATTGCTCGACAAAGGCGCGGTCGCGCATTACATACAGCTGGAACCAGAACGGCTGGCCGACGTGTTCGGCGATGTCCTCCAGGGAGCAGATGCTCATGGTCGACAAGGTGTAACGCAGGCCAAACTTCGCGGCGGCGCGGGCGGTGAGAATCTCGCCGTCGGCATGCTGCATACCCGCCAGGCCGGTGGGTGCCAGGGCGACCGGCATGGCCATGTCCTGGCCGATCATGGTGGCGCGGATCGAGCGCTCGTCGATATTGCGCGCCACCCGCTGGCGGAATTTGATCCGGGCAAAATCGCTTTCATTCGCCCGGTAGGTGCTCTCAGTCCAGGACCCGGAATCGGCGTAGTCGTAAAACATCCGAGGGACACGTTTTTGCGCCAGCTTGCGTAAATCTTCGATGGTTGTAATCAACGACATCTAGGTCACCTCTCCCTGAACTGAGCACAGACTGAATTGAACAAAGAGAGTAACCGCCCATCGGCGGCGCAACCAGCCATTGCGTTTACAGGAGCAGGCGACTAATCTCGCACAAACCCGCAAAAAAGCGCACAAACATGCAAAACACCCATCACGCCATCGACCTGCCCTCGTTGCGCAAACAGAAGATTCTGTTGTTGCTGGAGCGTGACGGCAAAGTCACCGCCGCCGACCTGGTGGAGCACTTTGCCGTGTCCCATGACACCATCCGCCGCGACCTCGGCGAACTTGCCGCCGCAGGCCTTTTGCAGCGCGTGCACGGCGGCGCCCTGCCCCGGCCCAAGGACACCGGCAAAGACTTTTTCACCCGTGTCGGTGAAACCAACGATGCCAAGCGCCGCCTCGCGAAACTGGCGGCCGACCGTGTGGAGGATGGCCAGATTGTGCTGTTCGACTCCGGCTCCACCACGCTGCAGATTGCCCAGTCGCTGCCGCGCTCGATCCGCCTCACGGTCGTCACGCCATCACCGATGATTGCCATCGCCCTGGCCGATCATCCCGATGTAAAAGTGATCCTCGCCGGAGGCCAACTCAACCCCGCAACCCTCTCCACCAGCGGCCATGAAGCCGTGCGTCTGATCCAGAGCATCAAGGCCGACCTGCTGTTTACCGGCGTGTGCGCACTGCATCCGCAGGTGGGCATCAGCTCGCTGCATTTTGATGAAGTGGCGGTCAAGCAAGCCTTGCTCAACAGCGCCTCCCAGGTGGTCGCCGTGACCATGGCGGACAAGCTCGGAGCGGTGGAGCCGTTTGTGGTGGCGCCATGCAACCGCATCCACACGTTAATCACCGAATGGCATGTGCCGAGTGTCGAGGCGTATGAACAGCTAGGGCTGGAAGTGCTGCGGGTGGAGGTTGAGTAGGAACAGCCGCGCAATCAAAACAGCACGTCGACCGCATCGCGCATAAAAATCTCGATGGTCTTGGGTCCCACACCGTCGAATTGCGCAAGGCGTTTTTCGAAGGCCTGGCGGTCGGCGCTGGCGCTGCGTATCTGCGTGATCTTGCCGGCATATTCGGCGCTCAATTTGGCGCTCAGGTCCAACAGGCGTTGTGCGGTGGTCTCGTCATAGCGCACGTAATGGGCACGCCCGAGCATCGCCACCAACTCGCGCGAGGTGCAGTGCTGCAACTTGCGGGCGGTGTCGCGACCCTGTTCTTCGACGATCACCTTGTACGCCTGCGCGGCAATAGGCGCCTGGATGCGCTTGCCCATCAGGAAGCTGGCGATAAACCACTTGAACAGGCTGCTGTCATCGTCGGGCTTGAGTTCAATGCCCAACTCTGTAGCACTGATGGCGCGGGCCATAGGCCCTCCTTGGTAGATGCTGATCGTATCCAGCAGAGCCACGGGCTGTTTCGATAGTTCAACAAAAATGCCGATGTAAACCGCTCAGCCAATAGGCACAAATTAATTTAAACCTTTACCCATTGCCCTTGATCAACTCTCCACATCAACCACCAGGAGACACTCGATCATGAGCGCACAACTCAACGGCAAGAACATCCTGATCATCACCTCCAACACCGGCATCGAGCGCGACGAGTTGCTCAAGCCGCTGGAAGCCCTGCGCAGTTTTGGCGCCACCGTAACCCACGCTTCCAGCAAGGGTGGCACCACCCAAACCTTTGTCGGCGACACCGAGAAGGACCAGACCGTAGAGTCCGACGTGCAACTGTCCGACGTGGCAAGCAGCGACTTTGACGCCCTGGTCATTCCCGGCGGTACCGTCAACGCCGACACCCTGCGCCAGGATGCAGCCGCATTGCGGTTGATCAACGACTTCGTCAAGGCTGGCAAAACCGTGGCCGCGATCTGCCACGGCCCATGGGCCCTGATCGACGCCGGCGTGATCAAGGGCAAGACGCTGACCTCCTACAAGAGCGTACGCATCGACCTGGAAAATGCCGGCGCCGCGGCCTGGGTCGATACGCAGGTCAAGGAATGCAAGGCCAACGGCTGGACCTTGATCACCTCACGCACACCGGATGACTTGCCGGCGTTCAATGACGCGATTGCCCAGGCTGTTGCCGGTTAAGCTTCGGCCACAAACGCAAACAGGCGCCCAAGGGCGCCTGTTTTTTTGCGAAAAAATCTTAGCTTTTACGATGCTCCGGCATCTCGCGCTTGGGCCCGAACATGGCCCACGCAATCAAACCTAACAACGGCACGAAAATCAGAATCACCAGCCACAACCCCTTGGTCTCCCAGCCACTGGTGCTGCGCAAAACGGTGTTGATCGCCCACAGCTCCAAGAGCAGCAGAATCACGGCCAACGCGATCCAGATATAGTTTATTTCCATGGTCCACCTCCTGAGGTCTATGTATTAGGTCAAGCGATGGCCGTGAGGGTTCCATCCAATTTTCAACCGGCTGGGATCGGGTGCGGCGTAATGCAACGCCGATAGCGCCGGACCATGCAAGCTGCACGACCGCCAGCGCAGCACCACTGCGCCAAGCCATTGATGTAACGCAAAATTTTTCGACCGATCAAGTTGGTACAACTGATGCAAGACCTTACCCAAGAGGCGCCACTTCGACCCGCCCGACTGCTACCCGTGAGGTTTCATCATGAATGCCATTGACCTTCTCAAGGCCGACCACGAACGCGTCAAAGCGCTGCTCACGCAACTGAGCGAATCCACCGAACGCGGCGTAAAGAAACGCACCGAATTGCTGGCCAAGCTTGAGATGGAAATCAGCCTGCATACCAAACTTGAGGAAGAGATTCTCTACCCGGCCTTCCGCAAAGCCGGCGGCAAGGAACAAGACATCATGTACCACGAAGCCAAGGAAGAGCATCGCACTGTCGACTCCCTGGTGCTGCCCGACCTGAAGCAGACCCAGCCTTCGACCACCGAGTTTTCCGGGCGCGTGAAAGTGGTCAAGGAACTGCTGGAGCACCATATCGAAGAAGAGGAAACCGAGATGTTCCCTCAGGCTAAAAAGTTGTTGGGCAAGGCGGCCCTGGAAGAACTGGGCGCACAGATGGAAGCCATGAAAGCGGCCCACAAAAAAGCCACGGCGAGCAAGCCGCTGGCTGCGTGAATACCCTCCGCCGGATTTGCCCGGCGTTGCTACATAGGCTTGATTGAAACACCACCGGAGCCCGGTCAGCCGGGTTTCGGTTTCGTTCAACGCCGCTGCTCACAGCAGCAAGGGGATTACGTCATGAAGACCAACATGTCCCACCGATTTTTGCTTGTCGTCGGTTTGTCAGCCCTGCTGGCCAACCCAGCCTTCGCCGCGTTTGGCGATGACACCAACCCGCCACCCAGCTCGCTGAGCGACAACGCTGCGGGCTCTGCACTGCCGCCAGGCACCTACCCCAGCAGCCCTGCCGACAGCGACAAAAAAGCCGAGACGCCGCCCAAGGAAAAAGCCGCGTCGGGCACCCAGCCTCAACAGAAACAGCCCGCAAGCAAGGCGCCGAAAAAGCCGGCACCGCGCTCCGGCAGTTGAGTCACCTCACGGCACTGGCCTCCACCCACTGAACTCACCCTGAGCACCCAGCGCGCTCCAGGTGAAGCCATCGTCGGCCAACGGCAGTTCCTGAGGCTGCGCAAGGCGCAATGGGTGCTCCTTCCAATCGAACACCCGCGAACCTCGCCAGGCCAGGACAATTCCCTGCGCCTGGCTATCGTCGGTGCTGACCCATCGCGCCGCCGCAGCCGCCATGAATGCTTCGATCGGCTCGTGGTCAATCTGCGTTCGGTAGGTGCAGCCCAGCAGCCAGCGACACACATTCAGGTGATAGGTCCAATCCTGCGCCGGCTGGTTACGATAGGCCCAGGTCATAAAACTGCGGAACAGGTTCAACCCTTCCGGCGGGTCGAGCTTGAGCAGCGCCGGGCAGATGTCGAACAACGCGTGCCAATACGGCAACAGCCGTGCATCCAGGCGCACGAAGCAGCGGGAGTTACTCGGGTAGTCAATTCGCGCAGGTTCCGCGCGCAGGCGACGCGACGCCTTGCTGACCAGGCGGCTGGCGCCGGCAGGCAATACAGGGTTCATGAAACGCACTCACAGTCATGACGATAGAACGCCCCCTGGTCACAGGAGGCCCAAGGCACACGTCAGAAAGCGGGAGAGGCGCGAGGGTTGGCCGAGGGCCAGGAGTAGCGCGGCGGCGCCTTGTTGCGCCGTTCATGGGCCGGGCGTGGGGTTTGCCCGAGGCCCAACAGCCAGGCGAGGCCGATCAGGAACACCAGCGCGACGCTGACGGCGTTGCACACCGGGCAGGCAAAGTAGTTCGAGATGTTGCTGGAGGACGGGCTGCCCAACCCTTTGTCGGAAAGTGGCGCCTGCTTGCCGTCCACCGAACAGAACGCGCCGCCGATCCCGTTGAGCTGCTGGCCCATCATCTGGCCATGGCCCAAACCGCACACGAACAGGTTCATCAGCACGCAGAAGTACAGGGTCCAGACGATCAGCGAACGGTCGGGGTGGCTCAGTTTCATGGCGGCGACTCTACCACCAGAGCCGCAAAAGGTTGAAGCACTGCGCGCCCCTGTGGCAGAACGTCGCAGATTACGTGCCGTAGCCAGGGTTGGTAGACTGGCGCCCTCCTCGTTTACTCCTTTTCAAAGCCTGCCGAGTTGATGTTGCGCGACGCAGGCGTTTCACAGGATGCACAGTTGATGAGTACGTTATTCACCCGCCGCAAGGTCCTGACCGGCATGAGCCTGTTGGGTCTGGGCCTGCTGGCCGGTTGTGACAACAGCCCCAAGTTGAACTTCAAGTACGGCAAGGACTTGAGCGACAAGATCATGGGCCGCACTTTCAAGCTCAAGAACACCGAGGGCGATACCGTCACGCTCAGCTCCTACCGTGGCCTGATGCCGGTGGTGTTCTTCGGCTTCACCCAGTGCCCGGCCGTGTGCCCCACCACCCTGGCGCGCGCCGCCCAGGCCAAGAAGCTGATGGGCCGCGACGGCGAGATCATGCAGGTGATCTTTATCACTCTCGACCCGGAACGCGACACGCCGGAGATTCTCGACAAGTACGTCAAGGCCTTCGACCCCAGCTTCGAAGCGCTGTACGGCACCCCGGAAGAAATCGCCGTGGCCGCCAAGGAATTCGGGATCTTTTATGAAAAGATCCCCGCCGGCGACACCTACACCCTGTCCCACACCGCCACCAGTTTTGTCTTCGACACCCGTGGCAACCTGCGCCTGGGCCTGCAGGCGTCCCTTAACGCTAAAGAGTGCGCAGAAGACCTGCTCACCGTCATGGAGGTCTGCTGATGACTGCCGTTCAAACCCTCAAGCGCACCCTGATCGGCCTCGGCCTGCTGGGCCTCGCCGCCCACGCCAGTGCCCAGGTGCAAGTGACCGACGCATGGGTACGGGCCTCGGTGCCGGGCCAGCCGTCCAGCGGCGCATTCATGACTGTCACCGCCGACAGCGACAGCAAGCTGCTGAGCGTGGCCTCGCCGGTCGCCAAGGACGTGCAGATCCATGAAATGAGCATGAAAGACGACGTGATGCGCATGGGCCCGGTCGACGCGGTGGCCTTGCCCGCCGGCAAAACAGTAAAGCTCGACCCCAACGGTTACCACGTGATGCTCATGGGCCTGACCGGCCAGATCAAGGAAGGCGACCAGGTGCCGCTGACCCTCACCGTGGAAAACGCCAAGGGTGAGAAGCAGGCGATTGAAGTCAAGGCTACCGCGCGCGGGCTGGATGGGATTGACCACAGCCACATGCACTGACTTCATATCCCAAAGCTCTGCCATCAACACTTTCTATATATTTTCAATCTGCAAACAGACCCGATAGCCTGATTGTGCCGCGCTTGTCCCAGGACAAGCGCGGCCCACAATTCCAAAAACAATCGGGTATTCCAGTGAACACATCCCCTCGCGCCTTGAAAAGCCTGCTGCACCTGGCTGTGGCCTTCGCCCTCTTCAACAGTTTCGGCGCCTATGCGGCCAACACCGGCGAGCTGCCCTGCGCCACCACCGAACAATGCGCGGCCCAGGCGGCGAAAGTCGGTGCCACACCCGACAGCGCGCAAACCGAACACAAGGCCAAGGGCGATCCGACCCAAACCCAATTCGCCTGGCTCAACCGCATCAACAAAGCCTCGATCGTGATGCTCACCGAAGAAGGCATCGTCCCGCCTGCCATGGGCCAGAAGATCGCCGGCGGCGTGCGCTATGCCATTGCCCAGGCCGACCAACCCGGCGGCACGCGCCCCAGCGATGTGCTGCAACTGGAAAAAATCATGACCGACAAGATCGGTCCCGAAGCCTCGCTGATCCACTCCGGCCGCAGCCGCCAGGACATGCTCGCCACCTACCGCCTGGCCGCCCTGCGCAGCCAGGTACTGGCCTACAGCGAAGCCCTCAACGCCACGCGCCAGCGCCTGCTGAACATCGCCGACAAAAACGTCGACACCCTGGTGCCCGCCTACACCAACGGCGTGCAGGCCATGCCGATCAGCTACGCGCATTACCTGCTGGCCTTCGAAGCCGCGTTTGACCGCGATGGCCAACGCATCCGCGAGCTGTACACACGCCTGAACAAGAGCCCGATGGGCACCGCCGTGCTGGCAAACTCGGCGTACCCGCTGAACCGCGAGCGCCTGGCCGAGCTGCTGGGCTTTGATGAGGTGCGCGAGAACTCGCTGGATTCGAGCCAGGTGTCGACCTACGACATCCCGATCGAAGCGGCCAACCTGGCGTCGTCCTCAGCGATCCGCGTGGGCGCGATGATTGGCGATATCCATACCCAATATCACCAGATCCGCCCGTGGCTGCTGCTGGATGAAGAAGCCACCTACACCAGCAGCGCCATGCCGCAAAAGCGCAACCCGGGCCTGCTGATGCGCGCCCGTGAAAGCGCCTCCGATGTGGTCGGCCTGGCTCAGGCCGTGACCCTGCGTGCGCACAACGTCACCACCGGCATGACCGACTACAAGTTCGCATTCGACTCACTGGGCGTGTTCCGCTCCACCAAAGAGATGTTCGAAAGCATGGACGCCGTGCTCGACGCCTTGCAGATCAACCCGCAGCGCGCCCTGGAAGAACTGGAGTCGGAATGGACCACCTCGATGGAGCTGGCCGACACCCTGGAGCGCCAATACAAAGTGCCATTCCGCATCGGCCACAGCTTTGCCTCGCTGATCGTGACCGAGGCACGCAGCAACGGCACCACGCCGAAAACCTTCGCGTACGCCGACGCACAGAAGCTGTATAGCCAGGCGGCCGACAAGTACAAGTGGACGCCGAATACCTTGCCGCTGGATGAGGCTGGCTTGCGCGCAGCGCTGTCGCCGACCACCATGGTGCTGACCCGCAAAGGCACCGGCGGCCCGCAACCGCAAGAGGTCAAGCGCATGCTGGTAGAGGCGCGCAAGACGTTGGCGGGGGATCAGCAGTGGCTCAAGGAGCGGCGTGAAAAACTGCTAAACGCTGAGGCCAACCTGGATAAGGCCTTCGACAAGCTGGCCACCAGCAAAAACTGAGATGCTATCCAAATGTGGGAGGGGGCTTGCCCCCTCCCACATTGGATTTATGTTCACTTCAGATCGCCAATGCCCGCCGCAACGCTGCCCGATCAATCGACTTCTGCCACCCGCAGATCGCCAGGCACGCCACACAGTTACCCAGCACATTGGTCAGCGAGCGGCATTTCATCAAGCGTTCCACCCCCAGCAGCAACCCCACCCCTTCCAGCGGCACCAGTTGCAGGATGTTCAACGTGGCAATCAAGGTAAACAACGCCGAGCCCGCCACGCTGGTGGAGCCCAGCGATGTCACCAGGCAGATCACCAGCACCGCGAGCAGCTCCGGCACGGCAATCTCGACCCCGCCCATATGGGCCAGGAACATGATGGCGGTGGTCAGGTACAGGTTGGTCCCGGCCAGGTTGAAGGTGTAGCCGGTGGTCAGCACCAGGCGCACCAACTGACGGTCACAGCCCAGGCTTTCGAGTTTATTCACGCAGCCGGGAAGTGCCGCCACCGAGGAGCCGGTAAAGGTCACCAGTAGTAACTCTTGCTTTAAATAAATAATTAGCCGTGAGAGTTTCACACCGACCAGTCGAGTTATAAAAGCCAACACCACCACCACAAATAATGCGCTGACCAGATAAATAACCAGCACAAACTTCAATAACGGCAGTACCGAACTAACGCCATATTTACCCACTACAAACGCCATCGCCCCAAACGCCGCCAACGGGGCAAATTTCAAGATAATCCGCAACAGGTAGAACAACCCCTGTACCCCCGCCTCCAGCCAGCCCAGGCAGCGGTTGCCGAGCGTACTGCCACGGCCCAGCAACACGCCGCAGATCAGCGCGGCGCACATCACTTGCAGCACCAGGCTTTGGGTAAACACGCGGTACAGGGTCGAGGACGCCGACAACAAGGACAGCTCATGCAGGAAGCTCTCCGGCGGCAACGGTGGCGCCGGCAAGGCGCTGGGCTCCAGGTTGAACACCCAGCCGGTGGCCATGCCCAGCATCAGCGCGACACACGACATCACCTGGAAATACACGATGATCCGCCGTACCACATGGCGGTGATGGGGCTCGCGCTTGATACCGGCGACGCCGGTGGACACCAACACAAACAACAGGAACGGCATCAACCAACCGACCACTTTTATAAAAGCGTCACTCAACACTTTCATATCAACCGCCAGGCCCGGATATACCAGCCCCAGCGTCATGCCAAGTGTGATGGCAATCAAAATAGGCAGGGTCGAATGCTGGGTGTATCGGATCGACATCGCTACTCCAGCCTGTTTTTATTTATTGTTATTGTCGCTGCGCGCCGCTTTCGGCATATTGGGCGCCACGCCGCAACCGGGCGCAAATAATAAAGTCTTGTCACGGGATATACCACCATGGAACTTCGCCATTTACGCTATTTCATCATGGTGGCTGAAGAGCGACATTTCACCCGTGCCGCCGCGCGCCTGAACATGCAGCAACCGCCCCTCAGCCAACAGATTCGTGCACTTGAACAAGAGCTGGGCTTCGACCTGTTCAAGCGCCACCCCAAGGGCGTGGACCTGACCGCCGGCGGCCTGGTGTTTCTCGACGAAGCCCGCGTGATCCTCGCCCGCGTCGAACACGGCGCGCTCAAGGCCTCCCGCGCCGCCCAAGGCATCGAAGGCACCCTGGTGATCGGCTTCACCAGCTCCGCCGCCGCCCACCCGCTGATCCCGCGGATCATCCGCGCGTACCGCGAGCGCTACCCCGGCGTGGAACTGTCGATCAACGAAGGCAGTGCGCGGGAAGTGACCGAAGACTCCATCGAAAAACGCCTCGACATCGGCATCCTCCGCGCGCCGGTCAGCACCCACCAAAGCCTCACGTTCCATCGCCTGCTCAATGAAGAAATGCTGCTGGCCCTGCCCACCGGCCATCCCCTGCTGGACGCTCCTGGCAGCGCCATCCCCCTCACGGCCCTCAAGGATGAACGCTTTATCCTCGTGCGTCGCCCCGGCGCGCCGGGCATGTACGCCAACCTGATCAAAGCCTGCCAGAACGCCGGTTTCGAAGTGAAGATCGCCTTTGAAGTCGAACGCATGCTCACCAACCTGAGCCTGGTGGCCGCCGGCGAAGGCATCTCGGTGGTGCCCGCCTCGATGCGCGATGTACACCGCGAAAGCGTGGTGTACTGCCAGATCAAAAACGCCCGGCCCAAGCTGCTGGCGCCGATCACCCTGGTGCGACGCACGTTCAATCCGTCGGCGCCGTTGCAGAATTTTATTGCCCTGACGCGGGAGTTGAGTGGGGTATATCGCCGGCACAGCTGATATCTCAAGGCCTTGAGTAACGCGCCCCGTCAAAACAGCCCGGGTCCTCATCCAGGTACTTCTTCATCCGCCGCCACAAGGTCGTGGTGCTGATCTGCAAACGCCGGGCGGCCTCTTCACGGTTGCCGCGCACGCTGGCGAGCACTTCATGCAGCAACGCCAGTTCACTCTGGATCGGCGCGCCCGCTTCAACCGGCGCAGTGCTGGAAAGATCCTCCAGCACATCCTCCAGCCACGGCTCGTCAAACTCGCGGCCCTGGCTCATCACCGCCAGGCGCTCGACGATATTGCCCAACTGCCGAATATTGCCCGGCCAGGCATAACCGCTCAGGCGCTGCAGCAATGCCTCCGCCGGCTCGGGCGTGACCATGGGCAGGCTGCGCAGCAGGTGGCGCACCAGCTCGGGGATGTCGGCGCGGCGTTCGCGCAGGGCCGGCAGGTGCAGTTTGAGCACGCAGATACGGTAGAAGAAGTCTTCACGAAACCACCCCTGGGCCACCTGTTGCTCCAGGCTCTTGTTGCTGGCGGTGATGATGCGGATATCAATGGGCGTGACCTTGTCATCGCCGATGCGCACCACCTTGCGCTCCTGCAAGGTACGCAGGAGCTTGACCTGGATATCGGTGGAGGTTTCGTTGATTTCATCGAGGAAGATCGTGCCGGTGTGCGCCAGCTCGAACACCCCGGCCTTGCCCTCGTTGAGCGCGCCGGTGAAGGCGCCTTTTACATAGCCGAACAGCTCGCTCTCCAGCACACCGGGGGCAAACGCCGCGCAGTTGATCGCCACAAACGGGCCGTGTTTGCGCCGCGAGGCATTGTGGATGCTCTGGGCAAACAGCTCCTTGCCGGTGCCGGTTTCGCCTTCGATCATCACCGTGCTGTCCACCGCCGCATAGGTCTGGGCCAGGCGCTTGGCCTTGGCGAGCGCGGGGCTGCTGCCGATGATCTGGTCGAAGGTTTTTTCCGCCAGGTGCTGACGCGCCAGCTGGCGGCGCATCTTGCGCTCGATGGCGGTGATTTCGGTCTGGTTTTGCAGGGTGGCGACGGCGCCGATGACCTGGTTGTCGAGGGTGATCGGCGCGATGCTCAGGGTGAGCGACAGACGCCCCAAGGTGATCAACGCCCCGCGCACCGGGCGGCCACTGCCGAGTACCTGGCCGAAATAATCCTGGGCCAGCAGGCCGTCGATGCGGTCGCCGATTTGCACGCTGCCCAGGTACGCCGTGGCCACGCTGTTCAGGTTGGTGACGGTGCGCTGGCTGTCGACGCTGAAAATACCTTCCGACACACAGTTGAGGATCGACTGGATCATCTCGTAGCGGCTTTGCAGCTCCACGCGCTTGAGCCGGCGCTCCTCCTCGATCTGCAGCAAGTGCAGCGCCTCGTCGATGGCATCAAAGGCCGCATCCGGGTCGGCCTCGGACATGATGTAGCGCATGCCCCGTGCCAGCACCGCCTCGCGCAACGACAGCCCGCCGATCGCCACTTCGATACCGTCGGCCCGCAAGCGATCCAGCTGCGCCTCGGTGGCGTGGTGGCTGCCCAGCGGGTCGATCAGGCAGATCGACACCTGCGGCATGAACGGCCGGGCCTTTTCCAGGATGGTCGCGTAGCCCTCGGAAGTGGCGAGGAAGGCCACCTTGTCCGAAACCTGCTGCGCCTTTTGATAGGCATTGATGCAGTCGAAAAACGTGTGCTTGACCTCGACGATGGGCACGCGCAACTGCTCGCGCAACACACTGGCCGTGCGCCCGCGGCTGATGATCACGCTGACGCCGCTGTCGATCAATTGCCGCGCCTTGAGCGTGGCGTCGTGTTGCGCGGCTTCGACCACCACCAGGGTTAACCCGCGCTGCTCGAGGATGCCGTGCATCACCGACGTGAGGGTGCTGGAGGGGGAAATGACGGCGATGGTGCCTTGCATGGAGAGACCCTGAGAAGTGGCGGCGCGCATTGCATCCTATTGCATGGCGCAACAGGTTGAAATGATCTGAAACCACCCGAGCACTGCATATATCCATAAGCCTTTGTTTTTAAACACCAATAAACAATGGCACAGCCTTTGCTCCTTCCCAGTCAATAACAAAGACAATGAAGGAAACACTGGATGGATATCGTCTTCATCGGGTTTGGCGAAGCCGCCTACCACCTCAGCAAAGGCCTGCGCACCAGCGGCGACCTGCAGATCGGCGCGTTCGACGCCAACCTCAGCCCCGTGGTACGCCAACGCGCCGCAGAACACCACGTCACCCTCTTCGACTCCCTGGAAACCGCCTGCCACGGCGCACGTTTTGTGGTGTGCCTGACCAGCGCCAGCAGCGCGCTGGGTATCGCACAAAAAGTCCTGCCGCTTTTGGTGGCTGGGCAAACCTACGTGGACATGAACTCCGCCGCACCCAGCGTCAAACAGGCTATCGACCAGTTGCCCCGCGCGGCCGGCGTGGGCTTTTGCGACAGCGCGGTGATGGGCACCGTGCCCGGCAACAACCATCGCGTACCCATGCTGTTGGCCGGCGACGGTGCCGCAGCGTTCGCCGCAGCCTTTTCGCCGCGCGGCATGCAGTTGACCGTGCTCGACGCCGAAGCCGGCGCCGCCTCGGCAATCAAGATGCTCAAGAGCGTAGTGATGAAAGGCCTGCCGCAATTGCTGCTGGAAGCCTTCCAGGCCGGTGAAAAATTTGGCGTGCTCGACACCCTGGTGGCGTCACTCGGCGATTCGCTCAACGGCAAAACCATCGAGCAACTGGCCAACACTTTCACCGCACGCACGCTGATCCACGCCAAGCGCCGCAGCGCGGAAATGGACGATGCCGTCGCCACCCTCGAAGCCGCCGGCGTCGACGCGAGCATGACCCGCGCCACCCAAGGCCAGCTCGACAAACTCGCCGCCACCGACTGGGCCAGCCTGCTCGGCCCCGGCGGCAGCGACATGGACTACCGCAGCGCCATCGCCCACCTGACTGCCCACAAGTGAGACCTGCCATGAACACTGAACACTACTTTCCGCTGCCCGACCTGATCCCCGACGACCTGCTGGCGCGCTTTCGCCAACTCAGCCCGGCGCAACTGTGCGACGGCATGCAAAGCCTGGGCATCCCGCGCAATGGCTGCATGGACGCCGACCTCATGCCCCTGGACGAAAGCAAGGTGATGCTCGGCACCGCGTACACCGTCGACACCGAAGACGGCGACAACTTTCCCATCCACGTCGCCGTATACCAGGGCCAACCGGGCTACGTGCTGGTGGTGGCCGGCAAGGCCTACCCCGGCCGCGCCTACATCGGCGACCTGATGGCCGGCGCCGCCCAGGCTGTGGGTTTGAGCGGCATGGTCATCGACGGTTGCGTGCGCGACAAAGTGCCGTTGGCGCAACTCGACATTCCGATCTACGCCAAGGGCTTCATGCAGCGCAGCCCCGGCAAGCAGGGCCCCGGCAAGATCAACGCCAGCGTGACCTGCGCCGGTGTCGAGGTAGCGCCGGGCGACCTGGTGTTCGGTGACTACGACGGCGTCACCGTGGTGCCCCGCGCGCGCCTGCTGGAAGTGCTGGAAGCCTCGGAGAAAAAAAGCGTCTACGAAAACCAGCGCCGCGAGGTGATCGACGCTTACACTCGCGCCCGAGACAGCGGCCAGCCGTTGCCGGCACTGGCCCCGGCGTGGGTCACCGAACTGCTGGAAGGCCAGTAACGCTAACGGCTGTACCCGGGGCGCACAGCGCCCCAACCTGCTGCGCTCACTATAAAAATAAAATGTGGAGACGTTCAGATGCTGACAGTTCTGGGCTATGTGTTGATCACGTCATTTCTGTTGCTGGTCATCAAGCAAAAACTATCGCCGTTCACCGGGTTGATCGTGGTGTCGCTGGCCGTGGGGGTGCTGGTGTGCCTGGTCAATGGCGTGCCGATGGGCACCATCATGACCTGGGTGCGCGAGGGCCTGTTCTACTCGCAGAACGAGGCCGGCAAGGTTTCCCTCGGCACGGTCAACCCGACCGTGATGATCCTGTTTGCCGTGCTGTATTTCAGCCTGATGATGAATGTGGGGCTGTTCGATCCGCTGTGCACCTACCTGATCCGCAAGGCCAACGGCGACCCGCTGAAAATCATCCTGGTCACCGCCTTCACCTCGGCCGTAGTCACGCTGGACGGCGACGGCACCACCACCATCCTGATCATCACCACTGCGTTCCTGCCGCTGTACAAACAGATGGGCATGAAGCTTTCCAACCTGGCCATGTTGATCATCCTGCCGTGCGGCCTGGGCAACTGCCTGCCGTGGGGCGGGCCGCTGGCACGGGCGGCGGCGGTACTGAACGTGGAGGTCAATACGCTGTTCGTGGCGATCCTGCCGATCCTTGGCGTGTCGTTCCTGTATGTGTTTTTCATGGCGTACTTGATGGGCATCAAGGAGCGCAAGCGCCTGGGGTTTGTGAAGGGTGAAAACGGCATCGTCACGCCCGAACAGATCGTGCAGATGGTCAACGTGATCAAGGACCACGACAAAGAACTCAAGCGCCCCAAACTGTTCCTGTTCAACCTCGCCCTGACCCTGGGCATGCTGGTGATCCTCATCGCCGGCTGGGCCAGCGGCGCGGTGGTGTTCATGCTAGGCACTGCGATTGCCCTGACCGTCAACTACAGCGCCGTGGAACAACGCGAACGCATCACCGCCAACGGTGGCGACGCCGTCGCAGTGGCCTCGATCATCCTCGCCGCCGGCTGCTTCCTGGGCATCTTCAACGGCAGCGGCATGGCCGGCGCCGTGGCCGAACACATGGCCAGCCTGATCCCGGATTCCATGGGCAGCCACACCGCACTGATCTTCGCCTTCCTCGGCGCCCTCGCTTGCTACGCCCTGCCGGTGGACGCCTACTACTTCGGCATCCTGCCAGTGGTGGCGCCGATCGCCTACAAATTCGGCATCAGCCCCACCGAAATCGGCGTGGCGTCGTTCATGGGGCAAGCGCTGCGCTACGCCAGCCCGACGGTGGCGTGGTTGTTCCTGCTGATGAACCGCACGGAGATGACGTTTGGGGAATATCAGAAAGAGTTCTTCAAGTGGTCGATCCCGATGTTTTTCATCTTTTTGATTACGGCGATTGTGACGGGGGAGTTGCCCGTAGGTTAGATCGAACCCCGTCCAAATGTGGGAGGGGGCAAGCCCCCTCCCACACTTTGCGTCAGTGCCTATTCAATTCGTTTCGTCATCGCAATACACGCCAGCTCCAACCCCGATGGCGAATGGTAAACCGCCTGCTCATCCCCCACGTAGCCACACGCCCGATAAAAACTCGCCGCATTCAACGTCGCATCCAGCACCACCGCATCAATCGCCAATTCCCGCGCGACGCTTTCAAGATGATCCAGCATCGCCTTGCCATACCCACGCCCGGTGAATTCGGGCAGCACAAACAGCGCGCCCACTTCATTGTTATCGAGGTCGAGCATGCCGGTGGCGACGGGCTCGCCATTGACCCAGCCCAGGTAAAACGGTTTTTCCATCAGCGCGCTGTAACCGTCCTCGGCCTTGCCACGTGTCCACAGCATCATCTGCTCAACCGTGTAGGCACCGATGCACTGGCTGCGAATGGCTTCGCGGCGGATGTCAAAAGCCGCATGGGCGTCCTCGGGTGTGGCGCGTTTTATCTCCAGCATAGGGTCCATCCATCAGGCGTTTTCATTACCCTCGCGAGTGAACGAATAACGGTCAATATCCGTGCGTAACTGCCAGCCCTGGCCTTGCCAATATTGGGCGGCATGGGTGTTGGTCTTGAATACATCCAGATGGCATTTGTGAATGCCCAACTGCTCCAGCGCGCCAAGGCAACGCTCGACCAAAGCCTGCGCGACGCCTTGGCGACGATACTCCGGCAACACCAACAGATGTTGCAGATAACCGCGCCGCCCATCATGGCCGCACATCACACACGCGATCAACCGGCCTTCGGCTTCGGCCACGAAACTCATCCCCGGGTTGCGCGCCAGGTAGCGCTCGGTGGCCTCGCGGGAATCGGCGTCACGCAGGGAAATGCCGGGGGTGGTTTGCATGAGGTTGAGGATGGCGTCGTAGTCGGCTGGGGTCATTACGCGAAGGTTGGGCATCGGCGTGGCCTGGCTGGAAGGGTCAGGCAGATTGGCATAATTTTGTGACGGGCTGCAGTGGGTTGGCCCTATCGCGCAAACTTGCGCTCGCCTTTTTCGACCTCGTCTAAAATTCTCTCTAGCTCAGGGAGTGTCCATTTTTCCCAAGGAAAAGCATCCGTGGCATCGCCGATGTGTGAGTACTCCCCCGCATCAAACGCAAGGTAGATCGAAAATGCCGGCTCAGGCATCTCCGCGCGTACGGCCAAATCGACGATATCGCTGAATAGAAGATTCATTACCTGATCGCAGTAATGGAAGTCTCAATCCCCTCGACGAACAGCCTTGCGATAGCAATCGCCAGCCGGTTCATAAAATCACGGTTATCGATTTGTAGGTGCTGGCAAATGACGCGTAATTCCACGTTGGGGGCTTTTTCGATGATGGTCAATGCGTAGTGAAGATCGGAGGTACTCAGGCCTTTGATCATTGTTTCAAAGGCTCGGCGTTTAGGACTGCTGTCGATTCAGGACGGATACTGCAAAAACTGAGCGTCCCGCCTGGGTCGAACACCGGTCGTCGTGGAATGGAAACATCAAGCTAGTCTCACGCAATCTCAGTGACGCGCAGCGAGGAACATTCTGACCGCCTGATTTCGGGCAGAAGTACCCTTACAGGCGCAGGCTATATGAAGCGACTCCCGAAGGAGACAAGGTCAATTCAAACCTCCGAGCGCGACGTCACTAAAAAGCAGCGGCCGGAGGTTAAAAAAAAAAACAAATAGATGTGCGTATTCAGAGGCCCGGCTATCTTAATAGCGCTGCCACGAGGGAGCTCCCGAGGCGAACTTCTTAAGATAGCTCCATTTGTTACCGCGATCTTCCACATAATGATTCAAGACGCTATTCGTCAGCTGCTTGGTAACTAGTGGATACAGCCCTAAATATTCCTGGCCTTGGAAGTTTTGGTTTTCGGAGTCCAGCACTGGAAGGACTGCCACTTGACCAGGTTTGTGGCCGTCAAAGAAGCCAAGCTCCCAAGGCATCCATTTGGAATTCGATGAATTACCCGTGGCGATGTACATCAGGGAACTGGACGACTTCATACGTTCACGTAGGGCTGCGGCCGTTTCTTTGTTCACCGAATTACGATCTAGTTTTGTGTCTACCACCCAGTCTACGTAGACCTTCAAACCCTGTTTCTGTAGCAGCACCATCACGCCCAAAACCAGATCAGAGTCATCAACTGAATGAGACAGAAATACGTCAAACTCTTCGCGCGGCTTGTGTCGATAGCTCTCCATCGATTCGTTCAGAACGGTTTGCGAATTACGAAATCCACGAGCGCCGATAGCTGCAGCTCGCGCTTCGCTTTTAGTAAAGAATGCCATGTGCATTACTCCCTATTTGCTAAGAAATCATGGTGTTTCGACCAGGATTGAAAAATATTATTGATGTAGTTGTAAGTGTCATTTGGCTTGGGCTTATACCCTGATGCGTTCAACTGCCGTTCCATTAAGTTTGAACGTGACACTATCAAAAGGATCGAGTCATTTTACGCGGCAGCCGTTATTAAGGCAGTTCAAGCGATAGATGTAGACGCCGACCAGCAGCCTGTATGAAAGCCCATGTTCGTTTGATCTCACAGTGACCCCATGGACACATCGATGAGGACTGCCGATAAGCACGACGATGCGTGGTTGTCCGTCCATGTTTCCGTGATCCAGTCGCTCATGCCTTTTTTCAGAGCGCTTGATCTGTTCCCAAATACCGGGGCTAACAGGCGCGTCTCCGATGCGCCGATGTGATGAATCTGTTGCATTCGCATCACATAATTGTCGGAGTAAAACCTGTACAAGACCTCGCGCCTCATCGCTAACCCCCAAGCTTTTTGATGACGGACAGAACTTGTTTCACGATAGTGGCTCGATCAACAGCTAAATCTGCGAGCTTTGCTATTTCCTCCTCCAGCCAAGGATTCTGGAGGAAGTAATCGGCCGGTTTGGCCAACATTTCGTCAGCCAGCTCCTTAGCCATGTAACCGGTGGCGCCAATAGGTAATGCAACGCCCCCCTTCTCTAAGGCGATAGAAAACTCACTGCGTACTCCATCCGCGTTAACGACGGCGCCATCTTTGACCTTATTGCCGAAGACGAACAGAGCAATGCCAGAAAGACCAATCATGCGATGCCTGTACTCTCGCCATAGCTCGCGCAGGTCTTTGCCGTTTGAGGCTGCCTGAGGGAACGGCCGCATGATGAGTTGGTCTTCGGAATACTTCTCGGGCTTAGAGTAGATTGCGTCAAGTGCACCGTTGATGACAGCACTACCTATGCCCCAGCCAAACCCGTTGACGACTCGATAGCCTTCTTTCACCAAGCTCGCGGAGAGGGAGTGGATGAAATTTAGCGCTTCTTGCTTATCCCAGACGCCGTATTCTTCGGCGCTGCCTGAGATGAAAATGGTCTTCTTCAGGAAACGACTCTCGATCTCCCTTAGGATCCCTGGGATGTCTTCATAGTTATCGACCAGCAAAGCCTGAATTCCGAATCGCTGCAGATCCCGGACTCGGTACTCCTGCCGGCGCTGGCGGTACTTCGCTAACTCGGCGTCCTCTTTGCCTTGAGGCTCCGCAGGCTCTTTGCGAAGGAAACAGTAGTGGGTCCGGCGGAAATTATCCGCGACATGGAGTCGGCTCAGTACGTAGTCGAGGTTAGGATCCGTAAAGCTGAAGCCGATGAACAGAAATGTCTTGGAGACTAAATCCCCGCTGAGGGCTGTTACAAAGGCCTCATGAGTTCTGTGGTATTTCTCATACTGCTCTTTATAGAGCACGGCTTCGCCAGGCAATGACACGTCACCATGCATCTTGTAAACGACAGCGTCTCGCTTGGGGCGGGTGGTGACTAGGTCATTGACTCTGCGTTTGATGTCAGCAACACGATAGTTTGCTTTGAGACTGTCCTCGATCAGGGTGTCGTAGTTGGTAGTCCAATACGTTCTGATCGGAAGGCGCGAAACGATGTCATGGGCCTCCGAAGGTTCTGCCTGCTCGGAGAACTCTTCAAGGATCTTTCGGGCAAGGCCGGTGGGGCTGTTTTTCTTGTTGACGTGGTACTGGGCGACGGAAATAAGATCATGCTCCAGCTCAACCTTGAGGCCTAGCTCTTCGGTAATTTCGCTAAGCAGCTCGCTCCAATTCACAAAACCACTGCTTTTGGATAACCCGGCACCTGCGAATACGGCAGCCACTCCGGCTTCGATATCTTTAACGTAAGTTTTGATGAACGCTTCGATTTCAGGCGAAAACTGCGAAGTCATGCTCGGGCACCTCCTTGTATGAGTAATCTGGCCACTAGCCAGCAATAATGCGCTATATGGTGTCAACACGGCAGGAGTTCAAGATCTGTTTTGTGCTGACGTGCTCTCGACTCGTTCATTGACTCACCGTGTAGCGCTACGAAGCGCCTCCTTTCACGTGCGTTTCTCGGGCTCACAAAATCACAGGCAGATATTGTCCGAACCTACGCTTCGAGCAGACTCTAGCGTCTGTAAGAAAAGTCTCCGGGCGAAGGTAAGGTGGAAAAAGGAAAGGAAGCGGAGTTTATGAACTGTAAATGAACATTCCGAACCGATTCTTAACGACGCATCAACGCGCTTGCACTCTTCGTATTGAGAGTAGGATCACCGGTGGGCCAGTTGGCTGCAATTGCCACATTTAGTTGCTGAGGCTGGTCTCCAGTTTGATTTCTTTCACCCCGACCGGAGCTCGAATAGACGAGCCCATAGAAAAAATAAAGTATTGAACCTGCTGCGAAGCAATGGCGTTCTATGGTAAATATGATCGAACACCACAATAATGGCTAATCGCCATTTGTCGAGTCATTTTTATACGGATCGAGACGTATATGCCCAGACAGGTCTTTTTCAGCTTTCACTATGATCGTGACGTAAAGCGCGTCATGCAGGTGCGGAATTCTTGGGTGGTTCGCCCTGGCGATGGAGCTCCTCCGTTCTACGATAAGGCAGAGTTTGAAGAAGCCAAAAAGCGCGCAGGCGGGATCGAAAAATGGATCGAGGAGCAGATGAAGGGAACCTCAGTAACAGTCGTTCTTTTCGGTGCACAGACCTATGATCGCGAGTGGGTGCGCCACGAGATCAAACGGAGCCACCAGCTCAATAAAGGAATCTTGGCCATCGACATCCATAGCGTCAAAGACCCTCAGAAAGGGTCTGATACGCAAGGTAAGAACCCTCTGGATCACTGGCAAGTCGAGGTAAACGGGGTGAAGAAAACGTTCACTCAGATATATCGCACCTACGATTGGGTTCGCGATAACGGCTACGCAAACATGCCGGCTTGGATTGAGGCTGCGGCAAAAGCTGCTGGGCGATGATCGGATTAAGATAAAAATGAATCGCGCCCACTATCGTAGACACATTGATATGTCAGCTTTAGGGCTTGTCTGAGCTGGGCAAGTTTCTGTTTTTGGACGACGATTGCCCTTTTCTAACAGCAGCTTCGGGTCGTTTGCTACCGCTCGCTGTCGACGGACCTCAGCTACTTTCGTCCCAAGCAGCATCGGCCACTTTCTGCCAGTCATTTACACAAGCCTGCTGCGCAACCAAATGCCACTGAGCGAGCAGGTTTGTGGACCTAGCCAAAATCGCCTGAAATAGTGGGTGAAGTTGTTGGGTAGGGTTTGATACATCCTCTCAGTTGCGCCCTCGCTAACCACACCTTATAGTTCGGCCCGTCGCTGGCATTGGCCGGCGACAGGGTTTCGCAGCCCTAAAACGATTCACACCAACACCGTCAGACATGACCCAGCCGGCTCCCGGCTGCACAATGTTTTATGGCGGTTGTGCGTGGGAGACCTTCGGGTCTGCCGGGTTTTGGTGTAAATCGTCCGGTCTGCGAACCCGCGCACAGCTGCCACCCAATCTGTTTCGCAGCAGAGCCGGTGGTAATTCTTCTTTCTTGAGGATTTACACCATGACTACTCAACATCCGCCCCGCCGCTTCACCCCCATGTCCCAAACCGCCACCGACTACCCCGTGCTGCTGATCGACAGCGACGCCCCGCTCAGCGAGTTGCACGCCTGCGCCAGCGAGCGCCTCAACGCTGCCCTTGCTTACCTGCACCTGATGGCCTGTTCCAATGTGTCCGACTATGCCGAGCACGATATCAATACCGTCGCCAATACCGCCCGAATCATGGTTCAGGATGTGGCGGATGTGTTTGCGGTGATTGAGCGGCGCGGGTTTGATGGGCCTGCTGTGGCTTGATGTGATGTGAGTTGTAAGGAAACCCGCTTTGGCGGGTTTTCCGGTTTTGTGGAGGGGCCATTTGTATCTATCATGTGGCCTTTCGCTCAACGCCCCAGGACACCCCATGCCCGCCCTCACCTTCCGTAACGCCCTCCCCGCCGACGCCGAGCGCTGCTTTGAAATCGAAATCAGCGCCTACGAAGGTGACGAAGCCGCGACCCTGGAAAAGATCGCCACGCGTATCGCGCAGTACCCCGAGGGCTTTTTGATTCTCGAGGCGGATGGCGCGGTGGTGGGTTTTATCAATTGCGGTTGCGCCCACCACGTGGTGATGTCGGACGAGGCGTTCAAGGAGTTGGTGGGGCATTCGGCCGAGGCGCCGAATGTGGTGATCATGTCGGTGGTGGTTGATCCGGCGCAGCAGGGCAAGGGTTATTCCAGGCTGTTGATGAGCGAGTTTGTGCAACGCATGCACGCGCTGGGCAAGCAGACGATTCACTTGATGTGCAAGGAGCAGCATGTGCCGTTGTATACGCGCATGGGCTACACCTATGTGCAGCCGTCGCCCTCGGATCACGGCGGCATGGCGTGGCATGAGATGGTGATGGACCTCTGATTCTTCCTCCCTGGTAAAGGATTACCTGCATGTTTATCGGACGCCTCGCCCCAACTCACCGAGCAAGTTCGCGCCGCCCCGGCGCGCACGCTGTGGCCCTGTTCGAGCAGCAGCCTGACCAGCGTATTGCCCCATGGGACAGAGTCAAGACCAGCAAGGAGCCCGGCGTGATGCAGCATCCCCAGATCGAAATCAGCGACCAGGCCAACCCCGACGCCGAGTGCATTCTCGGCAACGGCCTGGCGGCGTTCAACGAAGGCATTACCGGCTACAACGACCGCCGCCCGCTGACGGTGCTGATCAGAGACCCCGAGACCCAGCAGATCCTTGGCGGCATCACCGGTAAAACCACCTTGGGCATGGCCTTTCTTGACCTGTTCCATGTGCCCGATTCGATGCGTGGAACGGGCCTCGGCAGTCAGTTGCTGCAGGTTTTCGAGGACGAAGCCCGGCGCCGGGGGTGTGCCAGTGCGGTGCTGTACACCCTCAGTTTCCAGGCGCCGGGGTTTTATGAGAAGCATGGGTGGGTGCGGTTTGGCGAGGTACCGTGCGAACCTGCAGGCAGCAGCCGCGTGTTTTTGTCTAAGGCGTTGTGACGCTCAACGCTTTACCAAACAACCGGTTCCCATGGGTTTCGCCCTGGAAGGTATAAGTCGGCGAGCCCAATAGTTCATACCCGCGCCGAGGGTAAAACCCCAGCGCCCGCTCATTGCCTACCCACACCGTGGCCCACAATAACGCAGCACCGCCGAGTGCTGCGCGATGTTCGGCCGCTTGCAGCAGCTGATAACCGATGCCCAGGCCAGTGAAGCGTTCCTGGATATACAGGCGTTGCAACTCGGCGATGTTCGAGGCTTCGATCATCGGGTGGCGGGCGTTGAGTTTAACCTGGGCGAAGCCGACCAGGTAATGGTTGGATTCGGCGACCATCAGCGAGGTACCTGGCTCAGCCAGCAACGCGGCGATGGTACCCGGGGCAAAGGCTTGCAGCACCTCGTCGGCAATCGAGCGGCGAATACCTTGGGTAGCGTAGGTGTCGAGGAATACCTGCATGCCCAGCACGCCGATGCACAGGGCGTCCTGGGGCACGGCGTCGCGGATCCGCAGGGTCATCCTTCCTGCCCTGGCAGTGGGAAGATGACCTCCTGGGTATCTAGGTTCCTGATGCTGGAATAGGTGCGGTACTCAGTGCTGTAGTTCGGCGCCACACCCTTGGTGCTGGCGGTCAGGCGGTACGTCACTACGTAGCGTTGGCCGGGCTTGAAGTCGACGTCGTACGCGCCTTTGTTGCAAAACGCGCCGCCGGTGCCCAGCGCGTTCATCGACACGTTGCACCAGCGCAACGAGTGTTTGCCCGGCGACAGCTTGAGGGCTTGCTCGCCACTCACGTCAAGGATCGAGCGGCGCCCTGCGCCGGGCAGCGGCTGGCCGTCGACTTCGACGGCCAGTACCAGGCGGTGGAACGGCACGCCCAGCTCGCGCTCGCGCCAGGTGTCGAAGTACACCAGCACGGCATCCGGGGCATTGTTGGAAAGGTCCACGGGGTGGAGTTTTTCCGGGGCCCAATCCCCCTGGTAGTTTTTGTAGTGGTAATCGGAACAGGCGCCGAGCAATGGCAGGGTCAATACGGCGGCGAGTTTCAGCAGTTTCATCGAGTGACGGTCCTTGTGAGCGATGAGAATCCTATCGACATCATCGTGGAAATCTTGAACCGATTGCCACCGTCAATTCGCCGCAGCCAACGGCTTTACCAACTCCCGGAAGCCCCGCCGCCGCCACTGGAACCGCCGCCGCCCGAGGAACTGCTGCTGGAACTGGAACGGCTGGAACTGGAGCTCGAACTCGACCCGCCCCCCGACCCCGAGCCGGACGCGGAAATGCTCTGCACAAAAATGATAAACGCCGCAAAGGACGCCACCGGAATCGCCACGATCCAGCCCTGGTAGTCGTTCCCCACCAGCAGGCCCGCCGTCACATAAATCCCCGTTACCGCCAGCGCACGCAGGAGGAAGAAGCGCGGTTTGGTCTTCCACGACTCCTTGATCACGTAGAACAGCCCCACATAAAGCGCCAGCACCAGCGCCCCGCCAAACGGCCACACAAGCCAATGGACGAAGCTGATCTGGACAAAATGGTTCACCACCAGCACGCCGACAATGTAGGCCAGCAGCGCCATCACGCAGTAAAACGCGATGCGCGCCAGCCACAATGCGCCGAAGGTGGCGCCGCCGATCAGCATGGTCAGCGGCAATACTCCCAGGTGGATCGGCCAATCCGGGCCGCCGCCGTAAATTGCCAGCAGCACGGTGGCGGCCACCGCAGCCAGCAACGCACGGCGCCACGGCAGTTTGCCGGCAGCCATCAGCACACCGCCGATGCCGCCGAGGATAAACGCCAGCAGCACGGCGATCGCCTGGGGGTTGACGCCGGGGCCGGCCACTTCGGGCAGGTCGCCGCCGTCCACCAGCGTCACCAGGTCATTCACGCCTTGGCTCACCCCACCCGCGAAGTCGCCCTGGCGAAACGCCGGGGTGATGTGTTCTTCGATAATTCGATGGGCCAGCAGGTCGGTGACGGTGCCTTCCAGGCCGTAGCCGACTTCGATGCGCACCTTGTGGTCGTCCTTGGCCACCACCAGCAGAATGCCGTCGTTAACGTCCTTGCGCCCCAGTTTCCAGGCGCGGAACATCTGGTTGGCGTAATCCTCGATGCTGCCGCCGCCGGTGCTGGGCACCAGCAGCACGGCCACCTGGGCGCCTTTGCGCTGTTCGAGGGCGGCCAGTTGCTCTTTCAGACGAGCGGTGGTGCCGGCGTCGAGGGTGTTGGTCAGGTCAATCACCCGCTGATCAAGGGCGACGCCGATGGGCGAAGTGTCGGCCTGGGCGGTGATAACCAGGCTGGCGAGCACCATCACCAGCAGACCCAAGACCGATTGCCGCAGAATCACCATCATGCTTTGTTACCTGAAGTTTCTTCCTGAAGGCGCCGACTTTACCCTATCCGCGCTATAACGCGTGACCCCACGGGATTGACTATCTAAACTGCCCGCACGCATAGCAAAACGCCATAACCGAGAAGCCCATGGACCTGCGCCACCGCAACAACATCACTGTGATGGGCACCGGCACCTCGACCCTGGTGTTTTCCCACGGCTTCGGCTGCAACCAGGCCATGTGGAATGCGCTGGCGCCGCAGTTTGCAGCGCGCTTCCGGGTAGTACTGTACGACTTGGTGGGCGCCGGCCTCTCGGACCTCAGCGCCTTCGACAAAGCCAAGTACAACACGCTGGACGGCTACGCCCACGACCTCAACGAGATCATCGAGGCCTACGCCGAAGGCCCGGTGATCCTCGTGGGCCACTCGGTCAGCGCGATGATCGGCGCCCTCGCCGACCGCCAGGCCCCCGGGCGTATCGCCGCCCATGTGATGATTGGCCCGTCGCCGCGCTATATCGACATCGATGGCTATGTCGGCGGCTTCAAGCGCAGCGACATCGACGACCTGCTCGACACCCTCGACAGCAACTACCTCGGCTGGTCCAGCGCCATGGCCCCGGCGATCATGGGCGCGCCCGACCAACCGGCGCTGAGCGCGGAGCTGACCGATAGCTTCTGCCGCACCGAACCGGACATCGCCAAGCAGTTTGCGCGGGTGACCTTCATGTCCGACAACCGCCAGGACGTGATCGGCCTGACCACCCCGGTGCTGATCCTGCAATCGAGCGACGACCTGATCGCCCCCGTGGCCGTGGGTGAATACCTGCACAGCGTGTTGCCCAACAGCACCTATTGCCTGGTGGACAACGTCGGCCATTGCCCGCACATGAGCGAACCACAGGCCTGCGCGGCGGCCATGCACAGTTTCCTCGCGCCATGGGCGGCTGCCAGTGCCCACTGAATTGTTCGACAGCGCCGCCTGCGCCCTGGCCGTTACCGCCGAAGACGGCACGATCCTGCAAGCCAATGCGCGCTTCAGCGAATGGTCGGGCTTCAACAACGCCGAGCTGTGTGGCCAACGCTTCCAGGACTTGCTGACCATGGGCGGGCGGATTTTCCACCAGACCCACCTGGCGCCCATGTTGCGCATGCACGGCAGCGTCACCGAAGTGAAACTCGACATGCTGCACCGCGACGGGCACAAGCTGACCGTGCTGCTCAACGGCCACAAACGCGAGCACCCTGGCGGCGTGGTGTACGACCTGGCGCTGTTCGGCACCACCGACCGCGACAAGTACGAGCGTGAGCTACTCAACGCGCGCAACCTGGCCGAAGCCCTGCTGCAGGAAAAAACCGCCACCGAACTCGCGCTGCAGCAGGCCCAGGCCGACCTCAACGAGGCCTATGCCATCGCCCAGCGCCGCGCGCTGTTTGCCGAGCAGATGGTGGCCATCGTCAGTCACGATCTGAAAAATCCGCTGACGGCGATTCGCATGGCCTCCGACTTTCTCAGCCGGGGCGAACGCACGCCCAAGGAACGCACGCTGCTTGGCCATATCGGCCAATCGTCCGAACGCGCCCAGCGCATGATCGCCGACCTGCTGGACTTCACCCAGGCCCGGGTCGGCCAGGGTATTTCCATCAAGCCCGCGCCGCTGGCCTTGCATGAAGTGATCCAACACGCGGTGGATGAACTGCGTGTGGCCTTCCCCAAGGCCACCCTGGAACATCACGCCGAGGGCAAGGGCGACGCGTGCCTGGACGCCGACCGCGTGCAGCAGATCATCGGCAACCTGGTGGCCAACAGCGTGGCCTATGGCGACCTGCAACAGCCGATCACGATTACCTCACGCCTGGGCGACGGCGCCAGCGAAGTGTCGGTACACAACCACGGCAAGGTGATCCCCGAAACCTTGCTGGCCGGGCTGTTCGAGCCCATGACCCGGGGCACCGACCAAGGCAGCGACGTGCGCAGCGTGGGCCTGGGCCTGTACATCGTGCGTGAGCTGGCCAAGGTGCATGGCGGGGATGTGGCGGTGACGTCCTGTGCCACCGGCGGCACCACCTTCACCGTGACCTTTCAGGACAGGTAGGCGCTGCCCTGCATCACCGGTTCCACACTGCCGGTGAGCACCACACCGCCCGCGCCCGCCCAGTGCACGGTCACCGTGCCGCCGTCGCACTGCACCTGCACGGTGGCATCCAGCAAACCGCGCCGAATGCCATTGACCACCGCGCCGCAGCAGCACGAACCCGAGCCCAGCGGCACACCGCCGCCACGTTCCCAGATGCGCAGGCGGATATGCCCACGGTCCAGCACCTGCACAAAATGCACGTTGGTTTTGGCCGGGAACAACGGATGATTTTCCAGCGCCGGGCCCACGGCGGCCACGTCGATGGCGGCAATATCGTCGACAAAAAACGTGCAATGCGGGTTGCCCATGCTGCACGCCGCCGGGTCGCCTTCGATCGGCAAGGTGCGTGTATCCAGCGCCTCGGCCAGGGGCACCGCCGCCCAGTCCAGCGACGGCTCGCCCATGTTCACGGCCACCTGCCGCCCCGCCTCGCGCGTGCAGGTCAGCAAACCGCGCTCGGTGCGCAACACAACCGAGTCGGCGCCGGTTTCATGCATCAGCCGGTCGGCCACGCCACGGGTAGCGCTGCCGCAGGTTTGCAGCGGTGTGCCGTTGGGGTTCCAGAATTTGATGCGCGCGGCGGCGTCGTCACAGTCGAGGATCACCGCCAGTTGGTTGAAGCCGATACCGGTGTGGCGATTGCCCAGGTGCCGGGCGATGGCGGGGGTGACCGGGTCGTCCAGGCCACGGCGGTCAATGAGGATAAAGTCGTCGCCATGGGCGTGCATTTTTACGAACTGCAAGGGCATGGGCTGTCCAGTGGTGGAAGTGAAAGATACCCTGAGCTTACTCACTCTTGACGAGCGCTACCCATGCTTATTGTCTTCAGCGGCTTGCCCGGCACCGGCAAGACCACCATTGCCCAACACCTGGCACGCCGTACCGGTGCGGCTTACCTGCGTATCGACGTGATCGAACAGGCGCTGCGCGATGCCGGTGTGTCGGTGGGTGCAAACGGCTATGAGGTGGCAAATGCATTGGCGCTGAGTAACTTGCGACTGGGGCATACGGTGATTGCCGACTGCGTGAACCCGGTGCGGGAAAGCCGCGCAGCCTGGCAGGCAACAGCCGAGACGGCGGGTGTGGCACTGCTGAATGTCCAGGTGGTGTGTTCGGATGCGCAGGAGCACCAGCGCCGCGTTGAAGCCCGCACGGGGGATATCGCCGGGCTGGTGCCGCCGACCTGGCAGTCGGTATTAAGCCATGAATATGAGCCGTGGGGCCCCGCGCCATTAACCCTGGACACCGCCAAAATCAGTGCTGCGCAGGCCGTCGAAAGCATCACCCAGCACAAAAGCACACCCGGTTGTTGATAACCATTATCAACTACAGCTAAACTCCGCGCCCTCCCACTTCCCAGTCTGTGCCACGCGGCACAGTCGCGCGCAGGCAGCTGACTCTCTTGGCGGATGAAAAACTCCAGCTTTACCTGACCCACCGGGCCGCGCTGCTGGACTACGCCGCGCCCATCGTGGGCTGCCGCGCCCGCGCCGAGGACGTGGTGCAGGAAGCCTGGTTGCGCTTCAGCGGCCAGGATGAACACGCCGATATCCGCCACCCGGCGAGCTACCTGTACCGCATCGTGCGCAACCTGGCGCTGGACCTCATCCGTCGCACCGCCACCGAGCGGGTGCAGCCGGGCGGCGATGAAATGCTCAACGAGTTGCCCTCCAGCAGTGCCTCGCCGGAACGTGAAGTGAGCAGCCAGAACGAGCTGCAAGCCATCTCCCGCGCCCTGGCGCAGTTGCCCGAACGCACCCAGCGCGCCTTTGAACTGCACCGCCTGGGCGGGTTCACCTTGCAGCAAGTGGCGGTTGAACTAGGCGTTTCGACCGCGCTGGTGCATCAGCTGGTGCACGATGCCTTGCGCCATTGCATGGACTGCCTGGGGGCCGACGATGACTGATCGATCCGGCGACTTTCTGAAAAACCGTAGTGCTGCTGCGTCTTTTGCAGTGAAGGGCGAATCCATGGGATCCTGCCCGCCGTTTTTTACCTGCGAAGATGCTGCCGACATGCCTACCAAGGATTGCGCCAACACCCGCCGCGACGAGGCCCTGGACTGGCTGATGCGTGTGCAACAGGCCCCGCAGGACGCGGACTTGCGTGCGCAATTGGCCGACTGGTGCAGCGTGGATGAGGCAAACGCCAAGGCCTACCGCAAGGCCGAACGCGTGTGGCAACTGACCGGGCAACTGGCGCCGGCCAGCGCGGCACCGCTCACCCCTGCGCCAAGGCCCATGGCACGCCCACGCCGTACCCGGCGTTGGATCGCCGCCCTCGCCGCCTGCCTGGTGGTGGCCCTGGCGCCGAGCCTGCTGCTGCGCTGGCAAGCCGACTACCGCACCGGTGCCGGTGAAACCCTCGACATCACCCTCAGCGACGGCAGCGTGGTGCAGTTGGACAGCCACTCGGCCATCGCCGTCGACCTCGCCGGTAACCATCGCGATGTGCGGCTGCTGGCCGGCCAGGCGTTTTTCAAGGTGACGCCGGACAAGCGCAAACCCTTTCACGTGGTCACCAAAACCTTACGAGTGACCGTCACCGGCACCGCGTTCAACGTCGACGCCCAGCCGGGTAGCCCCAGCGTGGCCGTGCAACAAGGCTCGGTGAATGTCGACGACGGACCCGCCAATCGCCCCCTCGCCAGCCTGGTGCCGGGGCAACGCCTCAGCTACCGCGCCGGCCGTGCCGAGGTCAGCAGCTTCTCCCCCAGCCAGGCCGCCGCCTGGCGCCAGGGCCAGTTGATTGCCGATGACCTGCCGATCAGCGAAGTGCTCGAACAGCTGCGCCGCTACACCCCGGCGATCATCGTCTTGCGCGATGCCAAGCTCGGCGCGCAGCGTGTCACTGGCGTGTACGACCTGCGCAAACCCCAGGCGGCGCTGCAAGCCGTGCTGCAACCCTATGGGGCCAAAGTGCACGCCTACAGCCCGTGGCTGCTGGTGCTCAGTCGGTAAATTTCCGTCCTTTTAAAAATATTTCATATTTTTTCTGAAAATCCCCCGCGCTGTCCCGTCTTCTGTCCCGCGCGCAGCAATTGAGATGTATTCGTATTCATTGACTGGCCGGTGTTTGCCGGCGCGGGGACCTTTGCATGACTCACACCCTTCACCGCTTGCCAGGGCAGCGCGGGCCCTGGCCGCTGCGCCTGAAAAAAACCGCCGGCGCCGGTTTGCTCGGGCTGTGCTGCGCGTTCGGCGCGGTGCCGCAAGCCATGGCGCAGGCACACACTGCGGATAAAGCGGCGCACGGTTTCAGCATTGCAGCCCAACCCCTGACTGGCGCGTTGATTGCCTTCGGCCAACAGAGCGGGCAACAGGTGAGCGTCGACCCTCAACTGCTCAAGGGCGTGAATTCCCCGGGTGTGAATGGCGACATGAGCAACGACGCCGCCCTCGCCTACCTGCTGCAAGGCACCGGCATCGGCTGGAGTTACCAGGACGGCGCACTAATGTTCCATCGCCTGCCGAGCGCCGACGCCGGCCCGCTGACGCTGGACAACACCATCGTGCTGGGCTTCACCGAAGAGAACTCGTTCCAGGGCGCCACCGTGATCGACCAACGCGCGATCCAGGCCTTCCCCGGTGCCAACGGTGACATCACCACCCTGCTGCAGATGCACCCCGCCGTGCAGTTCAGCAGTGAACAGAAAAGCTCCAACACCCCCGGTGAAATCGATCCGGCCGACATCAGCATCAACGGCGCCAAGTTCTACCAGAACAATTTCATGATCGATGGCATCTCGATCAACAACGACATCGACCCCGGCGCCCACGGCTATAACGAAACGCGCCAGTTCGACGCTGCCCCCAGCCGCTCCCACGGCATCGCCCTGGACGCCGACCTGCTGCAGGAAGTGAAGGTCTACGACAGCAACGTGCCGGCCGAATACGGTGGTTTCAACGGCGGCGTGGTCGATGCGATCACCCGTCGCCCCAGCCAGGACCTGCACGGCAAGGTGTCCTACTCGATGACCCAATCGGCGTGGACCAAATACCACATCACCGCCCAGGACCAGGAAGCCTTCGACAACGCCTCCAACGAGCAATACCAGCCCGAGTTCAAGAAAACCACAATGCGCGGCATGCTCGAAGGCCACCTCACCGAGGATTTCGGCGGGATTCTGAGCTTCTCGCAGAAGCGCTCGGTGATCCCGCTCAACCGCTATGCCGACGGCTACACCAGCCCCAATGGCGACAACGAAAAAGACCAGACGCGCCAGCTCGACAACTACATGCTCAAGACCTACTGGAACGTCAACGACCGCCTGAGCCTGGACGCGTCGTTCATCAAGGCGCCGCAGGAAAACATCTATTTCCGCGAGAACTACATCAACTCCGGTTTCACCAATATCAACGGCGGCTGGCAGGGTTCGCTCAAGGCGGTGTGGGAAGGCGATTCGGCGCGCTGGACCCACACCGTGGCGCTGACCGACCTCAACAGCTCACGCGAATCCGAGTCCACCGACATGATCGGCTGGTACTACTCCAGCGTGAAAAATTGGGGCATTCCGCTGTCCAGCACTTCACGCAGCGGCGAAGGCGCGTATGGCGACCTGGACCAGACCCAACGCGGCATCGACTACAAACTCAAGGCCGAGTGGCAAGCGTTCAACTGGGGCGGTGCCGAGCATCAGCTCACCGGCGGCATGGAGCTGACCCGCAACGAAGCCACCTGGGAGCGCGGCACTGCCGCCACCTCGGCGCTGGTCGGGAGACGCGACAATATCGCCACCTGCCTCAACAACGACCCGCTCTGCTCCATCGGCCTGATGCTCAACGGCAACACACGCCAGTGGGCCAACACCATCAACGTGTATGGCGCCGGCAAGCTGGACCTGACCGAAACCAAGTACGCGTTCCACCTGCAAGACGCCATCCAGATCGGCAAGCTCGGCCTGCGCCCTGGCGTGCGCTTCGAGGGCGACGACTACATGGAAGGCAAAAACCTCGCGCCACGTTTTGCCGGTGACTACGACTTCTTCGGCGACCGCAGCACCGTGCTGGTGTTCGGCGCCAACCGCTACTACGGGCGCAACCTGTTCAAGTATCGCCTCGCCGATGGTCGCCAGGCCTTCAACACGCGCTACACCCGCACCACCCAGGGCGGCGCCTGGACCGCCGTGCAGGGCAAGAACCAGAACAAATTCTCCGACCTCAACGTGCCCTACGATGACGAGTGGACCCTGGGCCTTGACCAAGTGTGGCTCGACACCGATTTTCGCCTGAAATACGTGCACCGCGAGGGCAAGGACCAGATCGTGCGTGCCTCCAACCGCGTGCTGGGCACCGGCGCCGCCGCCGGCTACGACACCATCTACTACACCTACACCAACGCCGGTTCCAGCGAGACCGACAACATCAGCCTGACCATCACGCCCAAGCAGGAATTCAAATGGCAGGGCACTCGCACCAGCGTGCAGGCGGCCTTTGACTGGTCACAAACCAAGGACGGCTACGGCACCTACGAATCAATCGTCGACGCTGGCGAGTTCGCCGACGACGATGTGATCTACGACGGCAAGCGCATGGCCTACAGCGAACTGCCCGCCGGCAATTTCAACCGTCCCTGGACCGCGCGCCTGACCACCATCACCGAGATCCCGCAGTGGCACCTCACCGTCAGCAACTTCCTGCGCTATCGCGGCGCCTACGAACAGATCGTCGAAACCAGCGCCACCGCCGTGGTCGGTGACGAAACCCTGGCGGTGTACGACTCTGCCGAGGTCAAGGCCGCGCCCACCTGGGACATGCGCGTCAGTTGGGAGATCCCCACCGGCAAGGACCAGGCGCTGTTTGCCGCCGTGGATATCACCAACGTCACCGACCACGTCAACGAGATCGTCGGCAAAAACAGCTCCACCGTCACCTATGAGATCGGCCGCCAATACTGGCTCGAAGTCGGCTACCGCTTCTAATCCTCCCCTGATTAGCCTGGACACCCTATGAACAAGATTCTTGCAGGCCTGCTCGGCCCGCTGCTGCTGTGCGCGTGCGCAGCGCCCGTCACCCAAGCGCCGTTGCCATGGGCACCCCAAGTGGTGCGCGGCACACTGGCCAATGGCTTGGAATACCGCCTGGTGCGCAACAGCAGCCAGGCCGGCCGCCTCGACCTGCGCCTGACCGTACGCGCCGGCTCCGTGGATGAAGACGACGACCAGGTCGGCGTAGCGCATATGCTCGAACACCTGACCTTTCGCAGCCGCGCTGGCCAGCCCACGGATTTGCGCGCGCAGATGACTGCACTGGGTTGGGTGCAAGGGCGCAATTTCAACGCGATGACCAGCTACGACCGCACCCAGTATTTGCTCAGCCCGATGGCCGGCAGCACGCAAACACCCGCGGCCCTGTCGATGCTGTCCAAACTGGTGTTCGCCGGCGACTACAACGCCGCTGACCTGGAGCGCGAACGCCCGATCGTCATCGAAGAATGGCGCGGCGGCCTCGGTGTGGCGCAGCGCATGAACGACCAACGCGCGGCCTCGCAGCGGGTCGGCTCGCGCTACCCGGCGCACCGCACCATCGGCAATGAGACGGCGATTCGCGAAGCCTCGCTGGAAGCCTTGCAGCGTTTTCAACAACGCTGGTACGTGCCCAACAACATGATCCTCTCGGTGGTCGGCGACTTCGACCCGCAGCAATTGGCGCAGCAGATCGAGCAGGCGTTTGGCGCCCCCAAGGCGAAGCCCTTGCCCGAGCGCGAGCACCGCGAACTGGCGCTCGACGGCCAGCTGAAAATCTTCCGCCTGCAAGACCCGCAAACCGGCAGCAACCAGGTGTCGCTGCTGTTTCGCCTGCACGAACCGGACAGCCGTGGCGCCAGCGCCGATGCGACCCGCGAGCGCTTGATCGACCGCATCACCCTCGCGGCCCTGTTGAACCAACTGCGCCGCCAACCGCTGCAACCCGGCGTGCGCAGCCTGACCGCGCAAAAGACCCTGATCGGTGAACGCTCCAGCGTGCTCGGCATCGCCGCCGGGATAGAAGGCGCCCATCACGACGCCGCCTTGCAGCAACTGCTGACCGAGCTTGAACGCCTGCGCCAACACGGCTTCACTGCGCAGGACCTGAGTGATGAGCAGGCGAAGATCCGTCGACTGGCAGACGGCATGCTCGCCAAGGACGAGTCGCGCACCTTCGAACAATGGGTGACCACACTCAACGATGCGGCCGTACAGAACCGCAGCGTGGTGGCAAGCCATCAGGTCGCGCAAGTCTCCCTGCAAGCCCTCGACAGCATCGACCTCGCGGCCATCAACACACGGTTGCAGCGCTGGCTGAACAGCCCCGACCAGGTACTGCAACTGACCGCGCCAGGTAGCAGCGTGGTGCGCTTGCCCACGGTGGATGAAGTGCAGCAACTGCGCGCGCGCATCGCCCAGACCTCGCTGACGGCGCCCCAGCTTGTCGCACCCGAAGCGCCACCCGTGGTCACCTTCACGCCACCGGCTGCGGGGCAACCCGGCAAGGTCACGGGTAAACGCCGGTTTGCCGCCGAACAGGTCGAACACTGGCAACTGAGCAACGGCGACCGCCTGGTGTGGCTGCGGCGCAATGCCGACAATGGCCAGTGGCGCCTGCAAGCGGAATCCGCCGCCGGCTTCAACCGCCACGACGTGCAGGGCTGGCGCCTGCAAATGGCCGCGCAACTGGGCAGCGAAAGTGGCGCGCCGGGGCTGGAGGCGTGGCGCAAGCAGCACAAGGCGACGTTGAGCCTGGAACACAGCGCCACGCGCTTGCAGTTGAGCGCGAGCAGCCAGCCTTCCATCAGTGGGTTGACCACCGTGCTGCAAAGCTACCGCCAGAGCCAGGTCACTGCCGTGATTGACGAGGCACTGTTCAGCGCCGCACGCGATGACTTATTGAGCCGCGCCAGCACCCGACCGGACGCCATCGCCGTCGCCCGCCGTGAACTGCGCTACGGCGCCGACACCTGGCAGACTCCCGATCAGGCCGCCCTGGAGCCGCTGCAATCGGCCACCTTGACTGAAGACTGGCGCCAACTGGTACAGGCCCCGGTCACCTACTACCTGATGGCCGACATCGAACCCGCCCAACTGGAAACCGTCGTGCGTGAACAGCTGGCGAATATCCCGCGCGGCGTCGCCCCCCTCACCCACCCTGCCCTGCAACAGCCCGGTCAACGCCGTGCCGACCTGGCCGTCGCGCTGGAGCCGCGGGTGGTGCTCGAAGCCAGCAGCTTCAGCGCACATCCCTGGTCGCCCGAGGCCGCTGCGCGTGTCGCGGCGCTGCGTGAGCTGGCCAACCAGCAACTCAAGCAGCGCCTGCGCGGCGAAGCCTCCGGGGTGTATCGCCTGCGTTTTGACAGCGAACTGAACCCCGACACCCAGCGTATCGAAAGCCAGTTGAGCTTTACCTGTGATCCCCAGCGCGCCGAAGAACTGTGGGCCCTGGCCCAGCAAACCCTGGCACAACTGGGCCAATCGGTAGACGCCAAATGGGTCGCGGGCGAACGCGCCGAACTGCGTCGTCAGGAGAAAAAACGCCTGCTCGATCCCACCACCCAATGGCGTCGCCTGCTGCTCAGCGAACATCACTGGCAAGACCCACGCTACTTGAGCCGCCAGGCCGCATTGCCGGATGGCCTGCGCATCGAGCTGCTCAAACCCTTGGCAAGCCAGCTGTTCCCGGCGCATAACCAAGTGCTGCTGCGCGTACTGCCCAAGGCGGACGCCCAGTGAACAGCCTGCGAACCTTCTACCGCCTGGCCGCGCCCTTCTGGCGCCAGCGCAGCCAATGGCTGGGCTGGCTGATGCTGGCCAGCATCATCGGCATGGGCCTGCTGCTCGTGCAGATCAACGTATTGATCAATGCCTGGAGCAAGAGCTTCTACGACACCCTTGGCGCGTTCGACACCCCCGCGTTGTATGCGCTGATGGGCCGCTACGTGATGTACCTGGGCGCCTATGTACTGATCGTGGTCGCGCTGGACTGGGTGCGCAAAGCCCTGGTACTGCGTTGGCGCCAGGCCATGACCGAGCATTTCACGCATGCCTGGCTGGCCGACCAGGCCTTTTACCGCCTGGGGTTGAACGGCGAGCCGGACAACCCCGACCAGCGCATCAGCGAAGACGTGGACATGGTCGCCGACCTGAGCGTGGAGCTGGTCGCATCGTTCATTGTCAATATGGCCCAGGTCGGCGCGTTCATGAGCATCCTGTGGCAGCTCTCCGGGGTGCAAACCTTCAGTGTCGGTGAGTACAGCATCACCCTGTCGGGCTACCTGGTGTGGATCGTGCTGCTGTATACCCTGGCCGGCAGCCTGATTACTCATTGGGTCGGCCGCCCGTTGCACCGTTTGAACGTGGACCGCCAGCACTACGAGGCGGACTTTCGCGCCAGCCTGTTGCGCAAGCGCGAGCACGCCGAGCAGATCGCCCTGTACCGCGGCGAAGCGGTGGAGCGCCAGCACCTGGCCGAGCGCTTCGGCGCGATCGCACGCAATTGGCGCCAGTTGATGGGCCGCGAGCGCAACCTCAGCCTGTTTGTTGTCAGCTATGACCGGCTGAGCCTGATCATTCCAGTGTTTGCCGCGATGCCTGCGTTTCTGGCCAAGACCATCACCCTGGGCGGGCTGATGCAGATCCGCAGCGCGTTCAGTGCGGTGCAAGGTTCGCTCAGTTGGTTTATCAAGCTCTACCCGAAGTTGATGCGCTGGAGTTCGGCGGTGGAGCGGCTGGGGCAGTTTGAGCAGGCGATTGCGGCCAGCCGCTGCCAGGCCAAGGCACCGGTGGTCGGCGATTGTTTGTGCGTGAGCGGCCTGGACGTGTTGCGCCCGGACGCCGGCGTGCTGCTGGCGGATGTGTCGGTGCAGGTGGCGCAAGGCGAATGGCTGTTGATTGCCGGGCGCAGCGGCATTGGCAAATCCACCTTGCTGCGTACCTTGCAGGGCATCTGGCCGTACTGCCGGGGCGGCTGGCAATTGCCGCCGGGGCGCAGCCTGTTGTTGCCGCAAAAGCCTTATCTGCCGAGCATGCCGTTGCGCAACCTGCTGGCGTATCCGGCGGTTGAGGTACCGAGTGCGGCGCGTTTGATGGCCGTGTTGCAGCAGGTCGGTTTGCCGGGCCTGGCGACACGGCTGGATGAGCAAAGCGAATGGGCGCGGGAACTGTCCGGCGGCGAACAACAGCGCATCGGCATGGCGCGGGCGCTGCTGTATGCGCCCGACACCCTGTACCTGGATGAAGCCACCAACCAGCTCGACGAGGCCAGCGCCCACGCCTTATTGGTGCTGCTGCGCGCGCAACTGCCCGGCTGCACGGTGATCGGCATCAGCCATCAGGCGGCACTGGTGGCGCTGTTCGATCGCACCTGGTCGCCGTCCTCTATAGAGGCTGGGAACCCATCGCCTTCATCAGCGCAAGGTCCCGTGCATAGATATCCGGCGCGTACACCAGGCTGCCCTGGCGATCCACTTCAACCGTCCAGTAGCCCAGCAACACCGGCACCGGGGTGGCCAGCCTGAATTCGTGGGTCACACCGGTGGCCAATAGTTCATCGGTGCGCGCGCGTTCGGCCGGGGTGACCAACAGGTCGCGCAGCAGCAACGGCTGCTCGACCCGCACACACCCCGAACTGAACGCGCGCGGGCCTTTGGTGAACAGCGGCTGGCTCGGAGTGTCGTGCAGGTACACCGAGTAGGGGTTGGGAAAGCGCATCACGATCTTGCCCAGCGGGTTACGCGGGCCGGCTTCCTGGCGTAGCAGGATATTGCCCGGGCGCGCCCAGTCGATCTGCTCCGGCGCCAGCGGGTGACCTTCGGCGTCGAGCACTTGCAGGTTCTGCTGGCGCAGGTACTCGGGGTTGAGGCGGATGGCCGGCAGTTTGTCCTCGCGCATGATGGTCGGCGGGATGGTCCAGGTGGGGTTGAGGGTCAGCCGCGTGATGCGTGATTTGAGCAGCGGCGTCTGGCGCTCGGCGCGCCCCACTTGCAGGCGGGTTTGCCACACCGGGATGCCGCTCTGGTAGACGCTCAATTGCGCGGCGGCGACGTTGACCAGCACGCCTTCAGGTTCCAGGTCCTGGGCCAGCCAGCGGAAACGTTCGAGGTTGATGCGCAGTTGCTCGCGGCGAATCGCCGGGCTGATATTCAGTTCGGTCACCGTGCCGGCGCCGATCACGCCGTCGGCCTGCAAGGAATGGCTGAGCTGGAAGGCCTTGACCGCCGTGACCAGTTCAGGCCGGTATTGCTGGCCGCCGCCCTTGGGCTCGTTGGCCAGATAGCCGCCGCTGTGCAGGCGTCGCGCCAGTTCCGGTACGCGCGGGTCGTCCATGCCGGGGCGCAACAACGGGCCACTGGCGATCGGGTCCCAATGCGGCAACGGTTGCAGGCGCACGCTGGAATAGGCGTTGCGCAGGCTGCGGTAGAGGTCGGCGCTGGGGCGTGCCTGGTCGAATGCCTGGGCCATGTCTTGCAGGCCGACGGCGGCAAACGCCAAAACTTCGGTGCTGGGGTCGTGGGCCGGTGGCTGGGAATGCCACAGGGGTTCGAAACGTGACTGCTGCAGCCGGCCGTAGTGCAGATCCTGCAAGGCTTGCAGGTACTGACGGCTGCTGGCGATATCGCTGCACAGCACGTTGGCCGTGGCGTCTGGCGCAGGCAGGCTATAGTGGGTGGGGTCCAGGCCGTCGTCGGCGAGCAGCAGCAACTGGGCTTGCAACGCGTCGCGGCGCTCGGCAGCCGACCACAGCGGCACGTCGCCCTGCTGCTGGTAAAAGGCTTGCAGTCGCGACTGGACGGCGGCGTCGACCTGCGGCGCGAGGCTGGGGCAAACGCTGGCCAGTTGCGCCAGGGCCTGTTGCACCGGCGCCGTATTCACCAGGATCGGCGGGGCCACGGGTAATGCGGCGTCCGGCAGCGCGTCGGCTGTCGCGACCAATGGTGCAACGAGCAGGCAAATGCTCAAGTAACATGCGTGTTTTTTGAACAATAGCTTTGCTCCAATCCACAGCGGGGGCTGTACTGTAGATGCTGACTTTTTTGTATCGCCTGGGTTTGATCACCGTAAGCCTGGCTGTGTTGAGCAATTCTGCGCTCGCCGCCAATGGCAACCCTCCTACCTTGTATAGCAGCCTGGCGCGCTCGGCTCCAGAACTCAATCCGACTGTGCTGAAAAGTGCCCTGAACGCGGTGCAATGTGCAGTCAATAGTGGCGAGGAGCGCTCCGAGCGCCTGGCCGTGATTGACTATTCCCAGCCTTCTACCGCTCGTCGGCTGTGGATCTTCGACCTGCGCAAAAAGACCCTGGTGCTGCGTGACCTGGTGGCCCATGGGGCCAAGTCAGGGGAAAATTTTGCCACCCAGTTTTCCAACCTCGAAGGCAGCCACCAATCCAGCCTGGGGCTGTTCCGTACCCAGGAAAGTTACCTCGGCACCCACGGTTATTCACTGCGCATGGACGGCCTGGAGCCAGGCTTCAACGACCAGGCCCGCGACCGCGCCATCGTGATTCACGCGGCTGACTATGTGAGCCCGCTGTGGAGCAAGCGCGAAGGCCGCATCGGCCGCAGCCAGGGTTGCCCGGCCGTGCGTCCGCAAGTGGCGCGCCAGGTGGTGGATAAGCTCAAGGATGGCCAGTTCATGTTTTCCTGGTACCCCGACCAGCGCTGGCTGAAGTCTTCGACGCTGCTCAATTGCAAGCCCCAGCAGGTGGCGAGTAGTCGTACAATCCGTGGCGGATAGCCTGAGCCACCGATAAAAGAGAGCGTCGAATGCTTCTACATACTTCCACCTGGATCGAGATCGAGCAGTTCCTGGAGCGCAGCCGCACGGTGGTGATCCCCATCGGCTCCAACGAACAGCATGGCCCCACCGGCCTGCTGGGCACGGACTGGATGTGCCCGGAAATCATCGCCCATGCGGCGCAGAAAAACGCCGACATCCTCATCGGCCCCACCTTCAATATCGGCATGGCCCAGCATCACCTGGGTTTTCCCGGCACCATCTCCCTGCGCCCGTCCACTTTTATTGCCGCGATTGGTGACTGGGTGCGTTCGCTGGCCGGGCATGGTTTCGAGAAAATCCTATTCCTCAATGGCCATGGCGGCAATATCGCGACAATTGAAGCGGCGTTTTCCGAGCTGTACGCCGAAGCCAGCTTCGCCCGTCGCCCGGCCGGCTTTGCGCTGAAACTGGTGAACTGGTGGGACCTGGAAGGCGTGAGCGAGCTGGCCCACCGCCAATTCCCGGTCGGCCATGGCAGCCATGCCACGCCGTCGGAAATTGCGGTGACGCAATGGGCGTACCCGGAATCGATCAAGTCGGCTGACTACTCGCCACAAATCGCCAACACCGGGCCGATCCGCGAAGCCCTGGACTTCCGCGCACGCTTCCCCGACGGGCGCATGGGCTCGGACCCGGCTCTGGCGACGGTGGAGAAAGGCGGTGAGTTGGTAAAGTTGGCGGCCGTTGGGCTGGTCAAGGTCGTTGACAACTTCAGCAACGAAGCCAAACCCTAAGCCAAACACATAGCAAAATGTGGGAGGGGGCAAGTCGAATCGTCGCACCGCCCCTCCCACATTTGAATGGTGGGTTACTTACACTCTTGCGCTGCCAGCTCAAGCCGCGACGGTGTCAGCGCCGAGGCCAGCGGCTTGCGCTCATACAAAAACACCTTGCCGCCGTCGCCGGCCTTGTAGGCCTCCAGCACATCATCTGCCGCAATCTTGCTGGTCAACACCACCTTGGCGTGACGCGAGTTCTGCGTCACGGTGGAGGTAATGCCGTGTTTTTCCAGCTTGGGCAGTACGCACTGCACATAGGCTTCAGGCCCCTTGCTGGTTTGCAGGGTCATGGTTGGAGCGTTAGGGGCGGAAACACAGCCGGCCAGCAACAGAGTGGCGGCCGGTACAAATAAAGAGCGCATGAAAAAATCCTGACGATAAAAATAAAAGTTCATTTCAACTCGCACGAACCAGCGCCTTGAGCGATGCATCGAACTGCTTCAAGGCATCGAGCTGCACATCCCGCTGCTGCTCGATCTGCGCGGCAATCTCCGGTGCGGCCTTATCGCGTACCCACACCGACGGCAGTTGCTTGTGCATCGAGCCCTCTGCCTTGGCGATGTATTGCAGGTTGGCGTCATAGAACCGCGCCACAAACCGCGCCTCGACCTGATCGTTACGCTGGGTCAGCAGTTGATTATGGGTATCGAGCATCACCACCACATCGGGGTGCGCCTGCACCAGGGCATCCAGGTTGTCGTAAACCGTCACCGACAAAAAGGTGCCTTGCAGCGAACTCATCAACCAGTCAATGGCCAGTTCCGGGTCGGAGCTGTTGACGAACGCCTGGCGGATACGCCCGTCGAGGGCACCCTTGGCGCCATTCAAGGCCATGTCGTGGTAGCGTTCAAGGTAGCTGAGGTTGTCGCGGGTGTTATCGCTCAGCAATACACCCACCGATTGCGCGCGCTGGAGGGAGTCTACGCTACCAACGATAGGTAGCAAATGGCCGGTAGGTGGTTCAGCGGCGATTGCCGCATTGTTCACCACCACGGTGCCCAGCATCAGGGCCATCAAAGCTAGTTGAATAATCGTCCTCATCGCGCATTTCCCTGAACAGCGTCTCGATGGAGGCGATTTTGCGCTTTCCCGGCAAAAACAGAACTTGCGATGCGTGATGGTGACTATTATCTGAACCGATAGTGCACCCATAAAATCTATAAGGACCACGCCATGAAGCCCCACCAGAAAACCTTCGACCGCATCCGCGAAGCCGTCCTGCCGGAGTTTCGCGAGCGGGTCGCCGATTACCTGGTCGACTATGAAAACGTGCTGCAAGACGATACTGCCGACACCGCGCAAGCCAACGCCAGCGCCCAGCAATTGCGTGGCTACCTGCGTGGTTTGAACACCACGCGGGTGCTGGGCATGGCCGACTGGGAGGACCTCGACCGGCGCGTAGCGCAGATGACCGCGAACGCTACAACCCAGGACGTTGCTGGTTGACCCACTCCTGCACCGAGGGCCGCTGCCACTGGCGTTGCGCGTAAGCCACCAGCTCGGCGGGTACGTTGTCGCCGTTGAGGATCAGGCGATTGAGCATGATCGCCAAGTCCACATCGACAATCGACCACTCGTCAAACAGGTTCGCCGGGTTACCCGCCAGCAGTACCTGCGCGCCACTGATCAAACGGCTGGCAGCCGCTTCAGCCACCGGCGACAACGGCGGCATCTGCTGCCCGCAGAACACCACCAGGGTAGAGCGCTCCTGGCGAATCGGCAGCAAGTCGCTACGCAACCACGCCTGCACCTGCCGCGCCCTCGCCCGCTGCTTGGGGTTGGCCGGGTACACCGGCGTGCCGGGGTAGGTGTCCTCCAGATACTCGGTGATCGCCGAAGACTCCGACAACGCAAAGTCGCCCTCCACCAGGGTCGGCACCCGCTGGGTCACAGACAGCCGCGCGAAGTCGGCCGTCTGGTTTTGTGCGGCGTCCAGGTCCAGGGTAAGCAGGTCGAAGGCCAGGCCTTTTTCGCGCAGGGTGACGAACACCGACATGGCGTAAGGGCTGGTGTAGATCGAATCAACATATAGACGCAGCGGGCTCTGGCTCATGGGCACTCTCCTTGAATGAGCCTTAACGCTACGAGATGTACGCGCAGAAAGACAATGCCGGGTTTTTATGGGGGCATTCCTGGTGGGAATAGCGCACTAGCCGGCAAAGTCGCCCGACTCAATGTGGGAGGGGGCTTGCCCCCGATAGCAGTGGATCAGTCGCCATCTACATGCCTGACATACCGCCATCGGGAGCAAGCCCCCTCCCACATTGGGTCTCATGTGTGGCTTAGAAATCCACCGTGGCCGACAGCTTCACCGTGCGGGGCTCGCCCTGGGTCAGGTAGTTGTTGGCGGTCGAGGCTGAGGCCCAGTACGCTTTGTTGGCCACGTTCTCGACGTTGGCGCGCAGGGTGATGTACTTGTCGTCGGCCTTGAAGCCATAGCGGGCGCCGAGGTCGACGCGGGTCCAGGCCGGGATGCTCAGATTGTTCGCCGCGTCGAGGTATTCACCCCCGGTACGCAACAGCCGCGCGTTGACCGCCGCGCCCTGGATGCCCGGGATGTCCCAATCGGCACCGAGGTTGTACTGGAAACGCGGCACGCCGGCGGCGCGGTTACCGTCGGTGAGGCCGTTGGAGGTGTTTTGCAACTCGGTGCGCATCCAGGTCGCACCGGCCAGCAGGCGCAAGCCGTCGACCGGTTCGCCAAAGACGTTGAGTTCCACGCCCTTGTTGATTTGCTCACCGTCGACGCTGAACGTGCTGCTGCCATTGGGGTTGGTGCGGGTGGAGCTGTTCGGCTGCTCGATGCGATACACCCCAAGGGTTGCACCAAAGCTGTCCCAATCGAGCTTCACCCCGGCTTCGGTCTGTTTGCTGCGATTGGGGGCGAAGGTGACATTCGGGTTGGTCACTCCGGTCGAGGGCGATGTCGGCCCCTGCGCCAGGCCTTCGATGCGGTTGGCATACAACGACACGTGTTCCCACGGCTTGACCACCAGGCCGTAGACCGGCGTGGTGATCGATTCGTCGTAATTGGCATTGCGCACGCCGGTGGTGGTGCTCCATGCGTCCACTTCGATGGTCTGGCGGCGCACGCCCACGGTCAGCAACACGCGATCGTCGATAAAGCCCAAGGTATCCGACACCGCCGCGCTCTTCATGCGGTTCTTGCCGACGATACGCGGGTCATGAATATCGCTGCCGAAGTAGGTCACGCTCGGGCGCGGAGTCTGGATCGGGTTGTACAGGTTGCCCGGCTGGCGGTTGGCCCGCAGGATCGCCTCGAAGGCCGAGCGCTGCTCTCCCCAGATCCCCGACAAGCCGAAGTTCATCTGATGGGTCACCGAGCCGGTGTTGAAATGCCCGTTCAAGCCGCCCATGGCGCTCTTGTTGTCTTCATCGTGGGGCGAGTACAAAAAGCCGACCTGCCCGGTGCCGTTGTTGCCCACGTACAGCGACGAGTACTGGCCGTTTTCCCGCGTGTGCTTGGCGCCGCCGCCGACATAGGCGGTCCAGTTTTCATTCAAGTCATATTCGGCGTTGAACATGCCGTAGGTGTCTTCCAGCTCCGACCAGCTCCAGTCCTGGGCGTAGTTGTGCTGGGCCGACGGCGCCTTGGGCACCTTGGTGCCGTTGGGGTATACCACCGAGCGGCCATTGTTGATGCGCTCTTTCTGGTAGCCGAAGTCGGTGGACACGCGCAGGCGCTCGCCACGGTAATCCAGGGCAATGGCCACCAGCTGCGAGCTTTTGAATTCACCATCGATAGCCGTGTCGCCGCCATGCCGGGCCAGGTTGACCCGCGCGCCGAAGCGGTTGTCTTCGCCAAAGCGCTGGCCCAGATCGAGGTGGCCGCCGGCCTGGCCATCGGTGGTGGTGTCGAGGGTGACGCTGCGGGTGGCGATGTCTTCGGCGCGCTTGGGCACCAGGTTGACGCTGCCACCAATGCCGGTGCCGGCCGGCGACACACCGTTGACGAAGGCATTCGGGCCTTTGAACAGCTCGACGCGCTCCAGCGCCTCGGTGGTGATGATCTGCCGAGGCAGCACGCCGTACAGGCCGTTGAAGGCAATGTCATCGGTACTCAACGGCAAGCCACGGATGGTGAACACCTGGGAAAAGTTGCCGAACCCCGAAGACTGACGCACCGACGCGTCGTTAAGCAGCACATCACCCACGGTGCGTGCCTGCTGGTCGGCGATGGTCTTGGCGGTGTAGCTGACCACACTGAACGGCACGTCGCTGATCGAGCGATTGCCCAGCACGCCGAGCCGCGCCGAGCGTGCCACCTGGCCACCGCCGTAGGTGTCAGCCTGCGCCCCGCTCGCCTCGGCGCTGATGGTGGTGGCGCCCAGTTGCAGCGCATCGCCGGTGGCCTCGGGCACCACGGTGTAGCCGTTCGCGCCGGTGCTTTGCAAGGTGTAGCCGCTGCCTTGCAGCAACTGCATGAAACCGGACTGCGCGGTGTAGCTGCCCTGCAACCCTGCACTCTGCTGACCATTGAGCAGCGTGGAGTCAAACGACAACGGCACCCCCGACTGCGCCGCGAACTGCGCCAACACATTGCCCAAAGGCCCCGGCGCAAGGGTGTAGCTGCGCGCCGCGCTGGTCGCGGCGGCGTCGGCGGCCACGGCACTGTGCAGTGGTGCGATGGCCGCCAAGGCAACGGCCAGGCTCAAGGCCTTCAAGGGGCGAATGGGGTGCGGTGTGAAGGTCATGGGCATTCCTGTCGGCGCGGTGCAACGTTGAGGGTTCTCCCCTACACCGCGCGACAACGAAAAAGGTATCAGCGAAAGATAAAAAAGATTCAGCGCGGCTCGAGCGTCACCCAGTAGCCGGTCAGGCTGCTGACTTTTACCGGCAGGGTGTCCTGCAACAGGCGCAGGCTGGCGTCGGTGTCACGCAGGGGGAAGGCCCCGGAAACGCTCAAACCGGCCACGCTGGCGTGGCAGCGCAGCACGCCACGGCGGTAGCGGCCCAGTTCATCGAGCAAATCCGCCAGGCGCATGTGCTGGGCCAAGAGCATGCCGTTTTCCCAGGTCAGCGCGCTGCTGTCCAACGGCGCCACGGCCGCCACGCTGTCGCTGCCAAAGGCGCTCTGCTCGCCGGCTTTGAGGATCAGCCCGCGGCTGGCACGCGCAGGCAGCATTTCTACCGCACCTTCGAGCACCGCCACGCGGCTGCTGTGCTCGCCCACGCGCACGCTGAAATGCGTGCCCAACGCACGCGCCGTGCCATGGCGGGTCTGCACGACAAACGCGCGATGGGTGGGCGCGGGGTCTTTGGCGGTGGTGATCATCACCTCGCCTTGCAGCAGGTCGATGCGCCGCACCTGGTCGGTGAAGGCGATATTCAACGAGCTGGCGGTGTTGATCAGCAGCCGCGTGCCGTCGGGCAAGGTCAGGTTGCGTTGCTCGCCGATGGCGGTGTGCTGGTCGGCCGTCCAGGCCTGCCAGGGCTTTTGCTGCCAGGCCAGCCAGGTCGCGGGGCCCGCCAGCAGCAACAGCCCGAGGGCCTGGCGGCGGCCGAGGGATTTTTTGCGGCCGATACGCTTGAGGGTGTCGCCGGCAATCGACGCCGGCACGCTGTTGAAATCACCGAGCACCGCCTGAGCACGCTGCCAGGCCTGGGCGTGCTGGGCGCTGCGGCCCTGCCATTGGGCGATGGCGCGGCGGTCTTCGTCGGTGGCGCTGCCGGATTGCAACTGCACCATCCAGTCGGCGGCTTCGCCGAGGATCAGCGGGTCGATCGACGGGTTCATGCCACGCTCAGGCAGGCGAGGAACGCATCGCGCATATAGCGTTTGACCGACACCAGCGACACCTTCAATTCATCGGCGATCTGCTGATAGGTCAGGCCGTCGATCTGCGCCATCAGGAACGCCTGGCGGGTTTTCTCCGGCAAGTCGCGCAGCATGGCTTCGATACGGTACAGCGCTTCGAGGATCAGCCAGCGGGTTTCCGGCGACGGCACTTGCTGCTCGGGCAGATGGGCGATGGTTTCCAGATAGGCGCGTTCGACTTCCTGGCGGCGCCAGCTGTCGATCATCAGGCCTTTGGCGATATGGGTCAGCAAGGCGCGCGGTTCGCTGCCGAAACCGCCGCTGCCGGGGCGGGTCAGCAGGCGCATGAAGGTGTCGTGGGCCAGGTCGGCCGCGTCGTTGGCATTGCCCAGCTTGCGGTCGAGCCAGCGGTACAACCATCCGTGGTGTTCGCAGTACAAATCCTGGATTGGCAGATTGAGGGAGGACGACATGCGAGTCACCGGCGCCGGGGCCAAGGAGTAATTAAGAATTGATCGCATTCTAATCTGCACAACGAAGCACGGCAACGCGTTAATTAATGTTATAGGATAACGCCCTCTTTCCGCCCTGCCCTGTGATCCTTGCCCATGACCGACGCTGTTCCCCTGCGCCAACGCCTGCTTTGCATCGACGCCCTGCGCGGCTTGGTCATCCTGTTTATGCTGCTCGACCACGTGCGCGAAACCTTCCTGCTGCACCGACAGGTCAGCGACCCGATGAGCATCGACAGCACCGAACCCGTGCTGTTTATCAGCCGCACCCTGGCGCATCTGTGCGCGCCGGTGTTTGTGTTGCTCACCGGTTTGTCGGCGTTCTTGTACGGCCAGAAATATCAGGGCCGGCGCGACGTGTCGGCGTTCCTGTTCAAGCGCGGGCTGTTTCTGGTGGTACTGGAATTTACCCTGGTCAACTTCGCCTGGACCTTCCAACTGCCGCCCAGCGTGATCTACATGCAAGTGATCTGGGCGATTGGCGTGAGCATGCTCGCCCTCGCCGCGCTGGTGTGGTTGCCGCGCCCGCTGCTGATCGCGGTGGCGCTGGTGATCATCGGCGGGCACAACCTGCTGGATGGCCTGCATTTCGCGCCCGGTTCCGCGTTGCAAAACGGCTGGGCGATCCTGCACGAACGCAGCTGGATCGACGTGACTGACAGCCTGCGCCTGCGTATCACCTACCCGGTGCTGCCGTGGATCGGCGTGATTGCCTTGGGTTACGCCCTCGGCCCATGGTTCGCGAACGCCACACAGCCCGCCGTGCGCCAGCGCTATCTGTTGCTGTCGGGCGTAGGTGCATTGGTGGGGTTCGTGGTGTTGCGCGCGGCCAACAGCTATGGCGAGAAGCCCTGGCAGGCGTACGAGAGCGGTGTGCAGACGCTGATGAGCTTCTTCAACGTCACCAAGTACCCGCCTTCGCTGCTGTTTCTGGCGCTGACCCTGGGCCTCGGCTTGCTGGTGCTGCTGGCGTTTGAACGCGTGGGGCACAAGCGTTGGATCAGCGTGCTGGCGGTGTTTGGTGCGGCGCCGATGTTCTTTTATCTGCTGCACCTGTATGTGCTGAAAGTGCTGTATGTGGCGTGTGTTGCGCTGTTGGGCTTGAACCACGGCAACTACTTTGGCTTTGAGAGCATGGGGGCGGTCTGGCTGGTGGCGCTGCTGTTGCCATTGGCGCTTTACCCGCCGGTGCACTGGTTCGCCAGGCTCAAGGCGCGACGTCGCGACCTGGCCTGGCTTAAATACCTCTGACCTGACTCCCACAATGCCCTGAGTTTAAAGGGCGTCGGCTTAGGTGCGCGGTAGAGGAACACTGCTGCCCAGCAAAAACGCACGGTACGCGGACAGTGGTTTGGCGCCGGGTGTCGGATAGAGTGAACGCACAAAGGCCTTGTCCCCCTCCGACAATTCATTGTTGTCATCAATGGCCGTTCCACTGAGCAGTAAATGTTCGGGAAAGCCGTAATGCATGACGGATCGTTGGTCATAGGCGCAGCTGATAACTCCTGTGACGATCGGCGCAAAGTTGCCATCAATAATGGATGGCGAGCTCAACGCTCCCATCGCCTGAATAACCTTGTCCCAATTGAACTCAAGCGTAGCCTGCGGGTGCTGATGCTCATGGTGCAGGCCCAGCGCGTGACCGAATTCATGCAGTACCGTGCCGCCAGTGAACTCATCCAGCCCGTCCTTGAACCCGATTTCCATCGTGGGTTCATTGACCCCTACGTAGTTTTTCCAATCGGTGCCCAGGTAGGAAAACCCACCCACAAGGTCATTGTTTGCCTTGATCCTGATATCACCGTCGTCCTTATCAGTAAATTCCAGTTTCAGATTGATGTGGGGGGCCCATTTATTGATGCTGTCCCGGGTAAATTTTTCTTGTTCCTTGGTCATGCCCATCAGGGAAATCCTGAGTGTCGAAAACTGTGGCCATAGCGCAGCTGTTTCGGCCACTCCACGCTTTTGCCTGGATAGCACTGGTGCAGCGTCGTGTTGCGCTTGGCCAGCGCTATGCTCCGGCACACGGTGAAAGGGCATCACAGGTGGGTGAGTATTTACGCCAGTAATCAAATTCATAACCTCCATGGTTGTTGGGCTTCTTGCCCGATCATCACGTGCCCGCCCATCCAGCCTGCGAACACGTGCTGAACAGTGGCGCCTACCCCATCCGCAGTTCCACGCAAGGTATAACCAGCTTTTTCAAACGCCCACTCGAATCATGTCGAGACCAGATGCAAGTAGAACGCGTGAAACATGAAATACGCACACCCCGCCAGCGCCAACCCCATGCCGCGGTTGAACCAGGTAAACGCCGCCGCCCCACTGATCCGCCGCCCCAGCAAAGCACCGAGCAAGGCGTATACCCACGGTGCACCCACTGCCCCCAGCCCCAGCAAGGCTGAGACGACAAAAATCGACGCGCCGGTGATATGCGCTGCCGGCAGCATCACACTGGTGATCGGCAACACCGCCACGATGCCCTTGGGGTTAAGCAACTGGATCACCAGGCCATTCCAGAACGTGAGGGTTTTGCCCGGCGCACCTGAAGACTCTTCCACCACCGTGCGGGCGGTGAACACCTGGTACGCCAGGTACAGCGTGTACACGCCGCCAACCAGCGAGATATACGGCAGCGCCGCCTGGGAAATGATCGCCTCGCCGGTGTAGCCGAACAGCATGAACATCAGCAGCATCGCGCAGCCCACGCCGACGTAGAACCCGCTGGAACGGCGCAGTTTGCCGGTGAGCCCGGCATTCAGGCCCATCAGGTTGACCGGCCCCGGGCTGTACATGACGCTGAAGGCGTAGAGGAAAATGTCCATGGTAAAACCTGCAATTAGAGATCGTGCAGCGAGTCTACGCACGCGCTTGCGGTGCATTCTTGTACGTTTGTGGTTGGTCGTGCTCTGGCCAATACGCGTACTATGCTGAAAACAAACACTCAAATGAGTCCCCATGATCAAAGCCAGTCTGCGTAGTCACCTGACCCTGTGGTTTGCCGGTTTGTCCTTGCTTACGCTGCTGAGCGTGGGGGTCTACGTGGGGCATATCGCCACCGAACAGCGCAAGCAGGCCAGCGGCAATGCGCTGCTGAGTACGGCGCGGTCCACGGCGGCGCTGTTGGCCGTGCAACTGCGCGAGCGTCAGTTGGAAGTGTCGTTGCTGAGCAAGGCGCCGCTCTTTCGCAGGGGCGACCTGGACGCGCCGGACATCCTGACCTTGATGGAACTGCGCACCCAATCGCGCGCCGAATACGCCTGGATGGGCGTGGCCGATGCCGACGGCCGCGTGCGCCAGGCGGTCAACGGTCTGCTGGTGAACCAGTCGGTCAGCCAGCGCCCGTGGTTCCAGGCGGGGATGCATGGCGAGTACACCGGCGATCCCCATGAAGCCGTGTTGCTGGCCAAGTTACTGCCGGGTGCCGCCAATGGCGAACCGTTGCGCTTTATCGACTTCGCCGCGCCGATCCGCAATGCCGAGGGCCAGACCATCGGCGTGCTGGGAGCCCACGCGCACTGGCGGTGGGTCACGCAGATCGTCGATTCGGCGGTGATGCAAAAAGACGCCATTCCCGATATCGAAGCGCTGATTGTTGACTTCGACGGCAAGGTGCTCTACCCCGAGCTGCTCGCCGGCGAGCAGATGGCCAGCGACAAGCTGCTCACGCCCTCCGGCTGGTCGATCGGCAACGGCTACGTGACCGCCTCGGTCGCGGTGCCCAGCCCGTCAAACGCGAAAGTGACCTGGTACATCATGGTCCGCCAGCCGCTGGACGTGGCCCTGCAACCGGCGCGCAGCCTGCTCTATCAATTGCTGATTCTTGGCGTACTCGCCGCCGTGGTGTTTGTGCTGGCCGCGTACTACCTGGCGTCCTCCCTCAGCCGCCCCATCGAGCGCCTGGCCCGGTCGGCCAAACTGGTGCAGAACCAGCAGCCCGGCGCGGTGTTCCCCCAGGAACATTCGGTGTTGGAGATTGCCCAACTGGGCCGCTCCCTCAGCGGCATGACCCAATCGCTGCTGGCCAAGGAACGCCAACTGCAAGACGCCAATGCTTCCCTGGAAGCCACCGTCGCCCAGCGCACCGCCGACCTTACCCAAGCCAACGCCGACCTGCTCAAACTGGCCACCCACGATGCGCTGACCGGCGTCTATAACCGCCGCCGCTTCGATGAAAAACTCGCCGAGAACAGCCTGTTGTTCCAGCGCACCGGCCGCACCTTTGCCTTGCTGCTGATCGACGCCGACTACTTCAAGCGCGTCAACGACACCTACGGCCACGCGATTGGCGATGACGTGCTGTGCCAACTCGCGGCGCTGATCGAAAACACCACGCGCGCCACCGACTTTGTCGCGCGTTACGGCGGTGAAGAATTCGCGGTGCTGCTGCCCGAAGTCGAAGAGCCCGACAGCCCCGAAGTGGTCGCCGAGAAAATCCGCGCAGCCGTGGCGGCGGCGGTATTCCCGACCGTGGGCCATGTGACGGTCAGCATCGGCGTAGGCGTGGCCGAACCCTCGGACCGCGACTCCCTGGCACTGCTCAAGCGCGCGGACATGCGCTTGTACGAGGCCAAGGGCGCGGGCCGCAACCGCGTAGCCTGAGCGCCACCCCCTTGTGGCGAGCGAGCTTGCTCGCGCTGGCGTGCGCAGCGCTCCCGATTTTTCAGGGCCGCTGCGCAGCCCAACGGGAGCAAGCTCCCTCGCCACAGGGGGGGGGTAAGCCGATATCCGTGTCGTTACATCAACGGAATCGAGTAGCTGACAAACACCCGGTTCTGATCCTGGTCCCGCGCCACTTCACTGCGTGACACGCCATTGCGCCAGCCGAAGCCGACGTTCTTGAACGTGCCGCTTTGCACCACGTAGTCCAGCGAGATATCCCGTTCCCACTCACTGGCGTCGTTGCCGCTGGCGGTGAGGATGTGGTCGCCCTTCAGGTACATCAGCGACGCCTTGAGCCCCGGCACGCCGAGGGACGCGAAGTCGTAGGCGTACTGCGCAAACGCGGTGCGCTCGCCCGCCTGGATGAAGGTCTGCACGGTACGGTCGGTGTAGAGGTACAGGCTGGCACCGCCCTCGCCTTTGTTCACCAGGCCGCCCTGGTTGAGTTGGGCGAAGTTGCTGTCATCGGAGACTTGCTGGTAGCCGGCCGTGATGGCGTGCGGGCCCAGGGAATAGATGAAAGCGGCGCTCCAGGTGTTGTTGTCGATTTCGCCGTTGCCGTTCTTGGTATAGCCACCCAGCTTATAGCCCTCGGCGCGGCCGGCGACGCTGCTGTTTTTGCCGTCGGAGCTGGTCTTGAAGTAACGCAGGTCGGTTTTCAGTGAGCCGTATTCGCCCAGCGGCAACACATGGATCAGCCCGGCAAAGTGCTGCTGGTAATAGTCTTCTAGGTTGGCGTAGTAGTACTGGAGCATCAGGTCTTTCGTCACCTGATAGTCAGCACCGGCGTAGTTGAATTTGTTGCTTTCCTGGGTGCCGCCCGCTGCCGCCAAACCGCTGCGGTCACTGGAGCCACGGCCGGTGGTGTGCTGGAGTTGGCCGCCGATCAGGGTCAGGTTGTCGATGTCCTTGCTGGTGATTTGCCCACCCTCGAAGGACTGCGGCAACAGGCGCCCGTCGTTGCTCACCAGGATCGGCAGGTTCGGCCGCAGGTAGCCGTAACGCAGCTCGCTCTTGGCGAAACGCGCCTTGGCCGTCGCGCCGCCACGGGCCCAGTTGTCGGC
>Ga0308159_1000605_pt1 | contig 75249 bp, 71 predicted proteins | sample PhyCR1_FD_201040 | JGI IMG/M metagenome (GOLD analysis project Ga0308159, IMG submission 201040) | Phyllosphere microbial communities from UC Gill Tract Community Farm, Albany, California, United States - DLSLC.R1 | ecosystem: Host-associated > Plants > Phyllosphere > Unclassified | place: USA...
CGACGCGGCGCTTTTCGGCCGGTTTAGACGGAGGCGACGTAAATGTGTGTCGCGACCTCGTGAGGAAGTTCTAAACCATCCCCAAAACCTTCAACCTGGACTAGAACGTAGGTGCCCGCGGCCGAGAACGTGGCCTCGTTGCCGGGCAGCACACCCGACTGCTTCAGCTGCAACAACAGCTCGGGCTCGAACTGCACGGGCTCACCCAGACGGCGGATGGTGGCGGCAACCGGTTCGGCCGACGAACGCACCAGCTCGACGATGCTCGTGACACCCGCACCGAACGCGCCGGCCGGGTCGTCGCCCAGCTCGTCGAGCCCCGGAATGGGGGTGCCGTAGGGCGACTCGGTGGGGTGGTTGAGCATGGCCAGCAGCTTGCGCTCGACCTGCTCGCTCATGACGTGCTCCCAGCGGCAGGCCTCTTCGTGCACGTACTCCCACTCGAGCCCGATGACGTCGCTCAAGAGACGCTCGGCGAGACGGTGCTTGCGCATCACGTGAACGGCCTTGCGGCGGCCATCCGTGGTCAATTCGAGGTGGCGGTCGCCCGAGACGACGACCAGGCCGTCGCGCTCCATGCGGCCGACGGTCTGCGAGACGGTGGGGCCCGAGTGGCCGAGGCGCTCTGAAATTCGCGCACGAAGGGGAACGATGTTCTCTTCTTCGAGTTCGAGGATGGTGCGGAGGTACATCTCCGTCGTGTCAATTAGATCGGTCATCGACGTCTCCCTGGGGTTCTGCGCGGTTCAACCAGCCTACTGTGACCGGCCGACATAGAACGAAGCGGAACGACCCGCGCCTCTACAATCAACGTATGGCTGACTTGCACATTCCCGCTGACCTTCTGCCCGCCGACGGACGCTTCGGTTGCGGCCCCTCCAAGGTTCGTCCCGAGCAGATCCAGGCGCTCGCCGCCGCCGGAGAAACGCTCCTCGGCACGTCCCACCGCCAGGCCCCCGTCAAGAACCTGGTCGGCAGCGTGCGCGAAGGCCTCTCCTCTCTCTTCCGCCTGCCCGACGGTTATGAAATCGTCCTCGGCAACGGTGGTTCGACAGCGTTTTGGGATGCCGCATCCTTCGGTCTCATCGAACGCCGTGCCGAGAACCTCTCGTTCGGAGAATTCGGTTCCAAATTCGCCAAGGCCGCCGGCGCGCCGTGGCTCGAGGCCCCCGTCGTGAAGACGGCCCCGGGTGGATCGCGCAGCGAGGTCGAGATCGTCGAGGGTGTCGACGTGTACGCCTGGCCGCACAACGAGACCTCCACGGGCGTCATGGCCCCCGTCACGCGCGTGCACGGCGACGAGGGCGCACTCACCGTCATCGACGCCACGAGCGCCGCGGGTGGCATCGACATCGACGCCGCCGAGACCGACGTCTACTACTTCGCGCCGCAGAAGAACTTCGCCTCCGACGGTGGCCTGTGGTTCGCCCTCTTCTCCCCCGCCGCCCTCGAGCGCGTCGAGAAGATCGCGGCATCCGACCGCTACATCCCCGAGTTCCTCAGCCTGAAGAACGCGGTCGACAACTCGCGCCTCAACCAGACCCTCAATACGCCCGCCATCGCCACGCTCGTCATGCTCGACAGCCAACTGCAGTGGATGAACGGCAACGGCGGCCTGTCCTGGGCGTCCGCGCGCACGGCCGAGTCCTCGAACGTGCTCTACGACTGGGCCGAGCGCACCTCTTACACGACGCCGTTCGTCGAGAACCCCGAGCACCGCTCGCAGGTCGTCGTCACCATCGATTTCGACGACGCAATCGACGCCGCCCAGGTGGCAAAGGTCCTGCGGGCCAACGGCATCGTCGACACCGAGCCCTACCGCAAGCTGGGCCGCAACCAGCTGCGCGTGGCCACGTTCACGGCCATCGACCCCGACGATGTGCGCCAGCTGGTGCGCAGCATCGAGCACGTGGTCGGCGCCCTCTAGGTTTCCCACGGCACAGAAGAGGGGCGGATGACTTCGGTCACCCGCCCCTCTTTTCGTATCGTCTTCTCAGCCCGACGTCCGCGACCTACTTGCGGCGGGGGCGTCGACGCCACAGGCGGCGGCGACGCGGTTTCTCTTCGCCGGACTCGCCGTCAGCGCCGGACGAGTCGTTCGAGCCGCTCGCGTCGTCGCTGTCGTCGTCCGAATCGTCGTCAGACTCGTCATCGTCGGAGTCATCATCGTCGGAGTCGTCGTCGTCGTGCGACGCATCGTCGTCGTCTGAATCGTCATCGTCGTCATGGTCGTCGACGTCCGAGTCGTCATCATCGTCGTCCGACTCGTCATCGTCATCGTCATCGTCATCGTCATCCGACTCATCGTCGGATTCCGCGGCGTCGTCGATGTCCACGCCGTCGATCTCGTCGTCATCGTCGTCGAGATCGCTCTCGTCTTCGTCGTCGAACTCCTCGTCGTCGGCGGCAGCGGCGAGTGCAGCCTCGGCCTCGAGCTGCGCGGATCGATAGTCGGCGAGTCGATCCGACCACGGCACCCACTCGGGAGCGATGAGCGCAAGCTCGCCCGGCATCAATTCGACCTCGAGCACCGTGGGCGCCGTCTCTTCATCCACGCGGGCGATCGTGGCGCTCCAGAACCAACCGGGGTAACCGGCCTGCAGGTTCTCGAACAGGAGCGACATCACGTGTTCGCCCTCGACGATGTGCCCGGCCGGCTCACCGATCGTCTCGGCGGGCGTCACCTCAGCGAGCGCGGTGCGCGCCAGATCGACGGAGGCCAAAAGAACCTCGTCGGGAACGGCCGGCACAGCCTCGACGGGCTGAGCATCCGCGTCGGCGTCAGCGTCAGCGTCAGCATCAGCATCCGTCCCAGCGTCAGCGTCCGTCCCAGCGTCAGCGTCCGTCGCAGCGTCTGAAGCGTCGGCGTCACCCTCCACGGAAACCGTGTCAGACTGCTCGGCGCCGGCACCGTCCGCCTGCTCGACGGGCTCGCTCACGGCATCCGACACGCCGTCTGCACCGGTGTCGGTCACACCCGCGCGCTCGTCGTGCTCACCCGAGAAGGAGCCGTCATCGTCGCGCGGCTCAGGCATCGAGTTCATCCGCGACCCGGCGCAGCACCTGGGCGACTTTGTGGCTGTGGGCGCTGTCGGGGTAGCGGCCCTTGCGCAGGTTGCCGCCGATGCCGTCGAGCACCTTGACCAGGTCTTCGACGATGATCGCCATGTCGTCGGCCGGTTTGCGCTTCGCCTTGGCGAGGCTGGGCGGGGCGTCGAGAACGCGCACGGAGAGCGCCTGAGCGCCGCGTTTGCCGTCGGCGACACCGAAATCGAGGCGGGTTCCTGCCTTCACCTGCGTGACACCGGCGGGAAGCGCCGACGCGTGCAGGAACACTTCCTGACCGTCATCGCTCGCGATGAAGCCGAAGCCTTTTTCCTCGTCGTAGAACTTGACCTTGCCGGTTGGCATTGAAACCTCGCTGCTGTTGTTGCACGCCACCCGGGTGTGGCGTGAGACGCATTGACCTGACTTCCGGGCTCGTCAGGACGGTGGGCTCCTGCCCGCCATCCATCAGTTTAACTGTTTGTCACCCGGGAGCCGATATCCTGGTCAGGTGACCGATCAAACATCTTCCGGCGTAACGAGGTTCGAGCGTGTGCTCGCCGTGATGCTGGTCGCAATAGTCTTCCTGTCCATTCTCAGCTTCGTCGCCATCATCGTGGGCACCGCCACGGGCCTCGAGCGCGGCGATTTCCAGAACGGCCTGTGGCCCGTCATCAGCTTCCTGCCGCTCATCGGTCTGCCGATCGCGTTCCTCATGGTCCTCACGCTGCTGATCGTCGGTTTCACCCGTCGCGGCCGTGAAAATCGCGCCTCGGCGACATCCGGCTCGGCTGCAGGCAAACCCGCCGCAGCATCCACCGCACGGCGAACGCCGGGCGGCACCACGCGTCCCCGGTCGAGCCGATAAGGGCCCGGTCGTCTCCGTGACTGACACTCTCGCGCTTGCAACGTCGCTCCGCGCCTGGCCCGACGAGGCCATCCGCACGCTCCTCACCGCGCGCTCCATTTCCCCCGATGTGCGCATCTCCGACCTCTTCGACCTCGCCGACCTCCTCTTCGACCCTGAGCGCGTGCAGCAGGCCCTGAGCCACCTCGATCGCCGCACGCTGGCCCTCGCATCCGGTGCCCCGGTCGACCCCTCCGACGACACGGATGTCGCACGCCAGCGTCACCTCGTCACTCTCGCACTCGGCACGGGCACGCCCCGGGCGGTCGACCCGCTCGACATCGACCCGGCCACTTACCGCACCTTCGCCGCGGTCGCCGCGGTGCTCGCGTCGTGGCCCGAGCGCGATCTGCCCGACGCCGAGGCCCTCGCGAATGAACCGGCGCCCGCCATCGACGGCTTCACCGCCCCCTCGAGCGCCGGGGCCCCCTCCGATGAGGTCTCTTCCCCCACCGAGCAACACCACGGCGGCCACGCGAGCGTCCCGTCCGGCGCCCGCAGCACCCAGACCATCCCCATCACGGCCCCCGAGTCGCTCGCCTCCGAGCGCGCGTTCGAGGCCTTGTCGGCCGTCGCCGAGATGGTCATCGAACTCACGCAGATGCCCGCGCGTGAATTGGGCCGCGGCGGCCTCGGCCAGCCCGACACCAAGCGCATGGCCGAGTCGATGCACGTCGAGCCCACGGCCGTCACCACCTACTTCGACCTCGCCCGCCGCGCCGGTTTCGTCACCCTCGAATCGGCCGGCTGGCTGTCGACACCCGACGGCGAGCGCTGGTTGCGCGGCAGCATCGTCGACCGCTGGTCCCTGCTCGCGAGCACCTGGCTCGAGTCCGTCCCCACCGAGGTGCGCGCGGCCCTCGCGCCGCTCGCGCAAAGCTCATGGGGTCAAGCCCTCACGTCCTACGCCGCCTGGCTCTACCCGGCGGGCAGCGGCTGGATCACCGCTCAACTCGCACGCGTCACCGCACAGGCCGAGGCCCTGGGCATCACCACGACGGGCCACCCCACATCCGTCGGCGTCACCGTGCTCGAAAAGGGTGCGGATGCCGCGGCCGCCCTTCTCGCCGACAGCCTCCCGCACCAGGTCGACAACGTCTACATCCAGCACGACCTCAGCATTGTCAGCCCGGGGCCTCTCAACCCCACGGCCGATCTGCGTCTCCGCGGAATCGCCGGCCTCGAAGCCCGTGCGCAGGCCGCGAGCTACCGCCTCAGCGCCGAATCGGTGACCAAGGCGCTGTCCTCCGGTGAGACCGCCGACAGCATCCTCGAGTTCCTGTCCAAGATCTCGCTGACCGGCATCCCGCAGCCCGTCGACTATCTCGTGCGCGAGAGCGCCAAGCGTTTCGGCCGCGTGCGCGTGGGCACCCTGCCCGAGTCCGAGGCCCTCGAATCGCCGAGCGGCGCACGCACCTACGTGCGTTCCGACGACGAGCACCTGATCAGCCAGATCTCGGTCGATCACTCGCTCACGGCCGTCGCGCTGCAGCAGTCCGGCCGCAATCGTCTCGTCAGCCGCTTCGCCGACGATGTGGTGTTCTGGGCACTCGTCGACGCGCGCTACCCGGTCGCCGCCGAGACCATCGACGGCGAGATCCGCACGCCGCGCCGCCGAGCCCTGCGCGCGCGCCCCACGCCGCCGCCGCCCGCCGACTTCTCCCCGCTGATCGCACGCCTGCGCGAGAACACGGCCGTCGAGGGCGACGCCTCCGACGAGGCCTGGTTGGCGCGCCAGCTCGATGCAGCCATCAAGGCGAAGCAGACCGTGCTCGTGCTCGTCTCGCTCCCGGGCGGGGTTGAACGCGAATTCCTTCTCGAGCCCACAGCCGTCGCGGCGGGGCGCCTGCGGGGTCGCGATCGTGCCGCCGACATCGAGCGCACGCTGCCGATCAAGAACATCACGCGCCTGAAGCCCGCCTGATCGGGGCTGGCGGCCCGCGTCATCCGTTCTCAGAAAGCGCGACTAAACTGAGCAGTTATGTCTGACGGACCACTGATCGTCCAAAGCGACCGCACCGTGCTGCTCGAGGTCGCGCACCCTCTCGCCGAGGAAGCGCGGCACGACCTCGCCATCTTCGCCGAGCTCGAACGTGCCCCCGAGCACATCCACACCTACCGCATCACGCGCCTCGGGCTCTGGAACGCGCGTGCCGCCGGCCACGAAGCCGAAGACATGATCGGCACGCTCGAGAAGTACTCGAAGTTCGCCATCCCCCAGACCGTCACCATCGATATTGCCGAGACGGTGTCGCGTTACGGCCGCCTCAACATCGAGCGGGATGACGGGGGCGCCCTCATTTTGCGCTCGCTCGACGAAGCCGTCATCGCCGAGGTCGCCAACGCCAAGCGCATCGCACCCCTCCTGATCGGAAACCCGGCCCCCGGCGTCTTTCTCGTCGAGCCCTGGGCGCGCGGCCAGCTCAAACAAGAGCTCGTGAAGCTCGGATGGCCGGCCGAAGACCTCGCGGGCTACACCCCGGGCACCCCCCACGTCATCGACCTGAAGGAAGACGGCTGGGCCCTGCGGGACTACCAGAACAAGGCCGTGCAGAACTTCTTCGACGGCGGCTCGGGCGTCGTCGTGCTCCCTTGTGGAGCGGGCAAGACGCTCGTGGGCGCGGGCGCCATGGCCACGGCCAAGACCAACACGCTCATCCTCGTGACCAACACGGTCTCGGCGCGTCAGTGGCGCGACGAGCTGCTCAAGCGCACGACGCTGACGGCCGACGAGATCGGCGAATACTCGGGTGAGGTCAAAGAGGTCAAACCCGTCACGATCGCGACCTACCAGATCCTCACGGCCCGCCGGAAGGGCGAGTACACCCACCTGGCCCTGCTCGACGCCATGGACTGGGGCCTCGTGGTCTACGACGAGGTGCACCTGCTGCCCGCGCCCGTCTTCAAGCTCACGGCCGAGCTGCAGGCCCGCCGCCGCCTCGGCCTCACGGCCACGCTCGTGCGCGAGGACGGCCGCGAGGGTGACGTGTTCAGCCTCATCGGCCCCAAGCGTTTCGACGCGCCGTGGAAAGAGATCGAAGCTCAGGGCTACATCTCCCCGGCCACCTGCTACGAGGTGCGCATCGACCTGCCGCAGTCCGAGCGGCTCACCTACGCGGCCGCGGCCGACGACGAGCGCTACCGTCTCGCCGCCACGGCGCCCGCGAAGTTGGATGTCGTGCGCGAGCTCGTGAAGAAGCACAAGGGTGAGCGCATCCTCGTCATCGGCCAGTACCTCGACCAGATCGACGAACTCGCCACCGCGCTCGGAGCCCCGCAGCTCACCGGTTCGACGCCCGTCGACGAGCGCGAGCGCTTGTTCCAGGCGTTCCGCGTGGGCGAAGAGCAGGTGCTCGTCGTGTCGAAGGTCGCCAACTTCTCGGTCGACCTGCCCGAGGCCACCGTCGCCATCCAGGTGTCGGGGTCGTTCGGTTCTCGCCAGGAAGAGGCTCAGCGCCTCGGCCGCCTGCTGCGCCCCAAGGAGTCGGGCCTGGCCGCCAACTTCTACACGCTCGTGGCCCGCGACACGGTCGATCAGGACTTCGCGCAGAACCGCCAGCGCTTCCTCGCCGAACAGGGCTACAGCTACACCATCCTCGACGCCGACAGCATCGCGGCCTAGGCCGGCAGGGCGCTCGAATGTCGTCGAGCCGCCGCCCTGCGCACATCCCTAGCGCTCCCAGACAACGTGCAGACAACACGCAGATACTAGGGGCATGACCGGACCACGCATCCTTATCGTCGACGACGAACCCAACATCCGCGACCTCCTCACCACGAGCCTGCGTTTCGCCGGTTTCGCGGTGCGTGCGGTCGGCAACGGTGCTCAGGCCATCTCGGCCGTTCTCGAAGAAGAGCCCGACCTGATCATCCTCGACGTGATGCTGCCCGATATGAACGGCTTCGGCGTCACCAAGCGTCTGCGCTCCTCGGGTTACACCGCCCCCATCCTGTTCCTCACGGCCAAAGACGACACCGAAGACAAGATCACGGGTCTCACGGTCGGCGGCGACGACTACGTCACCAAGCCGTTCAGCCTCGACGAGATCGTCGCGCGCATCAAGGCCATCCTGCGCCGCACCATGCACGCCGACGAAGACGCGGTCATCCGTGCCGGCGAGCTCACCATGGATCAAGACACGCACGAAGTGCTCGTGGGCGAGACGGCCATCGAACTCAGCCCCACCGAGTTCAAGCTGCTGCGCTACCTCATGCTCAACCCCAACCGCGTTCTCAGCAAAGCCCAGATCCTCGACCACGTGTGGGAGTACGATTTCAACGGTGACGCGGGAATCGTCGAGAGCTACATCTCTTATCTGCGCCGCAAGCTCGACCAGTTCTCGTCAGAACCCCTCATCCAGACCAAGCGTGGCTTCGGCTACATGTTGAAGACCGGTAAGGCCTGATCCGCACCCAATGAACGATTCCCTCTCCGAGTGGTGGAATTCGATTTCGCTGCGCACCAAGATCACCGGTGTCACCGTCATCGTCCTCGCCATGGGGTTGCTGCTCGCGGGAGTCGGCACGGTCGCCATTCTGAAGCCGGCGCTCACCAACCAGGTCAACGCCAAGCTGCAGGCTCAGGCGCAGAACGAATACATCGCGGGGCTCGTCGACAATAACGTGGTGCTCGACGGGTCGAACTCCGACTTCTACGTCGCGTTCTACGACCCGACGGGTTCCTACGTGGGCAACACGTGGCGCAGCAAACCGTCCAGCACGCTGCCCGTTCCGCCCGCCACGTTCACGCTCGAACAGGCGGCCGGGCGCGACCTGGTGCCGTTCGAGCTGCACAACGCCAACGGGGCGGTCACCTACTCGGCCGTCGCCGCCCCCATCCGGTGGGATGACGGGCGCAGCACGGGTGTGGCCGTCGTGGCCATGTCGATGCGCGAAACCGATAATGTCGTTGCCACCTACCTCACGATCTTCTTCGGCCTGGGGCTCGGGGTCATCATTCTCGGGGCCGTGCTGACACGTTTGCTCGTGACATCCACGTTCCAGCCGTTGCGGGATGTCGAGAGCACCGCCGCCGCGATCGCCAAGGGCGACTTCAGCCAACGCCTCAGCGTTTCGACCCCCAACACCGAGGTCGGCCGCCTGAACCGTTCGCTCAACACCATGTTGAACCGCATCGACCAGGCGTTCTCCGACCGCAGCAAGACCATCAGCCAGATGCGCCGCTTCGTGGGCGACGCCAGCCACGAACTGCGCACGCCCCTCGTCACCGTGCGGGGCTACGCCGAGCTCTACCGCATGGGCGCCCTGCAGACCCCCGACGACGTCGCCCAGGCCATGGAACGCATCGAGAAAGAGGCCATCCGCATGGGTGGCCTCGTCGAAGACCTGCTCGAACTCGCGCGCCTCGACGAGACGAAGCCTCTCCAGCGCACGGTCGTCGACCTGACCCCCATCGCCCGCGACGCCGCCATGGATGCTTCGGCCGCCTCGCAAGATCGCACGGTCACCGTCGTCGCCGACAACCCGCCCCAGACCGCGCTGCGCGCCGCCCCCGCCTCCGCATCCAGCCCCGCCCTGGGTGCCGCCGCGGGCGCACTCGCCTCCGCCGGTTCCGGCGCGGGCACCGACCCCCGTGCCGCCGAGGTCGCGCGCAATGGCGACGGCACGCCTGACGCCACGGGGTCTCCCAACACCCCAGCCTCGGATGGCCAGGCACCCGCCACCGCACCCCTCGTTCGCCGCTCCCGTGCCGACGGCACCGGACAGGCTGCCGCAACAGGGCCCATCGCTTACGCAGGTGCCACGCTCGCGCGCCTCCGGTCCCGTCGTCCTCGCTCCGGCGCCCCCGGCGTCGGCCGCGACACCGGCGAGCACGACATCATCGACCTGTCCGCCTCCGAGGACCTCGACGGCGTGCGCCCCGAGACCCCCGCGCTCGTCTACGCCGAAGAGAACAAGATCCGCCAGGTGGTCACCAACCTCATCGGCAACGCCCTGCGCTTCACACCGCCCGGAAGCCCGATCGAGATCGGCGTCTCGGCCAACCCTGACGCCGGCACCGCGACCATCGCGGTCATCGATCACGGCGAGGGCGTGCCCCCGCAGATCCGCGACAAGATCTTCGAGCGCTTCTGGCGCGCCGACAGCTCCCGCACCCGCGAGACCGGCGGCAGTGGCCTGGGCCTTGCCATCGTCTCGTCGATCATCCGCGCCCACGAAGGCACCGTGACGGTCGACGAGACCCCCGGCGGCGGAGCCACGTTCCGCGTCACCCTGCCGCTCCTCGACGCCCAGCGCGCCGCCGAACTCGCGCCGCGCGGCGGCGACGCCTCAACCGCCACCCGCTAGCTCGCACGGCACCCGCTAGCGCGAGCAACAGCGGCTGCCCCTGCAACAGGGGCTGCGACAGCGGCTGCCCCTACGACAGCGGCTGCGACAGCGGCTGCCCCTACGGCAGCGACTGCGACTGCGACTGCGACTGCGACTAGGGCTGCACCTGCGGCCACGGCTACAGCCACAGCCACAGCCACAGCCACAGCCACAGCCACAGCCACGCCCACGGCTAAGCAACATGTTCACCCGCACGTATTCGCCGCGCGGTTAAACGACGAGAGGCGCCCTCCCGAAGGAGGACGCCTCTCGTGTGTGCAGGACTTAGAAGTCCATGCCACCGGTGGGGTCGGCCGGGGCCGGAGCGTTGCGCTCGGGCTTGTCGGCGACGACGGCCTCGGTGGTGAGGAACAGACCGGCGATGGAGGCGGCGTTCAGCAGGGCCGAACGGGTCACCTTCACCGGGTCGTTGATGCCGGCGGCCAGCATGTCGACGTACTCGCCGGTCGCGGCGTTGAGGCCGTGTCCGACGGGGAGGTTGCGAACCTTCTCGGCCACGACGCCGGGCTCGAGGCCCGCGTTGAGGGCGATCTGCTTCAGCGGGGCGTCGATGGCGACGCGCACGATGTTGGCACCGGTCGCCTCGTCACCCGTGAGGTCGAGCTTGTCGAAAGCGGTCTTGCCGGCCTGGATCAGGGCGACACCACCACCGGCGACGATGCCCTCTTCGACGGCTGCCTTCGCGTTGCGAACGGCGTCTTCGATGCGGTGCTTGCGCTCCTTGAGCTCGACCTCGGTCGCGGCACCGGCCTTGATGACTGCGACACCGCCGGCGAGCTTCGCCAGGCGCTCCTGCAGCTTCTCGCGGTCGTAGTCGCTGTCGGTGTTCTCGATTTCTTTACGGATCTGAGCAACGCGACCGGCGATCTGCTCGGCGTCGCCGGCACCCTCGACGATGGTGGTCTCGTCCTTGGTGATGACGACCTTGCGAGCGCGACCCAGCAGGTCGAGCGTCACGTTCTCGAGCTTGAGGCCGACCTCTTCGCTGATGACCTGACCACCGGTGAGGATGGCGATGTCCTGCAGCTGGGCCTTGCGGCGGTCACCGAAGCCGGGAGCCTTGACGGCGACCGACTTGAAGATGCCACGGATCTTGTTGACGACGAGCGTCGCGAGAGCTTCGCCGTCGACGTCCTCGGCGATGATGAGGAGCTGCTTGCCCGACTGGATGACCTGGTCGACAATCGGCAGCAGGTCTTTGATGTTCGAGATCTTCGAGTTCGCGATCAGGATGTAGGGGTCTTCGAAGACCGCTTCCTGACGGTCGGCGTCGGTCACGAAGTAGGCCGACAGGTAACCCTTGTCGAAGCGCATACCCTCGGTGAGTTCGAGCTCGGTGCCGAACGTGTTCGACTCCTCGACGGTGACGACACCTTCCTTACCGACCTTGTCGATCGCCTCGGCGATGATCGCACCGATCTGCGGGTCGGCGGCGGAGATGGATGCCGTGGCGGCGATCTCTTCCTTGGTCTCGATCTCCTTGGCAGCGGAGATGAGCTCGGCCGAGACGGCGGCGACGGCCTTCTCGATGCCCTTCTTCAGGCTGATGGGGTCTGCACCGGCGGCGACGTTGCGAAGTCCTTCGCGAACGAGGGCCTGCGCCAGGACGACGGACGTCGTGGTGCCGTCACCGGCAACGTCGTCGGTCTTCTTGGCGACCTCTTTGACCAGCTCGGCGCCGATCTTCTCGTACGGGTCGTCGAGTTCGATCTCCTTGGCGATGGACACGCCGTCGTTGGTGATCGTGGGGGCGCCCCACTTCTTCTCGAGGACAACGTTGCGACCGCGGGGCCCGAGGGTGACTCGGACGGCGTCGGCCAGCGTGTTCAAGCCACGCTCGAGGCCGCGGCGGGCCTCTTCGTCAAAAGCAATGATCTTAGCCATTGTGTTTTTCGTCCCTCCCGGACGTCATGAACGTATTTAGCACTCAGGTTGATCGAGTGCTAACACGATTCTGGCACTCTCCCCCACCGAGTGCAAGCCGTGTGACCGGGAATGAAGAACGCCGCCCGCGGTGTGCGAGCGGCGTTCTCCGTCATCGTTGATGCGGTCTCAGGCGAGGCGCACCGACTCCGCCTGCGGGCCCTTTGCCCCGGTGCCGACCTCGAACACGACGGCCTGGCCCTCTTCGAGAACCTTGTAGCCGGACATGTCGATCGCCGAATAGTGGACGAAAACGTCCTGTCCCTCTCCGTCGACGGTGATGAAGCCGAAACCTTTTTCAGCGTTGAACCATTTCACGGTCCCGTTCGCCATGAGTAACTCCCAGTTGCTGTGTTATTGCCGCACCAACGTTTTGCCTGTGCGGGGTCTACTGCATATGTGAGGATGCAGCCATCGTGCGTATCGAGGCCGATCCGGGTGGAGCGTACTGACGGCAAAATGTGTGACCAATTTCAGATAGTAATGAAATGGACAGCCAGGTCAACGGGTAAATGACCCGATATAGCGATTGCGTACAACAATTCAATGAGAATTAAACATCGCCGAAATATGCGGGCCGTTTAGGGGCGCGCTCCGAAGGTCACGGGGCAGTTGTCGTGGGCGTGTAATCGGAGCCGAGCACGATCGTGATGGTGGTGGCCTCACCCTCGGCTCCGGCATCCGGTGCCTCGGTTTCGGTGAGCAGCTGGATGGTCGCGCCACCCAGCGCCTGGGCGAGCCCCCTGGCCACACCTTCCTGAGCGGAATCCCGGTAGTAGACGATGGTGGTCTCGACGTCGGTCGACGTGGAGTTGCTCGGAGTGATGCTCTGCTCCCAGCCCGCGGCGTTGAGCTGAGAAATGGCCGTCGCGGCGAGACCCGCGGTCTTCGTGCCGTTGAGCACCACGATCTCGGCGCTCGGATCGATGGTGGGTGCCGCGGTCGGAACCTCGCTGGCGGGTGCGGTGCCCGAGGCCACGGGCGTATCCGTGAACTGCACCCGGTCGCTCAGAACATTGATGGCCACGGCGCCGATGGCGACCAGCAGGAGCGTGATGACGGCGGCGACCACGAACCCGATCCAGCCGCGACGCTTGGCGGGCGCACGGTGCGCACCCACGCGTTTGAGGTCGCGCGGCGCTTCGTCGAACCGGTCTTTCGGGTAGCTCTGTCCCATGGCTTAGTCGTTGGTCCTCTGGGTCGGGTCAGGGGCGTCGCACCGGGCGACATCCGCTCGCCTCATAGGCTGCGCCGGGCACGCGCGTCGCGGCGGGCGAGGCGTCGATCGTGCAGGCGGCGGAGTCGGTTGACGAGCAACGGATCGTGGGCGACCGCCAGGGGGGATTCCAGCAGTGCGCCCAGCAATTGATAGTAGCGGGCGGGGCTCAGTGAGAAGGTGTTGCGAATGGCCTCGTCCTTGACGGACTGTTCGCGCCACGTGCGATTCTCGAAGTCGAGGATGGCCGCCGACAGTTCGTCGAGTCGGTCACCGGTCGTTCGAGCATCGTTTTGAGCTTGTGTCGACATCAGGCGGGCCTCCTCACGAGCGCCATACTATCCAGCGCCACCTGAGCGCCCGCTCACCGCCCCCGGCGTTTGTCGAACCCGACGCTCAGACAAACCGCAGCCACTGACCGTGTGGTCCGGCGACGGCGACGGGTTCGCCGTCGAGGGCCACGATGAACCGACCCGGTTCGGATGCCGCGGCCCCCGTCCCCTCGAGCGCGGCGAGTCGCTCGGCCAGATCGGGCAGCACGCGCTCCCCCTCATTCGAGATCCACCGCACGCCCAGCCGCCCGACCTCCCGGGCGAACTCCTCGCGCCGTGCCGGGGACAGGTAGGCCAGCACGCCTGCCGTCACGACGACCGGGGTTGTTCCGGCGGGTGCTCGGGCAACCAGTTCAGCGAGATCATCCACGGCATCTCCGGCGACCAGGAGCGGCGGGTCTTGTCGCACGATGTCAAGCGCCGCCTCGATCCGCGAGCGCCGCTCGGTCTCTTCGGGCCACAGGAGCGTCAGGAACCAGCGGATGTCCTCGTCATCCCGCACATCGATGGGCGCGAGATCGATGCCGGCGCGCCACGCGATGCGAGGCATCCGTGTCGGCGGCGCAAGTGTGGCGCGAGCTGCCTCAGCGGAGTCCCGCGCGGCATCATGTCCCGCACGACCCGTCAGATCGGGGGCGTGCCGCTCATGGTCGTCTAGCCTGGCGGGGTCGAGCCTCCGCTCTTGTCGGCCCGCCGGGTCCGTGACCGCGACCGTGGTCTCGAGCACGACCGCACTGGGGCCGTCGTTCGGGTCGAGACGCCAGACGCCGTCATCCGAGTCGAACTCCTGAGCGCCGTGGTTCGTGACAAGACTGCGGACGCCGCTCGAGTCTCTAAACCGGAAGCTATAGCGGTCGGGGTAGAGACACAGCCCGGCCGACGCCCCCACCTCGATCAGCGCGAGCGGCCCCTCAGCGTCATCGATCTGCGCCAACACCGGCAGGATGCTCGCGGTGCGGCCCGGCTCGTTCGTCTGCGTCGATCGCACGCGCATCTCGCCCGAGACCGTCGTCCACTGTGACAGGACGAACTCGCGGAACGCCGTGTACGACGTGCCTCCGCCGTCAGCGTCCGCAGCCCCCGCCGCGCGCATCCCGTCGTCGGCCCCGCACCAGCGGGCGCACGCGAACAGCAGGTTGGGCTGGCGCTTCTCGGGCGGCAGTTCGCCCAGCAGTGCGAGCACCTCGTCGTCGGCCGCGACCCCCTCCGCCCAGGCGACATAGAGGGGCGACCGACCGGCCGCCTCCTGCCGCGCGAAACGCTCGTACCAGGCGCGTGTTCGATCCATCCCGGCATCATGTCATGCGGGAACAATATTCAGCTCCGCCCGGTTTAATAGGGTGATCTGTCTATGACCGCAGGAGGCACCATGACTTACGAAGTAAACAAGAGCGACGCCGAGTGGCGCGAGAACCTTCCCGCCGACCAGTACGCCGTCCTCCGCGAAGCGGCCACCGAACGCCCGTGGACGGGTGAACTCCTCGACGAGGCCCGCTCGGGTCTCTACACCTGTGCGGCGTGCGGCAACGAGCTCTTCAAGAGCGGAACGAAGTTCGACTCCGGCTGCGGCTGGCCCTCGTTCTACGAGTCGGTCGACCCTGAGGCCGTTCAGCTCATCGAGGACAAGAGCCTCGGAATGGTGCGCACAGAGGTGCGTTGCGCCAAATGCGGTTCGCACCTCGGCCACGTGTTCGACGACGGTTTCGGCACCCCCACGGGCGACCGCTACTGCATGAACTCTCTCGCCCTCGGCTTCACCCCGAGCGAATAAGTGACCGACCTCGTCGAGATCGTCGCGGGTCGGCGCTCCTGGTCCAAGGTGACCTCGGATGCTCCCACCCACGACGAACTCCTCCCCCTGGTGCAGGCTGCCGGGCGTGTGGCCGACCACTCCTCGCTGCGCCCCTGGCGCCTGATCGAGTTGCGCGGCGACGCTCGGCTCGAGTTGGCCCGGGCTCTCGGCAAGGCCGAGGGGTCGAGCAAACCCTCCAGCAAACCGTTGAAGGCTCCACTCATCCTCGCCATCGTCGCGAACGTGAAGAAGAGCAAGGTTCACCCGTGGGAACAAGAGGCGACGGCCTCGGGTGTCGCCCACATGATGAGCCTTCTTCTGCACGACGCCGGCTGGGGCGTGTTCTGGCGCACGAGCCATTACACGCGTGCCAAGTCGGTGCGCAAGATGCACAAGCTCGAGAAGAACGAAGAGCTGCTCGGATGGCTGTACGTCGGCGGTCTCCCGGCTAACGCCCGGCCCGGCCGCCGCAAGCTCATTGACCCCGAGCAGTTCCTGCAGCCGCTGCATCCCCACGCTTTGGCGGGTGTGACGGCCAGCTCGGATGCCGACAGCGAGGACGAATTCCACCCGATGCCGGTCGCGGCGACGGGCGAGAAGCCGAAGAAGGCCAAGAAAGACACGACGGGCAAGAACGTCAAGAAGGCCGTGGCGCTCTAGCCCCACCGTTCTCCGCTCGCACAAGAGGGGCGCTCCATCACGGAGCGCCCCTCTTTCTGTGTCGCCGCTACAGGGTGCGGTGGCGTCGGCGTGCACTGCTAGCCGGCGAGACACTTCCAGCCGGCGCTGCTAGCGGGTGCGGCGATTCCGGCCGGCACTGCTACCGGTGCGGCGATGGCAGCGTACGCGGCTAGCGGGTGCGGCGCTTCCAGCGTGCGCTCGCGATGACGACGGCGCAGAGTGCGAGGGCTGTCGAACCGAAGGTCGCGAAGCCGAGGTGCGTGGCATCGCTCGGGAAGATCACGTCGATGGCGATCGCGGCGAGCAGCTGCCCGGCCACCGAGGCGAGCCCCAGCACGAGCACGCCCGTGTGCTGGACGAGCCAGGCGAGCGTTCCGATGAAGACGCAGCCGATCGCTCCGCCGGTGTAGAGCCACCACTCGGTGGGCAGCGACGTCGGCCAGCCGACGAACGACGAGTGGATGAGCATGGCGACGACGAGTGCCGCGGTGCCGACGACGAAGTTGCCGAACGTGGCCGCGAGCGTGCTCTGCGCCGCTACCTTGACGCGGCCGTTGACGGCCTGCTGCCAGCTGAGACCCAAACCCGCGATGAGCGGAAGGATGAGCACCCACACGGGCACGGGGCCGCCGAGCTGACCCGACACGGACCAGCCGACGGCGATCAGGGCGAGGATGGCTCCCGCGGCGCGCGGCGCGGTGATGCGCACGACGCCCGTCGGGCCGAACCCGGCGCGGTCGAGGAGGAGCCCGCTGACCGTCTGCCCGGCGATGACGGCAACGCTGAAGAGGGCGACACCCACGAGCGCGGCCGTGAGGCCCTGTGAGAGCACGAGCAGGGCGCCCGCGAGTCCGCCGAGCACGGTCCACCAGGGCATCGTGCCACTGCGCAGCATGCCCCAGACACGCGCGACACCGGCGCGGCCCGATCGCATGATCAGCAGACAGACCAGCAGGATGACGAGGCCGCTGCCGAACGAGATCGACGCGGCTACGAAACCGTCGCCGGCGCGCGCCGATAGCTCGCCATTGATGCGGGCCTGGGCCGCGATGCCGCCGCCGACGACAACGGCGATGAGGATGGCCAGCCCGGCCGGTAAAGGCTTCTTGGCGGCCGGAGCTTCGGCGACGGCGGTCGCTGCTGCGGGACGTGTGGCGGAAGTCGCGGCGGACCTGTCAGCGTTCCCTGCAGCGGCGGAATTGATGTCTGTCATTCGTATCTGTCCCTTGCATCTCGTTCGTGCCGGGCGCGAGCGCACCGGCATCCGAGGACAACCGCGCACCCCGCCAAATAATGCCCGCGGCCTTGAACATGCCCGGCCCACACGGAGTTGGCCCCGCGACCTGGACCCCACATGCCCGGCCCCGCACTTGCCCAGCCACACACGTGTCGGGCCCAACGTAAGCCCGACCCCACACATGCAAAGACCCGCCGGCCTCGCGGGCCGACGGGTGCTTGCATTCTGTTGCTACATCTGAGCTGCCTGTCAGATTCGAACTGACGACCTGCTGTTTACAAGACAGCTGCGCTACCAGACTGCGCCAAGGCAGCAGCTTTGAAGCATCCCAACCTTATCGGATGGGGGCCGACCAGACCACTCGGTCACCCGAGCGGCCCGGCCGAAACGTGCGCCTACGGGGCGGGAGTCGGAGCAGGAGTCTCGCTCGGGGCGGGAGTCTCGCTCGGCTCGGCCGTCTCGCCCGAGGTGGGCGTCGGGCTCGACGTGGAGTAGGTCTCGGATGCCGTCGACAGCACGAACGCCTGGAACTCCTTGGCGTCGGTGATCGACCCCGTGTACTGCTTGTCGTTCACCAGAATGGTGGGCGTGGCCTGCAGCTTCTCGAGCGACGAGTTGGGGATGGGCTCGCCGAGCGCGCGATCGGTGGCGTTCTGCACCCACGACTTGTAGGTGAAGTCGTCGATGCACGAGTCGATCTTCTTGGCCTCGGACGTGCCGGTGTCGGCGACGAGCTTCTTGATCTGATCGTTCGTCAGACCGGCCGTGCCCTCTTCGGGCTGGTTGGCGAAGAGCGCGTTGTTCAGCGCGGGCCAGTCGTTGGGCGAGTAGTTCGCGACGCAGGCGGCCGCGTTGGCGCTGCGGAGCGAGTACTGCGTGCCGGCCGACTTACTCGTCAGGAACGCGATGGGGTGGTACTCGACGGTGACGGTGCCCGACTCGGCCCAGCTCGTGAGCTGCTCGGCGTTGGTCTCTTCGAACTGGCCGCAGAAGGGGCACAGGTAGTCGAGATAGATGCGGATGTTGGGCACGTTCGGGTCGGTCTTCGTGGCCTGCGGCTCGGCGCCGGCGGCCAGCGCGTCGGACGGCACGACCTTCATGTCCTGACCGAACACGATGCCGTCGCTCGCCATGTTGGCGGGCCCAGGGGATGCCGGACGGATCGCCGTTGCGATGATGACGGCCACGCCCGCGACGATGGCGAGAACGACGACGACCAGACCACCCTGCAGCAGGACGCGGTTGCGGCGGTCTTTCTTGCGCTGGGCTTCGCGCTGGACCTTGGCCTTCTCGCGCGCCGCTTCGCGTCGCTCGTTCTTGGAGGGACGGTGCCCGGGACCACCGATGCTCATGGATCCTCGCTCTATCGTGTTGGGAAAGTCGTGACGGCTCACGGGAAGAGCCAAACCTCATCGAGGCTACCTCTCTCATCTGGGAATCGTCCAAACGATGGCTGAATGAGAGAGCTGTATGACCGGGCACAGGTTGCCCCCCCGAACGTGGCATAATGAGGCCACCGGTGTCGCGCTTCCGCGTGCGCCGCGACAACACAACGATGTGTTCACCCGAACGGTTCCGGCTGCACGGGTGTGACCATCGACATCCATCACAACGGATCGTCCGGCACGTACCTGCCGGTGAAGGAGAAAATAATGGCGTCAGTAACGTATGACAACGCAACCCGTCTGTACCCCGGTGGCACGCGCCCCGCGGTCGACAAGCTGAACCTCGAGGTCGCCGACGGCGAATTCCTCGTTCTGGTCGGCCCCTCCGGTTGCGGAAAGTCGACGTCTCTTCGCATGCTCGCCGGCCTCGAAGAGGTCAACTCGGGCAGCATCCGCATCGGCGACCGCGATGTCACCGATGTTCCTCCGAAAGACCGTGACATCGCCATGGTCTTCCAGAACTACGCGCTCTACCCGCACATGACGGTCGCCGAGAACATGGGCTTCGCGCTCAAGATCGCCGGCGTCGGCAAAGACGAGCGCGCCACCCGCGTGCTCGAGGCCGCCAAGCTCCTCGACCTCGAGGAATACCTCAACCGCAAGCCCAAGGCCCTCTCGGGTGGTCAGCGTCAGCGTGTTGCCATGGGTCGCGCCATCGTGCGTCAGCCCCAGGTGTTCCTCATGGACGAGCCGCTGTCCAACCTCGACGCCAAGCTCCGCGTCCAGACGCGCACCCAGATCGCGTCGCTCCAGCGTCGCCTCGGTGTCACCACGGTCTACGTCACGCACGACCAGACCGAGGCCCTCACCATGGGTGACCGCATCGCCGTGCTGAAGGATGGTCTGCTGCAGCAGGTCGGAACGCCGCGCGACCTGTACGAGAAGCCCGAGAACGTCTTCGTCGCCGGCTTCATCGGCTCCCCCGCCATGAACCTCATCCAGGCCGACCTGGCCGAGGGCGGCATCGTCTTCGGTTCCTCCGTCGTCCCGGTCGACCGCGAGATCCTCTCGGCCACCTCGGCCAAGGAGGTCACCGTGGGCGTGCGCCCCGAAGACATCCAGGTCTCGACCGAGCCGGGCGTGGGCCTGCAGGTCACGGTCGACCTCGTCGAAGAGCTCGGCGCCGACGGTTACCTCTACGGTCACGCCGACATCAACGGCAAGCGCACCGACCTCGTCGCCCGTGTCGACGGTCGCCTGCACCCCTCCGCCGGTGACACGGTCGGCCTCGTTCCGACGCCGAACCACCTGCACACGTTCGACATCGAGTCGGGCGAGCGCCTCAACAAGGCCGTCGTAGCCTAACGACGATCAGACGCCGGCCGGGTCCGCACAGCGTGCGACACCCGGCCGGCGCTATCGTTTAACGATCATGAGCGGTTCACTGAACATCACGGCGGCCACCGTCGACCCTGCCCTGCTTGACCTGCCCTGGAACCTGCCCCTCGACACCTGGCCGTCCGAGAACATCGCGTCGCTGCCCAAGGGCATTTCGCGCCACCTCGTGCGCTTCGCCAACCTGTCGGGCTACGTCATCGCGGTGAAAGAGACCACGAGTGAGATGGCCCGCGGCGAATACGACATGTTGCGCACCCTGCAGCGTCTCGACATCCCGTGCGTCGACCCCGTGGCGGTCATCACCAACCGCACGACCGACGACGGCGACCCCCTGCCCTCGGTTCTCGTCACGCGGCACCTCAAGTTCTCGCTGCCCTATCGCGCGCTGTTCTCGCAGCAGCTGCGACCCGATACGGCCACGCGTCTCGTCGACGCCCTGGCCGTGCTGCTCGTGCGCCTGCACGTCATCGGCTTCTTCTGGGGCGACGTCTCGCTCTCGAACACGCTCTTCCGCCGCGACGCCGGAGCCTTTGCCGCCTACCTCGTAGATGCCGAGACGGGCAAGCTGTTCGACGGCGGGCTCTCCAACGGCCAGCGTGAGAACGATCTCGAGGTCGCGCGCGTCAACATCGCGGGCGAGCTCATGGACCTCGAGGCCGGCGGCCGCGTCGACGACGAGCTCGACCCGATCACGGTGTCGAACGGCATCGTCGCCGCCTACCGCTCGCTGTGGAAAGAGCTCACGGGGAGCGAGCAGTTCGAGAGCTCCGAGCGCTGGCGCATCAACGAGCGCGTCGCGCGCCTCAACGAGCTGGGCTTCGACATCGAAGAGCTCGCCATCAAGGCGAGCGCCGAAGGCACCCAGATCCGCATCCAGCCGAAGGTCGTCGACGCGGGTCACCACCAGCGGCGCCTGCTGCGACTCACGGGTCTCGACACGCAAGAGAACCAGGCTCGCCGCCTGCTCAACGACCTCGACTCCTACATGGCCACCATGCCCAACCCGAACATCGACGAGGAGATGGCCGCGCACGAGTGGCTCATCCGCGTGTTCGAGCCCGTGGTCAAATCCATACCGCGTGATCTGCGCGGCAAGCTCGAGCCCGCCGAGGTGTTCCACCAGCTGCTCGAGCACCGGTGGTACTTGTCGGAGCAGCAGGGGCGCGACATCCCGCTCGCCGAAGCGCTCACGTCCTACATCACCAACGTGTTGCGGCACCGGCGCGACGAGGCCACCGTCATCGAGCCACCGACGGGCACCATCACGCTCCCGGTGGATGTCGTCGAGGACGACGCCTCGTCCGACGATGGCGTCGACTGGCGCGAACTGGTCTGAGCTCAGTGGACTGAGTGGGCCGATCAACGGGTCACGAAAAAGGCCGGCACGGGATGTCAGACATCCGTGCCGGCCTTTCGCTCTCTCGGAGAGCTAGCGAGTCTTCGCCGCGGCGCGCAGCTTCGAGATCTCGTAGAGCGTGACGCTCGCGGCGATTCCGGCGTTGAGCGATTCGGTGTCGGCGCCGATCGGGATCGACACGACGGCGTCGCAGTTCTCGGTGACGAGACGCGAGAGGCCCTTGCCTTCGCTGCCCACGACGACGAGCAGCGGGCGGTCGGCGAGAGCCAGGCCGGGCAGCGACACGTCGCCGTCGCCGTCGAGGCCGATCACGAAGACGCCCTGCTGCTTGAACGCCTTGATGGTGGCGGTCAGGTTGCCGGCCATGGCGACGGGCAGGCGAGCAGCGGCACCGGCCGACGTCTTCCACGCCGAGGCGGTCAGGCCGACCGAACGACGCTGCGGCAGGATGATGCCGTGTCCGCCGAAGGCCGCGGTCGAACGGATGATCGCGCCGAGGTTGCGCGGGTCGGTGATGCCGTCGAGCGCCACGAACAGCGGCGTCTGCGCGCGGCTGATGGTCTTCTCGAGCAGCTCCATCGGGTGCGCGTACTCGTAGGGCGGAACCTTGAGAGCCAGGCCCTGGTGCACCGAGTCGAAACCGCCGAGGCGGTCGAGCTCGGGCTTCATGACCTCGAGAATGGGGATGCCGCGGCCCGTGGCCATGGCCAGGACTTCTTTCACGCGGTCATCGAATTCGATGCGCGTGGCGACGTAGAGCGTGGTCGCCGGAATCTTGGCACGCAGCGCCTCGAGCACCGAGTTGCGGCCCGTCACGATCTCGCTGTCGTCGGCCTGCTTCTGCTTGCGCGGCTTCTGGCCGGCGGCGGTCGTCGGGCGTCCGCCGCCCTTCTTGGCCTGGGCCTCCTGCAGTCGCTGCTGGGCGATCTTGCGCTTGCCGGCGACGTGGTAGGTGCGGTCCTCGGCCTTGGGGGTCGGGCCGCGGCCTTCGAGCGCCTGCCGACCGTTGCCGCCGGTGCCCTTGACGGCACCCTTCTTCATCTTGCGGACCGCGCCGGGGCGGCCTTGTTTGCTAGCCATCGATACTCCAATGTGCACCCGTGGGGGTGTCTTCTACGGTGATTCCCGCCGCGGCGAGGTCATCTCGGATTCGGTCGGCGGCGGCGAAATCGCGCCCCGCTCGTGCGTGTTCGCGGGCATCGACCAGGCGGGTGACGAGGGCGGCCAGCACATCGTGCGAGTCGTTCTCACCACCCTGTTCCCATTCGGGGGCGAGGGGGTTGATGCCCAGGACGTTACTCATGGCCCAGACCTGGCCGCGCGCTTCGGCAGCCACGCGCAGGTCGTCGTCGTCGATCGCGGCGTTGCCCGATCGAATGGTGTCGTGCAGAACGGCGAGCGCCTGGGGAACGCCGAGGTCGTCATCCATGGCTTCCCGGAACTCGTCGGGGATGCTCTCGGCGCCCGTTCCCGCGAAACGCGTGCCGGCGAGCCGGCGGTCGGCGCGGCGCAGGAAGCTCTCGATGCGCTCGAGCGCGGCCTCGGCCTCGGTGAGCGCGTTGTCGTGGTAGTCGATCGTGGAACGGTAGTGCGCCTGGCCGAGGTAGTAGCGCACGACGATGGGCCGCGCCTGCGACAACAGGTCGGCCGCATAGACCGAGTTGCCGAGTGACTTGGACATCTTCTGCCCGTTCACGTTGACGAGGCCGTTGTGCACCCAGTAGTTGGCGAAACCGTGACCGGCCGCAGTCGACTGCGCGAGTTCGTTCTCGTGGTGCGGGAAGCGCAGGTCGAGCCCGCCGCCGTGGATGTCGAAGTTCTCACCCAGGTACCGGCTCGCCATGGCGGAGCATTCGATATGCCATCCGGGCCGCCCGTCGCCCCACGGGGACGGCCAGGACGCGCTCTCGGGCTCTGAGTCTTTGTGCCCCTTCCACAGGGCGAAGTCGCGGGGATCGCGTTTGCCGCGGGGGTCGGCGTCGGCGGCCTGTTCCATGTTGTCGATGCTCTGGCGCGTGAGGTCGCCGTAGGAGGGCCAGCTGCGCACGTCGAAGTAGACGTCGGCCGAGCCATCCGTGGCGGGGTAGGCGTGGCCGTTGTCGATCAGGCGCTGGACGATGGCGTGCATCTGCTGGATGCTGGCGGTGGCACGCGGCTCATAGGTGGGCGCGAGCACACCCAACGCGCGGTAGCCGGCGGCGAACTCGAGCTCCATGCGATAGGCGAGCGCCCACCACGGTTCGTGCTCGGTGGCATTCTGCAGGACCTTGTCGTCGATGTCGGTGACGTTGCGCACGAGCGTGACGTCGTAGCCCGAGAAGTTCAGCCAGCGACGCAGCTGGTCGTAGACGAGTGCCGAACGCAGGTGCCCGATGTGGGGCGAGGACTGCACCGTCGGCCCACACACGTAGAGCCCCACCTTGCCGTCGACGATCGGCGTGAAGTCTCGAAGCGCCTGAGCCTTCGTGTCATAGAGTCGCATTCCCACTCCCTCAGACTACTGGTCGGGCGGCAGAGGCGGCCCGGATGTCGGCGAGCAATGCCGTGGCGATGGCGGCGATGCCTTCGCCCCGCCCGGTGAAACCCAGGCCGTCGGTGGTGGTGGCGGACAGCGAGACGGGCGCCCCCACGAGCGCGGTCAGGAGTTCTTCGGCTTCGGCGCGGCGCGGCGAGAACCGGGGGCGGTTGCCGACGATCTGCGCCGTGACGCTCTCGATGCGGTAACCCGCTTCGCGCACGCGTTCGAGGGCGGCCTCGAGGAACACGCTGCCGTGGGCACCGTCGAAGCGCGGATCGTCGGTGCCGAACATGCCCCCGATGTCGCCGAGGCCCGCCGCGCTGAGCACGGCGTCGACGATGGCGTGGGCGACCGCGTCGCCGTCGCTGTGGCCCGAGAGCCCGGGTTCGCCCGGCCAGTGCAGGCCCGCGAGCCAGAGCGGCTGGTCGTCGTCGAACGCGTGCACATCGATGCCGAGGCCCGAGCGCAGGGCCGGGGTGGTGCCGCCGGAGGCCAGCGCGGCCACTTCGGCTCGCTCGGCGAGCAGGCGTTCGGCGCGCTGCAGATCCCACGGCGTCGTGATCTTGAAGGCCAGCGGATCGCCCGCCACGACGATCGAGGAGAACCCGTGTGCGGCACAGAGGGCGGCGTCGTCGGTGTGGTCGTCTCCTCCCGCGGCATAGGCCGCCAGGATCTGCTCACGCGGGAAACCCTGCGGCGTCTGCACGGCCCGCAGCGCCGACCGGTCGACCGTGCCCGTGATGGTTTCGTGGGCGTCGACGCTCTTGATGGTGTCGGCCACGGCCAGGCCGGGCACGACTCCCCCGCCGGTCTGCTCGACGAGCGCAGCAACGCGTTCGAGATGATCGGATGTCGCGAGCGCTCGGGCGGCATCGTGCACCAGAACGGTCTGCACCGATTCGAGCAGCAGCCCGAGGCCCGCGTGCACCGACTCCTGGCGGGTAGCACCGCCAGAAACGACGCTCACATAGTCGCGCGCGGCCCCGGCAGCGCCGAATGCGATCTCTTCGGCCTCTGGCACGAGCGCGGCGGGCGCCACGACGATCACCTGGGCCGCTTCGTGCATGCCGAAGACACCGTCGAGGCAGTGCTCGAGGATGCTGCGGCCCGCCAGCGTGACGAAGGCCTTGGGACGCTCGGCACCGAGCCGCTGTCCGCTGCCCGCGGCGACGACGATGATCGCTCGTGTGGGAGCGAGGCCGCCTGAGCCCCGAGTACCGCTGATGTCCAAGGTCGAACCGGCCGCGTTCGACGCTCCGGGTTCGGCGAGCGTCGGTTCGTACTCGGGCGAGAGCTCGGATGCGGGGTTCATGGGCCGATTCTAGGGGTGTGCACGACGAATGCCCGCCCCGTCTCCGGAGCGGGCATTCGTTCGAGTGTTAGGACGCGAGGACCTCGTCGAGGACGGTGGAAGCCGCCTCTTCGCTGGACTTCTCGGCGAGCGCGAGCTCGGAGATGAGAATCTGTCGCGCCTTCGCGAGCATGCGCTTCTCACCGGCCGAGAGGCCGCGGTCCTGGTCGCGACGCCACAGGTCGCGGACGACCTCGGACACCTTGATGACATCGCCAGAGGCGAGCTTCTCGAGGTTGGCCTTGTAGCGGCGGCTCCAGTTGGTGGGCTCTTCGGTGAAGGGCGCACGCAGAACTTCGAAGACCTTGTCGAGGCCCTCTTTGCCGATCACGTCGCGAACGCCGACGAGGTCGACATTCTCGGCCGGAACCTCAATCACGAGGTCACCCTGGGTGACGCGCAGCTTCAGATAAAGCTTTTCTTCCCCCTTGATGACCCTGGTCTTCACTTCGGAAATCGTTGCGGCCCCGTGGTGGGGGTAAACGACGGTTTCGCCAACCTCAAAAAGCATGGATGTGTATCCCTTCAGCAACATCTAGGATACCACAGGGCCACATACACTAAGGTTCGCCTAACCGCCGACTTCGACACGTCGCCACTAGGCTAAACTCGTGAATTGTTCCGCATTCGTGCGCCCCGCGCGCGACTGCACTCCGAGGCTCCGTGGAGGGTTTTTGTGAAGTCGCGTCTCGTCGCATCCGCTGTTCTGGCGGCCACCGTCGTCCTCGGCACGGCGGGTTGCAACCTCGTCGCTCCGCAGGCAACCACCGAGATCCAGGATGTCACCGATGGCGTCAGCGGAACGGTGGGCGATCTGCGCATCCGCAACGCCTTCGTCGTGTCCGACGACGGCAAGGTCGGCAACCTCATCGTCTCGGTCGTCAACCCGGGCAACGGCCCGCACGCCCTCGACATCCAGTTCGGCAAGGGCGCCGGCCGCGTCTCGGGCACCGTGACTGTCGATGGCAACTCCAGCCCCACCTTCGGCGACGAGCAGACGATCACGCTCACGGGCCTCGACGTGGCTCCCGGCGGCCTCGTGCCCATCTTCTTCCAGTACGGCACCGAGACAGGTCTCGAGCTGCTGGTTCCCGTGCTCGACTCCGAGCTGCCCGAATACGAGGACTACGCGCCCTCGACCAGCATCGAGAACGACCGCCGCGCGGTCGTCATCTCCTAGCTACACAGGTCATCTCCTAGCCACACAGGTCATCTCCTAGCCACACAGGCACGACCCGCAAGAAGCCCCCGCTCACTGAGCGGGGGCTTCTTCGTTGGCCGAGAGCTGCGAATGCTTCTGCCGGCGCCGAGACGGGCTTACGCCTCGAAGCGGTAGCCGAGCCCCCGCACGGTCACGAGCATGCGCGGCTCGGAGGGGTTCTCCTCGATGCGCGAGCGGATGCGCTTGATATGCACGTCGAGCGTCTTGGTGTCGCCGAAGTAGTCGCTGCCCCACACCCGGTCGATGAGCTGACCTCGCGTCAACACGCGCCCGGCGTTGCGCAGCAGCAGCTCGAGCAGCTCGAACTCCTTCAGCGGCATGCCGATCTCCGAACCGCGCACGGCAACCGTGTGGCGGTCGACATCCATGCGCACTCCCCCGGCCTCGAGGATCGCGTCATCCTCTTCGGGGTCACTCTGGCGGCGACGCAGAACGGCACGGATGCGGGCCAACAACTCGCGGCTGGAATAGGGCTTGGTGACGTAATCATCCGCCCCGAGTTCGAGGCCCACGACGATATCGACCTCGGAGTCCTTGGCGGTCAGCATGATGATGGGAGCCGTCGAGACGTTGCGGATCTGGCGGCACACCTCGGTGCCGGGAATCCCCGGCAGCATGAGGTCGAGCAGCACCAGGTCGGCCTCTTCGGCCAGGAAGGCTTGCACGGCGCTCGGCCCGTCTTCGGCGATCTGCACCTCGTAGCCCTCGCGTTCCAGCAGGTAGGCCAGCGGTTCGCTGAGGGCGGCTTCGTCCTCGACGAGGAGGATGCGGGTCATCGCGTTTCCTTTCGGATGTCGCCAGAGAGTTCCGGCACAGGTGTCACCTTCGACGCTTCGGGTAAACGGATGGTGAACGTGGAGCCGTGATCGACCTGCGACCAGACGCGCACATCGCCACCGTGGTTCTGCACCGTGTGTTTGACGATGGCGAGACCAAGACCCGTTCCGCCCGTGTGACGGGAGCGCGCCTCATCCACGCGGAAGAAGCGCTCGAAGACCCGCTCGCGATCCTCTTCGGGAATGCCGACGCCCTGGTCGGTGACCGAGACCTCGACGGCGTCGTCCGCGTGACGCAGACCCACACCCACACGCGAGCCGGCGGGCGAGTAGTGGATGGCGTTGGAGATGAGGTTGTGCACCGCGACCACGAGCAGCGCCTCGTCGCCATAGACGTAGGCGTCCTTGGCGCTCTTGGCCACGAGCGTGACACCCGTCGCATCGGCGGCCACGCGGTTGCGGTCGACGGCGGCGGCCACCACACGCTCGAGGTCGACAAGCGTGGGTTGGTGCAGGGCATCGGCCGATTGCAGGCGCGACAGGTCGATGATCTCGGCCGTGATCTTCGAGAGACGCTGGGCCTCGGCACTCAACCGGGCCGCGAACTTGCGCACCTGTACGGGGTCGTCGGATGCCGGTTCCAAAGCCTCGGCCAGCAAGCTCACGGCTCCGATGGGCGTCTTCAGTTCGTGAGAGATGTTCGCGATGAAGTCGCGTCGAACCTCGTCGAGACGCACGGCCTCGGTGTGATCCTCGGCGAGCAGCACGATGTAACGGGTTCCGAGACGCGCACCGCGCACCTGCAGGTTGCGCACGGCATCCCCGAAGCGGCCCTTGCTGACATCGACGTCGGCGACCGCGGGTTCACCCGTCTCTCGCACGCGCGTGGCCAGCTCGTCGAATTCGGCATGCGCGAGCCGCCCGTCCCAGACCAGCCCGAGCGCCAGGGCACCCGGCGAAGCCTTCACGACATTGCCGGACGGGTCGAGCACGATGCCCGCGCTCTCGAGCACGTCGAGCACCTGGCTCACGCCATCCGGAACCGTGGGGGCCACGACATCGGCCACCTGCCGCCCGCGATGAGCCGCATAGTGAAACAGGTACATCAACCCGGCTCCGATGGCGAGGCCGAGCGCCAACGAGACGAGCACCAACCAGTGGGACTCCATAGGACTAGATTAGAGGCACGCCATCCGGCCGGGGATTCCCGAGGAGCCTGGAGGGCGGTCCCGATCAGGGCATTTGGGGCGCCGTTCAGGCAGGCGGCACCAAACGTTAACCTTGGACCGGCACGCTGATGACAAAACGGTGTCATCGCAGAAAAAGGAGTTGCCATGCGCGAAGTCTTCCAACTGGAACTGGAAGAGGTGCAGGACCGGCTCGTCGCGATCTCAGAACTGGTCAGCATCTCGATCGATAACGCCACGCAGGCGTTCAACAACTCGAACGTCGCTCTCGCCGAGCGCGTCATCGAAGACGATCACCGCATCGACGAGCTGGCCATCGCCCTCGACGAGCTGGCGATCAACATCCTGGCGCGGCAGCAGCCCGTGGCCCGCGACCTGCGCATCGTCGTCAGCGCCCTGCGCATCAGCGCCTCGCTCGAGCGCATGGGCGACATGGCCGAGCACATCGCGCAGCTGGCCCGTTACCGCTTCCCCGAGAAGGCCGTGCCCAAGGGCCTGCGTTCCACGTTCGCCGAAATGGGTCGCCTCGACGTCGAGATCGCCCGCAAGCTGACCGACCTGCTGCGCACCGAAGACGTGAAGCTGGCCGAGGAGATCCGCAACGAAGACGACAAGGTCGACGAACTGCACGTCAGCGTCTTCGACAAGGTCCTCGGCGAGACCTGGAAGGGTGAACCCGTCGCCACGGTCGACGCCACCCTCGCCTCGCGCTACCACGAGCGTTTCGCCGACCACGCCGTGTCGATCGCCAAGAAGGTTCAGTACCTGGCGACGGGCGACTGGCAGCAGCCGGTCGAGGCGTAACGCTTCGCCTCGGGCATTTTGCCTCGAGCGTCGCACGCTGGTCGCCGCGCCTCGAGCGTCGTGCCTGACGCCCCACGCTCAACACGAAGGCCCCCCGGATTTCTCCGAGGGGCCTTCGTCGTGCGGGCTACGCGGCTGCGTGAACTACTTCTTGTTGCCCTGAGCGGCCACGGCGGCAGCGCCGGCGGCGGCGGCCTCGGGGTCGAGGTAGGCGGCCGGCTCGATCGGACGGAAGTCGGCGTCGAGCTTGTAGACGAGCGGGATGCCCGTGGGGATGTTGAGCTCGGCGATGTCCTCGTCGGAGATGCCGTCGAGGTGCTTCACCAGCGCCCGCAGCGAGTTGCCGTGCGCCGTGACCAGGACCGTCTTGCCCGCGGCCAGGTCGCCCGTGATGTCGGAGTGCCAATAAGGCAGCATGCGGTCGATGACGTCTTTCAGGCATTCGGTGGCGGGGATGTCGCCGTCGATGCCCACGTAGCGGGGGTCGTTGGCCTGCGAGTACTGGTCGTCGGCGTCGATGGGGGGCGGCGGCACGTCGAACGAGCGGCGCCAGGTCTGGAACTGCTCGGGGCCGTACTCGGCGAGCGTCTGCGCCTTGTCTTTGCCCTGCAGCGCGCCGTAGTGGCGCTCGTTGAGGCGCCACGTGCGCTTCACGGGGATCCACAGGCGGTCGGCCGTGTCGAGGGCCAGGTCGGCGGTCTGGATGGCGCGGCTCAGCACCGAGGTGTAGAGGATGTCGGGGGTGAGACCCGATTCCTTCAGCAGCTCGCCCGCGCGCTTGGCTTCGGCGACGCCCTGTTCGCTCAGGCGCACGTCGACCCAACCGGTGAACAGGTTCTTCTGGTTCCAGTCACTGTTTCCGTGACGGAGGAGGATGAGAGTGTAAGGCTCGGACATGCCTCCACTCTAGCGGCGGCGACCCTTTCCGCGGCCCCGGGCGGCCGAGCCTTTGTGGGGCCGGTTTCCGCCGAGCGGCGCGTTCTTCTTCGAAGCGGCGCGCTTGCGATTGTTCTCGGCGGCCTTCTTCTCGGCGGCCTTACGATCGGATTCCTTCTTACCCGCGGCCTTGCGGGCGCTGGCCTCGCGGTCGGCGTCCGACAGCCCGTCGCGCGAGCTGTGGGCGGTGCGGCCGCGCACGATGCCCACGAAGGTCTGGATCTCGTCACTTGCCCGTGAACGCGGCCAGGCCAGGGCGATGGTGGTGGATGCTGCGCCGTCGAGCGGCACGGCGACAACGTCTTTGCGGGCATACAGCCGGGCGACCGATTGGGGCAGGATGGCGTATCCGCTGCCGGCCGCGACGACCTCCACGACATCCGCATATTCCGAGCCGGGCTCGCGCTCGGGCATGTCCTCGGGGTAGTCGAGATCGCCGACGAGCGTGTCGTCCGCAAGGTCGTCGAGGGTCAGACGATCGGCCTCGGCGAAGGCGTGCTCCTTGGGGAGGACCACGAACGGGAGCTCGTCGTAGAGCGAGATGAGGTGGAACGCATCGGGGTCGTCAATCGGCAGACGCAGCAGCACGACATCCGCACCGCCGTCTTGCCCCACGATCTCGGTCTGCTGCGCCTCGTCGACGCGCACCAACTCGAGGGGCACGTTCGTGTGCCGCTCGTTCCAGACCCTGACCCACTTGGTGGGGGTCACACCCGGCACATAGGCCACCCGAAAACGGATGTCTGCGCCAGCGGCTGGGGTCTCGCTACCTTCGGCCTGCGGCTGCATGGTTCGCCCTCCTGATGAGTGCTCCACTTTACCCAGGTTGGGGCGACGCGCCCGGCAGAGTAGCCTGGAGCCGTGAGTAGCGACAAAGAACAGACCATGAAACCGTCGACGGCGGCCAAGAAGCTCGGCATCTATCTGCCGGCCGCGCCCGAAGACTTCCGTGAAGGTCTGGTCACGCGCGCCCAGCTGAACGACCTGATCGAGAACCCGCCCGAGTGGCTCGTGCAGCTGCGCCTCTCGGGGCCGCACCCGCGCGACATCGTCGCCCGCAAGCTGGGCATCTCGATCTCGGGCCTCGCGCGCTCCGGCACCGACGACGTGCTCACCACCGAAGACATCCAGGAGATGCTGCAGTCGCCGCCCGAGTGGCTGGTGCGCGAGCGTCAGGTGCAGGCCGACGTGCGCGCCGAGAACAAGCGCGTCAAAGATCGTGACGCCGAGCGCGCCGCCCGCCACGCCGCCGAATAGTCGGCTCTAGCCCGGCACGGTGAGCGTCATGCCCATCGGCACCATCACCCGCGGAACGACGAACACCAATAGGCTTCGTCGTGTCGACCGGTACCTGCAGGTCGCTCCCGCGTTGCTCGATGCAACGGACCCGCTCGTCGTCGACCTCGGCTACGGGCACAGCGCCAGCACGAGCCTCGAGTTGCAGCATCGCCTGCGCCGGGTGCGCCCCGACGTCGAGGTGCTGGGGCTCGAGATCGATCCCGCACGCGTCTCCCTGGCTACCCGTCAGCTCGAGGCCGTGCAGCGGGGCGAGAGCCACTTTCGGCCAGACGCGGCCGTGTCTTTTGCGCGGGGCGGCTTCGAGGTTCCGACTCCGGCCGGGCGCCGGCCCGCGGTCATCCGGGCGTTCAATGTGCTGCGGCAATACGACGAGAGCCAGGTGGCGGATGCCTGGGCGCTCATGACGTCTCGCCTGCAACCTCACGGGCTGCTGGTCGAGGGCACCTGCGACGAGATCGGCCGCATCTCGAGCTGGGTGGATGTCGACGCCGACGGGCCTCGCTCCTTCACGATCTCGCTGCGGCTGCGTGGACTCGAGCGGCCGTCCGTCGTAGCCGAGCGGTTGCCCAAGGCGCTCATCCACCGCAATGTCGAGGGCGAGCGCGTGCACGATCTGCTCGTCGACCTCGACCGCTTCTGGCAGTACAACGCAGCGCTCGATGTGCACAGCCCCGTGCAGCGCTGGGTGGCCACGGTCGCCGGGCTGCGGGATGCCGGGTGGCCCGTGCTCGGGCGTGCGAAGCGCTGGCGGCTCGGCGAGATCACGGTTCCGTGGGCCGCAGTTGCCCCGCGCGACTGACTCCCCAGGCAGAGGTGAGGCAGACGGTTTCGCGTTCGGAGACATCCGCCGCCCCGGGCATTGGGCGCACGGGATGCCTGCGCTACACCCGCTGGCCCCGGAGTGAATCAGTTTCTGCGCCACCTAGAGGGGCGGCAGTAACTCGCGCGCCTCGGCGACGGGCACGCCCGAAGCCGCGAGCAGGTCGACGACCAGCGGGCGCAGCAACAGGACCATGTTCTGCTCGGTGACGGGCGCTCCGGGCATGGCCTCGGACGGGTCGAGGTGACGGGCGAGCTGCCGGAAGGTCTGCTGCGCGACCGGCAGCTGCGAGATGTCGTCGATCGACTGCCCGAGCACGGCCACGCCGACGAGCACGCGTGACAGCAGGTCGGCGAGGGCCGGGCGGGGTTCGCCGTCGACGATCAGGTAGTCGACGCGCCGCGTGACGACGCGCAGGTTGCGGGTGGCGAGGTCCATTCCGGACTGCAGCGTGCGCTGGCTTTCGAGTTGCCCGAGGTAGCGCCGCAGGAACGGCGAGATGCGCGCGATGGCGATGGCCGATTCGAGCGAACCGCGCCAGTCGTCGACGACGGGCTGCGTTGCCCGGGCCCTGGCCAGCGCCCGGTCGGCTTCGCCCTGGTCGGCCAGGTGCAGCACCGACACGAGACTCGTGAGAACTCCCCCGAACTCGTGGAACAGGCGGCGTGCATCACGACGTGCGACGCGTCGCGGGTCACGTGGGATCAGCGCGGTGGCCAGCAGGGCGACGGCGCCACCGATGAGGCCATCGACCGTGCGGATGAAGGGGCCGCCGGGAGGTGCCGCGATGAGCATGACGAGCACGGCTTGCACACCCGCGGCGATGGCGAAGGCCGCTGAGCCGGACAGGAACCGCGCCACCATGAGGCTGAGGAAGAGGGCGACGCCCAGCTGCCAGAGCCCCTGCCCGAATCCGAGCAGAAGGAGCTCGGCGAGCGCGATGCCGACCGACATTCCGACGGCGGTTTCGAGCACGCGGATGGGGCGGGCGTCCCGCACGAAGCCGAGGCTCGACACCGTGACTGTGACGGCGAGCAGCGGAACCGGATGCCCCAGCCCGTAGTGGGCGATGGCATAGGCGGCGACGGCCGCCACCGTGATCTGCAGGCCGGCGGGAAGGGAGGAAACCAGACGCTGCCAGGCCAGATCGAGGTGCACGTGACGATTCACATACCGTGCCCAGCGCCCGGGCGCCGGCGGCTGCCCGCTCATCGACGACCGTTCAGCGCTTGACGGCGCCGAGACGCGGCAGCCGAGGGATGTCTGCGACGGCGCCCGCATCGGAGGGGACGATCACTTCTTGGGCGGCCGCGATGCTCGTGTCGTCGGCGAAGACCACGAGGGGGGCATCCGGTTTGACACCCCGCTTGATCACGGCGAGCGCGATGGGGCCGAGCTCGTAGTGCATGGTGGACGAGGTGACGGCGCCCACATCGAGCCACTCGCCCTGGCGCTCGGCGCGCACGATCGAGCCGGGCGCGGGGAGCACGGATTCGGACCCGTCGAGATGCAAGAGCACGAGGCGGCGCGGCGGATGCCCGAGGTTGTGCACCTTGGCGACCGTCTCTTGCCCGCGGTAGCAGCCCTTGCTGAGGTGCACGGCCGAACGCAGCCAGTCGAGCTCGTGCGGAATGCTGCGCTCGTCGACCTCGCTCGCGAAACGGGGACGCCAGGCGGCGATGCGGAGCGCCTCGGCGGCAAGGCTTCCGGCGGCGGGAAAACGCGCGGCGATCTCGGGTAGCGCGGCGCGCGGCACGAGCACCTCGGCCCAGGGAAGGTGTTCGCCCGGATGCTCGCCGTGGGCGTATTGGTGGCCGCCGCGTGTCACACCCGTCCACGGGTCGCGCCACACGAGGGGGACGCCGTTGGGGTCGGCGATAGGCAGGCTGGAGGCGTTGCCATTGCTTGCCTCGTCGTTGGTTTCGTCGACGCCGTTGTCTCCGGTGATGTCGTTGTCGCTGCCATCCGCGGTGACCGCGAGGAAACGGTCGCCGACGACGCCGATCGTCGCGAACTCGGCCGTGCGGTCTTCAGGCTCGACGCGGAGCATGAAACGCATGCGCGTGAGCCACGAGAGCACCGGCTCGGCCTCGGATGCTTCGACGAGCAGCCAGACCGTCACGCCGTCGTCGATGAGCTTGGCCGCGTGCTCGACGCGCCCGTTCTGGTCGAGGAACAGCGTTTCGGTGGCTTCGCCGGGGGCGAGCCGCGTCAGATCTTGGCTCGTGATCGAGTTGAGCCACGACAGACGGTCGGGGCCTGTGACCGAGAGCACAGCACGCGACGAGAGATCGACGATGGCGTTGCCCGCCTCGAGCGTGCGCTGCTCGATGGTCGGATTGCCATAGTGCGAGGGCACGCCCTGGTCGGCAGCGCCCTCGAGGAGGACAGCCGCGTCGAGCGCGAAGAACGGAGAGCTGCGGTCGGGCTCGATGGCCTCGGGCTCGAAGGCCTCGGGCTCGGCAGATTCGGCGGCGTCTAGAGCCGCGTGCGAGCCGTCGGCGACGGAACCAGGAACAGGTGCGGCGGGTGAGGCACCAGCCGGAGCGCGATCGACAGACATCGGGTCTAGTCGACCTTGCCGAGGCGACCGGACGCGTGCGTGCGCAGGTCTTGCCCGAGCGCGGCGATGTCCCAGGCCCAGAGCAGGTGGTTGTCGACGAGACCGTAGAGGCGGGTCGCCGCGGCGTACTCCTTCGCACCGGCCGTGCGCATCACCGCATCGGTCGACAGGTCGACCCTCGGGCCCTTGACCTGGCCGAGGTAAAGCTCGGAGACACCACCGGGATGCACCACGGAAACCTGCAGATCGAAGCCGCCGTCGTCGTTGCGCAGCGATTCGACGGCCTCGGCGTCGGCGAAGGGGCGCGGTCCGGTGCCGGGCAGCATGGCCGGCCCGGGATCGCCCTCGCCCAGCGCACGGTTGAGGCGCCAATAACCCGATTCGGCCACGAGGGGCGTGCGCTCGTCGTCGAGCAACCAGGTGTAGGAGTTGTAGTTCAGGTAGGGAAGGCCGTCGTGGCTGAAGCTCACGCGCTGACCGAATTCTCGGCTCACCGACTCGTCACCGATCTTGTAGTCGATGACGCCGGTGCCCTCCCAGACTCCGATCAACCACGACAGAGGAACGAGCTCGGCCGGAAGGTCGGTGGGAATTTCGATCATGTGCGGAGGGCTCCGATCAGCGCTGGCCGCGGAAGAGGTTGTAGAGCACCACGACCGAAACCCAGCCGATGGCGAGGCTGGCGAGACCGAGGAGACCCACGTAGAAGAGTTCGAGTGCGAGCATGCGACAAGTCTAGCCGAGGCATCCGACACCGCCAGATGGGGTGGCAGCGAAAAGCGACCCGACGAGATGAGGCCGGCTAGATGAAGAGGAGCGTGAAGATGCCCGCCGCGATCGACAGGATGATGAGAGCCCCGGCCACGCTGGCCGACACGCGTGCGATGAAACCGGTCTTCTCGGTCGTGCCCAGCTGAATGCCGAAGGTGAGCAGCGCGCACGCGGCGAGCGCCAAAGCCAGCCAGGAGAACCGCAGGGCCGGATCGACGAGGACTCCGACCGCGATCGCGAGCACGACGGCGGCGACCCACACGCTGGCGATCCCGCGCCAAGCGCGTTTCGGGGTGAGGGTGACGTCGCTCATGCATCCATCTTGCCGGAGTCGCGAGCTGGTTGCAGCCGAAAGGTCGCCGCACGAAGGCATTCGCGACGCTCGACGGATGACCAAAAGGCCTGAGCTGCCCGCGGATCGGCGCGCCCCGCGCGTGTCGCTAAGATACATACAGCTATCACTGGAGGAACCCGCGTGGCGCAACTGTTGATCCTGACCTCTCAGGTCAACCACGACGTATTGCCGTCGTTGGGGCTTCTGAGTCACCGAGTGCGCCAAATACCCGCCGAACCGGCCCAGCTGGTCAATGCGCCCAACGCCGACATCATCATGGTCGATGCGCGGCGCGACCTGGCCGGCGCGAAGTCGCTCTGCAAGATCCTCACGACCACGGGCATCGGCGTCCCCCTTCTCCTCATTCTCACCGAGGGTGGGCTCACGGCCGTCAGCGCCGACTGGGGCGCGGATGACGTCATCCTCGACTCCGCCGGTCCCGCCGAGGTCGATGCACGCGTTCGCCTGGCCATCGGCCGCCAGGCGCAGGAGCACACCGCCACCAAGATCCAGACCTCGGGTGTCGTCATCGACGAAGCCAGCTACTCGGCCAAGGTGCAGGGCAAACCGCTCGACCTGACCTTCAAGGAGTTCGAGCTGCTGCGCTTCTTCGCCACGCATCCGTCCCGCGTGTTCACGCGCGAGCAGCTGCTCAGCGAGGTCTGGGGCTACGACTACTTCGGCGGCACCCGCACGGTCGACGTGCACGTGCGGCGTCTGCGTGCCAAGCTCGGCGATCTCGAACAGCTGATCGGCACCGTGCGCAACGTCGGATACCGCTTCAACGTGTACGAGGAAGACGATGCGCCGACTGACGCTGCGCGTTCATAACCTGTCTGACGCCGGTGTGGCCGACGTGTTCTGGCGCATCGTGCGCCGGGCCGAGGCCGTCGACGGGCAGCCGCCGTTCAACGATCAGGCTCTGGTCGACGTGCGTGCGGGCAGCCGCACGTTGATCGCGATCGTCGAACCGAGTGATGACGAGCCCGGCGACACCATCATCGGCGCGGCCATCCTGGGGCAGGGCGAGCTCGATCTGGTGCTCGATCCCGAGTGGCGGGGCGTCGGATTCGGCGGCGCCGCCCTGACCGGTTTGTTGGGGAGCGCGTCGCCGCACCTGACCGCGTGGTCGCACGGAGATCATCCGGCTGCCCGTGCCCTGGCGGAATCGCACGGGTTCGATCGCGTGCGCACCTTGCTGCAGCTGCGCATGCCGTTGGCCGAGGGGGATGCTGCTGCACCTGTTTCCCGAGCGGGAACCGGTGGCGTGACCATCCGCTCGTTCGACGCAGACACGGATGCCGACGCCTGGGTGGCCCTCAATGCCCGCATCTTCGCTCACCATCCCGAGCAGGGAAAGATGACCGTCGCCGATCTGGCCGCGCGCCAGGACGAAGACTGGTTCGACGCCGGCGACTTCCTGCTGGCCGTCGACGAGCGGGGCGAGCTGATCGGCTACAACTGGCTCAAGGTCGAGGATGACCTGGGCGAGATCTATGTGCTGGGCGTCTCGCCCAACGCTGCCGGCCGTGGCCTCGGTCGCACGCTGACGAACGCCGGACTCGCGCGGTTGCGTGAGCGCGGGGTATCGACCGCGGCGCTCTACGTCGAGGCCGACAACGAGCCCGCCGTGCGCCTCTACCGATCGGTCGGTTTCGCCGACCACACGATCGACGTACAGTACCGTCGCAAAAGTTCTGCACAGGCGAGTTCTGCACAGGTTTAATCCTCCGTTCACCGGTACCGTCGCGAGCCGAGTGCGCGCGGTGCAATGATGTTCAGATGGCAGCAATAGACGTAGTGAACGACGCGGGTCTCGGCGACGACGACGACTTCGACGAAGCAATCGAGACCGACGACCCGGCGCTGCCCGAGGGCCGCTACCTCGACCGCGAGATCAGCTGGCTCGCGTTCAACCAGCGCGTGCTGGAGCTGGCCGAAGACGAGACGATCCCCGTGCTCGAGCGCACCAACTTCCTCGCCATCTTCGCCACCAACCTCGATGAGTTCTTCATGGTGCGCGTGGCCGGGCTCAAGCGCCGCATTCTCACGGGCCTGGCCGTCGCCAGCAACGTCGGGCGCGCGCCATCCGACATCCTGGGAGACATCTCGGGCACCGCGCACGACCTGCAAAACCGTCACGCCGCCGCGTGGGAGAACCTGGTGCGCCCGGCCCTGGCCGACGCCGGCATCACGATCGTCGACTGGTCAAGCCTCGACGAGAGCGACCGCGGCCGCCTCACCGAGTACTTCCAGCAGCAGGTGTTCCCCGTGCTCATGCCGCTCGCGGTCGACCCGGCGCACCCGTTCCCCTACATCTCGGGTCTGTCGCTCAACCTGTCGGTGCGCGTGCGCAACTCGCGCTCGGGCCGCCAAGAGTTCGCGCGCCTCAAGGTGCCGCAGATGCTGCCGCGCTTCGTGCCCGTCGAGCTGGTGGCCGGTTCCGGCGCCATCCGATTCATCGCCCTCGAAGACCTGATCGCCAACCACCTCGGCGACCTCTTCCCGGGCATGGAGGTGCTCGAGCACCACGTGTTCCGCGTCACGCGCAACGAAGACGTCGAGATCGAAGAAGACGAGAGCGAAAACCTCATCCAGGCGCTCGAGAAAGAGCTCCTGCGCCGCCGCTTCGGTCCGCCCATCCGTCTCGAGATCACCGAAGACATGGACGACGTCACGCTCGGCCTGCTCGTCCGCGAACTCGACATCACCGAACAAGAGGTCTACCGCCTGCCGGCTCCTCTCGACCTCGGCGGCCTCTTCTCGTTCTCCGACCTCGACCGTCCGAAGCTGCGCTACCCCAAGCGGCTGCCCACCACGGCACTGCAGCTGCAGCCCTCAGAGCCCAACGGCAAGGCCGACATCTTCCAGGCCGTGTCCGAGCGCGACGTGCTGGTGCACCACCCCTACGAGTCCTTCGCCACGAGCGTGCAGGCGTTCCTCGAGCAGGCGGCGGCGGACCCCAACGTGCTCGCCATCAAGCAGACGCTCTATCGCACCTCGGGTGACTCCCCCATCGTCGAGGCCCTCATCGATGCGGCCGAAGCCGGAAAACAGGTCTTGGCCCTCGTCGAGATCAAGGCCCGCTTCGACGAGCAGGCGAACATCTCGTGGGCGCGCAAGCTCGAGAAGGCCGGCGTGCACGTGGTCTACGGTCTCGTCGGCTTGAAGACGCACTGCAAGCTCGCGCTCGTCATCCGCCAGGAGAACGGTCGTCTGCGGCACTACAGCCACATCGGAACGGGCAACTACAACCCCAAGACCAGCCGCATCTATGAAGACCTGGGGCTGTTCACCGCCGATGACCAGGTGGGCAAAGACCTCACGCGCCTGTTCAACGAGCTCAGCGGCTATGCCATCGAGAAGAAGTTCAAGCGCCTCCTCGTCGCGCCGCTGCACCTGCGCAAGGGGCTGCTCAAGCGCATCGAGCAGGAGCGTCACAACGCCGAGGCCGGCAAGCCCAGCGGCATCCGTATCAAGATGAACTCGATCGTCGACGAGGCCATCATCGACGGCCTCTACCGCGCCAGCCAGGCCGGCGTTCCGATCGACATCTGGGTGCGCGGCATCTGCAGCCTCAAGCCCGGCCAAGAGGGGCTGAGCGAGACCATCCGCGTGCGGTCGATCCTCGGTCGCTACCTCGAGCACTCGCGCATCTTCTCGTTCCATAACGACGGAGACCCGCAGGTGTTCATCGGCAGCGCGGACATGATGCACCGCAACCTCGACCGCCGCGTCGAAGCGCTCGTGCGCCTGACCGATCCCGGCCACCTCAGCGAGATCGAGCAGCTCTTCGATATGGCCCTCGACGACAAGACGTCGTCGTGGCACCTCGAATCCGAGGGAACGTGGACGCGACACAGCGTCGATGAGGCGGGCGAACCGCTCACCGACCTGCAGGATTGGCTCATGTTGAAGACCAGCCGCAAACGTCGCACGCGGGTTCGACGGTGACGGGCGCCGTCTACGCCGCCGGCGCCGTGTGCTGGCGATACGTCGACGGCAAACCGATGGTTCTCCTGATCCACCGCACCGCTTACGCCGACGTGACGCTGCCCAAGGGCAAGGTCGACCCCGGCGAGTCCCTGCCCGAGACCGCCGTGCGCGAGATCGAGGAAGAGACGGGCCTCGCCGTGCACCTCGGCGTGCCGCTCGGCATCACGCGCTACCCACTGCGGAGCGGCCGCGAGAAGGTCGTGCACTACTGGGCCGCGCAGGTGTCGGACGATGCCATCCGACGGTCCACGTTCGCACCCAACCACGAGGTCGCGGCACTCGAATGGGTCACGCTGAAGAAGGCGAAGAGCTACCTCACCTACGAACACGACCGTGAAATCGTGCGCACCTTCGAAAGCCTGCTCGACGACGGCGTCTCCGAAACCTTCGCCCTCATAGCCCTGCGCCACGGCAAAGCCGAACCGCTCGCGGCGAGTGACGGGTCAGACGAGGACCGGCGCCTCACGCCGCGCGGCATCAAACAGGCCGCGTCCATCGTCGGCCCCCTGCGCGCGTTCGGCGTGCGCCGGATCGTCACGAGCACGGCCGTGCGCTGCGCCACCACCGTCGCTCCACTCGCCGCAGCGACGGGCATCGCGCCGAAACGCACCGAATTGATCAGCCAGCGCGCGCACGAAGAAGGAACGAGCGATGTGCGCCACGTCGTCGGCAAGCGCGTGCGCAGCGGCAAGACGGCCGTACTCTGCAGCCACGGACCGGTGCTGCCCGAGATCATCCGCGAGATCGCCCTGGCCACGGGAAGCATTCCCGGCTCCTATCTGAGCGAGGCGGCCGCGCTCGAGACGGCGGCGTTCTCCGTGGTGCACCTGAGCGCCACCAACCCCGCTTCGGGCATCGTCACCATCGAAACGCACGTCCCCCGCGTCTGAACGGGCGAGCGTCGTTCGCAGCACGAAACCCGAAATGCCCGGAAACACGCGGAATATGGCGTTCGGGCCGTGACGAAGTTGACCGGTCGTTTACCGTCCGTTTACCGGGCTGAGGGAGTCTCGTTAAAGCAGCCGCTTAGCGTGACCATCGAGCCTGCACCGGCTCGTCCTCACACATAACGAATGGAATCTACGTGAAGCTCTCGAAGCTCGGCCGCATCGCGGCCGTCGCCGCGGTCGCCACCATCGCCCTCACCTCGTGCGCCTCGAACGAAGGCGGCACCGCTCCGGACTCCTCCAGCAGCGCCTCCAGCCTCTCCGGCGAACTCGTCGGCATCGGCGCCAGCAGCCAGGGCAGCGCCCAGGAAGCTTGGATCGCCGGATTCCAGACCGCCAACCCCGAAGTCACGGTCAACTACGACCCCCAGGGCTCCGGCGCCGGCCGCGAAAGCTTCATCAGCGGCGCATCCGCCTTCGCCGGTTCCGACTCCGCCCTGAGCGACGACGAACTCGCCGGCACCTTCGCCGGTTGCGCGACGGACAGCAAGGCCATCGACATCCCCGTCTACATCTCCCCCATCGCCGTGATCTTCAACGTCGAGGGCGTCGACGAGCTCAACCTCGACTCGACCACGCTCGCCAAGATCTTCAAGGGCGACATCACCACCTGGAACGACCCGGCCATCGCCGCGCTGAACCCCGACGCGAAGCTGCCCGCCGGCAACATCACGGCCGTCCACCGCTCGGACGACTCGGGAACCACCAAGAACTTCGCCGACTACCTCAACAAGACGGCCCCCGACGTGTGGACCGAGAAGCCGGCCGACCCGTTCCCCTACAACACGGGTGAAGGCGCACAGGGCACCACCGGTGTCGTCGACGCCGTCAAGAACGGTTCGGGCACCATCGGTTACGCCGACGCGTCGCGCGCCGGTGACCTGGGTGTCGCCAAGATCAAGGTCGGCGAAGAGTTCGTCGAGTACACGGCCGACGCAGCTGCCGCCGTCGTCGCCGAGTCGCCCGCCGTCGAAGGCCGCGCCGACAACGACATCGCGATCGCCCTCGACCGCAAGACCACCGACCCCACCCACTACCCGCTGGTTCTCGTCTCCTACGCCATCGCTTGCGACAGCTACGAAGACGCCGACCAGGCCGCACTCGTGAAGGCCTACCTCGGCTACATCACGAGCGAAGAAGGCCAGAAGGTCGCCGCCGACTCCGCCGGCTCGGCTCCCCTGTCCTCCGACCTGACCGAGAAGGTCACCTCGGCCATCGACAGCATCAAGTAACACCCCCTGTGCTCCCCTCGTCTGCCACACCGGCACACGAGGGGAGCACACAGGCGTTTCCGGCGCCGAACGCATCACCGAAGCATCCGCACCGCCTGCTCCATCCGCTCCACCCGCTCCACCCGCACCAGCCGTTGCACCCGATATCTCCGAAACACCGCTTGCTCCCCGCAACACCCACCCGACACCAACGTGAGGTCACCTGCAGATGACGACACCGACGCTCGACCGGAAGAAGGACGCACCCGTTGTGCGCACCGGTGACCGCCTCTTCCGCGGCAGCACGCTGACCGCCGGCATCCTCATCCTCGTCACCCTCGCCGCCGTCGCCATCTTCCTCGTCGCCGAGTCCATCCCGGCGTTCACCGAAGACCCGGCCAAGATCAAGGGCTCGCCGTCGAGCTTCTGGGCCTACGTCGGACCGCTCGTCTTCGGCACCATCTGGGTCGCCTTCATCGCGCTCCTGATCGCCGTGCCGCTCTCGATCGGCGTCGCCCTCTTCATCACGCACTACGCGCCGCGCCGCCTCGCCCAGAGCCTCGGCTACGTCGTCGACCTGCTCGCGGCCGTTCCCAGCGTGGTCTACGGCCTGTGGGGCATCTCGGTGCTCGCGCCGGCCGTGCAGCCCATCTACTCCTGGCTCACCGACAACTTAGGCTGGCTTCCCTTCTTCGCGGCGCCCGTATCGGGCACCGGGCGCACCGTCCTGACCGTCGGCATCGTGCTCGCCGTCATGGTGCTCCCCATCATCACGGCACTCTCCCGCGAAATCTTCCTGCAGACCCCCAAGCTGCACGAAGAAGCCGCCCTGGCCCTCGGCGCCACGCGCTGGGAGATGATCCGCATCGCCGTTCTGCCGTTCGGCCGCCCCGGCATCGTCTCGGCCTCCATGCTCGGTCTCGGACGCGCGCTCGGCGAGACCATGGCCGTCGCCATGATCCTCTCCCCCGGTGCCTTCATCACGTGGGCGCTCACGCAGTCGCAGAACACCAACACGATCGCCGCCAACATCGCGCTCAACTTCCCCGAGTCGCACGGCCTCGACGTCAGCGTCCTGATCGCGACCGGCCTCATCCTCTTCGTCATCACCTTCGGCGTGAACTTCATCGCACGCGCCATCGTCGACCGCCGCAAGGCCTTCTCGGGAGCGAACTAATGGTTGCCACCACCGGAACGTCACTTCCCTCCACCCTCACGGCGGGCAAACTGCCGAAGATGGTGCCGCTGTACGTGCTCCTCGGAGCTCTCGCGGTTGTCGCCCTCGTCTTCATCCTCATGGGCGCGCCGAACGTCGCCGGCATCGTCGTCGTCGGCGTGATCGTCTACGGCGTCGCCCTCTACGTGCTCTCCCTCGCCATCGAGGGGTCTCGTAAGGCCAAGGACCGCCTCGTCACCATCCTGGTCGTCTCGGCGTTCCTGCTGGCCCTCATCCCGCTGATCTCCGTGGCCGTCACCACCGCCATCAACGGTGCCGCGCGCTTCGACCTGCCGTTCTTCACCGAGTCGATGCGCAACGTCGTCGGCGCCGGCGGTGGCGCGCTGCACGCCATCACGGGCACGCTGCTCATCACGCTCGCCACGGCGATCATCTCGATCCCCATCGGCATCCTGACGGCCATCTACCTCGTCGAGTACGGTCGCGGCGCCCTGGCCCGCGGCATCACGTTCCTCGTGGACGTCATGACGGGCATCCCGTCGATCGTCGCCGGCCTGTTCGCCTACGCGCTGCTCTCGCTCTTCCTCGGCCCCGGCATCCGCCTCGGCATCGGTGGCGCCATCGCACTGTCAGTGCTCATGATCCCCGTGGTCGTGCGGTCCACCGAAGAGATGCTGAAGCTCGTGCCCAACGAGTTGCGTGAAGCCTCGCTGGCCCTCGGTGTGCCGAAGTACCTGACCATCATCAAGGTCGTGCTGCCGACATCCATGGCCGGAATCATCACCGGCTCGATGATCGCCGTGGCCCGCGTCATCGGCGAGACGGCTCCCCTGCTGCTCATCGCCGGCTACACGCAGAGCATGAACTACGACCTCTTCGACGGCCGCATGATGACCCTGCCGGTGTTCGTGTACAACCAGTACGCCATCCAGGGCGTCGATGCCCAGGCATACACCGACCGCGCCTGGACCGGTGCACTCGCCCTCATCCTCATCGTCATGGCGCTGAACCTCATCGCGCGCCTCGTGGCCAAGATCTTCTCGCCGAAGATCGCCCGCTAGCCGGCCACCCCACCATCCCGCAATCCACACACTCCTCGAACCGAACCCGAAGAAACGAGCCCCGTGTCTAAGCGCATCGAAGTCAAAGACCTCAACGTCTACTACTCCAACTTCCTCGCCGTCGAAGGCGTGGGCCTGACCATCGAACCGCGCACCGTCACCGCGTTCATCGGCCCGTCCGGATGCGGCAAGTCCACGTTCCTGCGCACGCTCAACCGCATGCACGAAGTCATCCCGGGCGCCCGCGTCGAGGGCGAAGTGCTCATCGATGGCGACAACCTCTACGGCCCGGGCGTCGACCCCGTGCTCGTGCGCCGCCAGGTCGGCATGGTGTTCCAGCGCCCCAACCCGTTCCCCACGATGTCCATCCGCGACAACGTGCTCGCCGGTGTGAAGCTCAACAACCGCAAGATGTCGCGCTCCGACGCCGACGACGTGGTGGAGCGTTCGCTGCAGGGCGCCAACCTGTGGAACGAGGTCAAGGACCGCCTCGAGAAGCCCGGCTCCGGCCTCTCGGGCGGACAGCAGCAGCGTCTCTGCATCGCCCGCGCCATCGCCGTGCAGCCCGACGTGCTGCTCATGGACGAGCCCTGCTCGGCTCTCGACCCGATCTCGACGCTCGCCATCGAGGACCTCATCGAGCAGCTCAAGAACGAGTACACGATCGTCATCGTGACCCACAACATGCAGCAGGCCTCGCGCGTCTCGGACCGCACGGCCTTCTTCAACATCGCCGGAACGGGCAAGCCCGGCAAGCTCATCGAATACGACGACACCAACACCATCTTCACGCAGCCGTCCGTGCAGGCGACCGAAGACTACGTGTCGGGTCGCTTCGGATAAACCCTCGACTCGCGCTGAGCGGATGCCGTCGTCCCCCTGTGGGGCGGCGGCATTCGTCGTTCGAAGCGGCACCGACGAGAAATGCCGCCTCCCGAGGGAAGCGGCATTCTCAGAGTGTGCGAGCGTCAGGACGCGAACCGGCGGCTAAGCCGTGGGGATCGCGATGACGGGTTCGGTCGTCGGCTGCTTCGAGCCGCCGGCCGGTTCGACCGTGACGCCGACCGTTGCACCGGCCGTCATCTCGCCTTCCAGAACCGAGTAGGTGTGACCGGAGTCGGGGATGTTGAAGAGACCGGCCGAGATCGGCGAACCGTCGCCATCGATGTACCAGAGCTCGTAGACCTTGTCGTCGGGAAGCTGCTCGAGTCCGTTGACGAGGAGAACCGACTCGCCGATGTTCTCTGACCACACGAGCGTGGCCGTCGAGGAGTTGTTGCCATCGACGTTGGCGAGCAACGGAACGGTGGAACGCTGAACATCGGGCTGGGCGTTGATGGATGCGAGAGCCAGAGCCTGCTGCACCTGGTTGCCGTTGTTCAGCATGCCCGTGAGCGAACTGGCGCCGAGAAAGACCGCGACGACAGCCGCCGCTGCCGCGAGGAACGCGACGGGCTTCTGGAACCAGCGCGCCTGCGCCTTGGACTGGGCCGACGAAGCCGGCCGAGTGCCAGCAGGACGCGAGGCCGTCGAGCCGGACGCGGAAGCGCCGGACGCGGGGGTGCCGCTCGCAGCGGGCGTCGAACCAGCGGCGTGCAGGGGCCTGACGGGAGCGATCGCGGCATCGTCCGGTGCCGAGGCGGTGGCTGCGGCATCCGATGTCTGGGCGGCCTGCGGCGTCACCGTCGAACCGTCGCTCTCGCGCTTCTGCGCCGCCGGGGAGATCTGCTGGGCAGACCCATCGGCGGGAGCATCTTCGGGAGCGATGGCGGGCAGCTGCGGCGTGACGGCGATGAGCGCCATCAGGTTGGACTTCAGCGCGGGCGTCGGCTGCACCTCGAGGGAGGCGAGACCCAGGCGGGCCGCGGTGTCTTCGAGCTGCGTGGCCTCGGTGCGCGCTTCTTCGCGCTGGGCGAGGTACTCCTCGTAGCGGCGTGCGTCTTCGGCGTTCAGCGCGCCGAGGGCGTAGGCCCCTGCCAGGAGGGAAAGGTCGTTGTTGTTGTCGGTCATGAGGCCACCCCCAATTCATCTCGTAGTCGGATCATCCCGTCGCGCAGACGGGTCTTGACGGTGCCGAGCGGCACGCTGAGGATCTCAGCCACTTCGCTCTGGCTGTATCCCCCGTAGTACGCCAGCGTGACCGCTTGACGTTGGAGTTCGGTGAGACGGGTCAGAGCCGTCTTCACTTTCGCATGTTCGATACTGATCTCCGCCTGTTCGGCGACCTGGTCGTACGCGGTGTCGATGTCACGGATGCCGATCTTCACGTCCCGGTCGCGCCCGGCCTGTGAGGCCCGAACCCGATCGATGGCGCGGCGGTGAGCGATCGTCATCATCCAGGATGTCGCAGCACCCCGTCCTTCTTCGTACCGCGTCGCCGTCTGCCAGATCTCCAAGAAAACCTCTTGGGCAACCTCTTCGGATTGGGCGCTGTCGATGAGCACGCGCCGGATCAAACCCAGCACGCGGGGGGCGAGCATGTCGTACAGCTCGGAGAACGCGGCTTGATCGCCGCGCGCCACCCGAGCAAGCAGCTCTTCCGCGGAAGAACGTGAGACGAGATCGAAACTCTCGTCAGACTCTGAAGGTGGGGCCACAAGGTCTAGCATCTCAGGTCCATCCTCCTTCCGCACATCGACAGGCGGTGGGGAGCAGCTCCGCCAGGTACCGCTCCCCACCTTGGGGGGTGAGGGACAATCACCCCCGATGCTGTCGCGCTGAGAACGAATCCTCAGGCGACTCCCTCCGTGACGTCGGCCAGCGACGGTGGAACACCGTTCACGCGGCGCGCACACGGATGGGGGCTCGTGACCGATCGACGGAGTGCGACGCGGGCTGCGTCGGTCACTCGCTTTACCTGCTTCGATCGGGTCATACAAGGGGTTCGGTGCTAGGAGCGGATCGGATTGGTCGGATCTGGGAAATTTCCGAGACCGGCTGGGAATTGCCCGGCGGGGGCGCGCAGTCAGACCGGCGGATCACACGCAGTTCGTTCTGCGGATCGTTTCGCGGTCGCTCGGCGTACAAAAAATGCTCAGCGCACAAAAAATGCCGGGCCGCAGAACGCCTCTCGGCGCGAGGCCGCTCAGAGCGGCGAATATTGGAGCCCGGGGTTACTGCGGCCCGGCGAGAAACAACTCTAACAAAATCCGGCGGGGTCGGAGCGGTGTTCGCGGTGAGCGAGAGCCACGCCGTAGACGCTTGACAGTCGAGCGACGGGCGCGGCGCGGCGCGGCATTCCCGACACGGCTCGTCGGTCGGGAGACGCGTCGGGTTGCCAATGCAGCTCCTCAGTCGAGCGACTCCGAGCGCCAGAGCTTCGCACCGCTGGCAAGGTCGGAGGCAAGGTGCGACAGGCGAGACGCACGCGTGGTGAGAACCGTGGCGCGTTCGGGCTCGGTGGGCTCGGAATCATCCGCGACACTCGTGCACCCGGCCGAGGACACGCGACAGAATGCAGCCGCGCGCTCGAGTGCGACCGCGAAGTCGCCCGTGTAGACGCCGCGCAGGATCTCGTCGGCGAGGATCGTAATCTCGTCGGGGCCCGTCGGCATCGAGGCTCCCGCGACGACGGGATCGATCGAGTCGATGACTTCGGTGCCGCGCTGAAAGTAGAAACTCGACGATGTGGGGTCCTGGCGGATCATCAAACGCAGGAGATAGATGCGCCACAGCACCCCGGGCAGGGTGCGGGGCAGGGCGCGGGACCAGAGTTCGGCGATGGCGTCGATACCGTGCTGGTCGGTGTAGGCGATGAGTCGTTCGACGGTCTCGCCGTCGGGGTCGGCGCGCACGCGGGCCAGCAGGGCATGGGCGGTTTCGTGGGCGACACGGCTCGTCACGGCGGGGTCGACACCGCCCTGCATACCCTCGAACACGAAGCCCGGCACCTTTACGGGCTTATGGAATTCTTCTGACATGGTCCCCCTCTTGTGTTCGAAGCACTCCCTGGAACACGGTAAGTTAATACGTGTTGGGCCTGTAGCTCAGTTGGTAGAGCATCGGACTTTTAATCCGCGGGTCGTGGGTTCGAGCCCCACCGGGCCCACCACGAAAACAGCCGGTCGAGAATGAATATTCCGAACCGGCTTTTTTCATGCCCCGCTGCGGTGTCGCGCAAGCGGAGCGGAGCGGCGCTGCGTCAGTACGACGTGGCCATGTATTTGTCGAAGCAATCGTCGCTGCAGCAGAGCATGCCGCGGCGTGGGACGCGCTTGCGGCAGCGCGCGCATTTCATGCCGGCGTCGTGGCGTAGCCAGAACGCTATCTTCTGGATCGAGGGGGTGGGCATGTGACCAGTTTATGTCCTCCTTTTGGTGGACAAGGGGGGTATCCCCAGAAGTGGGGGTCTCCCCCACTTCTGGGGAAAGCGACGCCGAAGTCCAGTATGGATGACATCCCGAGTCGCGGGCAGGGTCAACCTCCCGTCGCCCGCCGCTTCTACATCGCCTCGAGGCCATCCTCGTCGTAAAACTGCCGCTCACCCCACGTTTGGTCGTGGTAGGCGACACCGCGTGGGCGGGACAGCGCGTCGGCGCGACGGTTGAGGCTGGAGATGACGGCCGAGGTGTCCGGCTCTTCGATGTCCGAGGTCTCGGGCATGCTGACCAATTCGCTGGCCGGCCCGATGACCAGTTGCACGGGCACCATGTCCCCGCGATCGCCGACAGCCGGTATCTCGACGGTTTCCGCTTTCTGTTTCAGGCCCAGCGCGGCCACGAAACGAAGAAGTGCGTCCGCGACGCCGTCTGTCGTCAGGAATGAGACACCTGCATACGAGACTCGTTTCATGACCTCAGTGTCTGTGGCGGCCCGACGGACGGACAAGGGGTTGCGATCTCAGGGGGCCAGGAGTACCGGGGGGTCTCAGTAGTGCGATCGGAGAAACGACGAAGGAGGAGACCCGCGGGTCTCCTCCTTGTGAGCGCGGCCGCAGTTGCTGCGAGCTCGCGCGAGCGTGTGGGGCCTCTAGCGCGCCGAGCGGCTGTTGAGGAAGTGCACCGGGATGGCGATCGCGAGCGAGATGGCGACGATGCCGGCGAAGAAGACGAGCGCCTGGAAGCTGGTGAGCGTGATGGCGAGACCGAACAGGTACATGCCGCCGACGAAGAGGATGATTGCGAGAACGAAAGCCATGCAAGCATTCTAGCCGTGACGGCGGAGTGCCGATACGCCCGGCCAGCGCCGGTTCACTGGAAATCTCGCGACCGCGTGCGCGCGCTCAGGCTGAGGCTTTCGAGCCCGTCGGCGACGAGGTTGATGATGCCGTCGTCTGAGCGCTCGAGGATTCCCCGCACGATCATGGCGGGTGCCTCGCGCGCGACCCGCAGGTGTCGCCGCCACACCCCGACGCTGCAGATGACATTCATCAGGCCGGTCTCGTCTTCGAGGTTGACGAAGGTGATGCCGGATGCCGTGGCGGGCCGTTGGCGGTGCGTGACGACCCCGGCCACCCGCACGCGTCTGCCGCTCTCGGCACTGCGCAGTTCTTCGGCCGACAGGATGCCCTGCTGCCGGAGCTCGGCGCGTAGGTGCCTGACGGGATGGTCGTCGGGCGACACCCCCGTCGACCACAGATCGGAGACGACCTCTTCTTCGGCCGTGAGGAGGTCGAAGAGCGGGGGTTGCACGTCGACGAGGGTGCCGGCGAGCTGGTTGGGACGTTCTTGTGAGGCTTGTTCGGCTTTCCAGAGGGCCTCGCGACGCTGCAGCCCGAGCGACTGGAACGCGCCGGCCGCCGAGAGCGCTTCGAGCTGGGGAGCCGTGAGTCCGACCCGGCGCGCCAGATCATGCATGTCCCGATAGGGTCCACCACGTCGGCGTTCTTCCACGATCTGAGTGGCCTTGGCCAGGCCGATCTTGGTCACGCTCGCGAGCCCCTCGCGCACGGCGTAGCGGCCGTCGCGGCGGTGCACGGTGGAGTCGAACGGGATCGAACGGTCGAACGGGGGCACGGGCGGTTGTTCGGCGTCGCAGCAGGCGTCGAGCCCCGTCGCACCAGCCGGTCGGTCGTCGCCGGGGTCGAGCACCTCGAGCGTGGCGTGCGCCTCTGACCGTTGGATGTCGGGGCGGTGCGTGATCACACCGTGACGGCGGGCATCGGCCACGAGGCTCTGCGGCGAGTAGAAGCCCATGGGTTGTGCGCGCAGTAGCGCGGCGAGGAATGCAGCCGGGTAGTGCAACCGCATCCACGCGCTGGCGTAGACGATGAGGCCGAAGCTGATGGAGTGGCTCTCGGCGAAACCGAAGTTGGCGAAGGCCTGGATCTTGCCATAGACGACGTCGGCGTCCTCGCCCACGATGCCGTTGCCCGCCATGCCCGCATAGAGCTTGGTCTTGAGCGACTCGATCTTCTCTTCGCCGCGTTTGGAACCCATGGCCCGCCGCAGCAGATCGGCGTCTTCGCCCGTGCATCCGCCGACCACCATGGCCATCTGCATGAGTTGCTCTTGGAAGAGGGGAACGCCGAGGGTGCGTTCGAGCACGGGCTCGAGAGCGGGGTGCAGATAGGTGATGTCTTCGGCCCCCGTGCGCCGGCGGATGTAGGGGTGCACGGCGCCGCCCTGGATGGGGCCCGGCCGAACCATGGCGATCTGGATCACCAGATCGTAGAAGCGGCGCGGCAGCATGCGCGGGAGCATGCCCATCTGGGCGCGCGATTCGACCTGGAAGACCCCCACCGAGTCGGCGTAGCAGAGCTGGTCGTAGACGGCGGCCTCTTCTTTGGGCAGGGTGGCCAAGGTCCAGCGTTCGCCGCAGAACTCGTCGGCCAGGTCGAAGGCGTATTGCATGGCGGCGAGGATGCCGAGGCCCAGCAGGTCGAATTTGACGAGACCCATCCACGCGCAATCGTCTTTATCCCACTGCAGCACGGTGCGGCCGTCCATGCGGCCGTGTTCGATGGGGCTGACCTCGCCGACGGGGCGGTCGGTGAGCACCATGCCGCCGGAGTGGATGCCGAGGTGGCGGGGAAAACGCAGCACCTGCTGGGCCAGGTCGACGACCGCGTCGGGGATGTCGTGGTCTTCGCTCGAGGCGACGGCTCCCCAGCGCTCGACCTGTTTCGACCAGGCATCCTGTTGCCCGGGGCTGTGGCCGAGCGCCTTGGCCATATCGCGCACCGCGAATTTGGGGCGGTAGGTGATGACGTTGGCCACCTGCGCCGCGTTGAAGCGCCCGTATCGCTCATAGACGTGTTGGATGACTTCTTCCCGACGATCGGAATCGAAATCGACGTCGATATCGGGCTCTTCGTCGCGCATGCTCGACAGGAAACGCTCGAAGGGCAGGCCGTAGTAAATGGAGTCGACGGCCGTGATGCCGAGCAGATAGCAGACGGCCGAGTTGGCCGCCGAGCCCCGCCCCTGGCAGAGGATGCCGCGGTCGCGGGCGAAGTGCACGAGCTCGTGCACGATGAGGAAGTAGCCCGGGAAGTCTTTGTGCTCGATGACCTCGAGTTCGCGTTCGATGCGCGTGCGCACCTCGGGTGTGAGGGTGCCGTAGAGCTTGTCCGCGCCCTCCCAGGTGAGGGCCCGCAGCCAGCTCATGGGCGTGTGGCCGGGTGGCACCTCTTGTTTCGGCAGGCCGGGACTGACGCTCTTCAGCCGGAAACCGAGTTCGTCGGCGTAGCCGACGGTGCGCGCGACGGCATCGGGGTAGCGGGCGAAGAGGCGAGACATCTCGCGGCCGGAACGCAGGTGGGCGCGACCCGTCGCGGGCAGCCATCCATCGAGCTGGTCGAGGCTGCGCCGCGCGCGCACGGCGGCGAGCGCCTCGGCCAGACGGTGCTGTTCGGGGGCTGCGTAGTGCACGTTGCCCGTGACGACCGTTGGCAGGTGGAGTTCGCCGGCCAGCACGGCGAGCGCCGCGTTGGCCGCACTGTCGGTGGGGTGACCGTGGTCGGTGAGCTCGACGACCACGTTGTCGGGGCCGAAGCGGTCGACGAGCCGCCGCAGTTCGAGCCGAGCGGCATCGGCACCGGAGCGCTGCAGGGCCGAGCGCACGGTGCCCTTGCGGCATCCCGTGAGCACGAGCCAGGAGCCTTCTGCCGCGTCGGCGAGATCGTCGAGCCGGTAGCGCGGGCTGCCCTTCTCGGCGCCGTCGGCGAGCTGCGCCGTGGTGATGGCGCGCGAGAGCCGATGGTAGCCCTCTTGCCGGCGGGCCAGCACGAGCAGGTGGTGGCCCGCCGGATCGGGTTCGCCGTTTTGCGGGGCCGTGAGTTCGAGCGAGAGTTCGGCGCCGAAGATGGTGCCGAGGCCCGCATGCGCCTCGGCGGCTTCGGCGAGGCGCACGGCGCCGTAGAGGCCGTCGTGATCGGTGAGCGCGATGGCGTGCAGCCCGAGCCGCACGGCCTCTTCGACGAGGGCTTCTGGGCCTGAGGCGCCGTCGAGGAAACTGAAGTTCGAGTGCGCGTGCAGCTCGGCATAGGGCACGGCGGGCGCGCGCCGCGACGCGTCGAAGGGTGGGATGCCGGCCGCATCGGGCGTGTAGGGCTGACGTTTGCGCGACCATCCGGGGCTGTCTCCGCCATCAGCCCCGTGGGGAACCGTGTCGGGGCGGCTGAGGTCGGTGAGTTTCTTCTCGAACTCGGACCAGGGAATCGGGGGGTTGTGCCATCCCATCCGGGACTCCTTTCTGTGGGGCTGTGAGTGGGGGTGAGCGGGGCGGTGAGCGCGTTAGTCGTAGAGCGCCTCGGCCCACCATTCGTGTTCGGCGAGGACGAGCAACCACGCCCGGCCGAGCGCGTCGACGAGCTGGAACCGGTTGATGCTGCGGGCGCCGTCCTCCCACCACCGCTCCGAGAGCGGCCACGGCCCCGACCAGGACGTGACGGGATGCTCGCCGCTGCCACCCGATCGCTCGCCGATGCCCGCCGCGAACACCGCCGGCATCCCGGTGAGGATGCCTCGGCCATCGACGTCGACCAGCCGCCCACCCGCGTCTCTGACGAGCGCCGGGACCGGCGCCTCGAACACCGTCGACGGCAGCGGGCCCGGCACGTTGCCCGGCCACGGCAGCTGCCGCCGCCTGGCCAGCTCTTTCTCGCCCCCCGGGGGCAGGTCGCCCCACGGCACGAGAACCGACCGCGAGCTGAGCAGGCGGCCACCCGTGAGCACGGCCGTGACGACCCCCTCGTGCCCGAGCATGCTCTGCACGCGCGAGAAGCCGTGGTGGATGCTCTCGTCGGGGCCGCCGCCCCACAGCCCGTCTTCGTGGTTGAGCGCACGATCGACGCTCTCGGGCGACACCGAGACGCTCACGACGGGCGCCGCGAGACCCGCGTCGATGCCGTGCCCGCCCTGCAACTGCCAGCGCACGCGGTCGAGCACATCGGAGGCCGTGAACCAACGCGGATGCAGCCACGTGCGACCCGTGCGCCGACCGTCGTCGGTGTGCACCTCGACCCGGATGGCCGTGGCGACGAGTCTGGCCTGTGCGATGGTCGCGACGAACCGCTCGGCCGTCTGCCGGAACCCGAACGCCACCTGGTCGACGCGGTCGAGCGGGGTCTCGAATTCGACGCGGCAGTCGAGTTGCGGCGGGGGCACACGCGCCGTGACGTCTCGCCCGTCGAGCCCCGCCGCCAGCCGGTGGCAGAAAGCCCCGTCTTCGCCGAACCGATCGCGCACGCTGACGGGGTCGAGCGCCGCGAACTGCGCGAGGGTGTGCACCCCGAGCTGATGCAGCAGCGGGTTGAGCTCGGCCCGCCCCAGCAGCTCGACGGGCAAACCGGCCAGGAATTCTGCCGACCGCCCGGCGGGGACGATGCGCACCATCTCGGTGCCCGGCACACGCGCGGCCTGTTCGGCCGCGAAGATGCCGTCGGCGATGCCGATGCGCGCATCGTGGATGCCGAACCGCGCGAGGGTGTCGATGAGCAGCTCGCCGGCGCTCTGCTCGCCCCCGTAATAGCGGCTGGGGCCCTGGGCGCGGATGGCGCACATGCCCGGGCGCAAGACCTGGATACCCGGCACGACCTCTTCGAGCGCGAGGATGATGGGCTCGAAGGCCCGCGCATCGATGGCCGGATCGTAGTTCTCGACGATCAGCTCTGAGCAGCGCGATTGCGCCTCGCGCACGCGGAGACCGCGGCGTACGCCGGCCGCGCGCGCCGGCAGCGAGCAGGCGAACACCTCCCCGCGCTCGACGAGGGCGATCATGCTGCCCTCGCTCGACAGCGCCCCCGCGCCCATCTCGCGGCACCACGCGGCGATGGGCCAGTCGGGACACCACACGACCAGCGTTCTCGTGGGGGCGGGCATGCTCGCGGTTGTCATGAGACGAGCGCGCGCAACGGCGCGACCTGGGGATCGTGCAGCTCGTGCGACTCGTGAGTCTCGGGTCGCTGCTCGCGCGGCGGCACGACCGCCGGCGTCTGCCAGGCTGCGGGCACGCGCTCGGCCCGGCGCAGGCGCCCGTCGGCGTCGGGGAGGAACAGCGAAGCGGAGCGTGGCCGACCGGCCCCGGCGCGGGCGTTGACCGTGACCGTGACCCGGCGCGCCTGCAGATGCCCGCTGCCGGCGTCGAGCCCCACCCACTCGCTGCCCGAGACGCGCAGGGTGGCCTCGGACTGCGGCCAGTCGCCGAGGGCGATGAGGGTGGACCCCTTGCCCCGCAGGCGCGCGCCCAGACGCGACACCTCGGCGGGAGCCACCCGGGCAGGCGGAACGGCGACCACGACACCGACGACATCGGCGACGGCGGCTGTGACGGTGAGCCACTGATCGCCCGGATCTGGCACGAACACGAGCCGCTCGAGATCGACCCCCGCCGCCGCTGCCGCCTCGACCCCGAACGAGGGCATGCCGACGACGGCACACCACACCCCGGCAGCACTCGGTGCCGCCATCATGGCCGTGGCGAGCGCCACCGAATCGGGAACCGAATAGGCGCTGCCCGCCCGCAGCGGCCCGCCCAGAAGGCTGGCGATCTCGGGCGCTGTCGGTAGTCCGTGCGAATCTACTCGTGTTCGTTGCATGCCCCGGATGCGCGCCTGAAGCTCGGCCACCTTCTCGGCGGCCGAACCGGATGACGCGACGGCAGGGCTCATGGGTTAAATGTTCGAACATGTGTTCGAAGAAGTCAACGTGAGAGCAAAAAGTTTTACCGTTTACGGCGTGTCGCACCGAGGGACGACGATAGCGCCCGAAAGATTCCCGGGCGCAAGCATCCCGAACCGCGCAGGCAAGCCGGTTACTCGCTGGGCTCGGCTGCCATCAGGTGGAGGCGGGCCGGTCACCGACGGGCGCAGGCCGATTATTCGGCGAGCCACCAATAGATCGAGCCGCCGTCACGCCCCTGGAAGCCGAAAGAACATTCTGAGACCTCGGTGATGGTCTGCGACTCGATCACGACGCGGTTGCCCTTGGGAGGCTGCGCGTCGGCCGGCACGCAGGAAGGGTCGGCGATCAGGTCCCCGTGCCACGTCGCCACGTGCACGCGCGAATTGGCCAGCACACGGATGTCGCGCGCATTGTCGGGCAGCTGCTCGGGCAGTTTGCCCGACTCGATGAAGGCGACGGCCTGCGTCTTCGACGTGAAGTACTCGAACGAACTCTCGCTCGAGCATCCGATCACGGACACACCGATGACGGCACCCACGAGGGCCGTCGAAACGACCTTGACCAACTGACGCATACGCTCTTTCTCCCCCGGCATCAGTGTGACAGAACGCACCCGTCGGACTCGGAAAACGGGGCAATCGAGACCCACCCGTTGCCAAAAACCGCTTTTTGGGACAGTGCGAAAAACGCGTGCCCGGCGAATCGCTCCATGGCCCGTCGTCGGTGGTCGGCGGTAGGCTGGAATGCGTGAGCGTACCCCACCTGAACGGCGTGCATCTGGTCGGTTCCATCAACCTGCCCGACGCCCAGACGACCTTCCGCACCGTGTCCGAAAGGCTCGGCGCACATGCCGCGCGCCTGCCAGACGGCGAGGTCGGCGAGCGCTTCCACTGGATCCTCTTCCAAGGTGCCAGATTCGAACAAACCTCCGGTCTTCACCGCGTGGGTGCCGAGCCGTTCCTGGTGGCCGGGTTCGATCTGCGCCCCGTCGACATCGACGAGGGTGTCGACCCCGACGGCATCGAGTTCGGCCCATTGGGATACGCCGATGCCGCTCTCAGCAGCTACGCCGCCTTCAGCGCCCTGCGCGAGAGGGGCGAAATCCTGCCCGGCACACGTTTCCAGGTGAGCCTGCCGACACCTCTCGCGCCGCTCACCACGTTTGCCGTGCCATCCGCCCAGCCCGCGCTCTATCCCGCCTACGAGGCCGCATTGGCGCGCGAGATCGAGCAGATCACGGCGGCCATCCCGGCCGACGACCTCGCGATCCAATTCGACCTCGCCACCGAATTCGCCTTCATCGAGCAGGTCAGCCTGGGCGGCGGGCCGCTCACACCCTGGTTCGCCGAGGCGGGGGCCGACGCCGACAGCATCATCGCCGGATGCGTGGTCGCCGCGTCCCGCGTCGCCAACCTGGTTCCGGCGGGCGTTCAGCTAGGCTTCCACCTCTGCTACGGGGATGTGGCCGAGAAACACTTCGTCGAGCCATCCGACACCGCCAACCTGGTCGCCGTCGCCAACGGACTCACCACGGGTGTGACCCGCCGCATCGACTGGGTGCACCTGCCCGTGCCGATCGAGCGCGACGACAGCGACTACTTCGTGCCGCTGGCCGCGCTCAACCTGCGCGCCGAGACCGGCCTCTTCCTGGGCGTCGTGCACCACGAAGACGGCGTGGCCGGTGCCCACCGGCGACTCGAGGCCGCTGAGCCGGCGCTCACCACGGCCGGAATCCGCCAGGTGGGCATCGCCACCGAATGCGGTTTCGGGCGCGGGCCGCAGGAGCGGACCGTTCCGCTGCTCGACCTGCACGCCGAGATTCTTTCGACACTCGGGGCGAAGCACTAGAACCACGCGCACGAGAACCGCGAGCACGAGAACCGCGAAGCACTAAAGCCACGAAGCGCTCAGCCGCGAGGCACTCAGCCACGAAGCACTCAGCCACGAGGCACTCAGCCACAACGGGGCCGGGGCCTTAATAGCCCCGACCCCGACAGCGTCAGCTCACGTCACGACGACTAGACCGCCGCGAACCCGTCCGCGCGCACGCCCCAGGTGGCCTGGAACGTCTCGCCGGGGGCGAGGTAGCGCACGTCGCGACCCGTATTGAAGGCATCCGTCGGCGCCGTCATGGGCTCGATCGCCACGGCCGTCGACTGGCCCGGGTACTTCTTGGTCGTGAACACCTGCCAGTAGGGGAAGTTCTCGTCGCCCCACACCGTCACGACCCGGCCGTCGTCGGCCGCGACCGTGTGCTCGGTGACACCGTTCTCGAAGACCGCCTGACCGAAACCGTCGTCCAACACCAGGCCACCGAGGCGGCGACCCCCGCGCAGATCGTATTCGGTGCCCTCGACGGGAACCTCGCCCGTCGGCAGCAAACGCTCGTCCACCGTGAAACGCGTCTCGCAGTTGAGCGTGACCGTCAGATCATCCGGTTCAACGTCTCCGATCGTGAAGTACGGGTGCGTGCCGATGCCCGTCGGCGCCGTGCCCGTGCCCACGTTCTCAATGGTGTGCGTGACCTCGAGACCCGCGTCGACCAGGCGGTAGCGCACAGATGTGTCGAGCAGGAACGGGTAGCCGTGCTGCGGGTAGACCGTGGCCGTGAGCGTGACCAAGTCGTCGGTCTGCTCGGCGACGTCGTAGGCCGTAAAACGAAGCAGGCCATGGATGGCGTTCTGCTTGTCGGGCTCGGTCAGGTCGAGCTGCATCTCTTCGCCGTCGAGCTCGTATTTGCCGTCGCGGATGCGGTTGGGCCACGGCACCAGCACGATGCCGCTGCCGTAGGGGCGCTGCACACCCTCGTCGTAGGGCGGCATGATGTCGATGCCGTTGACGCTCAGGCGTCGGATGCCGGCGCCCACCTGGGTGATCACGGCAGAGACCGTGCCGGCCGAGGCCTGGCGGGTCAGAACGTATTGGTCGCCGGTGACGGCGCGCGAGTGGGTCATCTTCGTTCCTCTCGGGGGTGTGTAACGAGCGTAGCGGGTGGATGTCTGGGCGGGAGCGAGCTGGTGCGAGCTAGTCGGTGCGTTCGAGCCCCGTGATGACGCGCACGCCGCGCGCCGCGATCTGGTCGACCAGCGCGGCATCGGCCTGATCGTCGGTCACGAGCAGATCGACGTCGTCGAGCGTGGCGATGCGCCCGAGGTGCACCTGGCCGAGCTTGGCGGCGTCGGCCACGATGACCACGCGTTCGGCCGCGCCCATCATGAGGCGTTTCACCTCGGCCTCTGGCAGGTTGATGTTGGTGACACCGCGTTCGCCGTCGACGCCGTTGCAGCCGATGAAGGCGAGGTCGGCGTGCAGCTGGTCGAGCATGGGGGCCGCGAACGGCGCCACGAGCGAGTGCTGGCGGGGGCGCAGCGTGCCGCCCGTGACGATGACCGTGAAGCGCGGGATGTGCGGTTCGAGGGCCAGCGCGACGGTGAGGCTGTTGGTGATGACGGTGACATCCGTGAGGTCGGATCGGGCGGCGAGCGCCCGGGCGACCGCGAGCCCGGTGGTGCCGACATCCACGATCACGGTGTTGCCCGAGCGCACGAGCGCGGCAGCATTGCTCCCGACCCGCTCTTTGCCGGCGGCAGATGAATTGAGCGCTTCTTCGAATTGCCACTCACGTTCGGGACGCGGCGCGAGGTCGTTCGGCGGCATCGCTCCCCCGTGCACGCGGCGGGCGCGGGCCGTGTCGACGAGCGCATCGAGATCCGCGCGCGCCGTGACCCCCGAGATGCCGAAACGGTCGGCCAGTTCGGCCACGCGCACAAATCCCCGCTCGGCGATGAGCTCGGCGATCGCGTTGCGGCGCAGCTCGGCTGGCAGGGTCTCCGACATACGCCAATCTTCACTTACTTCGCTTTACTTTTCAATATGAAAGGGCTAGATTTCAGGACATGAGCACCACATCGACGACCGATGACACCAGCGACGCCACGGGCGTCCCCGGCGCGTTCGTGAGCGATCCGAGCATCCGCGTGCACGGCGACACCCTCGCCGACGGCCGCGAACTGATCTACTTCGACGACGCCGACACCGCGCTCGGCACCGAGCGCAAGGCCGACGCCCGCGCGCTCGATCCGCGCCCCGCCACCGCGAGCATGCGCCAAGACCCCCTCACGGGCGAATGGGTCTCGATCGCGGCGGCCCGCCAGAACCGGGTGTTCCTGCCGCCCGCCGAGCTCGACCCGCTAGCACCCGCCTCGGCCACCAACCCGTCCGAGATCCCCGATATCTATGACGTCGCCGTGTTCGAGAACCGCTCCCCCTCCTTCGGCCCGCTCCTCGAAGACGACAACGCCCCCCGCGGCGGCGACGACCTCACCCGCATCGAGCTCGGCCGCACCCGCACGTCGGTCGGCCGCTGCGAGGTCGTCTGCTTCAGCCCCGCGTCGACCGGTTCGTTCGGCAGCCTCAGCCGCAGCCGGGCCCGCACCGTGATCGAGGCCTGGGCGCAGCGCACGGATGCCCTGAGCCACAAGCCCGGCATCGCGCAGGTGTTCCCGTTCGAGAACCGTGGCGTCGAGATCGGCGTCACCCTGCACCACCCGCACGGCCAGATCTACTCCTACCCCTACGTGACGCCGCGCACCACGCGTCTGCTCGAATCGATCGAGAGCTACGGGCCAACGCTGTTCGCCGACATCCTCGAGCGCGAGCAGAACGACGAGCGCGTCATCCTGCGCGGCGAACACTGGACCGCCTACGTGCCGTTCGCCGCCCGCTGGCCCATCGAGGTGCACATGCTGCCGCACCGCCACGTGCCCGATTTCGCCGGCACCACCCTCGAAGAGCGCGACGAGCTCGCCGGGCTCTACCTGCGCCTGCTGCGCGGCATCGACGCGCTCTACGACACCCCCACGCCCTACATCGCGGCCTGGCACCAGGCCCCCGTGAACGTGGGTCGGGATGACATCCGCCTCATGTTGCAGATCACCTCGCCGCGTCGCGCCGCCGACAAACTGAAGTATCTCGCCGGATCGGAGGCCGCCATGGGCGCCTGGATCGGCGACGTCCCACCCGAACAATCCGCCCAGCGCCTGCGCGACGCCGTGGCGAAGGCCGACCAGGAGAACCCCGTATGACCGCCGACTCTGCAGCCACGCCCGCCTCGAACTCCCCCAGCGGCTCGGCCGGCGAGGGCGCGCACCGCTCAGACCTGCAGCACGCCGCCCTCTCACGTTTCGCCGAGGTATACGGCCACGATCCGCAGGGCCTATGGTCGGCGCCCGGCCGCGTCAACCTGATCGGCGAGCACACCGACTACAACGACGGTTTCGTGTTCCCCTTCGCCATCAACTACCGCACGGTCGTGGCGCTGCGTTCGCGCGACGACCAGCTCGTGCGCGTCGCCAGCGCCTTCGCGCCGGGCGAGGTCGTCGAGGCCTCACTCACCGACCTCGAGCCGGCCAACCTCGACGGCTGGTCGGCCTACCCGCTCGGCGTGGTCTGGGCACTCGGCCAGTTCGGCGCCCCGCTCGGCGAACTGCGCGGTGTCGACCTCTTCATCGACTCGGATGTTCCGGTCGGCGCGGGCCTCTCGTCATCCGCCGCCATCGAATGCGCCGTCGCCGCGGCCCTCACCGACGTGTGGCACCTCGATTTCGACCGGCAGACCCTCGCCAAGGTGGGCCAGCTGGCCGAGAACAAGGCCGTCGGCGCGCCCACCGGCATCATGGACCAGTCCGCGTCGATGCTCGGCCGCCCCGACCACGGCGTGTTCCTTGACTGCCGCTCGCTCGACGCCGAGGTCATCGAACTGGGCTTCGACGGAGCCGACCTCGAGCTGCTCGTCATGGACACGCGCGTCAGCCACTCCCACGCGACCGGCGGCTATGCGGCCCGTCGCGCGTCGTGCGAGGCCGGCGCGAAAGCCATGGATGTCTCCTCCCTGCGTGATCTCAGCGTGCACGACCTGCCGCGCGCCGAAGAGGTACTCGACGACGAGACGTTCCGCCGCGTGCGCCACATCGTCACCGAGAACCAGCGTGTGCTCGACACCGTGCGCACCCTGCGGGAGCACGGGCCCACGGCCATCGGCGAGCTGCTCGACGCCTCGCACGTGTCCATGCGCGACGACTTCGAGATCTCGGTGCCCGAGCTCGACCTGGCCGTCGAGGTGTCCCGCCGTGCGGGCGCCATCGGCTCGCGCATGACGGGCGGCGGCTTCGGCGGCGCGGCCATCGCGCTCGTGCCCCGCGCCCGGCTCGCCGAGGTCGCCTCGGCCGTGACGGCCGCCTTCGCGGTGGCATCCTTCACCACCCCCGTCATCTTCCCGGTGACGGCCGCCGGCGGAGCAACGCGCGAACGCTGACGACAGGCAACGCGGCGGGAAGGATTGCGCATGGCTGAACCGATCGACGACTTCCCGCCGGGCATCGGCAGCCCCGCGCGCAACGCGCTCCATAACGCGGGCTACCGACGCCTCGCCGATCTCGTCGGCGTCCCGTCGAGCGACCTCGCCGCTCTACACGGCGTCGGACCGAAAGCGCTGCGCCTCCTTTCCGAGGCACTGTCGACCGATTAGCTGGGGACGTCTCGGCCTCACTGCCTGCGGGGCAGGCAGACTCAGCCCGCACCGTCAACGTGCTCAGTTCGACACGCCGCAATTGCCCCAAACCTTTGACCGAGTTTCGCGACACCCAAGCAGCGCAAATCGCCGCCCCTCAGCGTGATCGCGGCTTGTAGGCGTCGTTAACGTGAGTCCCGCTCACCAAACTCTCGCAACGTACAACTAACTCGGAATTTCCGACGGTGACTATTCGACATGCTGATCTCCCGAATCACAGGAGATCACGATGAGAATCGCAACAACAAAACCGTCGCACCCTGATTCGCCCCGCAAGTAGGCGGGTCTAGATGAATCTCCGAACGATAGTCACCGCGCGCACGACGCTCGGTAGGCGCATCTCGCGGGTCCTGGCTGTTGCCGCCCTGATCGCCGCCCTCATGGGCGCATGGACTTGGTCTCTTGCCGGCTCGCTGATCGATTTCCTCCGAAACGGAGACCCGCAGGCGGAAGCCCAGCTGCGCGCACTCGATCAGTGGTCAGCCGCGTTCTTCGTCATCGGAGTGCTGTGCGCGGCCGCCGCGGTCGCATTCCACGTCGCCGGGCGCCCCAGCGCAGAGACAAGCTCCCGCATGTAAGCACGAAGAAGGCCCGGACACAGGATGTCCGGGCCTTTCGCCGGCGGCTGCGGGCAGCCGTTCAGCACTCTCAGCGGCGCGCGTTGCGCTCCGCGGCCTGCACCACGTTGGAGACGAGCAGCGCGCGCGTCATGGGCCCGACGCCACCCGGGTTGGGAGACAGGTGCCCCGCGACATCCCAGACGCCCGGGTCGATGTCGCCGGCCAGCTTGGCCTTGCCGCTCTCGGTGGTGCCCACGCGGGTGACGCCCACGTCGAGCACGGCCGCGCCCGGCTTCACCCAGTCGGGCTTCACGAGGTGCGGCACGCCCACGGCGGCCACGACGACGTCGGCCCGGCGCACCTCGGCGGCCAAGTCGACCGTGCGCGAGTGCGTGAGCGTGACGGTGGCGTCGACGCCCTTGCGCGTGAGCAGAAGCCCGAGCGGGCGCCCGACCGTGAGCCCGCGGCCCACGACCGTGACATGCTTGCCCGCGAGCGGCACGTCGTAGCGTTTCAGCAGCTCGACGATTCCGGCGGGCGTGCACGGCAGCGGCGAGGTCAGCTCGCCCTCGACGCCCAGCACGAGGCGCCCGAGGTTGGTCGGGTGCAGGCCATCGGCATCCTTGTCGGGGTCGATGAGCTCGAGCATCTCGTTCTCGTCGATGCCCGCGGGCAACGGCAGTTGCACGATGTAGCCCGTCACCTCGGGGGCCGCGTTGAGGTCGGCGATGGCGGCGCGGATGTCGGCTGCCGACGCGGTGCCCGGCAGATCGACGCGCACCGACTCGATGCCCACTTCGGCGCAGTCGCGGTGTTTGCCGGCGACATAGGAGCGTGAGCCCGGGTCGTCGCCGACGAGCAACGTGCCGAGGCCGGCGAGCTTGCCCGACGCCCGCAGCACGTCGATGCGTTCGCGCAACTCGGATTTGATGGCCGTGGCGGTGGCGACGCCATCTAGCGTGATCGCGGTCACGGCGGCGCCTACTGCTCGAGGCCCGGGTAGAGCGGGAACGCGTCGGTCAGCGTCTTGACGCGCGCACGCAGGGACGGCAGGTCGGCGTCGGGGCGCAGGGCCGCGGCGATGACATCCGACACCTCGGTGAACTCGGCGTCGCCGAAACCGCGCGTGGCGAGGGCGGGCGTGCCGATGCGCAGACCCGACGTGACCATGGGCGGGCGCGGGTCGAATGGCACCGAGTTACGGTTGACCGTGATGCCCACCTCGTGCAGGGCGTCTTCGGCCTGTTTGCCGTCGAGCGGCGAGGTGCGCAGGTCGGCGAGCACGAGGTGCACGTCGGTGCCGCCCGTCAGCACGTCGACGCCGGCCTCGCGCGAGTCGTCGGCGGTGAGGCGGTCGGCGAGGATGGCGGCACCGCGCAGGGTGCGCTCCTGGCGGTCGACGAACTCGGGCTGCGCCGCGAGGAGGAACGACGTGGCCTTGGCCGCGATGACGTGCATGAGCGGCCCGCCCTGCTGGCCGGGGAACACGTTGCTGTTGAGCTTCTTGGCGATATCGGCGTCGTTCGACAGGATGAAGCCCGAGCGCGGGCCGCCGATGGTCTTGTGCACCGTGGACGACACGACGTCGGCGAAGGGCACGGGCGACGGGTGCAGGCCCGCGGCGACGAGGCCCGCGAAGTGCGCCATGTCGACCCAGAGCTTGGCGCCCACCTCGTCGGCGATGGCCCGGAAGGCCGCGAAGTCGAGCTGACGGGGGTAGGCCGACCAGCCGGCGATGATGACCTGCGGCTTGTGCTCGAGCGCCTTCTCGCGCACGACGTTCATGTCGACGAGGAAGGTCTCGGGGTCGACGCCGTAGGAGACGGCGTTGTAGAGCTTGCCCGAGAAGTTGAGCTTCATGCCGTGGGTGAGGTGTCCACCGTGGGACAGCTCGAGGCCGAGGATGGTGTCGCCCGGCGTGGCGATGGCGCTCAGCACGGCGGCGTTGGCCGACGCACCCGAGTGCGGTTGCACGTTGGCGAAGTTGGCGCCGAACAGGCTCTTGGCGCGCTCGATGGCGAGGCTCTCGGCGATGTCGACGTATTCGCAGCCGCCGTAGTAGCGGCGGCCGGGGTAGCCCTCGGCATATTTGTTGGTGAGAACCGAGCCCTGGGCCTGCAGGATGGCGCGGGGAACGAAGTTCTCACTCGCGATCATCTCGAGGTAGTCGCGCTGGCGACCCAGTTCGAGCTCGAGGACTTCGGCGATCTGAGGATCGACCTCGGCCAGGGGGGCGTTGAAGGTGGAAGACAAAACTGGCTCCTTTTAGACACAGTTGACGGAACAATCGGTTCTCGTATCGGCCCAGGCGTGCGGCCGAATCCGTGTCAGTCGCTCCCCGATGGTAACCATCTCGGGCGGATGCGCCAGCTGCTCACGATCCGTCACTACGCCAGTTGCGACCAGTCCAGCATAGCAGCGGCGGCCCGGTCGAACGCTAGTGTTGCCAGCGTGAACGCCTTGCCCACGATCATCCATTCGGCCATCCTCGTCGACCATTCGCGCCGGGTCACCGACGCCTGGGTGTGCCTCGACGGCGGCATCGTGACGCACGCCGGGCGGGGCGACGGATGGCGTGAGCTGAGCGCCACGCCCACGGCCGATGTCGTCGACGCCACGGGCCTCTTCCTCGCCCCCGGTTTCATCGACCTGCACGCACACGGCGGCAACGGTGCGGCCTTCGACGACGGTGCGGATGCCATCGCCCGCGCGCTCGTGGTGCACCGCCGTTCGGGCACGACCCGTTCGGTGCTGTCGCTCGTCACGGCCTCGATCGAGGACCTCGCCGCCCGCGTGGCCGACATCGCGCGGCTCGCGGCATCCGACCCGTCCATTCTGGGCTCTCACCTCGAGGGCCCTTTTCTCGACCCGGGGCACAAGGGCGCGCACACCGAGTCCCTGCTGCGACCCGCGGATGCCTCGAGCATCGAGCACCTGATCGAAGCGGCCGCCGGCACCCTGCGTCAGGTGACCATCGCTCCCGAGCGCCCCGGAGCGCACGACGCCATCGCCCGGTTCACCGAGTCGGGTGCGCGTGTGGCGGTCGGGCACACCGACGCCGATTACGACCAGACCCGCGCGGCATTCGACGCTGGCGCGAGCATCCTGACCCACACCTTCAACGCCATGCACGGTTTGCAGCACCGCTCCCCCGGGCCCGTGGCGGCGGCGTTCGACGACGAGCGCGTGACGCTCGAGCTCATCGCCGACGGGGTGCACGTGCACCCGCGCATGTTGCGGTTGGTGTTCGACGAGGCGCCCGGCCGCGTGGCGCTCGTGACCGACGCGATGGCGGCGGCCGGTGCGGCGGATGGGCGGTATTCGCTCGGCGGCCTGGCCGTCGACGTGCGCGACGGTGTGGCGCGGCTGACCGACGGCGGCGCGATCGCCGGGTCGACGCTCACGCAAGACGAGGCGTTGCGGGTCATGACACGCGACGCGGGCGTCTCACTGGAGGTCGCCGTCGAGGCGCTGACGGCAACACCGGCGCGAGCCCTCGGCCGTGAGAACGACCTCGGTCACCTCGGCGTCGGGTTCGCGGCCGACGCCGTGCTCCTCGACGAGTCGCTGCAGGTCGCAGCCGTCTGGGTCGCCGGCACCCGCGTCTGACCGCCACGACCTGAGTGGCCGGGCACATCGGCGCCCGACACGACCGCCGCGCGCCCGGACGGCGTCCGGACGGCGTCCGACAAGATCGCCGCACGTCGAGGTCCTCGTCCCGCGACATCGCGCCGGCTACGGCTGCTGCAGGTCTTCCCGGTTCAGCAGGTCGTCGCGGATGAGCAGGTCGTGGCGCACGTGATGCGTGCGGTAGGCGGCCCGGGCCACCATGTGGGCCGAGATGGGCGCGGTCAACGACTGGAACAGGATGATGGCGATGGCGAGCGTGATGTTGCCGACCGTGGGGGTCGAGACCGCGACATCCGCCGTGATGGCGAGCAGGCCGAGCACCTGAGGCTTCGTGGCCGCGTGCAGACGCGAGAGCACATCGGGAAAACGCAGGAGACCGACGCCGGCCGCGAAACACATGACGGCGCCGATCACGACCAGCAGCACCGTGAAGGTGTCGCGGATGGGGTCGCCGCTGAACTCGGGGATGCGCGGCGTGATCTCGGGCACGGCGCTCGTCGCGGCGCCGGCGCCCGCGAGCGACGCGGCCTGCGTCGCGGCCGCGGTGGCGGAGGCGGCGGACGTGACGCCCATCATGCGTCGTCCTGCTTCGCCATGAAGCGGGCCACGCTGATCGACCCGAGCACCGCGAACATCGCGAGGGCCAGCAGCACGGGCAGGTTGTCGGCGTGGTGGTTGAGCGCCATCTCGGCACCCAGCGCGCACATCACGGTGGCGACGAGCACATCCGAGGCGATCACCCGGTCGAGCAGGCTGGGCCCCTTGATGATGCGGTAGACGGCGGCGAGCGCGCCGGCCCCGAAGAGCACGGTGATCACGATGACGACGGCGAGCATCAGCTGTTCCCTTCTGTCGCACGGGCGGTCGGTGTCGCACCCGCGTCTCGCGCACTCACGCGGTCGACGTCGTCGCGCGACCCGAAGGCCATGACGAGTCGACGCTCGGTGCCGAGCGCCTCACGGAGGACGCGTTCGACATCCGCTTCGTCGTGCGTGTCGAGCGAGTGCAGGTAGAGCACCGAGTTGGCGCGGTCGAGGTCGACCACGATCGAACCGGGCACGAGCGAGATGGCCTCGGCCGTTGCCGACATGATGAGGTCGGAGCGCGTGGAGAGCGGCACCTCGATGATGGCGTTGCTGGGCCTGTAGGTGGGTTTGGTCACGAGCCAGGTGATCTGCGCCGAGGCGCGCACGATGTCGACCACGAGCCGGCCGAAGAAGTAGGCGGCCCAGAGCACGTTGACGCGGCCCGAGAGTTGCACGGCGGGCAGGTAGAACACGAGGGAGACGAGCACGGCGAGCGCGATGCCCGTGACGATGGTGAGGACATCCGCCTTGCCCCACAGCAGGCACCACAGCACGACGAGGCCGAGCAGCAGCGTGATCTGGCTGACGATCGAGCGCGTGGGGCCGGAATTCGATCCGGCATTCGAGGTGCTCATTCGACACCTCCCGGGAACACGGCGTCGACGTAGTTGGAGTGGTTCTCGTTGGCCACGGCCGCGCGGTTGGCGAGGTCGAAGAGCGGGCCGGCAAAGACCGTGAGCGACAGGCTCAGCAGCACCATGCCTGTGGTGGCGGCGATCATGAGGCGCGGCGTGTGCTTGCGGTCGATCTCGCCGGCGTCGTCGGGGTTCTCGGCGAGGGACTGGATGAGCGGCGACTCGTAGTTCTTGACCTCGTCCTTGCGGCGCCAGAAGCCCATGTTCCAGACGCGCATGAGGGCGTAGAGGGTGAGGAGCGACGTGGCCGCGCCGGCGCCAATCAGAATCCAGGCCAGCGGGTCGTTCAGCTGCACACCGGCCTGGAAGAGCCCCACCTTGCCGAGGAAGCCCGAGAACGGCGGGATGCCGCCCAGGTTCATGGCGCCGATGAAGAACAGGATGGCCACGAACGGGGATGCCTTGAGCATGCCGCCCAACCGCGAGATGGACGCCGTGCCGCCGATGCGTTCGACGAGCCCGATGGCCAGGAACAGCGTCGTCTGCACGATGATGTGGTGCACAACGTAGTAGATCGTGGCCGTCATGCCGAGCTCGGACCCCACGGCGATGCCGAAGATCATGTAGCCGATGTGGCTCACGAGGGTGAACGACAGCAGTCGCTTGATATCGGCCTGGGCGAGCGCGCCGAATATGCCGATGAGCAGCGTGAAGAACGCCACCACCATCAAGGGCACCGCGAGTGGCACATCCGTGAAGAGCACGGTGTCGGTGCGGATGATCGCGTACACACCCACCTTGGTGAGCAAACCGGCGAACACGGCCGTGACGGGCGCGGGTGCCGTGGGGTAGGAGTCGGGCAGCCAGAACGACACCGGGAACACGGCGGCCTTGACGGCGAATCCGAGCAGCAGCGCGCAGCAGAGGATGAGCTGCACATCGGGTGGCAGGTCGCGCACCCGTTCGGCGACGAGTGCGATCGTGACCGTGCCGGTCGCGCCGTAGATGAGCGCGATGGACGCCAGGAACAGCAGCGACGACATGAGGCTGATGACGATGTAGGTGACACCGGCTCGGATGCGGGCACCCGTTCCCCCGAGCGTCAGCAGCACGTAGCTCGCGGCCAGCAGCATCTCGAAGCCCACGTACATGTTGAAGAGGTCGCCCGCCACGAAGGCATCGAACAGACCGGCCGCCAGCACGAGGTAGGTGGGGTGGAAGATCGACACGGGCGTCTCGTCGTGGTTGTCGGCCACGCCCTGCCCGATCGAGAAGATGAGCACGCCCAGCAGCATGAGCGCCGAGACCAGCAGCATGATGGCCGAGAGGCGGTCGACGACGAGCACGATGCCCCACGGCGGCTGCCAGGCCCCCACGTTGACCACGACCGTGCCGTGCGTGTCGACCCACACGAGCAGCACGGCGCTGATGATGGTCACGGCCGTGAGCGCGAGCGAGCTGATGGCGATCTGGATGCGCGGGCGGTGCCCGAAGATGAGCGCGATGGCCGCACCCAGCAGCGGGATCGTGACGACGAGAGGGACCAGGGCGTTCATCGGCGCTCCTTCTCTCGTGCCTCGTAGTCGTCCTCGATGGGACCTGAATCGCTGTCGCTGTCGCCGTGTTCGTTCGACGCGTCGAGCACCTGTTGGATGGCGAGATCGTCTTCGTCGACGGCCGCGAAGGCCGCCTCGGTCGAGGCCTCGGTCTCACCCGCGTGTTCGTCGGTGAGCGTGTCGCCCTCGTCGCCCAGCTGGGCCAGCCACCACGAGCGGTAGACGAGCGCCAGGATGAAGGCGACGACGCCGAAGTTGATCACGATGGCCGTGAGCATGAGCACCTGCGGCACCGGGTCGACCATGTTCTCGTCGGCGGCCGTGCCCGTGACGATGGGCGCGCTGCCGCTCGGGCCGCTCATCAAGAAGATGAGGATGTTGGTGGCGTTGCCGACCAGCAGGAAGCCGATCAAGAGGCGCGTCAGGCTGCGTTCGAGCATGACGTAGATGCCCGTTCCGTACATGACGGCCATCAGCACGACGAGGGTGAGCGAAGCGGTCACGGGCGCACCTCCGCGGGCGTGAAGTCGTCGTCGGTGCCGGCCTCGAGGTCGGTGTCCTCCTGCTGGCGGTCGACCTCGGCGCCCAGCGAGCGCAGGATGTCGAGCGTCAGGCCGATGACGACGAGGTAGACGCCCACGTCGAAGATCGACGACGTTCCGATCGAGAGATGGCCGAGCACGGGGACATCCGCTTCGAGGTAGGCGGATTGCAGGATCTCGCCGCCGAAGAAGAGCGAGCCGATGGCCGTGCCGACCGCGAGCAGAACGCCGACGCCGAGCACCTTGCCCGGGTCGATGGGGGCGGCCTCGCCGAGTTCGTAACGGCCGCCCGCGAGGTAGCGGAACACGAGCGCGAGGCCCGCGAGCAGGCCGCCCGCGAAACCACCGCCCGGCGCGTTGTGGCCGACGAAGAGCAGGAACACGCTGACGACGATGGCGGGGTGGAACAGCAGGCGCACGAGCACCTCGAGCAGCACCGACCGGTTCTCGCTCGACACCTTGAGCCCGCCGAGCAGCCAGGACTGGCGGTGCGTGCTCTCGGGGTGCTCGGTGGTCTGCGGGTCGTCGATCACGTTGCGGCGGTGCTCGGCGCGGCGCTGGTTGCGCGACCCGCTGAGCCGCGGCAGGGCCTTGGCGCGTCCCGAGACGAACAAGAGGCTCGCGATGCCCGTGGCCACGACGACGAGCACCGACAGCTCGCCCATGGTGTCCCACGCGCGAATATCGACGAGCATGACGTTGACGATGTTGCGGCCGTGGCCCTCTTCATAGGCGAGGCGCGGCAGCTCGGCGGCGATGGATGGCGCCTGCCTGGCGCCCAGCGCGATCAGCCCGATCGTTCCCATCACGAGCCCGACGAGCACGCCGATGATCAGGCGCCGCGTGCGCTGCTCGGGTTTGTTGTGCTGCGCGATCTTGACGGGCAGGCGGCGCAGCACAAGCACGAACACGACGACCGTGATGGTCTCGACGAGCGCCTGCGTGAGCGCCAGATCGGGCGCACCGTGCAGGGCGAACAGCCCGACCATGCCGAAACCGGTCACGCCGGCGAGCAGCACGGCCGTCATGCGCTGCTTGGCGAGCGCGGCGGCGATGGCGGCGATGCCCATGACCACGGCGACGACGAGCTGCGCAGGCGAATCGAACCAGCGGATGCCGGGCGGCCACGTGCGGCCGAGGGTGGCCGTCAGGCCGAGCGCCAACACGAAGACGACGAGGATGGTCGAGAGGTACTGCGACAGGCCACCGCGCTGCGCGAAGATCGTGATCTTGGCGGACAACCGGTCGACACCTTGCGTGGCAGCCCAGTAGCCGCGACTGGCATCGACGAGCGGCGGAACCTTCTCCTGCAGACGCGCGACGCCCCGGCGCCGCCAGAACAGCAAGCCGCCGAGCACGAGCACCGCGGCGCTGATGAACAGCGCGGGCTCGAGGCCGTGCCAGAGCGCCAGGTGGTAGTGGCCCTCGCCCGGCACGGTGTCGGCGTAGAGCGCGAGCAGGGGGTCGAGCAGGGGGACGGCGATGCCGAGGACGATGGTCGCGAAGGCCAGCACGGCGGGCGCGAACTGGATTCCCCAGCCATCCGCGTGCAATTCGGTGGGGACGATCTTCTTGCGGTTGCCGAACGCGCCCCACAGGAAGCGCGCGCTGTAGGCCACCGTGAGCACCGAGCCGACGGCCGTGCCGACGAGCGCCACCCAGCCCCAGAACTCGCCCGCGACGGCGGCCTCGACGAAGGCCCCGAAGACCGCTTCTTTCGCGACGAAGCCCAGCAGCGGCGGGATGCCCGCCATCGAGGCGACGGCGATGGCCGTGATGACGACGAGCGACGGAGTGGTGCGCCAGAGCCCCGACAGTTTGCGCCAGTCACGTGTGCCCGCCTGGTGGTCGATGATGCCGACGACGAGGAAGAGCGTGGCCTTGTAGAGCGCGTGGGCGAGCAGGAGCGCAGCGGCGGCCAGCGCGGCATCCCGCGAACCGAAGCCCGTGATGACCATGAGGAAACCGAGCTGCGAGACCGTGCCGTAGGCGAGCACGAGCTTGAGGTCGTATTGCCGAAGGCTGCGCCAGGCCCCCACGATCATGGTCCAGACGCCGAGGCCCACGAGCAGGGCTTGCCAGCCCGGGATGTCGGCATAGCCCGGCGCCAGGCGTGCAACCAGGTAGATGCCGGCCTTGACCATGGCGGCCGCATGCAAGTAGGCGCTCACGGGCGTGGGGGCGGCCATGGCGGCGGGCAACCAGAAGTGGAACGGCACGATGGCCGACTTCGACAGAGCGCCGACGAGAATGAGCAGGATGGCGACCGTGGGCCCGGCGCCCTGCGGCGCCTCTGACACGATGGTGGCGAGCGAGGTCGTGCCGGCGAACGACGCGATCATGACGACGCCGACGAGCATGACGAGACCGCCGAAGGTCGTGACGAGCAGCGCCTGTAAAGCCGCACCGCGCGACTCTTTGCGCCCCGTGTAGTGCCCGATGAGCAGGTAGGAGAGGATGCTCGTGATCTCCCAGTACATGAACATCACGATGATGTCGTCGCTCGTCACGAGGCCGTACATGGTGCCGGCGAACGCCAGCAGCAGGCCCGCGAAACGCCCGAGGCCCGGCTCGTCGGCCTCGAAGTAGCGGGCGCAGTAGACGAGCACGAGCGCGCCGACGCCCGTGACGACGAGGGCGAGGAGCCAGCCCAGCGCGTCGATGCGGGATGTGAGGGCGATGCCGAGCTGCGGAATCCACTCGATCTTCTCCTCGATCACCCCGCCCGAGGCGATGGTGGGAGTCTGCGCGAGCGTGATGCCGAACACGGCGGCCGGCAGCAGCGCGATGACGTAGAACACGCGTGTCGAGAGCCAGCGGGTGAGGAGCGGAGACGCGACAGACAGCGCTGCGAACAGAGCGAGGATGAGTGTCATGCAGGTCTCCTGGTCGAGGCGGCCGCTGGCTTACAAACTTATCAGGTGTGCGGATACCTCTTATACGGGGCTTGCGCGCGGGGCCGCCTGTCTGCATGTCGCACACGGTCAGCGAACGTGGATACAGAAATGTCAGCATTGTATGTATTCTGTCGATCGCTCATCAGAGGAGGCTCATATGCCACGGCACCGACCCACGTCCGCAGACAGATCAACCGACTCGGCCGGACAGGCCGCCGCACCGACGCCCGGTGCCGCTCCGGCCCGGCGCAACGCTTCCCTGCCCGAGCCCGATGACACGGGCACGCTCATCGTCGATTCGGCCCGGGCGGCGCTCGACACCCTGCCCGAGGCCTGGCGCCGCTGTCTGGGCGACCTCCGAGCCGCCCACGACACATCCGCGCACACACGACACGCCGAGGCGAAGAAGTCCCGAGCGGAGGGATCACGCGGGCACCCATCGACGCTGGCGGAACGGCACGATCCCCGGCTGCGTCACCTGGCGGCGACCGCGCTCGACGCCTCCTGGCGCCACGAGCTCGCGCTGCGCATCGACACGCTCTCGCCGCACCGGGTGGTCGTCGACCGCGGCGACGACTACCAGGCCGGCCGACTGGGCGATCGCGCCCGACAGCGCGCGGCCCAACACATCGAGGCGTGCGCGCTCTGCACACGTGTTCTCCCGCTCTTCGCCTCGAGCGACGCCATCGTCGATGCGGCCAACGCCTGGGTGCCCGAGCGGCATCGGCGCACGACGCCGGTGCACTACTACCGCAGCAGCCCCGGCGCGGTATCGGGTGGCGTCGGTCTGGCCGCAGCGGTTGCCGTCGGTTCCGCGGCCGTGGCGTCGTCCGCGTCGGCTGCAACAGCCGCCTCGGCCGTTTCGGCCGTTTCGACATCGACGGCCGCGGCGAGTTCCCCCTTCGCCGCCGTCTCCGCGGTCGTGGGAACGCTGACGGCGTCGCTGCGTCGCACCCGTTCCGCTTTCACACGGGGAACGGCCATCGCCGCGACCGCCACGATCTGCATCGTCAGCGTCGGGATCGGCACCTCGATCGCCCTGTCGGCCGCGCAATCGAAGAATGGTTTTCCCATGGTGCTGGCGGCGGGACAAGCCGCGCAGGAGGCGAGCGCGTCTCCACGCCCCGAGGTGCCGGCCGAACCGCGCACCGAGGCGCCCACGGCACCCGCGGCCCCGCCCGGCGTCCCCGCCGAACCGGGCGACGAGCAGAAGACACCCGTGTCGGTCGAGGCGGTCCCGCCCGCGCCCGCCGAGCCCGAGGTCCCCCGCGCGCCGCACCGCGACCCGGTGCCCCGCGGCACCGGCCCGGCCCAGCGGCCGAGCGCGTCGAACCCCGCCGGCACCCCGCCGGTCGACGCCACCACCCCGTCCGTCGCACCATCGTCGGCCGGCGAAAGCGTTCCCTCCACCACGTCGCCCGCCGGTCCGGCCGCCGGCGCATCGACGGATGCGTCGACCACTGGATCGGCAGACGCGTCGACCAGCTCGAATGCGAACGCCGCGTCGGCGGGCAACGGAGGCCCGGAGGAAGGAAGCCCGGGCGGTTCGGGCGCCGGCAACGAAAGCTCTGGCGCGGAGGGCTCGGGCAACGGAAGCACAGGCGGTGAGGGCTCGGGCAACGGAAGCTCAGGCAACGCAGGCGCTGGCGCGGGCGCGGGCGGCGAAAGCTCTGGCAACGGAAGCTCAGGCGGCGCAGGAACCGGCAGCAACTCCGACACGAGCGGTGACAGCGGTGACAGTGGCGCCGATGGCACGGAAACGAGCGCGGCCGATGGCCTCGGAACCAGCGGTGCCGACGGCTCCGGAAACAGTGGCGCCGACGGCGACGTGGCGGCACCCACACCGTCCCGTCCCGAGCCGACTGACCCGAGCGGATCTGGGCCCGGCGGGTCTGGGCCGGGCGGATCTGCACCGGACGGATCCGCACAGGGCTCCTCCGAACCCGTCCCGGCGAGTCCCTCGGTGCCCGCGGCGCCCGCGGTTCCCGCGGTTCCCGGCATACCCGCCGTTCCGGTGGGCGCTGAACCGTCGACCGGGACCGAAGCACCTGCGGCTCCCACGCGGCCCGCGCCCGGCACGTCCCCCGCGGCCTCTGCGCCAGCCCAGCCGGTCACACCGGCCGCACCGGCCGCACCCGCTCAGCCGGCCGCCGCTCCTGTGCCCGCCCCCGCGCCGGCACCGAAGCCCGTCGACCACCCTCGGCCGGCACCCGTTGCACCGACGGCCGCGCCGTCCCCCGCCATCCCCGCCGTCGAAACCCCGCCGGGAGGCGTCGCCCCGACGGACGGCGTCGGCCTTCCCGATGCGCCGACCAGGCCGGCCCCCGCCCGTCCGCAGGGTTAGCGCCGGTCCACGTCGTCTACCGCGTGGGCGCCACGCCCGAGCGTCGTCGCA
>Ga0308159_1000606_pt1 | contig 75184 bp, 64 predicted proteins | sample PhyCR1_FD_201040 | JGI IMG/M metagenome (GOLD analysis project Ga0308159, IMG submission 201040) | Phyllosphere microbial communities from UC Gill Tract Community Farm, Albany, California, United States - DLSLC.R1 | ecosystem: Host-associated > Plants > Phyllosphere > Unclassified | place: USA...
GTATCCCGTTCAGCACCCGGCGGTCATCGACGCGGGGTACTCCACGCGGCTTGTTGGGCAGCAACGGCTCGATGATGAGCCATTCCTTGTCCGTCAGTTCATACCGCCGCCGCGTCATACGCCCTCCGTTTCCGAAGGCCGTCTGAATCACGCCAAGGCCGACAACTCAACCCGATTTATGAGTTCACGCCCTAGTGACAGCCCCGAACCGTCGGGCAGCACCAGCCGACGCCGTTGCCCTACCGCACTGGCAAAGCGCTCGGCGCTTGCCGAAGCCTTATCGCCCGCGCGACCGAGAAGCCAGTATCCGGCCGCAGGCAACGCGATCGCACCCGCAATCCCGGCCGCGATAGCCTGTCGGCGCGCGAGCATCGGCTTGCCCTTGCGCCACGCCCCGGGCCATCGCACCGCAGCGGGACGGGTCGAAGGCAGGGCAAGCCCCTCGGCGCCGTCCTCGAGCGCATCGACCAACGCGGTATCGCCTATCATCCGGGCCATCCGCGCGAAGGCGCGCGCATTGTCGGGCGAGGCGTCCAGCCATGCCTTCAGTTCCTGCCGATCGGGCGCGGTCAGTTCGTCGAGCCGATCCACCCAGTCGGCGGCGGTTTCCCGTATCGGGGCCTTGCGTTCATCCATGCCTGTCGTGCCCTTCACTCTCCCCATCGAGGTCGTCTTCGAGTGCCAGCGCGAGGTCGGCCATCGCCCGCACCAGGTGCTTTTTCACCTCCTCCACGCTGAGGCCGAGTTCCCCGGCGATCTCCTGCCGCGAACGGCCGTCCATATGCCGCATCCGAAACACCGCGCGCCGCGCCGGGGTCAGCCGTGCCAGCGCCGTCTCGAAGCGTTCGTAGCGCTGACGATAATCCAGTACTTCGTCGGCGAGCGGCAGGCTGCACATGAGGTCCAGCATATCGACATCGCCGATCCGCTGTGCCTTGCGCGCGCCCGCAATGATGACCGAGTCCGCAACCCGATAGGCATAGGCGAGCGGATGCTCGATCGCCTGCCGCCGCTCCTGCTCCATGACCCTGATTCCTGCACCACGCCCTCCAAGCCGTCCGGATCGCGCACGCGCTTGCGGACATAGCTGCGCAGCCGTTCCATGCCGCCCAGTAGGGAATTGCCGGCCTTGCTCATCAGCATTGCGCGGCTCTCCTCCGGCGGCTGAAACCTCCGCGCCGCCCCTGCAGAGCGTACAAGGCCCCCGGCGGGGACAGGGCCGCGACGAAATCAGTAGGCATAGCGCATCCCCAGCGCGACCGTCCGGCCGCTGCGCGTGCGCGCGAGCAGACGTTTGGCGGTGCGGTCGGTATATTGCTCGATCGGCGTATCGGTGATGTTGCGCGCCTCGACCGAAGGCTGCAGGCCGGGGCGCAGCATGGCATGGGCCGCGAAGTCGATCGTCGTGCTCCCCCGGATCCGCGTACCGATATTGCCGTTGTTGCCCACTCCGTCGCGATACGTGCCGCGATAGGCAAGGGCGACGCGCGCATCCCAGCCGTTTCCGGTGTAGTAAGAGCGTGGCGTTGCCCGACCAGCGCGAAAGGTCGATCAGCGGCAGCGACACGGCGGTATCGTCGTAGATCACTTCGCTGTGGCCCGAGGCGAAAGTCGCATTCGCCTGCACGCCGAGCCCGTCGAACGAGGCGGGCAGAAACCGCAAGTCACGCTGCACCGCCGCCTCGACACCGAGGATCGAGGCTCCTGAGCCATTGAGCGGACGCACCACGTTGTAGAGCGTATCGGCATCGACGCCGGGATAGAGGAACGCCGTCGGCAACCCGGTCTGCGAATAAGGCATCAGCGTGGTGGCCGAGGTGATGAACGAATCCATCCGCTTGTAGAACGCCCCTAGCGAGGCATAGCCGTCACGGCCCATGTAATGCTCTACAGCAAGGTCCAGCGCCGTCGCGGTGCAGGGGTGCGGCGATGGGTTGCCGGTCTCCACCGTGCCGCCGAACGGGGTAGAGTTCACCGACGCCGCTGCGCGCAAGTCGGAGACATCGGGCTGGTTGACATCGCGGATGCGCCGCAGCGTAAGATCCCGTGCGACGGTCGGCGGGGGAGAGCGGCCGGCAGCGGAAACGGGGACAGAAAAAAGTTGTGAAAGTTCAAAGGCTTCTTTATTACATTTTTGCCACATTGTGATTTTAAAATATACATTTAAATAAATATCTTAATATTCTCGATAAATATTATAACAAGAGAAATAAAAACTAACTGACAATCTACGCATTAATTTTGAAATTCACCTCAATCGAGCATAAGCGTTCACGCGATTCAAACGCTGACGCACTTGTCGGATTTGCGATTGACGAAGCCCCTTGCCTCGGCCCAGACGACAGGCAAAGTCGCACTACCGAGGACAGCCATGACCAAGCCCGAATCCCCCCGCCCGGGTTCGCTCAATCCCGATCGCCGCCAGTTCCTCGAAGGACTTGCCGTCCTTGGCGCAGCCACGGCGGCAGGTGCTCCCGCCGCCGAAGCTCGCACGACCAAAGCCGCGTCGCACGGTGCGGCCAGCGACGCCCGGCTGCGCGAAGCGATCGATACGGTCGTGGTGATCTACGCGGAGAACCGCAGCTTCAACAACCTCTTCGCCGATTTCCCCCGCCTCCAGCAGCCGCTGTCGAAAGTCCCGGCCGAGCGCTCTGCCCAGCGCGACCGCGATGGCAAGCCGTTCGAGACATTGCCGAAGATCTGGGAAGGCCTCGTTCCCGACAGACAGGTGGTCGAGCATACCGAGTACCTGATCGGCCCCGACGACCTCGCCCCCCTGCCCAATGCCCCCTTCGCGCTGAAGACCAAGGAGGGTGACCCTCTTCCGCATGGCGTCGTGACCCGCGACCTTGTCCATGCGTTCTACAACAACCAGATGCAGATCAATGGCGGGCGCAACGACGGCTTCGTCGCCTGGGGCGACAGCGGCGCGCTGGTCATGGGTCACTATGGCGACAGCCGCGCGCAGTTGCGCCTCTGGCAGGTGGCGCGTGAGTTCACCTTGTGCGACAACTTCTTCATGGGCGCTTTCGGCGGCTCGTTCCTGAACCACCAGTACCTGATCGCGGCGCGTCCGCCCTTCTACCCCGATGCGGACAAGAGCCCCGCCGCACGCAAGATCGCCCAGGTCGAAGGCGATGACCCCACCGGGATCCGACTGAAGCTGGAAGCGCGCAGTCCCGCCAGCGCGATGGACGGTCCGCCGAAATTCGTCCCCAACACTTTGTCGCCGGATTTCTGGGCAGTGAACACGATGCTGCCGCCTTACACCCCCACCTACCTGCCCGACCCGGAAAAGCCCGGCTATGCGGACTGGTCCAACGGCAGCACGCTGATCCCGCAGGATCACCGCACCATCGGCGACATGCTTTCCGCGCGCGACATCGGCTGGGCGTGGTATGCTGGCGGGTGGAGTTCGGCGCTAGGCAAGGATGCCTCCTTCCCGGCGCGCCCGAACCTGCAGCCGCATCATCAGCCGTTCAACTACTATTCCCGCTTCGCGCCCGGCACCAAGGACCGCGAGGAGCACCTGCGCGACGCGGGCGAGGGCAGCACCGCGCGCACCAACCGCTTCCTCGCCGATGCCGAGGCGGGCCGCCTGCCGCCGGTCAGCTTCTACAAGCCGCAGGGCAACCTCAACATGCACGCGGGCTATTCCGACATCGACGCGGGCGACCGCCATATCGCCGCCGTCATCGACGCCCTGCGTGCCAGCCCGCAGTGGGAGCGCATGATGATCGTCGTCACTTTCGACGAGAACGGCGGCTGGTGGGACCACGTGGCCCCGCCGAAGGGTGACCGCTGGGGACCGGGCACCCGTATCCCGGCCATCGTCATCTCGCCGCACGCGCGCAAGGACTTCGTGGACCACACGATCTACGATACCGGATCAATCGCACGCTTCCTCACCCGCCGCTTCGGGCTCGCCAAGCTGCCGGGCTTGGCGATGCGCGAAGAGGCCATGCGTGCGGCGGGCGGCGTCGCTCCGGGGGATCTGACCGGCGCACTGGATCTCTAAAGGCTTGTCAGAGACGCCCCGGTAAAGGCGGCGGGGCTAACCCGCCGCCCTTGAGTTCGTTTCAGGCCACGCCCGACGCCACGAACCACGACCGAAACACGCCTTCGCTCTCCGGCCCGTAGCGGAACGGACCGCTGCGCGCCGCAGGGCTGGTCGCCTGATAGCCGGTCTCGACCGAGGTGAACCCTGCCGCCTCGAACAGCGAGCGATAATCCGCGCTGAGCGCACCGCGCCAGTTCGGCTCGTTGTTGTACTGCGCTTCCAGTTCGCCTGACAGTTCGACCCATGCATCGGAATTGTCGTGCAGCAGCGGCACCTCGAGGTGGACCGCGACGCCGCCCGGACGCAGCAGGCGGCGGCTTTCGGCAATGATCGCCATCGTCGCGGCCTGCGACGTTTCGTGGAACATCACACAGCTGAACACGAGGTCGAAGCTGCCGTCCTCGAAGTCGGTCTTCTCCGCGCTCTGCTGCGAGAAGTGGACGCCCGCGCCCAGATGCTCGGCGCGGGCATGGGCGTAGCGCAACATCGATGCGCCGACGTCGATGCCGTGGACTTCGGCGCCCGGGAAGCAGGTCGCGGCGGGCACCGTGCTGGTGCCGATGCCGCAGCCCATGTCGAGGATGCGCGCCGGATTCAGATCCGGGAAGCGGGTGAGGACGTGCGCCATGGCGGTCTGCCCGCGCAGGTCGTTGAGCATGCCGCCGTTGCGGCCGAGCATGTAGACCGCACCACCGCGATCCATCATCGCGCCCTGCAGGATCGAGCCGTCGTCATGGGCATTGCCGCCCGGCATCAGGTGGATGTCGCCCCGCCGGATATAGTCGGGCACGGCGAAATCCGGATCGGTACGCACCGAACCCAGCGGTGCCTCGATCGCGGCGAGGTCTTCGAGGTCGCCCGCCTGCCGCTCGACGCTGGCGGCAACGCTGGACCACAGCTGGCGCTGCGATTCCCGCTTGAGTGACAGCCAGGTCGAGAAGCTCTCGTGCTGCCCCATGCGTTCGCGCAAGGCGGCGGCGGTGTTGTTGGCACCGGCGCTGGCCTTCTGCTCGGCGGCGGCGATGCGGGCCTGCACCGGCTCGATCCGGGTCATGACGTAAAGCTTGAGATCGCGCACGAACAGTTGCTCGGCCAGTTCGTCATGGCTCGGCACCGCGATCAGCGGGTGGTCGAGCTGGGCACGGCGTTCGGACATCTGTTCGCTCACGGCAGGGTCTCCTCGGCAGGGGCGTTCATCGCGGCCAGTTCCGCCTCGGCGGCTTCGCGCAAGGGGCGGAAGACCTTGTCGAGCGTGGCCTTGCGCAGACCTTCGCGCTGCGCGGCGGCCTCCGCATCGGGTTCGAAAGCATCGACAGCACCCGCGGGCAACGTGCCCGAGACGGCCAGAAGCCGCTCGGCGGCGTCGAGGCGGGCGCGCAGCACGGTCACTTCCGAAGTCAGGCCGACGATCATCGCCAGCAGTTGCTCGTCCATCGGTCGGCTGCCGTCGATGGCGTCGAGCCGGTTGGGCGTGCGGGGCAGGGATTTACGCGTCATGACTCGGGGAAGCTCTTTTTGCGTCAGTTGGACTGTACTCCGACTGGCTGCAACGTCGAGGCGGGCGGCTCAACCGCATCCTCGGCTGTCTCCGGCAGGCGATAACGCAGCATGATGATGCTGGCGATCACGGCGGCGAGCGCGGGCACCAGCGAGACGGTGAAAATGATGCCGGTTTTGACGCTCGCGGGCTGCTCCTCCGCCCCGGCGCCGGTGGAGGAAACGAAGCCGGTCCAGCTCATGATCGTGCTGAACAGGAAGATGCCGAACGCCGACGTGCCCTTCTCCACCATGACGAAGACGCCCGCGAGCATGCCTGCGCGGTTCTCGCCCTGGATGCGGCGGGAATAGTCCATGGTGTCGGTCAGCACGGTGTAGAGGCCGAGGAACACCCCGCCGCTCGCCGTGCCGGACAAGGCGCAGGCGATGTAGATGAGTGGAAAGGGCGAACCCGCCGGGATCAGTGCCCAGACGGTGTAGGCCACCGCGCACAGGCTGCCTGCGCTTACCAGAGCGTTGCGGCGCCCGAAACGGCTGGCCATGCGGACCCACAACATCTGCGAGATCACCATCATCGCCGTCTGCACCGCGAAGATCGTGCCGAGCGCGGTGTCGGTGACGTGCAGGACGTGGCGGGTGTAATAGGGGATCGCGGTGATATGGACGGCAAGGCCGGAGAACAGCACCAGCTTGAAGCCCATCAGGCACAGGAACGGCTTGTTGGACCACAGCGCCGCCCAAGTTGCTGCGAACGATCCGGTGGGCTTCTTCTCCGCCTCTACCGGGTGGCGCTCCTTGAGCAGCAGGAACGCGGCGATCCCGCCGAGCGCGATGGCAATGCCCAGCACCAGCGCGACATGGCCGTGCCCCGCCCGGTCGCTCCCCAGCCGCGCCAGCAGGAACGGCGCCGCCGAGGTCGCCGCGAAGCTACCGAGCGACGAGCCATAGACGCTGAAGGTCATCAGCCGCGAACGGGCGTGGAAATCGTCCGTGATCGCGCGCCCGATCGCAAGGTAGGGGATGCGGAACATGGTGTAGGCGGTCGAGTAGAGCAGCAGCGTGAAGCCCACGTAGAGCCACATGTTGTCACCCTGCAGCCCGCCCGGCACATTGAAGAGCAGGATCATCGACAGGCCTGCCAGCAACCCACCGCCTAGCAGGTAGGGCCGGAACTGGCCGAAGCGCGTGCGGGTACGGTCGCCGATGTAGCCCATCAGCGGATCGGTCATCGCATCGTAGATCTTCGCCGCGACGGTCAGCATCCCGGCCAGCGCGATGGCGAGGCCGAGCGAGTCCGTCATGAACCGCAGGTGCAGCAGCCCTACGGCGCTCACCAGCGCGGCGGAAGTGAACGAGCCGATCGCCCATCCGATGTACGCGCTTTTCTTCATTCCGGCACCTCCGTGGATGGTCTCGACCTGCATGATGCCGTCACTGGTCGGTCCACACGCTGGTCATGTCCGAGCTGCCGACCTTGGGGCAGCCCTCCCTGGGCAGCTGGACCGCGACCATGAACGAGCCTTCCGGCCCGGACTTCGAGATGTGCCCCTCCCCCGTGCAATCCTCTGCATAAGCGAGGTCGCCGTGCTTCAGTTCGTACTCGGTGCCGTCGTGCAGACCGATGATCATAGAGCCGAACAGCGGGACCAGCAGGGTCGGGTTATTGGCGACATGGAAGCCGAAGCCCGCATTGGGCTGCGAGCCACCGAGGGTCACGCGAATAGCCGTGCGGCGCAGCAGCGTGGCGATTTCCTGCCCGCGCGGCTCTACCACGTCGAGTTGTTCGGCGCGGGTGAGGCCGTCCGGGCCGGAGTAGAGGTGGAACACCCGCTTGATCCACGGCATCGGATCGCCGGTGCCCTTGAACTCCATCGGGAAGCCCTGCCCCGGCAGCGGCTTGACCGCTGTGGGAGCCTCGGCCGCATCGGCGTAATGGGACAAGCCCATCATCGCCATCAACATGCCGCCACCGGCGAGGAACTCGCGCTTGCTGTGCGTCGTCATCGCGGGCGATCTCCTCAGGCGGCTTCGCGGCGAGCGGGGGCGAAAGCGCGCGGCTCGCTGTCGGGACGCTGCCAGATCAGCGGCAGGTTCTCGCTGGGGGCGGGGTGGACGCCCTCGGGCTGGGTAAGGACGTCTACGCCCGGCACCGGGGTCAGGCCCTCGCGCGGGCACCAGTAGCTGTCGTCGCCGATCATGCGCATGGCAAGGCCGGTGCGCGCGAGGGTGTCGGAATCGTTGCCCTTGGAATAGTGCGGGATGTCGACGTGGAACAGCACCGCGTCGCCCGGCTCCAGATCCCAGGTGACGAAGCGGAACGGGAAGTCCGGATTGTCCCGCTCGGCCTGGAAATCGGGAAAGCGGAAGGTGCCGTCACCCGCCGGGCCGAAGCGCGATCCGGTTTCGATGCAGAACTTGTGATAGCCCGCGACGAACTCGATCTGGCCGTTCTCCCTGTTCACCGGCGAAAGCGCGACCCACAGGTTCGGGATCATCGTGCCGGTGAAGGGCCAGAGGTGGTCGGCGTGCCACTGCATGATCGAGGGCGAGAGCGGCGGCTTGCGGAACAGGTGATCGTGGAACATCTGCACGTTGTCCGCGCCGATCACCCGGCCGACGATCTCGCCTGCGGGCGAGTTGAAGACGAAGTCGCGGAACGGGCCGGGCTTGCGCCACAAGTGCGCGACCGAGATCATCGCCCCGTGCGAGGGTCCGGTCTGGCCGTAAGCCTCGGGATCGCTCTCAACCGCGCGCGCCGCTTCCTGCATCTTCGCGATCCATTCGGCGTCGAACATCTGGCGCAGGCATACCACGCCGTCACGGGCGTAGTCGTCGATGTCCTGCTGCGTGACGGGATTGAGAGGTTCCTTATTCATCGTCTTTCTCTTCTCAATTTGCGGAGGGCCGGGGTGTTGACGGCCGGGGATGGGCCGCAAGCCATGCGCGGGCGCGCAGGATCGCGTTCTGACGCACGTCCTCGTAGAAAAGGCCGAGGTCGTGATAATGCATGCTGTCTCCCGGCAGCGGCTTGAGGCCAAGCGCGGGATCGGGATCGACGACCAGCAGGCCCTGCTCGCACTTCGCGGAGACCGCGTGGGGAACGATGGCCTTGATGGCGCTCTCGTCCGGTGCGCCGGGAACGGCACCCTTCGCGGCATCGCGCGGGGCGGCGGGCTGCGAGCGATCGAAGGTCAGCGGATTGATGCACAGGATCGTCGGATCGGCGCCCTGCGGCAGCACCGTGCGGTTGTAGGCTTCCGCGAAGGACGCCGTTTTCGCAAGGTCGGCGCTGGGCAGGATCGAACTCCAGTGCACCACGCAGCCGGTGCTGTCAGGCTTGTCGCACATCGTCAGCTTCGAGCCCGCCCGGTCATACTTCGACGCAGGGAAGGTGATGCCGACGTCATAGGCCGCCACCATGCGCGCGGCGAGCGGCTTGCCGTCGATCTCCTCGTCCAGCAGCCGCTCGAGATGCGCGGCGCCCTGGCTGTGGCCCACGAGGATGAAGGGGCGGCCCTTGTTGTAGTGGTCGAGGTAGTAGCGGAACGCGCGCTTCACGTCGCCATAAGCGAGCGCGAAGGCATCCTCGCGGATCTTGCCGCCTTCCTTCTGCGCGCCGCTGGTCGCCTGGCGATAGCGCGGGGCGAAGACACGGCAGCAGCCGTTGAACACTCCGCCCTGCCGCGCGATCACGCTGCCGTCGGTCCAGGCGTTGGTCGCCTTGTCCGACACCGGCTGGTTGTAGCGATCCATCGAGCGATCGGTGGTCGGGTGGATGTAGAACACGTCGACCGGCAGGTTCTGCCGCGCCGTCGATACGGGCGCGACCGCTGCGGCGGCGCCCTCGTTCCGGCCGTCAGCGGCCCAGCTGGATGCGCGGGCGTAGTTTGGGGCGGGTGGTACTTGCGCCATGAGAGGCGCGGCTGAGGCAAGGCCGGCAATGGCCGTCAGGATTCGGAATAGAGGCTTCACGTCCGCTCATTCTCTTGTCTGAAGAGGAGATGGAGCCGGGATTCGGAAGGCCTCGCCGATCCGTCACGACCCCTTCAACCTGATCGGACGAAAGCGGGTTGAAAAGCTTACAAATCTCGGCAGGCGATAGAGTTTCCTTATACTGTCGCGGTCAGAGCGCGATCGCTCCGGTACGACTGGCGTAGTTGCGACGCGAACCGCCGTACCGATGCGCTCTTGTAGCTGCCATGCACGCTGAGCAGGCCCAGGGCGGGCGCCTCTACCCGCGTGTCGGGTACGCGGCAAAGCGTCCCGGCCTCCAGCTCGGCCGCGACGAGGTCGTCCGGCAGCATGCCCAGCAACCCGCCGTCGAGCACGAGCGAGCGGATCAGGCTGATCGAACTGGAGCGAACCGCCGCCTTGGCAGGCGTCATGCCCAGATGCTGGAGCATGGCGAGCAGGCCCTTGGCCTCATCCTGATCGGGCGCAAGATTGGGCACCGCGACTTGCGCCCAGTCATGCGGGGCGAGCGGCTGACCGGAAGCGATCTCGTCGAAAATGCGGTGATCGGGTCGCGCGAAGACCGAGTAGAACTGGCGGACCAGAAGGTCGAAGTCGAACTCCTCGTCCTCCGGATCGACGTTTGCGTTGGCGCAAAAGGCAAGGTCGATCTCGCCCTGACGCAGCCGCTCGTGCAGTTCGGAACTGTAGCCCTCGACTATGCGCAGGGCAACGTCGGGGTCGGTTTCGCGGAACTTCGCGACGATGCGGGAGAACTGCGCGTTCACCATCACCGGGTGGACGCCCAGTTCGATGATCTGCGCGCGGCTGCTGCGCTCGACTTCCGCCAGCAGGCGGTTCTGCTCGCTGACGATCAGGCGGGCGCGCACGATCAGGCGTTCGCACGCCTCGGTCGGCTTGATGCCGCGCGGGCCGCGAATGAACAGCGAAAGGTTGAGGCTTTCCTCGAGCTGGCGGATGCTCCAGGTCAGCGCGGGCTGCGACATTCCGAACAATTTCGCGGCCTTGCGAAAGCTGCCGGACTCGTAGACCGCGATCATACGCTCGAGTTTGGCGATGTTCATTGCTGCCTCCTTCGTGGCGTGGAGGCGGACGATCGATCAAGCCTATAAAGAAGAGTAATAGATAATTTGGATTATCCGCCCTGCGAGGGGATGGCACGGCATGGGTTCACCCACCTTGCGGCCGCGCCCAGTGTGACCGGTGCCGAAACAGGGCGCCGCTGCCGCGCACCGCCCTTACGGAGCCGTCCCATGTCGCTAGAAATCCTTGGAGTCCTGCTCCACCGCAACGCATCGGAGATCAGCCGCGGCGGCGGCCCCGCGTTCGATGTCGACATGATCGAGAAGATGGCCCGCGCCTTCGACGAGAACGACTTCGACCGCGTCCTGATCCTGCAGAACTCCTTCGCGCCCGATCCTTTCGCGATCGCCAACTATGCGGCGGCAGTGACGGAAAAGCTGGCCTTCATGGTCGCCCACCGCCCCGGATTCATCGCGCCGACCATGGCCGCGCGGATGTTCGCGACGCTCGACAACCTCAGCGGCGGCCGCGCCGGGGTCCACGTCATCACCGGCGCCAACGACACCGAACTGGAATGCGACGGCGATTTCCACACCAAGGAGGAACGCTACCACCGCAGCGCCGAGTACGTCGAAATCATGCGCAAGGTGTGGTCCAGCGGCACCCCGGTGGACCATAACGGCACCTACTACCGGTTCAAAAACGCCTTGTCGGAGCTCAAGCCAGTGGGCGGCGGCGCGATCCCGGTGTACTGGGGCGGGTCCTCCCCGCTCGCGCTGGAGAAGGGCGCCGAAGTCGCCGACGTCTATGCCATCGGCGGCCTCAAGCCGCTCGAACAGATGGCGGGCACCGTCGCGCAGATCCGCGATGCCTGGGCGCGCACCGGCCGCCCTGTCCGCATCCAGACTTCGGTGCGCGTGATCGTCGGCGAGACCGAGGACGCCGCGTGGAGAGCCGCTGCCGACGTCGTCGAGGCGCTGCGCGAGACCGCGCTCGAACAGCAGCGCAAGATCGCCGGCAGCGACGAGGCCATGAGCACCGGCATGCGCCTCGACCCCAAGCTGGCAACCACGAAGGGCGGGTCGGGCCGCGAGGAGCTTGAGGCGATCGCGGGCGGCAAGGACCTGCTCGACAAGCGGCTGTGGACCGGGATCACCAAGGCGTCGGTCAGCTTCTCGACGCCGATGCTGCCGCCCGCGCTGGTGGGCACCGCCGAGCAGGTCGCCGATGCGATGATGGACTATTACGCGATGGGCATCACCGGCTTCCTGATGCGCGGCTTCGATCTCTACGGCGACATCGCCCTGCACGGCCGGGAACTGATCCCCACGCTGCGCCGCCTCGCCGCCGAGCACGACGCCCGCGTCGGCCTCTCCGAAACCCAGCCCGTCTGAGGACCGTCATGAAGCGCTTCATCCCCATCCTTGCAGCAGCCTTCCTCTCGGGCGCCTGTTCCGCCGCCGACCGCCCGGCCCCCACACCGCCGCCGGTCTCGCCGCTATCGCCGGGAGCCGAGGCGTTCCGCGTGCTCCACATGTACGGCGGCGACGACGGCGAATCCCACATCGAGATCAAGGACCTGCCGCGCACCGGCGGCGTCCCCGGCAAGAGCGTCCAGACCCGCCTCTACGCCACCGACGTGGAGATCGGCGACGCCCTGCCCGGCGACTTCATCGATTATCACGGCGTATCGACGCCGCGCTTCCTGATCGTCCTGTCGGGCCAGCTGGAAGTCGGCTTCGGCGACGGATCGAAGCACGTGCTGTCCAAAGGCGACATCGTGCTGGCCGACGACGTGACCGGGCGCGGCCATACCTCGCGCACAATCGGGACAGAGCCGGTGCGCATCCTCACGGTGCGGTTGCCCAAGGAAAACAGCTTCCAGCCCAAGCTCAATCCGTGCCCTGAAGGCGTACCTGCCGAGCAGTGCGTCAGCGCCCGCCTCACCGGCCGGCAAACGGGCGCGCCGCCCTCCGACAAGAAGTAACCCACACCAAACCTAAGGAAACGACGTGGCAGCATATATCGTAGCAACCGTGGTCATCACCGACGCCGAGAAGTTCGGCGCCTACGTCAAGGCCATCGCCGGTCTCAGCGAAAAGCACGGCGGCGAATACCTCGTGCGCGGCAAGGTGAGCGAAGTGCTCGAAGGCGACGTCAATCCCGACGAGCGCGTGGTCGTCTCGCGCTTCGAGACCGAGGAAGCCGCCCTCGCCTATGCCAAGAGCCCGGAATACAAGGCCGGTGCCGCGCTGCGCGAAGGCGCAGGCACCGTGCAGACGCGTCTGATCATCGCCCCCTGAGAGTCTGTGTAGAAAATGCCCGATTGGGCATTTTCTGCGCGGCACCGGCCCACTCCCCCACCCGACCACCCAACGGTAGTATCCTGCGGGTGGGGGAGTGGGCCGGTGCCGCGAAATTCGCCTGCAGCGAATTTGCAAACGGAAACCGCGAAGGCCGTCCGCATCGCGGGCGGCCTTCGCATTTGGTTCATCGGCAGGCGGATAGAATATCGGCGAACCATCCGACCTACACAGTGATCAGCTATATGGATCATGCGCGGGTAGTGATTTTACGAGGTACACGAGAGATGAAAGCGCTTCGCGGCTTGGCCGCAACTCTTCCGCTTACAGGTCTGGCCATGACCATGAGCCTGTTCGTGGCCATAGCCCCCGCCTCGGCCCAGACGGCGAATGCACAGGCGGGCAAGCGCCTGTTCATGCGCTGCCAGGCCTGCCACTCGACGGCAGCGGGCCAGCCCAACAAGGTCGGTCCCAACCTCAACGGTTTCATCGGCAAGAAGGCTGCGAGCCGCCCCGGCTTCCGCTATTCGCCTGCTCTGACCAAGAGCAGCGTCAAGTGGGACGACAAGTCGCTCAACGCCTGGCTTGAACGGCCGAGCAAGCTGGTTCCCGGCACCACCATGGCTTTCCCCGGCATCGCCAAGCCGGAAGATCGCGCCGCCCTGATCGCCTGGCTCAAGACCGCGACGAAGTGAGCGAGGCGGTGAGGCCGGCGGCCGACGCCCGCGACGGCGAATTCGCCCGGGGATGGAAGATCGTGCTGGCCGCCACCCTTGGTGTCGGCCTCGGCCTTTCCCCCATGCCGGTCTACACCCTGGGGATGCTGGCCCCCCAGCTTTCAGCCGCCTTCGGGTGGTCGATCGCCGAGGTCATGGGCGTCATGTCCGTCACGACCCTCACCGTCGTGCTCTCCGCGCCGCTGACCGGGGCGCTCACCAACCGGTTCGGCGCGCGAGGCGTCGCGCTGTGCTCGGTGGTATTGTTCGGCCTTGGCGTGCTGTCGCTGGCGTTGTCCTCCGGGTCGATCCTCGGCTTCTACCTCACCTGGGGCTTCATCGCGCTGGGCGGCGCGGGAACGCTGCCGATCACCTGGACCCGCCTCGTCAACGAGCACTTCCAGCGCAACAAGGGCCTTGCCCTCGGCCTTGCCATGATGGGCTCGGGGCTGTTCGGCATCTTCGCCAAGCCTTACGTGCGCTGGCTGATCGAACAGTGGGGCTGGCGCGGCGCCTTCGTCGGGCTCGGCCTGCTGCCGCTGGTGCTGGCCCTGCCCGCCGCCTTCATCTGGTTCCGCGCGCCCAAATCCCGCGTGGATGAACCCGCCGCCGCCCCCGTCCCGATGGGCGGCATGACGACCGCGCAGGCGGTGCGCGACTGGCGCTTCTGGCTGCTGGCCGTGGCGCTGGTGCCGATCTCCTTCGCGCTCGGCGGTGCGGTCCCCAACATGGAAGGCATCCTGCGCGCCGGGAAGCTGGATAGCGGCACCAGCGCCTCGCTGACGCCGCTCATCGGCCTGTCCGCGATCATCGGACGGCTCGTCGGCGGCTGGCTGCTCGACCGCTTCTGGGCGCCGATGATCGGCACGATCCTGCTCGCCCTGCCCGGCCTGTCCTATTGGAGCCTCATGGGCGGGACCATCGATCCGCAGGCGGCGGGCATCTCGATCTTCCTGATCGGCTTCGCGCTGGGCATCGAGTACGATTTCATCGCCTTCATCGTCGCCCGCTATTTCGGGATGAAGCACTACGGCACGATCTACGGCTGGCTCTACATCCCCTTCGCGATCGGCGCCGGGTTCGCCGCGCCGGTGTTCGGGCACGATTTCGACGTCAACGGCAGCTATGTCCTGTCACTGAGCTGTTCGGCGATAGCCTTGCTGACCTGCGCCGGATCGCTGCTGCTGCTCGGCCCCTACCGCACCTTCGAGGCGTCAGAACGCCCCTGAAGGAACGAGCCCTGATGGTGCAGCCTGCAGGAAGCCTGCCTGCTGCACCGTCTGGCGAAACGACCGGCTGACCGGCACTTCCAGCCCGTCCCGCAGCACCAGCCGGGGCGCGCCTGCACTGCCTGCCACCCGGACCACCGCGCCCGAGGCTACCCAGAAGCTGCGGTGGACCTGCAGGCCCCTCCCGCCCAGTTCGCTGACCGCCTGCGACAGGCGATAGAGGATCAGCGCATTGCCCGCGCTGGTGTGGACGCGCAGGTAATGCTGCTCGGCCGAGAGCGCGAGCACTTCGCCGCGCAGGGTCACCGGCACTTTCGTCATGAACGGCAGCACGCTCTCGACGCTGCTGGGTGCGTGGCCCGTCTCGATGCTCGGACGGTAGCCGTAGCAGGGCATCTTCCAGAAGTGGAAGAGCATCAGGTTGATCAGCGGCCACTCGATATAGCCGTAGATGTGCGTCTTGAAGAACAGCACCGCATCCAGCCGGATCTGCGGCATCGGGCGCGTCATCGCCAAGTCCGGGAACATGCCGAGATAAGCGTGCACCCATAGCTTGAGTGCCATGTCGGACGGCAGCGAAGCCACCACCACCCCGACCATCAGCGTCGCCCAGAGCGGCATCCCCGCGCCGCGCAGTGGCCGGGCCAGCGCGCGGGTAACGATGTCGTTCGCCCACCAGCCGCACATCGACAGGCCGATCCAGAACGCGATCGCATGTTCCTTGGGCCAGGCGACCGTGCGCCCCGCTTGCGGCCATCCGGCGACGAAGCCGAGGAACACCGGCACCCCGATGAAGTGGACGCAGAGCTGGCGCGGATTGAGGCCGAGCAGCAGCGGCTCGTCCGAAAGCCAGAAACCCCTCGTGAACATGCGGTGACCTGCCATGCCGAATCCCCGTATCGCTGCCTCACTGCAGAAACGGCCGATCCCGTGGATTTGCGGGCCTCGACTCCGTTCGTGCAACACGAATGACGTTCGTGAAGGCCCGTCCGCGCATCAATGGCGTTCAGGAATTTTGATCGCCTGCCGGGAACGCTTGATTGCACGCCGCCCGCCCGGCCCATCACCCTGCCTGCCAGAACACCGTCCCATGACACGGCCAGGGAGGCCCCCTTTGACACGCGAACTTTCCCGTCGGACCCTGCTCGCCACCGGCATGGTGGCTGCGGCCGCCGCCTACTTGCCCCGCATGGCCTTCGCCGCTGAGAAGACCGACGTGGTGGTCATCGGCGCCGGTCTCGCCGGGCTCAATGCGGCGCTGCTACTCGCCGAAAATGGCTGCCGTGTGACGGTGCTCGAAGCCGGGAGGCGCATCGGCGGCCGCGTCTTCACCTCGACCGAGATCGAAGGCCATCCCGAGCACGGCGCATCACAGATCGGCCGTTCCTACGCCCGCGTCCTCGACCGCTGCGAGGCGCTGGGGGTCAAGCTGGCGCAAGGCTCCAACATCTACGACAACTACGCGATCTCCCTCGACGGGCAGTTGATCCGACCGGGACAGTGGGAGAACCACCCGCTGAACAGGACGGTCGGCGCGGAGCGCGGCGTCGTGCCTTTCGCGCTCGGCAGCTACTACCTCGCCAAGACCTACCCGTGGAACACGATGGACGGCTGGGCCTCACCCGAGGCTCTGGCGAACTACGACGTGTCCGAGGCCGACTACCTGCGCCGCGTGGGCGCATCGCCCGCCGCGCTCGACCTCGTCGCGCGCGGCTATGGCGACGGCGACCTTGATGCGATTTCCGCGCTGACGCTCATGCAGGAAATGGGCCGCGCCAAGTTCGAGGGGAACGGCGTGCCGACCTCGGCCAAGCAGGACCGGTTCCAGCAGGCCTCGTTCCTGTCCTACCGCATCCTCGGCGGGTCCTCGCGCCTGACCAACGCCATGGCCGATGCCCTCAAGGGCGCGGTGCTGACCGGCAAGCAGGTCACCGCCATCGACATGACGGACACCGGCGCGACGGTCACGTGCGTCGACGGCTCCAGCTACGAGGCGGACTACGTGGTCTCTGCCCTGCCCTTCACCGCACTGCGCAAGGTCGCGGTCACGCCTGCGCTCACCGGTGGGCAGGCGGACGCGGTCAAGCTCATGCCCTACAGCGGCCAGAACCAGGTCTGGCTGCGCGTCAAGGCGCCTTACTGGGAGCAGGACGGCATCGAGGGCTCGATGTGGACCGACGGCCCGGTCAGCCTGCTGCGCCAGTCGATCGCGCCCGACGGCTCGCGCGACAGCGCCGTCGCCATCACCAGCGGCGTCAAGGGCGACGCGCTCGACCGTATCCCTGACAAGGAACGCGGCGAATATGTCCTCTCCGAACTGGCGCGGATGCGGCCCTCGACCAAGGGCAAGCTGGAAGTGCTCGGCGTCTTCTCGTGGAAGCTCGACCCGCTGATCCACGGCTGCCGCCACGGCTATCATCCGGGCCAGATGAAGGCCTTCCGCCCGACGATGGCCCAGCCGCACGCCCGGATGCACTTCGCGGGCGAGCACACCCGCCTGATGGAAGTGGGCATGGAATCGGCAATGGAAACCGGAGAGCGCGCCGCGCTCGAAATCCTCGACCGCATCTGAAGCCGACCGACAGACCGAATTTCCGACCGTCCGCAAGGGCGGCGGAAAGACACACGCGCCGGGCGCCAGAACCCGGCCAGAAAACGACGCAGACGGAACAAGGTTCAGCACCAAGGGGGAAGTACCATGATGAATGCCAGGATCCTGCTAGCCGCAGGAGTATCGCTCGCCACGCTCGTCCCAGGCGCGGCCCATGCGCAAGTCGAGGACATCGTCGTCACCGCGCGCAAGGAAAAGGAAACGCTGCAGGAGGTGCCGATCTCGGTCGCCGCCTTCGACCAGGACATGATCGCACGCTACGACATCTCCGACCTCGAGGACATCGCCAAGCGCACGCCGAACTTCACCTTCTCCAACAACCTTGGCATGTTCGGCGGTGTCCCGGTGATCCGCGGCATCGGCGCGCCGCGCACCGGCAGCAACGCCTCGGTCGGCCTGTTCATCGACGGCGTCGACACCGGCAACGCGGGCGGCATCAGCCTGCAGTCCTTCGACGTCGAGCGCATCGAAGTCGTGCGCGGCCCGCAGAGCACCCAGTTCGGGCGCGGCGTGCTGGCCGGCGCGATCAACTACGTCTCGCGCCGCCCCAACCTCGACAAGATCGAGGCCGAATTCGGCGGCGAGATCGCGGAATACGGCCTGTACCGCGTGGAAAGCCGGGTCAGCGGCCCGGTCGCGGATGGCCTGGCGTTCTCGCTCGCCGCGCAGCGCCGCAGCTTCGACGGTTTCTATAACGACGCCAACACCGGCGACGACATGGGCAATTCGGACAGCACCGCCGTGGTCGGCGGCATCCGCGCGCAGTTCGGTGCCGAGAAGCAGGCCGAACTCTACGTCCGCCTCGCCTACAGCGACGAACACATCGGCCAGCCCGCTTGGCATCAGGTGGCGACCAACACCCAGACCGGCACGCTCGCCAGCCAGCGCTGGTATGTCGGCACGCTGAAGGGCGATCCCGACAAGCTGGGCAGCAACGCCGCCGACTACGGCAACATCGACCTCAAGTATTACCGCGCCGCCGCGCACTTCAACTACGACTTCGGCGGCGCTACGTTCTCGTCGATCTCCGCCTACAACCGCAGCCACCAGCTGCAGGACGTGGACTCCGACTTCACCGCCAACCCCGACCTGATTTCGGGCTCGACCCTGCTCGGCAACTTCCGCAGCGCGCTCGACGTCCATGTCGAGGATTTCAGCCAGGAACTGCGCCTGCAGTCATCGGGCACCGGCCCGTTCAAGTGGCTGATCGGCGGCTACTTCCGCAAGGAAAACTACTCCAGCGACGACTACTCCCCGACCGCCGCGCAAGGCTCGTCCAGTGTGCTGGCCCCGACGCCCAACGTGCTCACGCGCGATACGAAGACTTACGGCGTGTTCGGCTCGCTCAGCTACGAGATCACGCCCGGCCTGACGGTTTCGCAGGAACTGCGCTATTCGCAGGACAAGATCTTCGAAACCTCGCAGCCGCGCGCGGCGATGACCGCAGGTTCCTTCGGCGCGACATTCAGGAACTGGCTGCCGCGCACCATCGTCGAGTGGCAGGCGACGCCCGACCACATGCTCTACGCCAGCGTCGCCAAGGGCAACAAGCCGGGCGGCTTCAACAACGCGGCAGGCACCGGCTTCAGCGCCGTGCCGGACGAATACATCGCCTACGATGAAGAGCAGATGTGGAGCTACGAAGCGGGCTTCAAGACCGCCTGGTTCGACCGCAAGCTGACCTTCAACGCCTCGGTCTTCCATCTCGAATGGTCGGACATCCAGGTCAACTCGCAAGTCACCGTCAACGGCTATCCGGTGGGCATCACGCTCAACGGCGGCAAGGCGCGCGGCACCGGCGCCGAGATGGACTTCCACTTCCAGCCCAACCCCGGCTGGGAAGTCTACGGCGGCCTCGGCTACGCGCCGATCCGCATCCTCGACTACGTGGATACCCGCGTGCGCAATGCCGGGATCACAACCGACGGCAAGGACCAGCTCGCGGGCAGTCCCGACTGGACCGGCAATGCGGGCGTGATCCACAACATCGAACTGGAGGACGTGGGCACCCTGTTCCTGCAGGGCGACGTCAGCTACCGCAGCACCACGTACGCCACCGAGGCGAACCTGGCGGAGACCGGCTCGAAGACCACAGTGGACGTACAGGTCGGCCTGCGCCGCCCCGGCATCCGCGCCTCGCTTTATGTGAACAACCTGCTGGACGACAAGGCGGTGCAATCGGCCCGCGCATACGTGAACCCGACCAATTACGCGCGCAGCTTCATCGTGCAGCTGCCCAACCGCCGACAGGTCGGCCTGCGGCTATCGGTGAAGTACTGAGAAGGATCACCCGGATCGGCCGAGCGCCGGTCCGGGAAAGCCGGGTCGATCGGCCCTCTAGAGAGATACCCGCGTCTCGCGAGGAAAGGTCGGCCCGGCCCCTGCTCGTCATTGCGAGCGTAGCGAAGCAATCCAGGGCGATTTGATACTGCCCTGGATTGCTTCGCTACGCTCGCAATGACGAAGTTCTATCGCAGGTCAACGATGACCTTGCCCATCGAGCGGCCCGAAAGCAGGCGCTCCACGGCATCGAACACGCCAGGCAGGCCGAGGAAGCGCTCCTCGTCGAAGCACACCTTCAGCTTGCCTTCGTTGTACAGCGTGAACACGTCGTCGCGCGCGGGCGGCCAGAACTCGGCCAGCAGCCCGTTCATAAAGCCGCGCACCGAAGCCCCCTTGTAGTAGAGCTTGTGCGCGATGCGCGGGGCGGTGACGATCTCCGGCCTCCCTTCGAGGTCAGAGGCCGCGCCGCCGACGACCACGCGTCCATGCGGCGCGACGTTGTCGAGGAAGGCGTCGAAGATCTCGCCCGAAACCGTGTCGATCGCCACATCCAGCCGATTGGGATATTCGCGCGCCAGCACTTCCGGCACCGACTCCGAACGATAGTCGATCACCCGTGCCGCGCCGAGGCTGCGCGCGAATTCGGATTTCACCGGCCCGCCGCAGACCGCCACGACCTCGCAGCCCTTGAGCGCCGCAAGCTGGACGATCAGGTGGCCGAGACCGCCCGCAGCGGCGGAAATCGCCACGACATCTCCCGGCTTCGCCTGCCCCACATGGAACAGCGCCATCCACGCCGACACCCCGGTTGAGGCGAGCGCCAGCCACTCGGGGCTGTCGTCCGCCACTTTCACGAAGTGGCCCTGCGGCGCGATGTTGTACTGGCGATAACCGCCGGGGAAGCGCGTGGTCACCACGGCGTCACCGGGGGCAAAGTCGGTCACGCCCTCGCCCACTGCCTCGACCACGCCCAGCGCCTCCACGCCGGTCAGGGTCGGCAGGCCGATCTTCACGTAGTCCACCGCGTTGCGGGCAATTTGCGTATCGAAGATGCCGTTCACGCCCGCGTACCGATTGCGCACACGCAATTCGCCCGGCGCCGGATCGCGCAAGTCGAGGTCGACGATGCGCGCCGCCTCGCGGAAACTCTCGCCGAACTGGGCGAGCTGGACCGCCTGATAGGTAGCCATCAGGCCTGGCCTTCCGGGAAGCCCAGCACGCCGGGGTTGAACAGGCCCTTGGGGTCAAGGTGCGCCTTGAGATTGTCGAGCAGCGCGGTGAACGCCGGATCGCGGCTCTCGCGGTAGGGGTAGGTGCGGCCGATCTGGAAGTGCCCGGTGCCGTAGCGCGCGCAGATTTCGACCACGCCTTTGCGCAGGAACTTCACCGCCTCGGTCGCCGCCGGGTTCTCCGGCCGCTGTGTCAGGCGCGCGACGTGCGAGGCTTCCATCGACTGCTCGTGGATCGGGCGCCAGCCGGTCGGCCAGAAGAACACCGGCTCGATGATCAGCGCGTTGCTGGCCATCGCCGTGAACAGGAAGCCGGTGTGGATCTCGTGCTCGGTGAAGAGCGCGGCGTTCTCGGCGTAGAACTTCTGGATTTCGTTGAAGATCTGCGGCGCAGTGGACAGCGGGCAGACGCCGTGGACCGGAATCCACGCCTCACCCGTCGGGCCGACCATCGAGTTCAGCGGCGGGAAGGGGTTGGCGCGAATGATCTTCGCGATCGAATTCTCGATCTCCGTGCCCTCGAACTGGCGGGCGATGCGGCGCGCCTCGGCCATGTCGAACGCCACCGCGTCCTTCGAGCGTCCCTCGGCAATGACGTGGAGCGGATAGTCGCCCTTGGGGATGAAGTTGCGCCCGCCGAGCGCCACCTTGGCGGCCGAGAGCAGGCCCTTGCCCAGCGACTTCTCCTTGCCGATCACCGCGCCCAGCGTCTTCACATCGGACAGCAGCGACATGCGCTTCATGCGCACTTCGGTAAGGCCGGGGTCGAAGGCGCACATCTCGCAAGCGATGCCCGCCCGCGCCATCTCGCCCATCGCTTCCAGCAGCTTCTCGCCGCTGGGGAAGGAGAACGAGGCATAGTCCTCGTGCGCAGGCGCGGTGATCAGGCGGAAGGTGACTTCGGCCTTGATGCCCAGCGTGCCACAATCGCCGAAGAAGATGCCCGCCAGATCGGGGCCGAAGTGGCGGTAGAACGGATGCTCGCCGCCTTGGCCGCGTGCGCCGGTGCGGATCACCTCGCCGGTGCCGGTGACGACGGTGAGCGCGACGACGCTCTCGCTGCTGGTGCCGTACTGGCTGGCACCGAACATCGCGTTGAGCTGTGAAAGCCCGCCGCCGATGGTCGAGATCAGGCCCGACATCGGCCCCCAGAATGGCGTGCGCAGACCTTCCTTCGCCAGCGCCTCGTTCAGCTGAATCCAGCTGACGCCCGCCTGCACCGTCACCGTCATGTCGCCGCGATTGACCTCGATCATGCGGTTCATCCGCAGCGTGTCGATAGAGACGGTGCGGTCGTTGGCGGGGACATAGGCCGAAGTGTAGCTCATCCCCGCGCCGCGCGGCGCGGCCGAGCAGCCCGCATCGCCGATGACCTTGACGACCTCGGCCAGTTCCTCGGTGGTGGCCGGAGCAACGATCAGTGCGACGACGTCGTCCGCGCGCGACCAGACGTCCTCGCTGTGCAGCTTGCGCTTCGCCTCGTCGATAGTGACGTTGTCGGCCCCGACGATCGCGGCGAGGCGTTCGGCCAGTGCCGAGGTTGCGGTCGGTTCGGAAAGCGTTGCGCTCAGCGGGTCCATCGTCGTGCTCCGGTGATTAATCGTGATTTACTGCTGTCAGGTTGGATTGATCACGCAAAGAGCCGCAGGACGACCCTCCGCTCTGCGATCATCGGCCCGCTGCGATCGCTGCTGCGCCCTCCCCGGACAGCCTGCCGAGGGTCACGGCGGTGCACAGGCCCATCGCCGGGAGGTAGCCCCATGACGACGGCCCCGAGACGCTGCGCGCAGCGCCGCCGCCCGCGAAAAGATTGGGCAAAGCCGAGCCGTCCTCGCGTAGAACCCGCGCATTCCGGTCGATCTGGAGACCACCTTGCGTATGATAGATCGCGCCGACGACCTTGAATGCACCCAGCGCGCCCGAGGGCGGAAGCTCGTCCCCCCAGACGCGGCCCTGTGCGTCCGGACGCCCTTCGACCTGCGCCTGACGGGCCTCTTCGAGCGAGGCGGCCAGCGCCTGCGGATCGACGCCGATGCGCTGCGCCAGAGCCTCTACGCTCTCCCCGCGCCGGGCGGCATTGAGTTCGGTCAGCGCCTTGGTGTCGGGCTGGTAGGCGTTGCGGCGCTCGATCTCTTCGTCGAAAATCACCCAGACGTGGCCGCCGGGCTGCGCCATGACGGGGTGGACCATCCCGGCGATGTCCTCCTTCTCGTCCACAAAGCGCAAGCCGTTGATATTGACTAGGATCGCACCGTCGATGACAAAGCCTGGCGGTACACTGATACCTTGCGGTTCAGTCAGCATCGCATAGCCCTGAAAGGCACTCAAGTCGCCCACAGCGGCACCTAGCGACACTCCAAGGCGGATACCGTCGCCCCGGCTGCCCTCGTGACCGTTGTTCCGGGCATCAGCCATCTCGGGTATGTACTGGCGCAGCATTGCGTGGTTTCCGGCGAAGCCGCCGCTGGCGATGACGAGCGCCTTGCACCCCACCCGCTCGCGCTCACCGCCGGGCCGTTCGATCTCGACGCCGAGCACGCGGCCGCGGCCCTCGTCGTCGGCGATCACGTCGACCACTTTGGCCGGGTTGAGCACCATCACCCCGGCGTCGGCGACCTTCTGGTGCAGCAGTTCCAGCAGGTCCTGCCCGGCATGGCCCGGCCAGCCGTGGACGCGCATCCGGGTGTTGCCGTAGGCCGGACGGAAGCCGGTATCGAGTTCGAGCGGCACGCCGTGGCTCCCGACCAGCCAGTCCAGCGTCGGGCCGGAGCCATAGGCCAATGCATGCGCGATCTCTGGGTCGGTCTGGCCTTTCGTCTTGGCGAGAATGTCGGCGAAGAAAGTGTCACCGTCATCCTGCTCGCCCGCTGCGGCCTGCTGCTTCGTGCCGGCCGCACAGAACACGCCCATCGACATGCCGGTGGTGCCCATCGGCCGCGCGTCGGCTTCGACGAGGAGCACTTCGGCGCCCGCATCGCTGGCCGCCAGCGCAGCGGTGGCCCCGCAGGCGCCGCCGCCCATGACGAGGACGTCGACGGTGAATTCAAATTCCGTCCCGATCACGATTCTGCGCCAACCTCTACCGCCACGTCTTCCGAGGCGATGTCGTCCGGGCGGCCGACCGCCTCGTTCTCCTGCTGCACGATGCGCAGGATGCGGGCGATGTACTCCTGGTTCCACAGCGCACGCTCGGTGGCGGCGGCGCGGTCGGGCACGAAGGCGTCGATCTCGCCTTGCGAGAGCACGCCCTTCTCCAGCAGCAGCCGTTCGAGCGTGTCGGTGCGCTGGCGGCTTACCGCCAGTTCCTGAGCGATCGACATAGTGATGGCGAGGACACGCTCGACTTCGGCGTCGAGGAAATAGGGGCGCTTGCCGGCAGGCTTGGCACCCGCGCCGCGCAGGGCATCGGCGATGGACATCAGACGGTTGCTCCGATCACGTGCCAGGCCGCTTTGCGGCCGTAGTCTTCCTTGTCGTCGTCGGCGGCGTCGGGGAACAGGTCGCGGTCGACCACCGCCGTCACCCCGCCGTGGATCAACTGGTCACGCGCGAACCCGGCCGCGATCATCTCGGCGTCGAGGTCCATTTCGTGCATCCGGCTCCAGAACGGCTCGTTGTTGTAGTAGGCGTCCCAGTCGCGCATGGCCTGCTCGAACAGCGGCATCTCGGGCGCGTACTGCGGCTGCTCGACGTGCAGGACGATGCCGCCCGGCTTCAGCAGGCGGCGCGTCTCGGCCATGATCCGGCGCAGCGATCCGGTGGACAGCTCGTGCAGGAACATCGTCGTCTGGATCCAGTCGAAGCTGGCGTCGGGGAAGATCGAAAGGTCCTCGCCACTCGCCTGCACGAAGCGCACGTTGTCGACGCCGAGCGACTTGGCGCGGCCCAGACCATAACGCAGCACCGGCGCGCCGAGGTCCACAATGGTCATCTCCGCCTCGGGGAAAGCCTGCGCCAGCGGCAGGCTGGAATGGCCCACGGTGCCGCCGATCTCCAGGATCTGCCTGGGCTGGAAGTCCGGCAGGTTGCGCTTCACCCAGCGCGCGACTGCATGGCCGCCGCCGTCCGAATACTTGCCGAGCAACCCGCTGGTGGTGACGAACCCGGCGTGATCGTAGTTCGCGCCATTGGTCACGTCGCCGGGGAAGTATTCGGTGTGATAACTGCCCGGCATGCAGTGATGATCGACCGCCGAGACATAACGCGGCTGCTGCAATGCCGGATCGAGCTTGAGCCGATCGTCGCCCTCGGTCAGTTCGCGGGCCTTCTCGGCCAGTTGCTCGGACTGGCGCAGTGCGGTCCAGCGACCGGCCTGCTGGCGCTGCTCCATCGTCATGCGGCGCATCGCCGACCAGGTCTGGAACGCGGGGTCCGCCAGCAGTGCCTTGCGCGCTTCGTGGCGGTTGGCGATCGGGCGGCCTTCGGCGGCTTCAAACGCAGGCACGACCCGCTTCTCGTAAGCCTGCTTGACGCCGGGCACGACATTGGCCGCCAGGTGGCGATTCATCTGCGCGAGGAAGTTGATCCGCTCGATCTCGTCATGACTGGTCTGCGGAAACAGCGCGTGACGGCCGATGACACGGTAGTCGGGCGGGCCATCGTAATCGGCAGCCGGGTCATTTCTGGACATGGTCAACCCTCGCGTTATATGTCATGCTTCTATATCAAATAACAGGTAGCTTGGCTCACCTCAAGGAGGAGATTACCCGTGACTCGCATCATCGTGCTGCTGAACCTCAAGCCCGGAAAGAGCGTCGCCGATTATGAACGCTGGGCGGAGACTACCGATCTGCCGACCGTGAACGGCCTGAAGTCCGTCTCCAATTTCGAGGTGCTGCGCACGGCGGGCCTGCTGGGCGGCGGCACCGCGCCCTACCAGTACGTCGAGATCATCGACGTGGCCGACATGGACCTGTTCGGCGAGGAAACCTCGACCGAGGCCATGGGCAAGGTCGCCGCCGAGTTCCAGGACTGGGCCGACCCGGTCTTCATCATGACCGAGAAGCTGGGCTCATGAGCGGTCGCTTCGACGGCAAGGTCGCGGTCATCACCGGCTCCGGCCGTGCGGGCGGGCTGGGCGAAGGCATCGCCCGCCGCCTCGCCGCCGAGGGCGCAACGGTGGTGATCTCCGATATCGGCGCCCCGGCCGACGCGGCGACGCCGGGCTCGATGACCGGCTCCAGCGCCGAGATGGACGCCATCGCCGCATCGCTGCCGAAGGCTTCGACCTTCCCCTGCGACGTGCGCAATCCCGAACAGGTTCGCGCGCTGGCCCGCCATGCGGTGGACACGCACGGCTCGCTCGACATCTGGGTCAACAACGCAGGGATCGGCTATATCATGAAGCCGATGATGGAGGTCTCCGCCGACGAATGGCGCGCGGTGATCGACGTCAACCTGACCGGCGTATGGTACGGCCTGCAGGCAGCGGCGGAGATCATGATCGCGCAGGGGAGAGGCGGCCGCGTCGTCAACATCGCCAGCCAGGCAGCGAAGTCCGGGTTCATGCATGCGCAGGCTTACACCGCCTCGAAGCACGGCCTCGTCGGGCTGGTGCGCTCGGCCTCGATCGAGCTGGGTGCGCACGGCATCACCGTCAACAACGTGTGCCCGAACCACGTCACCACCGGCCTCGGCAAGTGGCAGAACGAGCATTTCGCTGAGGTGCAGGGCATCTCGGTGGAGGAATACCTCGCCAACATGGCCGCGCGCATCCCGATGGGCCGCCCCGGCATGCCCGAGGACACCGCCGCCGCCGTGGCATTCCTGTGCTCGGACGAGGCGATCTACATCACCGGCGAGAGCATGAACGTCTCGGGCGGTGAGGAGCCGCATTGATGATATGAGGCCCTCTTCGCCCGGCGGAGAGGGCTTCCCCCTTGCTCATCTTCCGTTCGTCATTGCGAGCGTAGCGAAGCAATCCAGGGCAGTTCAGCGCCGCCCTGGATTGCTTCGCTACGCTCGCAATGACGACAGTAGTGGTCAGTCGAGAACTTCGGATAGTGTGGCAATCACATCCCCAGCCGCATCCAGCCGCCCGACCAGCGCGTGCAGCTGTGGCACCAGCGCCGCATCCAGCCCGCCGAACGCGAAGCACTTGCCCGCCTTCTCCAGCTGCTGCTCCAGCGTCAAAGGCCACTCCGGCGCGCCGAGTTGCCGGGCGACATCGACGCGGAAAGACCGCCCGTCCACCAGCCGCACATGCGCAAAAGCCGGTACGAAAGCCGCAAGATCGGGGTTGTCGTCCGCAACGACGGTGATTTTCTCCGCAATCGCCGTCAAAACCGGATCGCCCAGCCGCGCGGGCGTAAAGGCATCGAGGCCCACGTCCCCCTCGGTCAGAACCACCGCGCCGAGCCACGCGAAGCACAGCCGCGCATAGGCCACCGTCATGTCCGCCTGCGGACGGCGCCCGACCAGCCGGTGAATCAAAGGTGGCGCGTGGTATTCCAGCGCTTCCAGATTGTCCGCCGTCACGCCATGCCCGGCCATCAGCGTCTTGAGGGCGACGATCGCCCCTTGCGCCGCGCGGCCGGTGGGGAACGGTTTCCAGCTGACTTCCTCGACGCGCCAGACTTTGCCCAGCTTGTCGAGTTCGGGCTCCAGCACCGGGTCGTTCTCGAACAGCGCCATGTAGCCGAACGGCCCCCCGATCGCGCCTGCGGGCGAGGGTACTCCGGCGCAGGCAAGGTCGAACGCCTCGACCGCCGAGCGCGCCGCGCCCGCCACCTGCAGCGCCAGCGTCGGCTTGCCCTCGATATGCGACTGCATCGTCCCGCTCGCCAGTGCGAGGGCGTGGCCGAAGGCGCGATAGGCGACTTCCGGCTCTACCCGGCGCAGGCGCGACAGCGCGGCGACGCAGCCGAAGATCCCCGCCGTCGCCGGGCGGAAGAACTTGAGCGGCCCCTTCACCGCCACGCCCAGCGTCGCCACCACGTCGATCCCGGCGATTACGGCGGCGAGGAAATCCGCGCCGCTCGCCGGAGCACGCCCGGCTTCGGCCAGCAGCGCCGCGCAGACAGTCGCCATCGGGTGGGCGACCGCCGGCTCATGCACGCAGTCGTATTCCTGCGAGTGGATCTGGTAGGCGTTGACGTAGGCCGCATAAGGCGCGGGCAGGCGCAGGTCCGGTGCGCCCAGCACCATGCCCTCGCCCGCAGCCCCGCCGGTCCAGATCTGCGCGGCCTTGCGGATTTCTTCGGCGTAGATGGCGGAATACCCCGCCACGCCCACCGCAAGGCTGTCGAACAGGAAAGCACGCGCCGCCGCCTGCGCCGAGGGAGGCAGCGCCGCCCACTCGACGGACAGCGCGTGATCGGCGAGGCGGGCGGCGGGGTCGGCCATGGTCGCTGGAGTCATCAGGCGACCTGGATCATCACCTTGCCGAAGTGATCGCCCGAATGGAGGTAGGCGTAGGCATCGGCGGCCTCGTCGAAGCCGAACACCTTGTTGACCACCGGCTCCATGCCGTTGATCGCGATCGCGTTGACCAGGCGCTGCAGCATCGCGCGGCCGCCCGCAGCGATGCCGTGAATGGCGAGGTTCTTGCCGATGATCGTGCCGAAGTTGGGCAGCGGATCGCTCACGGTCCCGCCCAGCGCGCCAATGATGGCGATGCGGCCGTTGGGCGCCGCTGCCGCGATCGACTGGCGCAGGGTGGCTAGGCCGCCGGTCTCGACGACGATGTCCGCGCCGTTGCCGAGCGCGGCGAACACAGTCTTGTCCCAGTCCCCATCGCTACGATAGTTCACCGTCACGTCGGCACCCAGCGCGCGGGCCTGCTCCAGCTTCTCGTCGCTGGACGAGGTGATGGCGACGCGCGCGCCGCACATGCGGGCGATCTGCAGCGCCATGATCGAAACGCCGCCGGTGCCGAGCGCGAGCACGCTGTCGCCCGCCTTGACCTTGCCGACCTCGACGATCGCATTCCACGCGGTCAGCGCCGCGCCGGACAGCGCCGCGACCTGGCGGTCGGTCAGCGAATCCGGCACCTTCACCAGCGCGTGCGCCGGGACCAGCACGTACTCGGCCAGCCAGCCGTCATGGGTCACGCCAAGGTCGTGGCCGAAGTAGGCGGGCGAGAACGGACCGTCGGTCCAGCTGACGAAATGCGGCGCGGTGACGCGCTGGCCGATCTCGACCCCGGCGACGCCTTCACCCAGACCCGCCACTTCGCCGACACCGTCCGACACCGGCACGCGGTCTTCGGGACGCGGCGCGCCGTACTTGCTGGAGACGATGAGCAGGTCGCGATGGTTGAGCGACACCGCGCGCACCTTGACGAGAACCTGACCGGGGCCGGGCTGCGGCACGTCCCTGGTCACTGCGGTCAGCGAGGCGATGCCCTGCTGCGAACCGATCGTATAGGCCTTCACGATACCCCCAAGCGTTGAATGATGCTTTTTGTATCGTAACTATAACAATATCGGTGTGCAAGCGCGCTATGGCCGAATTGGGTCGCTCAATTGACCGCGTAGCGGGTTCCGTGGAGATCGAGCCGGATCGTGAACTTGTCCGAGCGGTAATGCGCGAACGTCAGCAGGAAGGGCCGCTCGTTCGCATCGTAGCTGGTGCGGCTGATCCGCAGCAGCGCGGCGAGCGGTGCGATCTCCAGCGCCTGCGCCAGTTGCGGGTCGGCCTGCAGCGCGCCGATGGTCTGGTCCGCATGGACCGCCTTGTACCCGGCATTGGCCAGCAATTGCAGGATCGGCCCCTTGGCAAGATTGCCCGGCGTGATCAGCGGCGCCAGATCGCCCGGCACGTAGCTGACGACGTAGCCGATCGGCATCCCGTCTAGATAGCGGATGCGCACCGCACGGATGACATCCTGCCCCGCATCGACCTGCAGGGCTGCGGCGATGGTGGGGTTGGGCTTCTCGCGGTTGACCTCGATCACGTTGACGGTGGTGCCGCTGCCCAGCGCCATCAGCGAGTCCATCGCCTGATCGATGTCCGCCTCGATCGGCTTGGCGGGCGACTTGAAGATCACCGTGGTGCCCAGCCGCCGCTTGCGCTCGACATAGCGCTGCTCAGCCAGTTCGTTGAGCACCCTGCGTGCGGTGATCCGCGACACGCCGAAGAGTTCGGCCAGTTCGTGCTCGGTCGGCATGGCACTGCCGAAAGGGCGCTGACCGCTCAGGATCTCGTCACGCAGTTGCAGGTAGATCTGATAATAGAGCGGCACTGCAGCGTCGCGATCGACCACCCCGATACTCCCGAACATTCAATACGGCACCGCGCGGACTGCGCGAGCCTGATCGTCAAACCTCGCGTAGATAAGTCAATTGCCCGCGCAACGGCAAATTCGGCAGGCGAAAAAGTCGGGCACGAAAAAGGGGCACCGAAGCGCCCCCTGCTTATCACCGAGATCGTCTGGACTGCGGGAAAGGCAGATTGAACCATACTTCGTCATTGCGAGCGTAGCGAAGCAATCCAGTTCCGTGGGTCGTTCGTGGATTGCTTCGCTACGCTCGCAATGACGCTTCACCCTCTGGAATGGGTGTGGGCCGGTGCCGCGAGGAAAATGCCCCTCAGGGCATTTTCCCTAAGGACTCTCCTCAGAACTTGAACCAGACGCTACCGGTGAAGCGGCGCGGATCGCCCGGGAACAGCGAGAGGAAGTTCGCCGTGATCGTCTCCTGCTTGGTCAGATTGGTCACGCCGAACGACGTGCCGAAGCTGCCGTCGGTCTTCTCGTACGAGACCTTGAGGTCCACGAAGTCCTCGCGCGGGGCCGCCGCCGTGTTCAGCACGGCGATATAGTACGAGGAATTGTGCCGGTACGAGCCGATCAGCTTGATGTCGCCGTCCAGCGCGTCGACCGGGATCGTGTACGTCGCGCCGCCGGTGAACTGGAAGGTCGGCGTGCGCACCGGTCGGGTGTCGGTGGAGATCTGCAGTGCCTGCGACACGCCCGGCAGGATCACGACCGACGAATACTCGCCATGCGACAGCGAGCCGTTGGCGAAGAACTCGAAGTTGCGCACCGGTGCGAAGACCGTCTCGAACTCCAGACCGTAATCGACCAGCGTACCGGCATTGCGCGCGAGGCTGACGATCACCGTCTCACCCGGCGGGACGATGCCCGAAGTGATCTGCAGGTTCTTAGTGCGGGCATAATAGCCGTTGAGGTTGATGCGCACCTTGCGATCGAACAGTTCCGACTTCACGCCGCCTTCATACGACCACGTCACTTCCGGCTCGAACGCCAGCACGCGCGTCGCGACGGCGGCGTTGCCGTTCCAGCCGCCCGACTTGAAGCCGTTCGTCGCCGAAGCATAGAGCATGACCGAGGGCGAGAGCTTGTAGTTGATCGCGAAGCGCGGGGTCACGCGGTTCTGCGTCAACTTGAGCGGAATGCCCGCCGCGCGCACGTCGGCGCTGTTGAAGCCGAAGCCGGGGAAACGTTCGGAATCGAAGTAATCGATGCTCTTCTTCTCGTAGGTGTAGCGCGCACCCACGGTGACGGTCAGGTCGGGCACGACCTCGTAGTCACCCTGGAGGTAGCCGGCGACAGTCTCCACCTGCTGGCGGAAATGGCGATCCTGCAGGAGATTGAACGCGGTAGCCGTCGCCGAACCCTGGAAGTCGGCCGAAGCGAGATGGTTCACTTCGCGCAGGTAGAACACGCCGGCAACGTACTTCAGCTTGTCGTCGAATGCTTCGCCGGTCCACTTCAGTTCGGTCGAAACCTGATGGTTCCTGATCTTGTCGGCCAGGATGTAGGCGGCGTAGACGTTGGTGGTCGTGCCGTTGTAATTGTTGATGTAGCCCTGCTCCTGCTCGCGATAGCCCGCGATCAGTTCGAGGTTGCCGGCATCGGTGTTCCAGTTGACGTCAGCGGTCGTCGCGTAGCTGTCGGTCAACGAGCAGTTGCCGGTCACCGTGGTCAGCAGGATGTTGACCGGGTCGCCCTTGCAGTTGCCTTCGGGCAGGGCATTGCGGGTGTTGTAGAAATCCGGCGTGGTCGTCGTCTTGTAGCGATCCGACGCGCCCGGCGCGGCGTAGACACCAAGGTAGGTGCCGGTGTTGCGGGTATATTCGCCCGACAGGTCGATGGTCAGGTCGTCGGTCGGCAGGAAGCGCACGTCGCCGCGGAAGCCGTAGTTGCGCTCGCCGTTGAGGCGGTCGCCGGTGGTGACGTTCTTGAGGTAGCCCTTGTCATAGACGTAGTAGGCCGACCACTTCGTCAGCACGCGCTCGCTCACCGGCAGGTCCACGGTGGTCTTGGCGGTGACGCGGTCATAGGAGCCGTAGGTCGCCTCGAACTTGGCGCCCATCCGGTCCGACGGCTTCTTCATGATCACCGAGACGGCGCCGCCGGTGGTGTTGCGGCCGAACAGCGTGCCCTGCGGCCCGCGCAGCACTTCCACGCGATCGACGTCGAAGAACTGGTAGTTGTTGGCGTTCTGGCGCGCGACGTAGACGTTGTCGACGTACGTGCCGACCGGCGGATCGAAAGTCGCGACCGACTGGCTGTTGCCGAGGCCGCGCAGGTAGTAGGCGTTGGCGGTGCCCAGCCCTGCGTTGTGCGTGGCGATCATGCCCGGCACCATCTGCGCGGTCTTGATCGCGTCGTTCAGGTTGAGGTTGCGGATCATCTCTTCGCTGAAGGCGGTGACGGCGACCGGGACGTCCTGCAGACGCTCGGGACGGCGCTGCGCGGTGACAATGATGTCGCTGCCGAGATTTCCACTTGCCTGCGGCGCATCAGTGGCCTGCGCGTCCTGTGCATGGGCCGTGGTGGCGGTGATGGCCAGCAGTGCGACTGCACCCAGAGCGCGCGCACGAAAACACCTCGTCGAATCAAGCATGACGACTCCTCATTGTCCTGGACCTGGAACCTTGGAACGCGGGCGCATCCTGCCGCCGCCGCTGCGATCTTTATTTGTTATGTATTGATGACATAATAGATTGCGCTTTGTGTCAACCCGCCAAATCGATCTCGTGTCGATTTACCTCGGCGCTGGGGCACGGAAGTCACAGGCGCCGATAATATCGTTATTTTTCTGACAGTTTTGGATAAGCACCCATGGCGAGGAGCAGTACGGCGCCGACAACCAGACAGGCCGAGCCCGACCTCAGGGCAATCGTGTAATCGCCAATCCTGTCGAAGACATATCCAAAGACGACCGGCCCCAGACCGCCCGCGAAAGCGATGACGGCATAGAAGCAGCCATAGATCGCCCCGTAGTGACGCTGCCCGAAGAAGCGGCTGATCAGGTAGGCGAGCAGGTCGAATTCGAACCCAGCACCGAACCCGAGCGAGATCACGGCCAGCGTCGCGATAAGCGGCGACAGCGCCGAACTCGTCAGCAGCCAGCAGCCCAGCGCCGGGAATGCAAGAATGACGAGGGCGATCAGCGGCGCCCAGAAACGGTCGAGCAGCCAGCCGCCGATCAGTCTCCCGGCGATGACCGAAAGCCCGAAGGCGGCGGTGATCTCGCCGATCTGCGGCAGCGTGAAAGCGCGGGTCTTGAGGATGTTCTCAAGGTTGGGCGTCGGCGCGGTGAGGGCGAAGGCGATGAACAGGAAGGCCCCCGCCATGATCCACAGCCGCCGGTCGCGCGCCGCCTCGGCCAGCGTCAGGCCGGGCTGGACGACCTCCTCCGCGGCTTCGAGCGGCTTGTCCGGAGCCGCCGCGCCCCGCGCCATCTCGCGGAACAGCAACGCCACCACGGGCACGCCGACGACGATGGGCAGGCAGCCGACCACCACCACGGCCGTGCGCCAGCCATGCGTCTCGATCAGGTGGGCGCATAGCGGCTTGATGATGAATCCGGTGATGCCGGTGCCGCAACTCGCAAGGCCCAGCGCCATGCCGCGCCACTTGTCGAACCACTGCGTCACCACCCGGGTCCACGTCGCGGACAGGGTGCCGACGCCGAGCACCGCCATGATTACCCATTGCGCATAGTACAAAGTCAGCGACCCGTTGCTGAGTGCGAGGCTCATGAAAGAGAGCCCGAACAGCGGCAGCGAGACGAGCGCCACGGGCCGCGCGCCGAACCGGTCGATGGCGATCCCGGCGAGCGGGCTGGCGATCATGACGACGCCCGACTGCACCGTGATGCTGGCCATCAGCGCCGCGAAACTCCAGCCGAATTCGGCGGAAAGCTGCGGGGCGAGCATGCCGATCGTGTAGAACGGGATTGGGCTCAGCCCCAGCGCCACCCCGACCATCGCGGCGACCACCACCGCCCACCCTCGCAGGTCGTCGGGTCGGGGGGCAGGCCGCGAAAAGTCACTCTGGCGCATCTTCACTCGGTTCGATCTCCGGGCTGGACAACCCGATTTTTATCGATCACGAATAGATATATGTCTATATCAAAATGAGGGTCGCAGCGTCATGTCCTCCCGGCAACCTATCGCCGCCGCCCCATCCTTGAGGATCGCCCGGCGCTACGTCGACGTCCGGGGACGGCGCGTTCATCTGCGCGAGGCAGGGCAAGGCAAGCCTGTCGTCCTGCTGCACGATTCGCCGCGATCCTCGCGCCTGCATCTGGGTACGATGCGGCTGCTGGCGCCGCATTTCCGGGTCTTCGCGCTCGACACGCCGGGCTATGGCAATTCGGAGCCGCTGGGCATCGAGACACCCACGATCGGCGACTTCGCGGCGGCGCTGGGTGATGCGCTGGAGGTCCTTGGCCTTGCCGATGCCCCGATCTACGCGACGCACACCAGCGCCAAGATCGCGCTGGAATATGCGGCCTCTTTGGGGCGTCCGCCCGCATTGATCCTCGACGGATTGTCGTTCCCGGAAACGCTGGCCCCGGCTGCCTTCGTCGATGCCTACATGCGCCCCTTCACCATCGACGCGCATGGCGCCTACATCGCCGCGGAGTGGACCCGCACGCGCGACATGCTGCGCTGGTTCCCGTGGTTCGCGACGACTGCCGCCAGCCGCATGGCAATGGAAACGCCTTCGCCCGAATGGATCGAACAGTACACCATCGACCTGTTCAGCGCCGGGCCGAACTACTCCGGCGCCTATGCCGCCGCGATGCGCTACGACTGCGGCCCGACCCTCCGGGCGATCACGGTGCCGACCTTGGTGGCCGCGCGCCGCGACGACGTGCTCTACGGCTACCTCGACCGCATTCCGGTGACGGAGAACCCGGCCCTCAGCATCGAACGCCTCGAAAGCGACCGGACGGCATGGGGCGAATGGCTGCTGGCCCGCCTTACCGATGCGTCGGCATCGGATGTGCCTGTCACCGCGCCTTCCTCCACCGGCTATGTCGAGCACGAAGAGGGCCAGATTCATGTCCGGCGCCGTGGGCCGGAGGGTGGCCGTCCTGTGCTCATCCTTGAAGCATCCTCTACGCTGTCCGCTATGCAGTGGCAGGACGCGCTTTGCGCCACGCACGATACCGTAGTCCCCGACCTGCCCGGTTTCGGCGAATCTGAGGCGCTGGATGATCCCTCGGCCGCCGGCTACCTCGCGACGCTGACGACGCTTGCCGCCCAACTCGGCGGCAAGGTGGACGTGCTGGCGGTCGGCCCCGCCTCCTACCTCGCGCTCGCCTTTGCCGAGGCGCGGCCGGACATGGTCGGGCAGCTGATCCTCGACGGTGCGCCCGAAAGGCCCGCCGATCCCGCAGCCCTGTGCCCGCCGCTGGCCTTCGACATGGCCGGAGGACACCTCCACCGCGCCTGGCACATGCTGCGCGACGGGCAAGTGCAGTGGCCCTGGCATTCGGGCACGATCGCAGCGCAGCGCAAGACCGAGCCCACCCTCGACGGCGAGGCGCTGCATCGCGCGTTGCTGGGCGTGATCAAGCAGCCCGCGTACTACGGCGACGCCATGAACGCCGCGCTGTCGATTGCCGACACCCCGCCCGTCACCCGATGCCCGATGCTGGTGTTCACGCGCGAGCACGACCCGTTCTACGCCGCCGCACCGCGCCTCGGCCATGCGACGACCGACCGCCCCGATACCATCACCGAAGCCGCCGTAGTGGTCGCCCTGTTCCTCACCCCGGCGATCGCCGAAACGGAGAGCGCGGCGTGACGCCAGGCGCGCCGCAGGACGTCTGGCCGGCGCGGAGATACGCCTGGTACGTGATCGCACTGCTGACGCTGGCCTATGCGCTGGCGATCCTCGACCGCGTCTCCATCGCCCTGCTGATAGAGCCGCTGGAGCGCAGCCTCCACCTCAGCGACACGCAGTTCGGTCTGCTGCAGGGCATGGCCTTCAGCATGGTCTACAGCCTGCTCGGTCTGCCGCTGGGCATGCTCTGCGACCGTTCACGCCGCGTGCCGGTGCTGGTCGGGGGCCTCGCGGTGTGGAGCCTCGCGACGATCTGCTGCTCCTTCGCCTCCAACTTCGAGCAGCTGTTCCTTGCCCGCATGATGGTGGGCGTGGGAGAGGCGGCGCTGGTGCCGGTCGCGACCTCGCTCATCGCCGACTACTTCGCGCCGACCGAGCGCCCGCGCGCTTACGGCGTGTTCGTAGTCGGCAGCTCGATCGGCACGGCAGCGGCGATGGCGCTGAGCGGGTTGTTCATCCGCTGGGCCGACGCGCTCATCGCGGGGCTGCCTTCGCTGTTCGGGTCGCACATGCCCTGGCAGATCGTCTTCATCCTTTGTGGATTGCCCGGTCTCGTCCTCGCCCTCATCATCCTGGCGAGCGTGCGCGAACCTTCGCGCAAGGGCCTCGATACGCAAGTCACCAGCATCAGCCTGCGGCCGATCCTGAGCCTGTTTGCGCAGCGCCCGGTAGCATACGGCTGCTTCCTCATCGGCACGGTCATGAACCTTGTCTGCGTCTATGCCATCGTCGGGTGGTTCCCCGCACTGTTCATCCGCGCGCACGGCTGGGACGCGGCGCATACCGGCTATGCACTGGGCGCCGTGGGCTTTCCGGTAAGCGCCTTTGCAGCCGTGAACAGCGGCTGGGTGATCGCGTGGCTGCTGAAGCGCGGCCACCGCGACGCGCCGGTACTGGCGGCGATGGGCTGCGCGGCCTCGATGGTGCTGTTCGGCACCGCCGCCTGCCTCGTGCCGTCAGGCTGGATGGCGCTGGTGTTCTACGCGCTCAATGCGCTGTTCCTGAACTGGAACATCTCGGGCGTCTATTCGGGCATCTCCGCGATGACGCCCAACCGGCTGCGCGGGCAGGTCATGGCGATCCACACGATTTGCTCGGGCCTGATCGCGCTGACGGCGGGCAACTTCATCGTCGGGTTCCTGTCCGACACCGTCTTCACCGGCCCGGGCGGCATAGCCTGGGCGCTGGGCATCGTCTTCTTCGGCTGCGGCACGGCCGCCGCGCTCACGCTGGCCGTGGGACGCAGCGCGTTCCGTGAGGCGGTGATCGCGAATGAAAGGGAATAGTGTGGCTTGCGCAAGCACGATCGACGTCGCGCTGGAGCGCGACCTTTCCGCGATGCTCGGACCCGAGGGACTGCTGAGCGACGAGGCATCGATCGAGCTACACTCCTCCGACCTGCTCGGACGCGCCGGGCGGTGCCGTCTGGTGATCCGGCCGGACAATCAGGATCAGCTCGTCGAAGCCGTGCGCCGCATCGCGCCGACCGGAATGCCGCTGATGCCGCGCGGCGGCGGCCTCACTTATGTCGGTGGCTACGTCGGGACCGGGGTCGACTGGGTCGCGGTGGACCTGCGGCGCATGAACCGCATCCTCTCCATCGACGAGGAAGACATGGTCGTCACCGTCGAGCCGGGCGTGACATGGCTGCAGCTATACGAGGCGCTGCAGGAGAAGAGCCTGCGCCTGCCGTTCTTCGGCACGTTCTCCGGCCGGGGCGCGACGGTGGGCGGTGGGCTCTCCAACGGCGCGCTGTTCCTCGGCACCGCGCGCTATGGCACTTCGGCGGACATCGTGCTCGGGCTGGAGGTCGTCACAGCGGACGGCGCGGTCGTCCACACCGGGCAGAAGGCAGTGGCGAATGCGCCCAAGCCCTTCCTGCGCAGTTTCGGCCCGGACACCACCGGGCTGTTCATCCACGACGCGGGCGCGCTGGGCATCAAGTGCAAGGCCAGCCTGCGCATGATCCGCAAGCCCGCGCACACCGACTTCCTCTCGTTCGGCTTCCCCGACCGTGACGCTGCCATCGCCGCGATCTGCGAGATCGGGCGCGCTGAACTGGCCGAGGACGCCTATGTCATGGACCCGGACAAGACGCGGCAAGCACTCGCCGCCCCGTCCGACCTGATCCGCGACGTGAAGACGCTGGGCAAGGTCGTGGCGCAGGAACAGGGCTTGCTGCGCGGCCTCAAGGCCGGTGCCAAGCTGGCACTGGCCGGGCGCGACTTCATCGAGGACGGCTGCTTCTCGCTGCACCTCGTTCTTGCCGGTCGCAGCCGCGCGAGCGTGGACGAGGATATGGGCGCCGCTCGCCAGATCGCGGCGAAGCTGGGCGGCAGGGAACTGCCCAACTCCATCCCCAAGGCCGGGCGGGCGGAGATGTTCTCGCCCCTCGACGCGGTGCTGGGGGCGACGGGAGACCGCTGGGTCGCGCTCAACGGCAAGGTGCCGCACAGCCAGGCCAAGGCTCTGGTGGACGATCTGGAGCAGTTGCTGGCAGATAATGCCGATGCGCTGCGCGAGAGCGGCGTGGTCGTCTCACGCCTGATCACGATCATGGGCAACCATGCCTTCAGCTACGAGCCGGTATTCAACTGGCACGACGAATGGCTGCCGATGCACGAGGCGACCCTGAGCGCCAAGGCCCTGCGCGATCTGCCCCGCCCTCCTGCCAACGGAGCGACGCGGGCGCTGGTCATGCGGCTGCGGCAGGAGATCGTCGCGGTGTTCGCGCGCCATGGTGCAGCCTCGAACCAGATCGGGCGGACATATCCTTATGCCTCGATCCTGCGGCCGGAATCGCGGGCGTTGCTTGAAGGGGTGAAACGCACGCTCGACCCGGACATGCGCATGAACCCCGGCGCGCTGGAACTGGGCTGAGACGCTGATGGCCCGGCCGCACATCGAGTTCATCCAGACCCAGAACGTCGACTGGCGCGAGCGGTCGGACGGCGTTCTGGAGAAGCGGCTCAGCCACGATCCGCTGAGCACCGACGCCACCCTGATCGTGCGACTGCCGCCCGGTTTCGTGCCCGGGCCGCGCACGGCAGGGGAGCCCGGCTTCGAATACTTCGTGCTGGACGGCGCCGTGACGGTGGATGAACGGCCCTGCGCGCGACATGCCTACGGCTTCATCCCGCAAGGCAGCGGTCTCGGGGCCATGTCATCGGGGCATGGCGCGACGCTGCTGGTCTTCCGGCACGCGCTCGACGATCCGAATGCTCTCGCGGAATGTGCCGAGGCGATCGCCATCGATACGGCGCGGATGCCTTGGGATACCTCTACCTACGATCCGAAACTCGGGCACCTGCGGCTTGCCCGCAAGGTGCTGCGGCTCGGCCCGAACGACAGTGGGCGCACCTTCCTGCTCACCGGTCTGCCGCACGGCGTGCCGGAGGAATCCCATCTCCCCACCGAGACGCACCACCACTGCGAGGAAGCCTTCATGCTGCAGGGCGAGATGTGGGCGCCCGAAGGCCGCATGCAGCAGGGGGCCTACTTCTTCCGCCCGCCGGGGATCGTCCACGGACCGCACGTCTCGGAAACCGGGTTCCTGCAGATCATGCGCTCGCCGGGCTCGAACCGGGTGGTGAACCAGTGGTCGGACGATCTCAAGCCGCTGCCGATCGGGGCGGCCTATGCGCCCGTGGTGCCGGAGGGAATACCCGCCGAATGGCTGCGCCCGCTGGATGACGCTCCGGTGTATTAAGGCCGATGGGGCTTCGACAAGCTCAGCCTGAGCGGAGTTGAGAGGTTTGATCCCCGCTCAGGCTGAGCTTGTCGAAGCCCCCGGCGGCGTGGCGCGGCGACATCAGCCGCCGCGCCCCACACCCAATCAGCTGCGCTCGAACTCGACCAGTTCGTACCACGTCTGCATGTAGCCGCCGACGCCGCCCTGCACGAAGATCGCGTCGTCGTCCGCCGTCACCCACACGTCGTAGTCGGGGTGGCCGCCGTTGGTCGTGGCCATGCCGCCGTCCGGATCGGTAAACTTGTAGTGGAAGCAGTCGAAGGTGCCCGCCTTCACCGTCACCGTCTCCTCGCCCACGTAAGCGAGGTGGATGTTGACCTCCGAGACCATCGGCGGCGTCGCGCCGCGGTGGTCGGGCGAGGGCAGGAACGTGCGGAACGAACGGGTGTGCGGCCCGCGCGAGCGGTCCATCTTCTTAGTGATATAGGCATCGCCCGCGATCGGGTGGGTGCCGAAGCCGTCGAATTCGCCTTCGATCTTCACCTTCTGCGACAGGCGGCCGATCGAGGGGCCGTAGCTCTCGCACTCGACATAGCCGTCGCGGATCATGAACAGGCCCGAGCCCATGAACGCGTCGCCGATGGTCAGGCGCACGAAGCAGTCCATCGGCATGTCGTTTTCGTCGAGCGAATACGTGATGTCGCGAAGCACGGTGGGTGCCGGCTCGTCGATCTCGCAGATCGCGCGCATGGAGCGCTTGCCATCGCTATGGACGGTGAACACGAAGTCCTCGCGCCCGCGCTCCTGCCCTTCGCGCCCGGGTTTGCGCGAGGTGTAGAGGATCTTGCCGGTGATTCTCCGGTGCTGCTGCATGAGTCTCTCTCCTTGAAGGGGGGCCTTAAACAGGGGTGGCGATGCCGAGGAAGCTGGCGGTCAGGACCAGCACCCAGATGGTGATGACGCTGATCCGCGCGCGGCCGTTGACTTGCGCGATCACGCGGTCGCTTTCGGGCGTCGGACCGTGGTCGCGCATCTGCACGATGGCACCGAAGAGCGGCACCAGCTGGCGCCGAACCAGCAGGCCGAGCGCGACGCAGGTGCCGAGCACGAGGCATTTGAGCGCGATGAACAGCGGCAGTTCGATCTCCTTGGAAAGCGCCAGCATCGCCGTGGCCCAGAGCGCGAAGACGACGACGTAACGGATCGCGAGGTCGATTTTCTTGTAGGTCGCACCAGCCGGGCCGTGCTTGAGATGGACGATCCACGCCAGCGCCAGCCAGGCGAGGCCCACGACCCAGGCCGCGATCACCCATGCGTCGGCGATCTCCACCCAGCCGCGCTGCCAGACCAGCGTGAATCCGGTGGGGAAGGCCATGATCAGTGCGGTGCGCGGCGCCATGTCGATGTTGTTGAGGATTTTGAGCGCCATCATCCGCTCGGCCACGGAGCGCTTGGGATCGACCATGAAAGTCGAACCGTAGAAGGCGCCAAGGTCACCCCCGAGCCAGTAGACCGGAATGAGGACGTGCAGCAGGACAAGAAGCGATGCGCCGATCACGGTGTTGTTCTCTCTCTTATTGGGCGGATGCGAAGAAGGCCTGCATCGCGCTGAGGCGACCGGAGGCGAAGGCGGGATCGTCGAAGCGCGCCAATTCGACGTAGCTGCCGGTGGGCACCACGGCGGACAAGTCGCGGGTCTGGTCGATCAGCGGGTCGTTCTCACCCGCCAGCAACAGCGCAGGGCGCGTCAGCAGGGGCAGGCGGTCGAAGCCGTTCCAGCGGAACGCGGCGCGGTAGTTGAAGTGGTAGGTATCGTGCGCCTTCATCACCTCGGTCGCCCAGGCGTGGAGGTCGGCGGGCGCACCCATGCCGTTGTCGCGGCGACCGGCGCGGGTGCGGTTGTACCACGGGAAGAACATATACTGGTCGCGGCAGAACTGGAACAGGTTGACCAGATAGGCGCCGTTGATGTCCGGCTCGAACGGGAAGGCGTAGTTGGCGAGGATGTCTTCCAGTTCCTCGGGCGTGAAAGTGCTGACCCCGTCGAGCACCACGCCGCGTACGCGGTCGGGCGCGAGGATCGCCAGTTCGGCCGCGATGCAGGCGCCGGTATGCGAACCGTAAAGGTCCACCCGCTTCAGCCCCATCGCGTCGAGGAAATCGAGCATAGCCTCGGCCAGCCGGACTACGGTGGTCTCCTCGCGGGCCAGGGTAGGGCTATCACCATTACCTGGCGTATCGGGTGCGATGACGTGGCGCGTGACGCCGAGGTCCTCGATCAGCCGCACCAGCTGGCGCGAGCTGCCCGGCGAGGCGTGGAGCATGACCAGCGGCAGGTCTTCGCTTGCGCCCGCATGGCGGTAGTGGATCTGGCCGTGCGCAACATCGGCGAACCCGCGCTTCACGATCGTCATGGCATTCCCCTCAGGATTTGGGCGTCAGAGAACGCGGCCGCCTTCGATCACCTCCAGCAGCGCGCCATCGGGCATACGCAGCAGGCCGACTTTCGCGCCGTTGTAGAGCGGCCCTTCGCGGACCTCGGGACGCACCGCCCAGTGGCCTTCGAGACGAGCGAAGTCGGGCACGTTTATGGTGCAGATCGACACCCCCGGCGGCAGCGCGCCTTCCACTTGCGGACGCGCCGTCGCGGCCTGCGGATACTGGTCGAGTTCGAGGAACGTCTCGCCCTCGTACTTCGCGGTGACCAGCGCCACCTTCTCGCCTTCCGGCAGGTCGAAGGCGAGCGAGATCATCGAATAGTGGATCAAGACCGGGTCGATCATGTCGAAGCCCAGCACGTCGCGTACCCAGTCGATCGAGGCCTGCAGGTCCGAGCAGGCAAGCACGAGGATGAACGGCCGATCGACCAGCGAGTGCGGCGTCGGCAACCCGTGTTCCGCACCATTGACGCGGATTTCGGTGAGGTAGACCGTCTCGAGGTCCGGTCCGCGCACCTGCATCGGCTTGACCGTGGGGAAGCCGTCGAGCGGCTTGGGCGGGCCGATCACCTCGAAGTCTGGCGAGGCCAGCATGCGCTCGTTGACGGCCTCGACGTCGGTGACGCAGATCTCGATCGCGGCCCAGCCGTAAGTGCGGATCGGCGCATAGTCCGGCACCGCGTCGCCTTCGACGAAGCGCAGGAACACGTCCGAACCCGAAGCCGGGCGCATCAGCACGTAGGCTTTGCCCGCGCTGGCAGGCGCCTGCCACAGCGCGGCGAGGTCTTCGCTGACGACGCCCTGCTCGACCACCGCGTAGTCGAGCCAGCGTGCATAGCGCTCCGCCACTTCGGCGACGTTGCTGACGGTATGGGTGGCGCAGCGCAGGAGTGTCATGAGCCCTCGATCCTGATAGGCCCCGGAGGGCTCTTTTGCCGATATTGATATAGTATTATATCAATTAGCAAGCGGAAATCGTGGCTGAACGTCAGTCGGCCAGATATATCCACGGGCGCACGGCGGCGTCGCGGGCGAAGAAGCCCTCGATCTCGGCGCGGTGGCGCAGGGTGAGTTCGATGGCGTCCGCGCCCTCGATCAGCATCGTGCGCGCCTCGTCCTCCATGGAGAACGGGAACACCGCAAGGCCCATGCGAACTTCGCATGACGGCATGTCGATCGTGACCGGGGTGCCGTCCGCGAAACCCGCAGCGATCGCCTCCACCGCCTCGCGCGGGAGGACGATGGGGGCGATGCCGTTGCGGATGCAGTTGCCCTGGAAGATCGGGCTGAACGACGGCGCGATGACGACGCGGAAGCCGTACTCGGCCAGCGCCCATACCGCATGTTCGCGGCTTGAACCGCAGCCGAAGTTGGAGCCGCCGAGCAGGATCTGCGCGCCCTTGCTCTCCGGCTGGTTGAGCACGAAAGCCGGATCGATCTCGCGCCCGCCGATGGCGGTGTAACGCCAGCCCGCAAAGAGGCCGTCGGCAAGGCCGTCCTTCGACACCGAGCGCATCTCGCGCGAGGGGATGATCGCGTCGGTGTCGATGTTGTCGCGCAGCAGCGGCACCGCCCTGGATTCAAGCGTGACGAGCGGGGTCATGCCGCGATCTCCGAAACCAGAGCGATGCGCCCGGCGATGGCCGAAGCCGCTACCGTCTCGGGCGAGGCCAGATGGGTGCGCGTGTTCGGCCCCTGTCGGCTCTCGAAATTGCGGTTCGTGGAACTGATCACGCGCGCTTCCGGGGCAAAGCTCTCGCCGCCCGCGAAGAAGCACATAGAGCAGCCCGCCTCGCGCCATTCGAACCCGGCATCGAGGAAGACTTCGTGCAGTCCCTCGGCCTCGGCGGCAGCCTTGACCTGGGTGGAGCCCGGCACGCAGATCGCCTTGACGCCCTCGGCGACCTTACGTCCCTTGAGGATCGCGGCGGCGCGGCGCAAGTCGGAGATGCGGCTGTTGGTACACGATCCGATGAACGCCGCATCGATCGGCAGGCCCTCGACCGGCTCGCCCGGCGTCACCGCCATGTACTCGACCGCGCGCTGCTGGTCTGCCTTGCTCAAGGCATCGGCCGGAACCGGCGCGCCCAGCGGGGCTGCGTGCTGCGGGCTGTTCCCCCATGTCACCATCGGGCGGACTTCGGCGGCATCGAAGCGATGCTCGGTCGCGAAGACCGCACCGTCGTCGCTGTAAAGCGCGCGCCATGCGGCGATCGCCTGCTCGCGAACCTCGCCCTTGGGCGCATAAGGCCGGCCTTCGAGCCAGTCGAACGTCTTGTCGTCCGGCGCGATCACTGCGCCCGCGCAAGCCATCTCGGTCGCCATGTTGCACAGCGTCATGCGCGCTTCCATGTCCAGCGCACGCACCGCGCTCCCTGCGAACTCGATGATATGCCCCTTCGCCCCGTTCGAGCCGAGCGCGGCAATCAGGTGCAGCGCGAGATCCTTGGCCGTGACGCCCTCCCCCAGCACACCGTCGATGGTCACGCGCATGTCCGGCGGGCGGTTCATGCGCAGCGTCATCGTCGCCAGCACATGCTCCGCCTCCGACGAACCGATGCCCCACGCAAGGCCACCGAAGGCCCCTTGCGTGCAGGTATGGCTGTCCGGGCAGACAAGGATCGCGCCGGGCAGGATGATCCCCTGCTCGGGCGAGACGACGTGGACGATGCCCTGCCGCGGGTCGTCGATGTCAAACAGGGTGATGCCATGGCGCTTCGCGCTCTCGCGCGTCGAGACGATGAAGGCGGTGCCGGTCGGCATCAGCGTCTTGTCGGTGCGGCCGGGGAACGTATCGACGATGTGGTCCATCGTCGCGAACACGCGCGAGGGGTGCATGACCGTGCGGCCCGCTTCCTCCAGCGATTTCAGCGCGACGCCGCCGGTCCGCTCGTGCAGCAGCAGGCGGTCGATGGCGATCACTTCCGCGCCGCTTTCCAGCGTCATGACGCGGTGCGCGCTCCAGATCTTCTCGGCGAGCGTGAGCGGCCCTTCAGTCATTTCGCCGCGCTATCCGCCGGTTCGCGAAGCCCCTCGATCGCACCCGAGGCGAGCAGCGCTTCGATCTCGTCCGCGCCGAAGCCCCAGCCGCCGAGCACGTCCTCACTGTCTTCACCGGGCGAGCGCAGGTCATGGCGCACGCCGGGGAGCACACCGTCAATCTCGACCGGCAGCGCGGGCAGGCGCACCGAGCGGCCATCGGTCAGCGTCAGGTCCACCAACGCGCCGTTGGCGTTGAGGTGCGCGTCTTCCAGCAGATCCTGCGGGCGGGCGATCGGCGCGAAGGCGACGCCGCTTTCCTCCAGCTTCGCCAGCAGGGCTTCGCGCGTGAAGCCCTTCGCCAGTTCGCGCATGCGTGGCAGCAGGGCTTCGCGGGCGAGCACGCGGGCATTGTTCTCCGCCAGCGCCGGGTCTGCGGCGAGATCGTCGAGCCCGAACGTCTTGGTGAACGCCTGCCACTGGCCGTCGCTGACGACGCCGATGAAGACCTGCTCCTCGGGCCGCGCCGTCTCGAACACGTCGTAGATCGCCCAGGCCGAGATACGCTCCGGCATCGGGCGCGCCGCGTTGCCGGTGACGGCAAGCTGCGCGATGTGCTGGCCGACGAGGAACGCGGTGGTCTCGTAAAGTGAGGAACGCACGACCGCGCCCTTGCCGGTACGGTGGCGCTGCTCCAGCGCGGCGAGGATGCCGATCACGCCGAACATGCCGCCGGTCACGTCGATCACCGAGGCGCCCGCGCGCAAGGGACGGCCGCTGGGGCCGGTCATGTAGGCGAGGCCGCCCATCATCTGCGCCACTTCGTCAAGCGCGGCGCGGTTCTCGTAAGGGCCGGTCAGGAAGCCCTTGGCGGAGTAGTAGATGAGGCCGGGATTGCTTTGCGCGAAGTCGTCCGGGCCGAGGCCCAGCTTGGCGAGCGCGCCGGGGCGGAAGTTCTCGATCAGCACGTCGGCCTGGTCGACCAGCCGCTTGGCTGCGGCAACGCCTTCGGGCGACTTGAGGTCGATGGCGATGCTCTGCTTGTTCCGGTTGTACATCGGGAAGTAGCCCGCGCCCGAGCCGAGCAACTTGCGGGTACGGTCGCCGCCGATGGGCTCGACCTTGACCACAACGGCACCCAGGTCGGCCATAACGACACCTGTGGAGGGTCCCATCACCATGTGGGAGAACTCAACCACCTTGATACCCGAGAGAGGAAGGCCGCCTTCCTGAATCATGTCGCGTTCCGTCTTGACTGTCATTTTGGTATATCTACAGTACAAATCAGCAATCGCAAGGTCCGCTGGGGGCGAGAGCGCGGCAGTGTTCGCGTCGCGAACAATCGGCCCGGCCCTCCTATGGCAGCGACCCGATCGGGCGCACCTCTCCCCCCGTGGGGCCATGTAGCCAGGTAATGGAGCACGAGAATGAGTGAGATCGTCGGCACGCGCATGATCCGCGAGGACAAGACCGCGCGCGAACTCTTCGAGCAGGTGATGGCCAACCCCGCCCGCACCAAGTTCGGCTTCGGCGAGAAGCTGGCGATCGTCAACGTCGACTTCCAGAACGCCTATACCCGGATCGACGAGTTCAAGACCGCCTACGAAACCGACCCGCGCCAGATCGAGTACACCAACACGATCTCCGCCCTCGCCCGCGCGAAGGGAATGCCGGTGATCTGGACCCACGTGGCCTATGCCGAGGATGCCAGCGACGCCGGCGTCTGGGGCACCCGCACCAACACGCCGGACTCGCTCCAGAACATCAAGTACGAGAGCCGCCGCCACGCTTTCGACGACCGCTGCGCCATCGACCCGGCAGACATGATCTATACGAAGCGCATGCCTTCGGCCTTTTTCGAGACGCCGCTGCAGAGCCTGCTGATCTGGCACAAGGTCGATACCGTGGTGATCACCGGCGGCTCCACCTCGGGCTGCATCCGCGCGACGGCGGTGGATTCGCTCAGCCGCGGCTACCGCACCATCGTCCCGATCGAGACTTGCGCGGACAAGCACGAGAGCTATCACTTCGCCAACCTGACCGACCTGCAGCTCAAGTATGCCGACGTCGAGCCGGTGCAGACCGTCATCGACTGGCTGGAGGCCCGCTGATGCGCGAGGGCGAATCCGAACGTACGGGCGATCCGGGCCTCTACGACTACGTCCCCTATCGCGGGCGCAAGCCCTTCGCCTGGCCGGGCGGCAAGAAGGTGGCGGTCTGGATCTCCCCCAACCTCGAATTCTACGAGCTTGATCCGCCGGCCAACCCGCACCGCAAGTCGTGGGCCAAGCCGCATCCGGACGTCGTCGGCTATTCCCACCGCGACCACGCCAACCGCGTCAGCCACTGGCGCATGGCCGACGTGATGACCAAGCACGGCTTCCCGGGCTCGGTCTCTCTCTCGGTGGCGCTGTGCCAGCACCACCCGCGCGTGGTCGAGGACGCCAGCCAGCGCGGCTGGGAGTTCTTCAGCCACGGTATCTACAACACTCGCTATTCCTACGGCATGGACGAGGCGCAGGAGCGCGCGATCATCGAGGACTCGATCCGCACCGTGCGCGACGCTACGGGGCAGACGATCAAGGGCTGGCTCGCCCCCGCCCTCACCCACACGCCGCGCACGCTGGACCTGATCGCCGAGTACGGCCTGACTTATACCTGCGACCTCTACCACGACGACCAGCCGATGCCGGTGAACACCGCGAGCGGCCGCCTGATCTCGATGCCCTACAGCCTCGAGGTCAACGACCACTACGGCTTCTTCGTCTACAACATGAGCCCGCGCGAATACGCCGAGACGCTCATCCGCCAGTACGAGCGCCTTGCCGCCGAGCCTTCGGGCACGGTCATGTGCATTCCGCTGCACTCGTACCTGATCGGCCAGCCGCACCGTATCGGCCCCTTCGAGGAAGTGCTGCGCCACATCGGCGCAGACGACCGGGCATGGATCACCCGCTCGGGAGACATTGCAGATCATTGGATTTCCAATGTGGGAGACGCCGCATGAGCCTCGACCCCGCCTACCTCGAATATCCGCGCCGCCGCGAAGGCTACGACCACGACCTTTACACCTGGTCGCCGATGCGCGAGCGTCCGCCCGTGGCATGGCCCGAGGGCAAGACGCTGGCGGTGTGGCCGGTCGTCAGCCTCGAGTGGTTCCCGATCACGCCGAATGACAAGCCGTTCCGCGCGCCCGGGCACATGCAGACGGCCTACCCGGATTATCGCCACTACACCTCGCGCGAGTACGGTTCGCGCGTAGGCGTCTACCGCCTGCTCGATGCCTTCGCCAAGGCCGGCGTGAAGGCGTCCTTCGCCACCAACGCCGCGATTGCCGAGCGCTACCCCTCGCTGGTGGCGGACGTGGTTGCGGCCGGGCACGAGATCATCGCGCACTCGACCGACATGAACGGCACCATCGCCTCGGGCCTGCCTGAGGACGAGGAGCGCGCGCTGATCGCGAAGTCGCTCGATGCGCTGGAGAAGGCGACCGGCACCCGCCCGCGCGGCTGGCACTCGATTGCGCGTTCGCAAAGCTTCGCAACTCCGCGCCTGCTCGCCGAGGCGGGCGTCGCCTACTGCTGCGACTGGGTGAACGACGAACTGCCCTACGTCATGACGACCGAGGCGGGTGAACTGGTCAACATCCCGCTCAACCACGAGTTGTCGGATCGCCAGATCATCACGGTGCAGCAGCACTCGGCCGACAGTTACGTGGAGCAGATGCTCGATGCTGCCGACTGGCTGACGGCGGAAGCGGCGCGCGAAGGCGGCGGGCGCATGTTGCCACTGCAGCTGACGCCCTACATCATGGCCCTGCCCTACCGCATCGGTTCGCTGGAGACGCTGCTGGAAACGCTAGCGGCGCGTGCCGACGTGTGGTTCGCGACGGGTGGTGAGATTCTGGATAGCTGGAAGGCGTAAGCAAAATCCTCCCCGAGCTTGCCTCGGGGAGGGGGACCGCCGCCGCAGGCGGTGGTGGAGGGGGATAAGCAGGCCCCCTCCGTCAGCCCTGACGGGCTGCCACCTCCCCATCGCTGCGCGACAGGGAGGATTTCCTCACCCCCCAAACACCTCGTCACCCTGAAACAAGTTCAGGGTGACGGCGTGGCACTGCTGCCAACTCTGTGCTCCCACCCTGGGATTCGGCACGAAAAAGGCCGGGCGATTTCTCGCCCGGCCTTTCCCTCCCCTCCAGGATCAGATCAGAAGCGCAGCGTCGCTTCCATGCCGAACTCCGGCGGACGCGGCGCCGAGGCGTAGAGGCACTGCTGGTTCGTGCCATACGTCGCGGTGTCGCGCTCGATGAACATGCAGCTCGCGGTCGCACCCGCAAGACCCGAACCGGTCGCGCGCTGGTTGTTGAGGATGTTGCGGCCGAACAGCGCAAGGTCGATCAAATCGCTGGTCAGGTTGAGCCGCGCATCGACCGTCCAGGCCGAACGCACCTTCACCGTGTTCGACAACGTGGCGAAGTAGCTGCCGCGATAGCTGCCGTCGATACGCAGCGAGGGCAGGAAGCCGCCGACTTCGGGAAGCTGGTACTCGCCGCCGACGAAGCCGTTCCAGTAAGGCACATTGGCCTGGGTCAGCCCGTCGAGCACCACCGAACCGTTCGTCGTCACCGGGAAACCCGCCGTCGAGCCGGAGCTGATCAGGATCGGGTTCGGATTGGTGAACTCCTGCTTGGCATAGCCGACCGAGCCGCGCAGCGTCAGCTGCGGGGTCACGCGCCAGTTGCTCTCCGCCTCGAAGCCGACGATGCGCGAGGAACCGACGTTGCCCACCGCCGAAACGGTGACGGTCTGGCCGGATACGGTGCGCTCCAGCGTGCTGACCAGCTGCTGGTCCTTCACCTCGTCATAGAAAGCCGCAAGGTTCAGCGTCAGCGCGCCGCCGAAGAAGCTGTTCTTGCTGCCGATCTCGTAGTTGTAGAGCTTTTCCGGGTCGGCATAGACCGGCTGGGTGACACCGCCCACCGTCACGTAACCGGCACGCGCACTCTTCACGCCCTTGGAGAACAGCGCATAGAGCATGTTCTGCGGCGTCGCCTTGTAGCTGACGGTCACGCGGGGCGAGAAGTCCTTCGACACCTGCGAATAGTCGCTCGTGGTCGGGTAGAAGGCGCAGCTCGGACAGCTCGGCGCGAAGATCCTCTCACGCGCATAGCGGCCTTCGAGGCTGAGGGTCAGCTGCTGGGTGAAGTCCCAGTCGAGACCGCCGAAGATCGCGCGGTTCTCCAGCCGGTCGTCGCGGGTGCGGCCCGCCGGGTTGGCCGTGGTGGCGAAGGACGTGAAGCCGGTGTCGTCGCGCTCCCAGAAGTAGTAGGCGCCCACGCGCCAGCGCAGCGGCTTGTCGCCGGGCGAAAGCAGCATCAGCTGGTGGCTGGTATTGGTGAACTTCTCGTAGGACGGGAAGGTGCCGAGCGAGGCGGCGCGCAAGGTCACTTCGTTGTTGGCAAGGGCCTCGCCGAAGACCTTGTCCTGCCCCACGCCGCTGGCGCGCGGGGCGTTCGGCGCGTCGGCGGTGCGCGATTCATTCACGTAGCCGCCGCGATAGCTCAGTTCGTAGTCGCCGAACATCTTGGTGACGACGGCGCTGGCGAAGTAGCGATCGCGCGCATAGCCGTCCGCGCCGCTGGTGCCGATGTTGTCGATGTCGGGATCGGGCAGGTACTTGGGGAAGATCGACCCGTTGCCGCGTGCGAAGGGCGCCGTGGCGATGCCCGACTGCACCCATTCGCGCGGCTGCTCGACGACTTGTGCGGCCACCGAGTCCCGGTCATGCTGGTACATGCCGCGCAGCTTGATCGAGAACGTGTCGTCGGGCTTGAAGTAGAGCGTGCCGGACACCGCCTGCGTGCGCTCGCGTCCGATCGGCGCGCCGCCGTCGCGCGACCTGGCGATGGCGCCGTTCTGGAACACCGATCCCGCGACCGAGGCCCAGAGTGCGTCCTTCACCAGCGGCGCGGTGATCGTGCCGCCGAAGTAGTAGCTGGCATCCGGCGCGGAATTCATCAGGCTGCCGCGCGCCTTGACGAAGCCGGTGACCTCGTCGCCCGAAGGATCGACGGTGACGTAGTTGATCGCGCCGCTGTACGTGGCGCGGCCGAAGTTGGCGCTCTGCGGCCCCTTGATGACTTCGACGCGCTGCAGGTTCTCAAGATCGAGCGAGGCGAGCTGGCCCGACAGCGCGACGCCGTCGATGAACACCGAGATGCCCTGATAGCGTTCGTCCGAAGTATTGGGCGCAAGACCGCGCAGCGAATAGGCGGAAGGATCGTTGCGACCCGAGCCCGCGAAAAGACTGAGGTTCGGCGTCACCTTCTGAAGATCGCGCACGTCGCGGATCTGCGCGCTGGCAAGATCGTCGCTGGTGAGGGCGGTAATGGCGAGCGGAACTTCCTGCAGCGTTTCCTTGCGGCTCTTGGCCGTCACGATGATCGCATTGGAAGAGACGTCTTCATCGGCGGCGACTTGCGCCAGTGCCGACGTACTGCAGAACATCATGGCGATTACTGCAATACCAACAGAAGATGAAACAGTCCTCATCATTACCAACTTCCCCTTGATGTGTTTGATTTTATCGATATGCGCTTAAGAGAACTCCAAGCTAAGTCATGTCGATTTCTCGACAACAATTTGTGATTTAATGTCCGCCAGGCGAGTATTATTCAAATCTTATCAGGTATAAATAAAACTTTATCTTGACGAATAGTGATGGGCATGGGCCGGCAGCGCAGCGCCGACCCACACCTCAACCCGCTGCGCCGATGCGCTTGCGCAGGACCGGGACCAGCCCCTCGCCGAACAGGCGCACGTCCTCGATCGTGTAGAAGCCATTCAGCAGGAACCGGTTGACGCCGATGGCGTGATACTGCTCCAGCGCCGCCGCGACCTGGTCCGGCGTGCCGACCAGCGCGGTTGCATGGAGCCGTCCCTCGGTGGCGCGGGTCATGCCGGTCCACAGGCGTTCGTCCAGCCGATCACCCATCGCCGCCTGCCGCTTCAACGCCAGGGTGCCGGGATCGTTGTCGCCCTTGTCGCGGCCGATCTGCCTGCCGCTCGCCAGATGATCCATGACCGTGCCGAGCAGGCGCTCCGCCTTCTCCCATGCCGCGTCCTCGGTATCGGCGACGATGACCCGCATCGACATCGACACGTCGGGATTGCGTCCGTGCAGCGCCGCTTCCTGCTTGAAGCGCGCGATCGTCGCCCGGGTATCGGCAAGCGTCGCCGGGCCGATCGCATAGACGTCGCAGACTTGCGCGCCCATCTGCACCGCCGCGTCGGAGTTGCCCGCCCAGAACACCGGGATCTGCTCCTGTACCGGCTTCACCAGCGCGAAGGCGCCGTTGAAGCGATACCATTCGCCCGCGTGGTCGAAGGGAACCTCGCTCGACCACATGCGGCGCAGGATCTCCACGTATTCGCGGCTGCGGTGGTAGCGTTGCTCTTTGGTCAGGTAGTCGCCGTCCGCCTGAGTCTCGACGTCGCTGGCGCCGGTGATGATGTGGACGCCCGCACGCCCGCCACTCGCCCGGTCGAGCGTCGCGAACATGCGCGCGGCCATGGTCGGTGCGATGAAGCCGGGGCGGTGCGCGACCATGAACTTCAGCGTCTTCGTCACCGCCGCGATATGCGCGGCGGTCGAGAGCGGATCGGGCCAGGTCGCCGTCTGCCCGACGAGGACACGGTCGAAACCCGCCTCCTCGTGCGCCACGGCATAATCGCGCAGGAACTGCGGGTCGTAGACCCCGCGCACCGGATGGGCCTCGGAAGAATCCGCGAAGAAGTGAAGGCCGACGACTTCAAAAGCCATCACCGCACCTCCATCGCGGCTTCCCGCTCGGCCACCTTGCGGCGCAGGGCAGGAATGATGTCGCGACCGATGATCTCCGCGTCCCCGATCGGGTCGTAGCCGCGCAGGATGAACTTGTGCACGCCCGCGTCCCAGTAATCCATGATCGCGTCGACGAGCTGATCAGGATCGCCGACAAGGGTGCCGCTGTTGCTGTGCGCGCCGCGGATCTCGTTGATGCCGTTCCAGAAGCACTTCTCCAGCCGTTCGCCCTTGCCGGCGAGTTCGGCCGTGCGCGCGAATCCGGTGGCGCTGGCGGCGACCTTGTTCTTCTCCGCCTTGCTCTCGAGCGCGGCGATGCGGCTCTTGAGGTCCGCCGCCTGCGCCCACGCCTTGTCTTCACTTTCCCCCACGACGAGGCGCAGCGAAACGAGGAAGTCGGGCTTGCGGCCCAGCGGCTGCGCAGCGGCGGTGACTTTCTGCACCACCTCGGTCATGCCCGCCACGGTATCGCTGAGCGTGGCGAAGACGTCGGCGCAGGCCGCGCCGGTGGCGATCGCCATCGGCGACATGCCGCCGAAGAACACCGGAATCGTGCCGTTAAGCGGCTTGATCTCGGCATAGCCGCCGTTGAAGCGATACCACTTGCCGTCGTGGTCCACCGGGGTCTCGCTTGCCCAGATGCGGCGCAGGATGTCGATGTATTCGAGACTGCGGTCGTAGCGTTCCTCCTTGGTGTGGAAGTCCCCGTCGCACTGCATCTCGATGTCGCTGGCACCGGTGATGACGTGGACGCCCAGCCGTCCGCCGAGGAGCCGGTCGAGCGTCGCCAGCATCCGCGCGGCCATGGTCGGCGCGATGAAGCCGGGGCGATGGGCCAGCATGACGCCCAGACGTTCGGTGACGGCGCCGACATAGGCGGCGGTGGTGAAGTTGTCTGGCATCGTCGCGGCATTGGCGATCAGCACGCGGTCGTAGCCCGCCGCCTCCTGCACTTTGGCCAGCTTCACGATGGCATCGATGTCGTAGTGCGACACCGGCACCGGCGACAGTTCGGAGGCCATGTTGTGATTGATGAGACCGTTGATTTCTATCGGCATGCGCGTTCCCCTGGAATCTGCGCAAAGCCTATGTGCGCCTCCATGCATGGCCTCAGCAACCGGGCACATATCTCCGCATGACGGTTAGAATCCCCGCAATCGGCGCGTTCGCGGCGAAGAACGCATAGGGTGATGCGGCGGACTCATGCCCTGCAGGGGCAATCTTGCAGCGATCAACTCCACAGAGCGGACATGCCTTCCTCGGACGGTTGTGTCCGGCACGCCAAGCGCATTGCATGGCCGCATGATCGAGGTCATTCCGATCTCTGACCTACCGGAACGATGCGCATGTCGACCTCCCTTTCCCGCCGTACCCTTCTTGCAAGCGCCTTGCTCGGCGCCACCGCCGCCTGTGCGAGCGGCGCATCGCGCAGCGTCGTCGCGGCACCGATGCCGGAACGCCGCACTTTCGACCTTGCCGGTCCGGGCGGACGCACCATCTCGGTCAGCGAGTGGGCGGGCACCAGCGGCAAGCGCGGGACGATCCTGTTCTCGCACGGCGCCCTGTCCGCGCCGTGGTTCTACGATCGCATCCTCCAGCCGCTGCTGGCCTCGGGTTACCGGGTGCTCGCGCCGCTCCACGTCGACTCCGCGCAGCACCCGCACACGGCCGAGTACAAGGGCCTTGCCAGCTGGCGCTGCCGCATCGAGGACATGCGCACCCTCATCGCGCATATCGGCGACACGCCGTTCATCGCCATGGGCCACAGCTACGGCGGCCTGATCGCCACCGTCCTCGGCGGCGCGGCGGGCGTCATACCCGAAGGCATGGAAGGCCCGCTCATGCCGCGCCTTGCGACGAGCGTGGTGGCATTCTCCCCCCCGCCGACGATCCCGGTGATGATGACGGCGGAAGGGTACGGCGCCCTCGCCGTGCCTGCGCTTATCCAGACCGGCACCATGGACCTGCTCCCCGGCATGACGCCGAGCGACGCGGAAGGCTGGCGCGCGCACCTCGCCGCGTTCGACGCCGCCAAGCCGGGCGGGCACCGCTACGGCCTCGTGCTGGAGGGCGTGAACCACTACTTCGGCGGCGCGATCTGCGATTTCAGCCAGCCCGGACCGATGCAGCTTGACGGCCTCAGCCACGCGAATGCAGTGGCGGGGCTGTTCCTCGACGCCTTCGCCAGCGGCAAGGCGAACGCCAAGGCCCTCGCGAGGCTCGACGCCGGGGTCACCGACGCCCTCCCCATCCGCCTGATGCGGCGCTGAGGCCAGCGCTCGTGACTGACGTTCTGGGCTGGCGCAAGCTGCTGGGGGTGATCGCGCCCTCGACCAATACGGTCGTGCAACCCGACATGGAGCGCATGCGCCCGCCCGGCGTCACCAACCATCTCTCACGCATACACGTCGAGGACCCGGTGGCGCTCTCGAACGAGGACTTCATCGCCGGCACCACCGCCATTGCCGAGAACACGCTGGACGCCGTGCGCTCGGTGATGACCTGCCGCCCGGACTATCTGGTGCTCGGCATGTCGGCGGTGACCTTCTACGGAGGCGTGGACGGCTCTCGCCGCTTCAAGGCCCGGATCGAGGCGGAAGCCGGGGTGGGCGCAACCACCGGGGCGGAGGCCGTCGCCGCCGCCCTGACCGCCGTGGGCGCGAAGGCGGTCAGCTTCGTCTCGCCCTACTTCCCGGTGGCAAACGCCGAGGTCCGCCGTTTCCTTGAAGAATCCGGCTTTGCCGTCAGGCGAGACCGGGCGCTGCAATGCCGCCGCTGGACCGACATCGCCAAAGTCACGCCCGAAACGCTGCGCGAAGTCATCGCGCAGCTCGACGGAGACGACGTCGATGCCATCGTGCAGGTGGGCACCAACCTCTCCATGATCGATCTCGCCACCGAGTACGAAGGCACTCTCGGCAAGCCGGTCATCGCCATCAATGCCGCGACCTACTGGCACGCCCTGCGCGCCTGCGGGATTTCGGACAAGCTGCCCGGCTTGGGTCGCCTGTTGAGCGAATTCTAGAACGACAAAACACGTAGTCATCCCCGCGCAGGCGGGGACCCATCTGATGCACTCTCCCGTTGCGCAATGGGATGGGTCGGGAGATGGGTTCCCGCCTGCGCGGGAATGACAACGAGAGGGGCAGGTGATCAAGCCCATCGCGGCAAATCCACCCTGCGGCCATATCACCAAACGGCATTAGGCCATCGCCCCGAGCCCCCGTGTTCTGCTTTTCAAGCACGAGTACGGAGAACCGCGTGGCAACAGGATCAGGTAGGGCGGCCCATGCAGGCGCCGCAAGTTCCAGGGCATGGTCGATCAGGATAGGGTCGCTGCTGATCCCCCTCGCCCATGCGGCGGGACAGAACGTCGTGACCGTCCTCGGCCTGCGGTTCATGACGGACAGTCTGGCGATCTCCGCCGGGACCGCGGGGCTCATCTTCGCACTCGTGAAAATCTACGACGGCTTCCTCGACCCCACCGTCGGCGCGTGGAGCGATCGCTTCCAATCGAAGTGGGGCCGCCGCCTGCCATTCCTCTTCGCGGGCGGACTGGCGATGCCGCTGGGCGTCGTCATGCTGTTCGGCGCGCCCGACGTGGGATCGGTGCTGCTGACCGAGGCTTTCGTGACGCTGGCGCTGATCATCCACGCATCCGGCTATACCCTGATGACGATCCCCGGCTTCGCGATGGTCGTCGAAAGCTCCACCGACCCCGACGAGCGCGCCCGGCTCATGGCATGGCGCACTTACGGCAACGCGGTCGGCACACTGCTCGGATCGACGCTGCCGACGTGGCTGCTGGGCATGATCGGGCCGGGCCGCCAGAGCCATCTCATCCTCGCGGTCCTGGTCGGCGCGATCGTCTTCGTCGCGACCACCGCCGCCGTGCGCCTGCTGCGCGACGCCCCCCGCACGGCGCCGAGTGCCGAGGCCGCCCGCAAGCCGCGCGGCCGCTTCGAACTGTGGCGGCAACTGGTGGTGGTCTGGGCCAACAAGCCGTTCCAGATCCTCGCCATCGCGCATGTCTTCCTGCTGTTCGGGACCGTGATCGGGTCGGCCACGCTCGCCTACTTCACCCGCGTCGTGCTGAAAGTCGGCGATGCCACGCTGGGCACCTATTTCATGCTTTCGACGGTCGCGATGGTGCTGTCGATGCCGGCCTGGGTGCTTGGGTCGCGCCATCTCGGCCGCAAGGCGTGCTACATGATCGCCCTTGCCGTCTATGGCGCCAACCACCTGACGTGGCTGCTTGCCGGGCCGGGCGAGAGCACCCTCGGCATCGGCGCCCGCGCCCTCGTCGGCGGCTTCGCGGGCGGCGGCATGATCCTGTGCGCCTATGCCCTGCTCTCCGATGCCGTGCGCTACGATTTCGTCCGCAGCGGCGAGCGTCGGGAGGGCGCCTTCGCGGGCATCACCACGCTGCTGGACAAGCTGTCGTCCGCCGCCTCGCTGGCCGCGCTGGGCGCGTTCCTGTCGGCGATGGGCTACGTGTCCTCGGCCAGCGGTGCTTCGGGCGCGCAGGGTGCCGACGCGGAATGGGCGATCATGATGTGCGAGTCCGTGATCCCGGCGCTGGCGATGGCCGGTGCCTTCATCACGATGTGCTTCTACCGCCTCGACGCCGGGGAACTGGCGCTGGCGGAAACGACGGCAGCACCCGCGCTTGACCCTGCGGTCGATCCCACGGGCGAACCGACCTGAAGGAAATTGCAGCCCCGGCACTGACCGCCGGGGCTGCCGTATATCAATTCGCGTGAGGACGCTTTTCCACCAGAACCGCAACCGGAACATGCGGGATCGCCCGGCTTTCCTCCACGTCCGGTCGCCCGACATGGGCGCGCAGCTTTTCGGCGAAGAGTTCCGCCGAACGCTTGATCTCGGCATCCGCCCGGAACAGCAGTCCCGCGCGCAGAGGGCGCGGCATCCGCTCGACATTCAGCGCGACCGCGCCGGTGCCCTCCATCAGCGCATCGGGCAGCATGCCCAGCATGCCTTCCTCCAGTACCAGCGACTTCATGAACGAAACCGAGCTGGTCCTGACCCCGGCGGCCGGCATCCCGGCGTTGCCGACCGCGAAGTAGTTGCGAGTGGCTGCCAGCCAGTGCTTCTGGTCCAGCATCGCCCATGCCCAGCGCGTCAGTTCGGCGGGCGTGATACCGCTACGGTGCGCAAGCGGGTGCCCGGGCGCGGCGTAGATCGAGCAGGACGAACTGCGGATCCGCTCATAGGCCAGCTTCTCCTGCATCGTCGTCGCCGGAACGGTCGTGAAGACGAGATCGACCTTGCGGTCCATCAGGGCGGGAACGGTCTCGTCAACATGCCCCTCGACGATCCGCAGCGATACGTCGGGATGCTCGCGCGTGAATTCCGCGACCACGGCGCGCAGACCCATCTGCGCCTGCAAAGGGCAGATCGCGGCCACCAGTTCCTCGCCCAGCCCGCGCTTGGCAAGGGCGATGCGCTGCTGCGCCCGCTCCTGTTCGTTGACCATGAGCCGGGCATGCTCGAGCAGCGCCGTGCCCGCCGCCGTCAGTTCCACCCCGCTGGAACGGCGGTCGAACAGCCGCGCATCGATCTCGTCCTCAAGGGTCTTGATGCTGCGGGTAAGCGCGGGCTGCGTCAGGAAGACGCGCTCTGCCGCCCGGGAAAAATTGCCCAGCTCCGCAACCGCGATGAAGTGCCGCAACTGACGAAGATCCATGATCCCACCTCAAGCCCTATGACGGAAAGAGGAAGGGGAACCCGGAGCCGCCCCCGGGTCCAGAATTTAACGCTTCCTCCCCGCTCTGCGGACAATCCCCCGCGCTTATTTCCCTGCGGCGGGCGTCGCCGGAAGTGCGTCGATCCATGCCTTGAGGTCGCGCCCGGTCTGCTCGGGCAGTTCGATCATCGGGTAGTGGCCGACGTCGGGATAGTGGATGATCTTCATCGGCGCATTGGCGAACATCACCCGCGCGTCGTCGGCCCGGTCCTTGGGGATGACGATGTCTCGGTCGCCCCACTGCAGCAGCACCGGCACCTTCACCGCCGCTGCCGCATCGCCCGCACCGGACTTCCACACCGCCTTGGTGTTCGCCTCGTAATAGGTCTTCACCCGCGCGAAACCGCCGGGGATGTTGTTGGTCATGTAGTACCAATGGACCGTCTCGGGCTTCAGCCGCTCCGGACGCCCGTAGAGTTCGGCCAGCGAATGGCGGTAGAAGAACTCGGGCATGTAGTTGGGCACGAGGTTCGTGTGCACCCACAGGACCGATGATACGAGAGCCGAAGTCTCGGTCGGAGGGGGCGCCTTGAGCGGCAGGGTGGATACCGCCAGCGCGCGGACCTGCTCGGGATGGCGCGCCGTGTACATCGTCGCGATCGTCGCCCCGCTGGAGCTGGCGACGATGACGAACTTGCCAAGGCCCTTCTGCTTCACGAAACGCTCGATCAGTTCCACGACGCTCGGCATCCCCTGCGAGGGACGCGGATCGACGGAGAGCCCATAAGGCGGCCAGTCGAAGCGGATGACGCGGTACGAGCCCTTGAGCTGGTCGGCCCAGCCGTCCCATATCCGCAGGTTCGACATGGAACTGTGCAGCATCAGGATGACCGGCCCCTGCCCTTCGTCGCGGACATGTAGCTTGACGTCGCCGACCATCTCGAACTTCGACGGCCCGGTCGCCTGCTCGGCCGCGACAGCCTCATAGCTGGGGTTCCACCAGCCAAGCCGCATAGTACCCAGCGTACCCGCCGCGACGAGCGCCACTGCCGCCACCACGCCGCCGACGATCCTGCCCACCCGGCGGCTGCCCTTTGCGGAACTGCTTTCGGCCCGATCCCTGACGCTCATCCATGATCCCCTGTGCTGAAACGCCGATGATGACGGGGAGCGCGGCGCGGCTCCAATCAGTAGATTGCAATGAGCCATACCCGCACCGCATGGCGCCACACTCCGCGAGCCAATGTCTCCAGCAGGTGGGCAAACGGCGCCTGACCCAAGAATGAGCGGCGGAGAATCGCGCTATCGAACACTCCAAACCGACAGAGGGAGATCAAGATGCGCCACGCCCCGCCCCCGCCTTATGTCCTCGCCACGTGCGCCTCGGCGCCGCAGTGCGTGTTCGCGAATGGCGCCGTGGACCGCGCCGCGATCGACCACAACATCGCGCAGACCATCGCCTTGGCCGAGCGGGCGGTCGGTGATCACGGGGCACGGCTGGTCGTGTTCCCGCAGTTCGGCCTGACCGACTATGCCATGGTTTCCCCCGAGGCCTGGCACGACGCCGCCTTCGCGCTCCCCGGCGCGGAGATCGAGCGCATCGCCGAAGCCTCCCGCCGCACCGGCGCATGGATCGCCGTCCAGGTACCCGAGCGCCACGACGCCTTTCCGGGTCGCCACTTCCTTTCCTGCGTCATCGTCGGTCCTGACGACGGCATCGCCCTCGTCCACCGCAAGGGCTATTCGCTATCGCTGCGCACCAGCCCGATCGACGTGCATGAACAGTTCGTGGAGGTCTTCGGCGAGGAGGCATTCCACCCCGTGATCGACACGCCGATCGGCCGCCTCGGCGCGGTGATCGGGGCCGAATTGCACTGGCCGGAAGTGTGCCGCTCACTGGCACTCAACGGCACCCAAGTGGTACTTAACCCCATAGCAGCCGCCCCGCACCTCGACTATCTGCAGCGACCGGGCGCGCTCCACGTGCGATCCGTGCGCGCCTTCGAGAACATGGTCTATCTTGCCACCGCCAACATCGCCGGACCGGCCGACACACCCCCGTCGATCATCTTCGATTACAAGGGCGCCTCCATCGCCGAGCCTGTCGAGGGTGCGCCCGAGATCACCCTCGCCACGATCGACATCGCCGCGCTTGATGCCTGGCGCGGCGAACCATCCGCAAACTTCCTCGCGCAGATCCAGCCCGACACGACGGTCCATCCCGAGCCGCAGTTCCATTGGCCTCGCAACGGCTGGCCGGAACAGGCGCCGACCGGGTTCGAGGATCTCGCAGCCACCGAAGCGAAAGTGTGGCTCCGATTACGCGAGCATTGGGGCTAGACGGATGCCATATCCCACCAGTTGTATATCTAATCAATTTTAGATATTCATCTACTCGAAAAAGTCGCCTGAACTCGCGATAATATCGAGTGCCCGAACATGTATTTCTCTGATGAAAACCAGATCTCCACGGTAGAATCCGCCGCGCTGATAGCGTTCGGCCATCTGTGCGGGGCCTTGTCCTATTGCTCCGAGGCCACCTTGCGCATCTTCGCGGGGAAAGCCTTGCGGCACACCCTGATTGCCGCGCTTCGTCAGGAAGGCCATGCCTTCACCGACATGCGCTTCCACGCCTGGTTTGCCGGCCTTACCACGTTGTCGGACGACAATCTCAGAGGTGCCCGCGCACCTCGCGCCTTGTGCAATGCGATCCTGACCGAACTCGCAAACTGGGGCGACACGGCCATGGCCCGGGCAGCCGGCCAATTGAAGACCGCGCTGCTAGCCCCCCTCGAAGGCCAGGAAGAGCATGGCAACGCCGAAGCCAACCGGATCATCGAAGCCGCCCGTGTCCTGACCCACTCGCTGCCTGCGCCGCGGAACTCCGATCCGCTGGCCGATCTCGAGACCGTACACGAAGCCATCACCGCAAGCATCGAGTTCGCGCCATCGGAACTGATCACCACGCGCCTCGCCACGGATCATCGACTGTTCGAGGTCGAACTTCCGTCGCCCAGGCCTCCGATCTGGGCGATCGACATGCTGTTCGCGCGCCGCCTGTTTACGCAGCGCCGCCTTCCCATCATGCTACCGTTGCCAGGCCTCACGCGAAGGGATGCCGGTGATCGACGACAGGCATATGCCGGGAACTTGCAGACCGCCGTCCACCAGATGACCGAACTGCTTGCCGATGCCGCCACCCTCGCCCCTTTCGCTCACGCACCGATCCCGGGACGCCGCGCCAGTTCGAGAGCACCGCTGCTGATGGAACTGCTCGCCGGTTTCGGCCCACTGCGATCGCGCCAGATCGAAACGATGCTCGGCGCCTCGCGCCTCGGCATCGCGGGGATGGTCGACAGTTGGGACGCCGTTGGCGCGATCGGACGAACTACGATCTCAGGGTCCCACCTGCTTGAAATGCGCGCGACCCGTAGCCCCCCGGTTAGCTCCATCATGCCTGAGGCGTCAGCGTTCTCCACCTCGGCCATTGCCGATTACGATGCGTCACTCGAGGAAATCGACCGCTTGCTGGCACGGAACAGCGATGCCGAACAGGGGCACCTGAAAACCCGCCAGGGACATTGAAAGAGAGAAACCGGGCCAATTTAACCAGATCACCCCGATTTCGACCCTGCCGGAAATGCCCCACAGAGGCCCGACAGAACGCCTGGACAGGCCGGGATATCAAAAGCTGCCTGTCGCGCCCTGAGAGCCTTACAGGGCAAAATTTCAAATTACGGGGCCAACACATTTCGTGTCGACCCCGTAATCAGGTCAGTCTTCGATGAGCCCCCGGATGGCAGCTAGCAGTTCATCCGTCGATGCGCCGGAGCGCGGAACGATCTTGAGGGTGAGACCGCTGCGCGCCGAGCGCGCATAACGAAGCATCGGCTTACCATTCGCCGTCTTGACCACCAGTTCACCACCGCCCGTCTTGCTCTTGGCGACGGTCGCGGCGATCAGCCGCTTGGCCACTTCCGGACCCGACAGCTTCAGGCCGAGATCGCCGCGCTCCTCGCGCACCGCCCTGCCCTCTTCGATCATCAGCGCCAGCGCCCGCGGATCACCGGTCAGCGGTTTGATATCGCGGGCGACGCGCACGGTAAGGTCGTGGGTGTCAGCGAAGATTTCGACGATCTCCGCAGGCAGTCGCGCCACGTCGAGCAGGCGGCTGAGCCACGAGCGGGAAATCTTGAGATGCTCGGCCATCTCGCTCTGCGAACCGTCATAGAACTCGTCGAGCGCGCGAAGATATTCGTTGGCGCGCTCCCAGTCGGAGATGTCCTTGCGCGACCGGTTCTCGATGTCGGAGACGCGGAACGCCTCTTCGTCCGACACATGCTGGATGGTGACAAGATATTCGTACTCGGGATGGTGGTGCGCCCGCAGCCACTGGACCGTCCACCAGCGACGCACGCCGGCGATGATCTCGTAGTCGTAGTCAGGGTCGTTCGTCAGCCTGCGGACGATCGCCGGGATGCGCTGCTTCTTCGCCGAGAGGAATGCATCGATCAGGTCGCGGCAGCTCTCCTCGTCGAGGTGATCGAGATCGCGGTTGTGAAGACGCCAGGGGCGACACCGTGCCGGGTCCACCCACTCGGTCCGGTCAGTGACGACCTTGCCCGAAGCCAGCCGTGCGAGGGTCTGGCTCCGGCTGGCCATGATGCTTTCCGACGGCGCCGAGTTGTCCAGATCCGCGTCATCAAGCCCATCGGTGAGGCTGCTCCCAAATCCGCGATTGCCCTTTGCCATAGTCACTTCCCGTCCGCCGCAGCGCCTGTTCCAGTGCCGGTTGCCACGTGGCAACACCGACACACATTCCCGTTTTTACTCTCGATCCGGATGCAGACAACAACCGGATCGAAACTCACATCACCTTGAATTCAGGCGATTTTCCTACTCGTTGCCACGTGGCAACTGCTCAATCTATCCGGCCTGCCCGGCTCGCCCAGGTTCGCAGAACGTCCTGTTCGATGTCGTGGCAGACATCGTTGAGGAAGCGAACGCAGCGGTTGTGTACCTCATGCGACGTGACCGGGCGATCGAGTTCAAAGACCGTCTTCATGCGCGAGCTGGCATTGTCGATCTCCGCGCTGACCTTGAGCACGGAGTTGATCATCGAACCGCCGAATACCTGCCGCATCATACCCAGGATCTCGCGGTGCATGGACTTGCTGTCATCCACGCGGCTCGCGACCAGACGGATGAAATTGTACGCAGGGCGCACTCGCCCGCCCAGTTGCTCCAGCTGCTTCATGGTGGTGCGGGCCATGTCGATGAACGAGACGGTCGATGCGAAGTCGATGACGCTCGGCGGCGCCGGAATGACCATTGCATTGGCAGCCTGGAGCACCGCCATCGATACCATGCCGAGCGCCGGCGGCGGGTCCATCACGACGATGTCGTAATCGTCGACGACTTCGTCGATGGCCTGGGCAATGATGTCGATGACGTCGAAGCTCTGGTTCTGAGCCAGGTAGCCGGCGATCTCGTACTCCAGATTATAGAGCTTCAGATTGGCCGGGATCAGGTCGAGCCCGAAGAAGTGCGTCTTGCGGATGATCGAGCGGACACCCAGCAGTTCCGGATTATGGAAGTGCCCGTAGAGAGTGTCATCCTCTCCCAGGTCCACGTCGGGACGATAGCCGAACATCATGGTCGAGCTGGCCTGGCTGTCGCAGTCGATGAACAGGACGCGGTAGCCGCGGATCGCGAAGTGCTGCGCCATGTGCAGGGCGAGGGTGGACTTGCCGACGCCGCCCTTGAAATTCGACACCGAGAGGATGGCCGGGGTATCGCCCGGTGCACGCCACGGCCGCGTGCCGAAGACGGCCCGCATGTGATCGAGTTCCTCCAGCGTATATTGCACGCGGTGTCCCGAAGCCGTGCGGTCTCGTTCGGGCAGACGTCCATCGCGTTCGGCCTCCCGAATGGCGGACGCAGTGCGGCCGACCAGCGAGGCTGCCTTGGAGATCGGGAAGGAAGGGCCGACCTTGTGCCCCGTCTCCGGATCGAGCGCGCCGTCGCGGATACGCTTGAGAATAGTGAGAGCCTTGCGATGAAGCAGGCCAAGGCTATCTTCCAGCAGTTCGTCACCGCTGATTTCAGAAGGAGCAGGGGTCGTCGCCATAGATACCCGTCTTGTGAGTTTGAGGCCCAACCCTACCCGCGTTGGAAGTTTCGAGCAACGACCCGTCCACCAGTGTTACAAAACCACCGATGATCTCCGTGCTTTTTGCCCCATTCCGAGTCGCACGAGACACATGCACGAGTCGAATGACCGATGATCTCGGTGCCGTTAGCGAATCCGGAGCCGTGAAATGACTCTGTCGCGCCATCCGATTCGCATTTCTGTCGTCCTGAGATCGCCGTTTTCCCCCGCTACCGATGATCTCGGTGCCCAGCGATGATCTCAGTGCGTAACAGCGATGATCTCGGAGCCGTTTGGACCGATGATCTCGGAGCGCAAACCTATACAAGAATCCCTAATCAAAATCCGATTCGCGAATCGGTTCGATTGAAAAGCATGGGAAATTGAGTCGAACCTGCAAAACGCACCGAGATCATCGGTGAGGTTGTAGGTTTGAACCGCTAATTCCTGCCGAAACTGCCAAGCTCCTTGCCAATCCGGGCGAAACCTGTTGTCTAAGCGGCAGATGACAGCCCCATGAGTCGGGCAAAGCAGGGCGATATGAACTCGGATAGCAGCAAGCCGATTGGACACCAGTATGCCCTCGCCATGATCGATGGCGGCGAGGAACGGGTGCGTTCGCTTGCCCGGGCCGCAGGGTCGCAATTGACGATGGATGCATTTCTGCGCGTCCATGACGAAGAGCCGGTGCCGGCGTTCCTGCATTCTGCGCTTTGTGCCATGTCGCTGCCGACGAAGCGACCCAAGGACGAGACCCAGCCGATCCTGCGCGAAGACGGCAAGTATGCGCTGGCGATCAACCCGCGGCCGGTCCTGCAAACGGTGGATGGCAAGCCGCTCCTGCGCAGCCTTGGCGTACCTTACGGCGCCTATCCCCGCGTCGCGCTGATCTACCTTTTGTCGCAGGCGGTCTCGAAGCGTTCGCGCGATGTCTATCTCGGCCGCAACTTTACCGAGTGGATGCGCCGACTCGGGTATCAGACCGTGTCCTATGGGCCGCGCGGTACGGCCAACCGCATGCGTGAGCAGGTCGACAGGCTTCTCGCCTGCGAATGGCAGATTCGCTGGGATGGCACCGAGGCCGACGACAACGCCTTCGCCGTGCGCGACGTCAAGATTTCCAACGAATATGCGGGTTCGCTCGAGAAGAACGGTGCCTTCGCCCGTGAGATCCGGATGTCGGAAGGCTTCTATGCGCACCTCATCGACCATGCGGTGCCGCTCAACGAAGTGGCGATCCGCGAGCTGAAGGGCACGCCTACCGCCCTCGACCTCTATACTTATCTGGCCTATCGTCTGCCGCGCATCGCCGCCGACAAGGGGCAGACGATTTCCTGGGATCAGCTGGCGCGCCACCTAGGCAACGATGCGGACAGCAAGCGTTTCCGGCAGACCGTGCGCGAGACGATGCAACTGGTTTCGGCCGTCTATCCCAACGCCAACATCGACATGACCGGCCGCAAGGTCGTGCTCTATCCTTCGCCCGCGCCGCTGGAACGCAAGCTGGTGGGGCCTCATCTGCGACTGCTGGGTGCGCCAGCGGCAAAAGAGGCACCGAGATCATCGGTCATGCCGAAGGCCAAGACCCGCAAGGAGGAGGCCGCCAACGAGGGACCCCTGCTCGAATTCCCGAACGGCAGCATGAGCTTCGGCACGCGCGAGGCGGCATACCGCAAGATCGGCCTCGACAAGGGACACCCCTGGTCGGTGGACCAGATGGCCGACGCCTTCCGCGCCGGGTTCCCCGGAATTTCGCGCAAGCGCAGCGAAACCGAGTGGCTGCGCGTATGGGATGCTTTCGTTATCAGCTATGCCAAGCGCAGGGGAGCAGCCGAGGGCGAGTGACCGATGATGTCCGAGCCGTTTGACGGTCAGGGCTGCGCTATGGTCAATCGCCGACCGGTTCTATGAGGCTGCGGAAATTGCGCGTCGTCGGTGAGGCGTCGCGCAGATGGAACAGCACGAGCTGGCTGGAAAACGGCATGTCGATGGGCCGGAACGTCAGCGTGTCGACATTCAGGCGGGCCAGCGACCGGGACAAGATCGTTATGCCGAGCCCTGCGGCGGTCAGCCCGACGAGGGTTCCGAAACTGTCGGCTTCCAGCGCGACGGTCGGACGGAAGCCGAGTTCCTCGCAATGGGTGCTCAGCATCTCATTGAAACCCGCGCCGTTCATCGAGCCAAAGAGGATGAGCTGCTCGCCCTCGATGTCGGCAAGCGACAAAGGCCGATCGTGCTCCGCAAGGCGGTGATCGCGCCGCATCGCCACCATCATGCCTTCGCACTGGAGCGGAAGGACCTGCATCTGCGGCAGCAGCGCCAGCGGTGAGAAGGCGCGCAAGATACCGATGTCGAGGGTGCCGCGCTCGACGCGGCTGATCTGTTCCTCGCGCGGGAGCTCGCTCAGTTCGACATGCACTTCCGGGAACTTCGCCCGAAACCGCGCGAGCGCGTCGACGACATAAGGCGTGAACGGCACCGAAGGCGAGAAGCCCAGACTCAGGCGGCCGACTTCTCCCGAATCCGCCAGCTTGGCGATGCGGGCGGCACGGTCGGCTTGTGCCAGCGTCTCGCGCGCCTGGGGCAGGAACTGCAGCCCGGCGCGCGTCAGTTTTACGCTTCTGCTCGTACGGTCGAACAGGCGCACGTCGAGTTCCTCCTCCAGCGCACGGATCTGCTGGCTGAGGGGAGGCTGCGATATGCCCAGACGCTGCGCGGCTGCCCCGAAGTGGAGTTCTTCGGCCACACAGACGAAGTAGCGCAAGTGCCTCAGCTCCAAAGGTCACGCTCCGATTGAGAGGTTTTCGATATTGATCGTGCCTCCATATATATTGGACAGAAAAGATCCAAGCGCGCATCGGCGGTTTCGTGAGGGGTTCCTCTCACGATGCGGCCGGACAACACCGCTCCCGAACAACAAGGCGGGTGACCGATCCGTTTCCTGACGCCGGAGCCACCGGCCGGGCCTTCGTCCTGCGCTTCAGTCGCGGCGGGGCAGGGCGGTGCGACCGGCTTGCGACGAGGATGGCGGTGAAGGGGCCGTGAGGCGCGGATCGACCGTGTCTTCGCGGCGCATGGAGAAGTCGATGATCGGTATCGTCAAAGTTGCCCTGAACCGCCCGCTGACGTTCATCGTCATGGCCATCCTGATTGCCGTCGGCGGTATCCTTGCGGCGTTCAGAACGCCGGTCGACATCTTTCCCGAGATCAAGGTTCCGGTGATCGCGGTCGCCTGGCAATATGCGGGCCTGCCGCCGCAGGACGTCGGCGATCGCATGATCACGCCTTACGAGCGCGTGCTGACCACCACCGTCAACGACATCGAACACGTCGAGAGCCAGTCCTACCAGGGCATCGGCATCGTCAAGATCTACTTCCAGCCGGGCGTCGATATCCGCACCGCGACGGCGCAGGTCACCTCGATCTCGCAGACGATCCTCAAGCAGCTTCCGCCGGGTGCGACGCCGCCGCTGATCCTCAACTATTCCGCTTCCACCGTGCCGATCCTGCAGCTTGCGCTATCGGGCAAGGGGCTGACCGAGCAGCAGCTTTTCGATCTGGGCCAGAACCAGATTCGTCCGCGCCTCGTCACCGTGCCCGGCCTTGCCATGCCGTTCCCGTCCGGCGGCAAGCAGCGTCAGGTCCAGATCGACCTCGATCCGCAAGCGCTGCAGGCGCGCGGGCTTTCAGCGCAGGACGTCGGCAACGCCATTGCCGCACAGAACCAGATCAACCCGGCTGGTTTCGTGAAGATCGGTGCGACCCAGTACAGCGTGCGCCTCAACAACTCGCCGAGCACGATCGACGCGCTCAACGACATCCCGGTCAAGGTCGTCAACGGCGCCACCATCTATATGCGTGACGTCGCCTACGTGCGCGATGGCAGCGCGCAGCAGCAGAACATCGTGCATGTCGATGGCAGCCGCTCGGCGCTGCTGACCGTGCTCAAGAACGGCGCAGCCTCGACGCTGGCCATCGTCAACGGGGTGAAGGAGGCCATGCCTTCCATCCAGCAGACGCTGCCCGACACGCTCAAGGTCCTGATCGTGGGCGACCAGTCGCTGTTCGTGAAGGCGGCGGTCAGCGGCGTCATCCACGAAGGCGCGATCGCCGCCGCGCTGACCTCGCTGATGATCCTCCTGTTCCTCGGCTCCTGGCGCTCGACGGTGATCATCGCACTGTCGATCCCGCTGGCGGTGCTGGCCGCCGTCATGGCGCTGGCGATCTTCGGGCAGACGCTCAACGTGATGACGCTGGGCGGCCTTGCGCTCGCGGTCGGCATCCTCGTCGATGACGCGACGGTGACGATCGAGAACATCAACTGGCACCTCGAGCAGGGCAAGGGCGTCGTGGAATCCATCCTTGACGGCGCGGCGCAGATCGTGACGCCGGCGTTCGTCTCGCTGTTGTGCATCTGCATCGTCTTCGTGCCGATGTTCTTCCTGCCGGGCGTCGCGGGCTATCTTTTCGTGCCGATGGCGCTGTCGGTGGTCTTCGCGATGATCGCCTCGTTCATCCTGTCGCGCACGCTGGTGCCGACCATGGCGATGTACCTGCTCAAGCCGCATGCCCCGCACGGCGAGAACCATCACAACGCCGGAGAGCCAGGCTCGCGCAACGTGTTCGTCCGCTTCCAGCGCGGCTTCGAGGCGCGGTTCGAAAAGGTGAGGGCGGTCTACATCAGCCTGCTGCGCCGGGCGTTGGGATCGAGCAAGGGCTTCATGATCGGCTTCCTTGCGATCGTGCTCGTCTCGTTCGGACTGATGCCATTCCTGGGCAGCAACTTCTTCCCGGCGGTCGATTCCGGGCAGATCGCCATGCACGTGCGGTTGCCCGCAGGCACCCGCATCGAGACTTCGGCCTCGCGGTTCGAGGCGATTACTAGCGAGATCCGCCGGATCATTCCGGCAGAACAGCTTGGCACCGTCACCGACAACATCGGCCTGCCGGTCAGCCCGCTCAACACCATCTATTCGAACAGCGGAACGATCGGTCCGCAGGATGGCGACGTTCTGGTCACTCTCAAGGAAGGCCACCAGCCGACCGAGCAATTCGTCGATCGTCTGCGTGTGGAAATGCCGCGCCGCTTCCCCGGCGCCACGTTCGCCTTCCTGCCCGCCGACATAACCAGCCAGATCCTCAACTTCGGTTCGCCTTCGCCGATCGATATCCAGATCGCGGGCAAGGACCAGGACGCCGCGCGTATCTACGCGCACAAGCTGATGACCAGACTTTCGCGCATTCCCGGGATCGCTGACATGCGGCTGCAGCAGCCCGCGCGCTCGCCGCAGCTTGACGTGGAGGTCGATCGGGCACGCATCGGTCAGTACGGACTGAGCGAAAGGGACGTGACGACCAGCCTTGCCAGTTCGCTGGCCGGCACGGCGCAGACCGCCCCTCTGTTCTTCGTGAATCCTGAAAACGGCGTGTCCTATCCGGTCGTGGCGCAGGCGCCGGAGTATCAGGTCGGTTCGATGAACGCGCTGTCGGACATCCCGGTCTCGGGCACTGCCGGAACGCCCACGCAGCCGCTCGGCGCGCTGGCCTCTCTTACCCGGTCGAGCACCACCTCGGTGGTCTCGCACTATAACATCCAGCCCGTGATCGACATCTATGCGACCACGCAGGGCCGTGATCTCGGCAATGTCGCGGCCGCCGTACAGTCGGCCATAGATTCGCTCGAGAAGGAACAGCCCAAGGGTTCCAGCGTCACCATCCGCGGTCAGTACCAGACCATGAACACCGCTTTCTCCGGCCTCGGCTTCGGCTTGCTGGGGGCGATCTTCCTGATCTATCTGCTGATCGTCGTGAACTTCCAGAGCTGGGTCGATCCCTTCGTCATCATCACCGCGCTTCCCGCCGCGCTTGCCGGGATCGTGTGGATGCTCTTCGCGACGGGGACGACGCTTTCGGTGCCTGCCCTTACCGGCGCGATCATGTGCATGGGCGTGGCGACCGCGAACTCGATCCTCGTCGTCAGCTTCGCGCGCGAAAAACTCGCCGAACTGGGCGATGCCACCAAGGCGGCGATCGAGGCGGGCCTCGTGCGCTTCCGCCCGGTGCTGATGACCGCGCTTGCGATGATCATCGGCATGGCGCCGATGGCGCTCGGGCTGGGCGAGGGCGGTGAGCAGAACGCCCCGCTCGGCCGCGCGGTGATCGGCGGCCTGATCTGCGCTACGATCGCAACCCTATTCTTCGTCCCTACCGTGTTCAGCTTCGTCCACCGCCGCCGCACCCATGGCGACGAGCAGACCCGTTCGATGGAAATGCAGCCCAGCCATGCTTGAACCCGAGATCACTGAAAACAACAGCCTCTCCAGCGGCACGCTGAAGAAGGTCGGCATCGGCGCCGCCGTCGTCGCGCTGGCCGTCGTCGCCTTCGGCGTCGCGAGCCGGATCAGCGCCACCAACGACCTCGAGGCGGTGGCCGCCGACGCTGCGGTTCCCACCGTCACCGTCGTCTCGCCCGCCACGGCCGAGGGCGGCGACGGGCTCGTCCTGCCAGGAACCATCCAGGCCTACAACAGCGCCGCGATCAACGCGCGGACCAACGGCTACGTCCGCCGCTGGCTGGCCGACATCGGTGATCACGTGAATGCCGGGCAGACGCTCGCCATCCTTGACGCGCCCGAGATCGACCAGCAGCTGGCACAGGCCAAGGCGGACTACCAGACCGCGCTCGCCAACCAGCGCCTTGCCGCGACGACATCGAAGCGCTGGCAGTCGATGCTGGCGCAGGACGCCGTCTCGCAGCAGGAAGCGGACGAGAAGGCGGGCGACCTCGCGGCCAAGACCGCGCTGGCTAACGCTGCGCTGGCCAGCGTGCGCGAACTGAACGCCAAGCACGGCTTCACGCAGCTTTCCGCGCCGTTCAGTGGTGTCGTGACCAGTCGCTCGGCCCAGATCGGCGCGCTGGTCGTGTCGGGTAACGCGGCATCGCAGCCCCTCTTCACCGTCTCCGACGTGCACCGCATGCGCATCTACGTCCGCGTGCCGCAGGTCTATTCCTCGCAGATCCATGCCGGGATGAAGGCCAGCCTCAACCTGCCCGAATTCGCAGGCCGCGATTTCGAGGCGTCGCTGACCCGTTCGGCGGGCTCGGTCGATGCCCAGTCGGGCGCGATGCTGGTCGAACTGCAGGCGGACAATTCCGACGGCGCGCTCAAGCCGGGCGCCTTCGCTCACGTGCGTTTCGCCATCGATGGGGTCGGCGGCGGCCTGCGCCTGCCCGGCAGCACCATCATGGCGGCAGAGGACGGCCCGAGCGTCGCGATCGTCGGCAAGGACGGGACGGTCACACTGCGCCGCGTCACCATCGCCCGTGACGAGGGCAAGACCGTACTGGTCTCGGTGGGCCTGAAGACCGGCGACAAGGTCATAGACTCCCCGCCGGATGCGATCCGCACCGGCGACCACGTGCGCATTGCCGTGCCGGACAGCAAGGACGTCAAGGGGACCGGCGGCAATGGTTGACGCCATGGCGGACAAGGGCAGGGCCGTGCTCGCTCGAGCGCTGGCATTGCCGATCGCTCTTGCGCTGGGTGCCTGCTCGATGGCGCCGGACTATCAGCCACCCCAGACCGCTGCGCCTGCGCAGTTCAAGGAAGTTGCCGGCTGGACCGCCGCCGCGCCGCGCGATGGCGAGGGCAGGGGGCCTTGGTGGGAGGTCTATGCCGATCCGATGCTTACCGATCTGGAGGCGCGGGCAGCAAAAGCGAGTCCGTCGCTTGCCGCGGCGCTTGCACGCTACGACGCGGCACGCGCCGCAGCGCGGGTGGAGCAGTCGGATCTCTACCCGCAAGCGGGCGTGAGCGGGCAGGCTTCGCGCGAACGGCTCTCGGAAAATCGTCCGCTGAGCACCGGCACCGCACGCAAGTACAATGACTATACCGTCGGCGGCTCGATCGACTACGAGCTGGACCTCTGGGGACGCATCCGCAACCAGGTGAAGGCGGCGACGGCGGAATCGGATGCGAGCCGCGCCGATCTCGCCTCCGCGCAGCTGAGCCTGCAGGCGGCGGTGGCCGATGCCTATTTCCGGCTGCGGGGCCTCGACGCGCAGGCGCAAGTGCTCGACCAGTCGGTCGAGGCTTTCGCGCGGGCCTACGACCTGACCGATAAGCGGCACACCGGCGGCGTCGCCTCCGGGATCGACGTCAATCGCGCCCGCACCGTCCTCGGCAATGCCCGCGCACAAGTGGCGACGATCGCCAACCAGCGCGCCGCCACCGAGCATGAGATTGCGGCCCTCGTCGGCGAAGTGGCTTCCGGTTTCAGCCTGCCGGTGGCGGCGGCCGACCTCGCGCCGCCTGCGCCGCCCGCCGCGACGCCGTCCGATCTGCTGCAGCGCCGCCCCGACATCGCCGCCGCAGAGCGGCGGGTCTTCGCCGCCAATGCCCGTATCGGCGTGGCCAAGGCGGCGTTCTTCCCTTCGCTGACGCTGGGCGCGGCGGGCGGATGGGAGACCACCAACGGTCAGTTGCTGACGACGCCGAACACGTTCTGGTCGCTCGGCCCGCTCACCAGCCTGTTGACCATCTTCGACGGCGGCCGCCGGTCGGCACAAGTGAAGATCTCGCGCGCGGACTACGAGGAGACGGCGGCGGACTACCGCGAAACCGTGCTCACCGCGTTCCGGCAGGTCGAGGATGCCATTGCCGCGATGCATCACCTCTCTTCCGCCGCCGTGGCGCAGAAGGAGGCGGCCGATGCCGCGCAGCGCACGCGGGACATTGCAATGTCCCGCTACCGCGACGGTGCGGCGGGTTATCTTGACGTGGTGACCGCACAGACCGATGCGCTCGATGCGCAGCGCGCGTACATCTCGGTGCAGACGCAGCGGATGCAGGCGAGCGTGGCCTTCGTGAAGGCTCTCGGGGGCGGTCTAACCGCACCTGCGGATGCTACGGCGGGGCATTAATTGAGCCTCAGTTCGCCCTGGAGCGCTTCGCTGCGGGGCGGCTGCGGCGCCGGACCCGATCGCCCCATCAGGCACCGCGCTCCGCCGACCAGCGTATAGACCGCATGGCGCCCCGCTCCGCGGTTCTGGTGATCGACGCGAAAGCCCTGGTAGTGGCGCCGGATCAGCCCGGCATGCACCAGTTCCGAAACCGCGCGGCTGAGGTTGGTCTTGCCCGACTTGCGGATACGTTCGTGCACCTCGGCGGCGATCACCGCTTCGGCCGCCTGCGGTTCCGCCGGGGCCTTGCCGGAGGCGAGCAGCTCAAGGCGCACTTTCTCCGCCAGCATCAGCCGCTTCGGGTCGCGTGCGCCCATCGGGGCGAGCGCGTCGCAGAGCCAGTCGCGCAGCAGGGTGCTACGGCCTGCGCGCAGGATGAAGGGCCCCGCGCTGCCGTCGGGCCGCGCGATTTCGGCGATGAGGCTCAGAACCATGAAGGCATAGCGCGGACGCGAACTTGTCTGTGCCACGCGGTCGAGGAGATCCGCCATGTCGCTGGCCTGCCCGCGATGCGGGGAGAGAGGCGTGTAATGGAACATAGCGAGGCAAAATAGAGCACATAAATGGAATCGTGAGAATCCCCTTTCCGGACCATGTTTCGCTTTGTCAGCAATGACACTTTACCGGGGGCAAAGTGTCACGGGTGAGATTCTCCATTACGCTCATGATTCGCTACGCCCGGCGAACCTTTCACGCCAATTGACCCGATGCGCGTGCAATCAAACATACCCGCGAATTGGTAAGACCGACGTGGGTATCGGACGCACCAAACATTGCCGGTATGAAGTAGGGGGGCGGCGAATTGCGCCGGAATACTTCGGAAAAGTGTCATTTCCGGCACTTATCCTGCCTTCATGCGGACTTGCCTCGACAAATCGCCACAGCGAATGCCCGCACGAGCATCATCGCCGGGAAGATGTTGGCCGCCACTGCTTCATTACTCCGCCGCCCGCCCGTATGGTCCAGCGGCTGATTGCGGAGCTTTCCGGCCTCGCAATTGGACGGACAGGTTCCCGCGTCGACGGGGGCCGCCGAAGAAGGCTCCGCCGCCAAGACGGGGCGATCGACGGGCGTTTCCAGCACCATGCGGCCTCAGGGCCGCAGCCGGGAGCGACCGAACGGTAAGACCAATGATGGGGATGATGTGATGAGGCTGTTTTCGTCTGTACTTCTGTGTTCCGCCAGCCTGGCAGGTCTCTCGACCCCAGCCCTTGCGCAGGATGCGGACACGTCCGCCGACGAAGCGGTCGCCGGCAACGTCATCATCGTCCAGGCCCGCCGCCGCGACGAGGCGGTGCAGGACGTTCCGGCGGTCATCGACACGGTGACGGCGGACGACGTGGCCAAGCTCAACATCCGTGACTTCAAGGAAGTCTCCACCCTCGTCCCCGGCCTCCAGCTCACCACCGAGGCGAACGGCGTCGGCGGCGGCGGCCGCC
>Ga0308159_1000608_pt1 | contig 75163 bp, 68 predicted proteins | sample PhyCR1_FD_201040 | JGI IMG/M metagenome (GOLD analysis project Ga0308159, IMG submission 201040) | Phyllosphere microbial communities from UC Gill Tract Community Farm, Albany, California, United States - DLSLC.R1 | ecosystem: Host-associated > Plants > Phyllosphere > Unclassified | place: USA...
TCGACACTCCCGCGAAGGGTCTGGCCTTCTTCGCTGGGTGTATTGAGGTGCTGTTTCAAATTCACGTTGTCGCTCACGGGTGTTGTTCCACTCACTAAAGTCTCGGTCATCATCGTCATGCGGCCACCCCCTCTCCGTCCCCTGTTTCCAGGCTCTTGTAACGTCCGGCAAAGAACTCACGAACGTTGGCGCATTGTGCTTCCGTATCTTCCAAACGATTGAAGTGGGCGCGAAACTCCCTGGCGCCCGGCAGGGTTGCGAGATACCAGCCCACATGCTTGCGCGCAATGCGTACGCCCATGACATCTCCATAGAAGGCATGCAGCGCGGCCAGGTGCTCTAGCAGAATACGTTCCACCTCGAACAGCTCCGGTGCCGGGAGGGTTTCACCGGTACTGAGGTAGTGTTCGATCTCACGAAAAATCCATGGCCGCCCCTGGGCGGCCCGGCCGATCAACAGCCCGTCGGCGCCGGTGGCGTGCAACACCCGCCGGGCCTTTTCCGGCGAGTCGATATCGCCATTGGCAAAGACCGGGATCGACACCGCCTGCTTGATCGCGGCAATGGTGTCGTACTCGGCTTCACCGGTGTACAGGTCGGCCCGGGTCCGACCATGGACCGCCAGTGCCGTGATGCCGGCCTGCTCGGCGATCTTCGCCACCGTCAGGCCGTTCTTGTTCTCCCGGTCCCAGCCGGTGCGGATCTTCAGGGTGACCGGTACATCCACAGCGGCCACTACTGCCTGGAGAATCTCGTTGACCAGGGCTTCGTCCTTCAGCAACGCGGAGCCGGCGGCCTTGTTGCAGACCTTCTTGGCCGGGCAACCCATGTTGATATCAATAATCTGTGCGCCCAACTCGACGTTGGCGCGGGCGGCGTCTGCCAGCATCTGTGCATCACCCCCGGCAATCTGCACCGAGCGGGGCTCGGGATCGCCTTCGTGGATCATGCGCAACCGCGATTTGCGGCTGTTCCACAAGCTCATGTCGCTGGTGACCATTTCCGAGACTACAAGGCCCGCGCCCAATTGCTTGCAAAGCTGACGAAAGGGCTGGTCTGTAACCCCCGCCATCGGGGCGAGAATCAAACCGTTGTGCACTGTATATGGGCCGATGCGTACCGCCGACATAGGACTTCCCTGTTGTGGGGCCGGATCATGAGAGTTCGAAAAAGGGTTGGCATGATACCCGCTCTCGATGACCGGATAAAGGCTGAATTGGATAAAATCTGAACAGTTCTTCTGTAACGTCCTGGGAGCAATCCAGGCGAAACAGTCATAAAACTGTCGTTAATCCAGAGTCGTCCGTGAACTTGTGCAGCCGATTCACTCAGGCGAGTGGAAACTCAGACTGTAGTTCACCGCTTTCGGGCCGGGGTCAAGAATATCCAGGGCGATGTGAATCGGGGTCTGCGGCGGCATTTCCGCCGCATCCTGCAAGTCACCGCCCAGGTATTCCCCGGGCTTGAAGCTGCGGCTGGCGATCAGGTGGCCGTTGAGGTCGGCGAAGCGCAGCTCAAGCAGCGGGAAGGGTTGGGAGAAGGGCGCGCGGTTATAGATGATGGCGTCCACCACCAGGGCGCCGCTGAATTCCGGATGGCTGCGTACCACCAGGTTGCTGCTCTTGATCCGGGCGATGTCGACCCGGGAAGGTACCGTGCAGCCGAATTCCGGGCACAGTTGCTGGAACCAGGGACGGTACTGGTCCTGGCGGGCCAGCTCATCAAAGTGATAGGCGACGTATTGTCCCATCAGGCCGCCGGCGGCCAGCAGGATCAGCAGCAGCCAGAGCAGGCGCTTGCCCCAGGGCGAGCGGCGCTTCTGCCAGTCGAGGTGGAGCGGGTCGTCCACCAGGTCCAGCAGCACCTCTTCCTTGACCCCGGGCTCGTTGCGCTCGCGGCGCTTCTTGCCGGAGACGGCGGGCTCGTCGTCCTGGTCTTCCGGGTTGGCAGGCGAGTGAGGTTCCAGGTCATCGTCCAGGCGCAACCTGGGCGCCTGGGGTTCGTCGTCCAGGTCCGCGAGGTTGAACGACAGCGACGGTTCGGTGCGGCTGGGCTTGGGTGGTTCGGCGCTGGGTTCGGCGTCGTCCGGTTGCACCTTGGGGGGCGAAGGCTCGCTGTCGTCCCGTTCGGCGGCGCTGCCGAACAGTTCGTCCGGCCAGTGCGCCTCGTCGGCGTCCTGGGTATCGCGCCGGGCGCTGAGGCTGCCTTCCTTGTGCTCGCGTTCCTGGCCAAAGGCCTTGGCTGGCTGGATTTCGCGCTGTTCGAGCTTGGCCAGTTCCTCATCGAGGTCCAGGTGATCCAGGTCCATCTCGGCGGCCGACCATTGCTTCTGGCTGATGGCGCGCTGAGGAGCGGCAGGGGCCGCGGGGGGTGGCAGATCCGGTGCCGCCGGTGCCGGCGCCACGGTCGCTGCGGGAGCAGCCGGTGGCGCTACGGGTTTGGCAGCGGCTTTCGAGGTGGCAGCTTCCTTGGCCGCGCGTTGCTCGAGCAACTGCCGTGCGGCGTTGAACACCTGCAGGCAGGAGCCACAGCGAACCACTCCACGGGCCACGCTCAACTGGGCGTGGCTGACGCGGAAGCGGGTTTGGCAATGCGGGCACTGGGTGACGAAACTGTCGGTCATGCGGCCATCCGGATTATGCAGGCGGCCATTCTAGCGCCGACGGCCGGTGATGCGCACCCAGCCATCAAGGGTGGCGATCGGGTCCAGATCGAAGTCCTGGGCATAAGCCGCGGCGACTTCCTCGCCCTGTTCGGCAAGGATGCCGGAAAGCGCCAGGCGCCCGCCGGACTTGACCAGCCCCGAAAGCTGCGGCGCCAGGGCCACCAGTGGCCCGGCCAGGATGTTGGCCACCAGGACATCGGCCTGCACCTGGGGCAGCTGCTCGGGCAGGTAGAGCGGGAACAGCTCGTCGGCAATGCCGTTGCGCCCGGCGTTGTCACGGGAGGCTTCCAGGGCTTGCACGTCGATGTCGGTGCCCACCGCCTGTTTGGCGCCCAGCAACAGGGCGGCAATGGCCAGGATCCCCGAGCCGCAGCCGAAGTCCAGCACGTTGCAGTCCTTCAGGTCCTGGCCGTCCAGCCATTCCAGGCACAGGGCGGTGGTCGGGTGGGTGCCGGTGCCGAAGGCCAGGCCCGGGTCCAGCAGCAGGTTCACGGCCTCGGGCTCCGGCGCGGCGTGCCAGCTGGGAACGATCCACAGGCGCTGGCCGAAACGCATGGGCTGGAAGTTGTCCATCCAGCTGCGCTCCCAATCCTGGTCTTCGATGACTTCGCTGTGATGCTCGGGCAGCGGGCCGCCGGTCAGCAGCTCCATGTGGGCGAGTACGCTGGCGGCTTCGGTGCCGCCCTCGAACAGGGCCAGCAGATGGGTGTGGGACCAGAGCGGGGTGGTGTTCAGTTCAGGTTCGAAGATCGGCTGATCCTCGGCGTCCATGAAGGTGACCGAGACGGCACCGACTTCAAGAAAAGCGTCTTCGTAGGTTTCGGCTTGTTCTGGGCTGATGGCGAGACGGACTTGCAGCCAAGGCATGGCGGGCACCTTTGAAAATATGTGATGTGCAGCCTAGTGGGCCGCGAGAAGCGCGCAAGTTTACGCGAGACGCCCCTTGGGAGCGAGGGGGATGCCCTGTGCTTGGTCGCAAGGACGGTTGATCAGGGAATGGCCGCTGCGCGGTTCGCGAGCAGGCTCGCTCCTGCGGGGCGGCGGATACGACAAGGCCGCTCGAAAGCGGCCTTGTCGGTGTGGCGGGTGCCGATCAGTGTTGCTCGGCCAGCTTGTGCTCGAGGTAGTGAATGTTCACGCCCCCTTTGCAGAAGCCTTCGTCACGGGTCAGGTCGCGGTGCAGCGGGATGTTGGTCTTGATCCCGTCGACGACGATTTCGTCCAGCGCATTGCGCATGCGCGCCATGGCTTCGTCACGGGTGGCCCCGTAGGTGATCAGCTTGCCGATCAACGAATCGTAGTTCGGTGGAACCGCGTAGCCGCTGTACAGGTGCGAGTCGACGCGCACGCCGTTGCCGCCCGGGGCATGGAAATGCTTGACCGTGCCTGGGCTTGGCATGAAGGTTTTCGGGTCTTCGGCGTTGATCCGGCATTCCAGCGCGTGGCCGCGGATCACGACGTCGTCCTGGGTGAACGACAGCTTGTTGCCGGCGGCAATGCTGAGCATTTCCTTGACGATGTCGATACCGGTCACCATTTCCGATACCGGGTGCTCTACCTGCACGCGAGTGTTCATCTCGATGAAGTAGAAGCGGCCGTTCTCGTAGAGGAACTCGAACGTGCCGGCGCCACGGTAGCCGATGTCGATGCACGCCTTGACGCAGCGGGCGAAGACTTCCTGGCGGGCGGTCTCGTCGATGCCCGGTGCCGGCGCTTCTTCGAGGACCTTCTGGTGCCGACGCTGCAGCGAGCAGTCGCGGTCGCCCAGGTGGATGGCATTGCCCTGGCCGTCGGACAGCACCTGGACTTCCACGTGACGTGGGTTGGTCAGGAACTTCTCCAGGTAGACCATCGGGTTGCCGAACGCCGCGCCGGCTTCGGAGCGGGTCAGCTTCGCCGAGGCGATCAGGTCTTCTTCCTTGTGCACCACGCGCATGCCGCGACCACCACCGCCACCGGCGGCCTTGATGATCACCGGGTAGCCGACTTCACGGCCGATGCGCAGGGCGGTTTCCTCGTCTTCCGGCAGCGGGCCGTCGGAACCTGGAACCGTCGGTACGCCGGCAGCGATCATGGCGTGCTTGGCGGAAACCTTGTCGCCCATCAGGCGGATGGTCTCGGCTTTCGGGCCGATGAAGGCGAAGCCGGAGTTTTCCACCTGTTCGGCGAAGTCGGCGTTTTCCGCGAGGAAGCCGTAGCCAGGGTGGATCGCCGTGGCGCCAGTGACTTCAGCGGCCGCGATGATGGCCGGGATGTGCAGGTAGGACTGCGCGGCTTGCGCAGGGCCGATGCATACCGATTCGTCTGCCAGGCCCAGGTGCATCAGCTCCTTGTCGGCCTTGGAGTAGACGGCTACGGTCTTGATCCCCATTTCCTTGCAGGCACGCAGGATCCGCAGGGCGATTTCGCCGCGGTTGGCGATCAGGACTTTTTCCAACTTCGCAGGCTTCAACATCAAAGACTCTCCGCGGTTCAAACGATGGTGAACAGCGGTTGGTCGTACTCAACCGGCTGGCCGTCTTCGACAAGAATGGACTCGATCACACCGCTGGTTTCAGCTTCGATGTGGTTCATCATCTTCATCGCTTCGACGATGCACAGGGTGTCGCCCTTCTTCACGCTCTGGCCGACTTCAACGAAGGCTGGCGAGGTAGGCGAAGACTTGCGGTAGAAAGTGCCGACCATTGGCGAACGGGCCACGGTGCCGTTCAGCGCGGGTGCGGCCGGTGCTGCAGGAGCGGCGGCAGCAGCAGGAGCGGCAGCGGCAGGCGCAGCCACTGGAGCGGCAACCGGAGCCGGTGCGTAGTACTGCTGGGCTGGAGTCTTGCTGTGGCGGCTGATGCGTACGGACTCTTCGCCTTCCTTGATCTCCAGCTCGTCGATGCCGGACTCTTCCAGCAGTTCGATCAGTTTCTTAACTTTACGGATATCCATGAATCATCAACTCCCAAGGGTCGGTCAGGGGCGTTTATCGCTTGTCGTTCAAGCGTTTGCCTGACGTTCAAGCTGTTCTAGGGCGGCCTCCAGGGCCAGTCGGTAACCGCTGGCGCCAAGGCCGCAGATCACTCCCACCGCAACATCGGAGAAGTAGGAGTGATGACGGAAAGGTTCGCGTTTGTGCACGTTGGACAAATGCACTTCGATGAATGGGATGCTCACCGCCAGCAGCGCGTCACGTAATGCGACGCTTGTATGCGTAAAAGCTGCTGGATTGATCAAAATGAAATCCACGCCTTCATCGCGGGCGGCATGGATGCGCTCGATCAATTCGTACTCGGCATTGCTCTGCAGGTACTGCAGATGGTGCCCGGCATCACGGGCCCGTTGCTCCAGGTCCTGGTTGATCTGGGCCAGGGTGGTTGCACCGTAGACCCCCGGTTCACGGGTGCCGAGCAGGTTCAGGTTGGGTCCGTGAAGAACCAGTAGGGTGGCCATCGGTTGTTCCTTGTTATCGGGGGCTGTTGTCAGAACCCGGCGACTATGCCGGAAAGACTTTATGACTGTCCAGTTCTCTGCAATAGCCAGCACGATGACCGATGTTTGCGCAAAATATGTGACCGTCAGGTTAAATCCGGTCATTTGCCCTCAAGAAGGGGGTCGTGCTTCTTGTCGCCCGTTTCGTCGCTGATGGCGGTGGGTTGTGGTTTGCGCGCCCGTTTCAGAGCCTAGACGCGGAACGCTTGGACTGCCGTATGCAATTGCCCGCCCAGGTCCAGCAGGTTCTCGCCCTGGGCCCGGCCTTCGCCGATGCGCAGCAGGTTGTCGCCGCCCAACTGGTGGATGCGTTCGCTGTGATCGCGGATTTCGCTCACCGCGCCGCTCTGCTGGGCAGTGACATCGGCGATCCGCACGGCGGTATCGGCGATGGTCTGGATCGCCCCGACGATTTCGTCCAGGGCGCCATCGGCGGCCTGGGCCTGGCCGGCGGTGGCCTCGGCGTGTTCGACCTGGGCGCGCATGCCTTGTACCGATTGCTGGGCGGCGGCCTGCAGGCCGGCGATCAGGGTCTGGATCTCCGCGGTGGCCCCGGCGGTGCGCTGGGCCAGGGAGCGCACTTCTTCGGCGACCACGGCAAAACCGCGGCCCATTTCCCCGGCGCGGGCGGCTTCTATGGCGGCGTTGAGGGCCAGCAGGTTGGTCTGGTCGGCGATGGAGCGGATCACCGTCAGCACGCCGCCGATGGTGGCGGATTCCTGCGCCAAGTGTTCGATCATCTGCGCGTTGCCCTGGACTTCCCCGACAAGGGCGTGCAGCCCGGTGAGGCTCAGGCCTATGACTTTCTGCCCCTGCTGCACGGCGAGGCCAGCACTGCGGCTGGCGTCGGCGGCCTGGCTGGCGTCCCCGGCGACCTGCTGGATTGTGGCTTCCAGTTCGCCCAGGGCATCGCGGATCTGTGCGGTGTCGCCGGCCTGGCGCTCGGCGCCGCTGTGCAGGCCGCTGCTCAGGTCGGCCAGGGCGCGGCTGCTGCCGGCCACTTGTTCGGCGTTCTGGCGGATGGTGCCCACCAGGTCCACCAGGTAGGCGCGCAGGCGGTTCAGGGACTCCTCGATGTCATGCAGCTCGCGGTTGGTCTTGCCCAGCTGGATCGGTCGGCTGAAGTCGCCTTCGGCCCAGGTCGACAGCGCCGGGGCGAGGTTGGTCAGAACCCGCGCCAGCTTGCGCTGCAAGGTGTCGATCACCAGGGCGATCAACAGGATCAGGCCGATCATCAGCCCCTGCATCAGCCGCACTTCGCCCTGGATCTGCCCGTGCTGGGCCCGTACCGCCGGTTCCAGCTCGGCGATGGCCTGGCGCACGGCGTTGATCTTCAGCAGGGTTGCGGCGCTCAGGTCGGCGCGCTTCTGGATCTGCTCGCGGGTGCGCTGCAGTTCTGCCGGATAACGGCTGAGCAGGCTGTTGAGTTCACGCTTGAAGCCTATGCCGGCATCTTCGGCGGCGGCTTTTTCGGTGTTTTCCAGGCCCATCATGGCGGCGAAATCATCGGTGCCCGATTCGCTGCTGGCGGCCACGCCCAATAAAGGCAGGGCTTCGAGCTGATCGGCCTGGGCGCGGATGCTGTTCACTTCCCGTTCCACATCGGCGGCCAGCTCGCTGCGGCCACTGCTCACCAGCTTGTCCCGGGCCAGGGAGAGCTTGCCCAGGTGCTGGGAGGCGGTGAGCAATAAAGGCAGGTAGTTCGCCGCTTCCGCGCTCTTGGCCCCGCTGGCGTACTGGCTGAGCTGCTCCAGGTTCGCGCCCAGCTCGCGTTCGGCCTGCAACAGCAGGGCCTGGGGATCGCCTGCCAGCTTGCCGGCGGCCAGCAGGTCGGTCTTGCTGAAGTCGTCGAGGCTGGCCAGGCTCGGGCGCAGGCTTTGCGCCAGCGGTGGCGGCAGTTCGCCCAGCTCGCCCTGCAGGGTTTCCAGGGCCTGGGCCGCACTGCTCAGGCGCAGGGCATCGCCGCTGGCCAGGTAGTCTTCGATATTGCGCGCCACCTGGTTCTGAAACTGCTGGGACAGCCCCAGGTAGCGCTCCATCAATAGATAGGGGCGTTCCAGGGCCCGTTGCGACCACCACAGCGTCGCCCCCAGGGCGAGGCAAACGGCAACGAGCAGCAGGGTATTGAGATTGGTCAGCAGCTTCAGGCGCATCGGGGCTCTACCAACGGCTTAAATGGTAAGCGCCTGAATTTATTGCGTTTGTATTACAAGGTTATGACCGAATCGGTGGATTCGGATGAAAAGATGGCACTTTGACTTGATCGCGCGGCCTGGACCCGATTGCGCCCGCCATGCTTGGCCCGGTACAGGGCTTCGTCGGCCTGGCTGGCCATCATCAGGCTGTCGGAATCCTCCTGCATTTCCACCACCCCGGCGCTGAAGGTGCACCACAGGTCCTGGGGCTGGGCCGGGTAGTGGATCTCGGCAAAGCGCTGGCGGATTTCGTCCAGAACCTTGCATGCGGCGTCCTGGTCGGTGTCGGGCATGACAATGGCAAATTCTTCGCCGCCGTAGCGGCCGATGAAGTCGGTCTTGCGCAGGCGCTGTTTGAGAAACAGCGCCAGGCTCTTGATCACCCGGTCGCCCATGGGGTGGCCGTGGCTGTCGTTGACCCGCTTGAAGTGGTCGATATCCAGCATGGCGAAGCTCAGCGGCTTGCCCTCGCGACGGGCGCGGAAACTGCAGTCTTCCAGCAGTTGCAGGATATGGGTGTGGTTGTACAGGCCGGTGAGGCTGTCGCGGACCATTCGCGCCTTGAGGTTGCGCGCCCGGGCCGCGCGGTTGCGCACGGTGGTGATCAGGTGCCGGGGCTTGATCGGCTTGGTGAGGAAGTCGTCGCCGCCTTCGCTCATGGCGTCCAGCTGCTTGTCCAGGTCGTCCTCGGCGGACAGGTAGATGATCGGCACGCTGACGTAGCGGTCGTTGTGGCGGATTACCTTGGCCAGCTCGGTGCCGGTGCAGGCCGGCATGTACATGTCGAGAATGATCAGGTCCGGCTGGAAGTCCGCCAGCTCGGCCATGGCCTGGATCGGTTCGATCAGGGTGCGGGTGACGATCCCGGCACTGTTGAGCAGGCGCTCGGTGTGCAGGGCCTGGGCCCGGGAGTCGTCGATGATCAGCACTTTATAAGGTTCGTACTGGGCGACGCAGGTCAGTACTTCGATTTTTTCCAGCAGGCTGGAGGCTTCCAGGGTGCCGGTGAGGAATTCCTGGCCGCCGGCGCGCACTGCGGCCAGGCGCGTCGGGGTGTCGGTTTCATGCAGGCTGAAGAACAGCAGCGGGAGTTTCTGCTCCAGGCCGACCTGGGCCTCGGCGGCCAGGGTCAGGCCCATGCCGGCACCGCAGAAATCCACATCGATGACGATGGCCGCCGGCAGGCGTTCGACCATGGACGAACGAAAGGCCGGAATGCTGTCCAGGGACTGGGCGCTGAGGCCGAAGAATTCCAACTGCTTGGCCAGGCGCTCGGCCCGGTCGTGGTCCTGCAGCATCACGTAGATCGGCTTGCGCAGGGGCGGCAGGAAGGTCTGTTCCAGTTGGTCGCCGTGGCGCAGCCCGGTGCGCGACAGGCGCTGCATCAGGCGGTTGAGGTCGGTGATCAGGTTGCTGCTGAGGCGGCCACGGTTGGCGTCCACAGCTTCCAGGGACTGGCTGATGCTGCGGGCCAGCTGGGTATGTTCGGGTTGTTCGAAACGTTCGGCGAAGCGCAGCAGGCGCAGGTTGGCCTCGCACAGCTCCGACATGTCGGTGGTCGACCATTCGCTGCGTTGCAGACGCTGCCATATCTCAAGAATCTGACGTGCCTGATGAATTACCCGCTGGGCAAAGTGGTGCTTGAGGCGCTCACGGCTGGGGTCTTCTGGCTCGGTCATATCCTGACTACTAGTTAGGGTGCATGCTGAGATCGACTGGTGGCTCTATGCTAGCACCACTTTTGTGTCCCATGAGTGTCGTACGTCAATAATGTGCAAAGCGACGTTATTCAGTTCCTGACCGACTGGTCGCGTAGGCTCCGGACTGTGCTTCATTTATAGTGGCCAGCTGATTCGCAATCATTGCGCGGCGCGCATTTGCCGGAAGATTTATCCCGTCAAGGCAAGGCACGATGGAGTAGGGTTGTGGTCGAACCGATGAACTCAAGTGATTGAAAGGACATAGCCATGCTGGATTGGAAGAATCGCGCAGGCAGCGCGCCAGATCGTGCTGCCGAACCCAAGTCGGCGACACGCAGCTATTTCGGTGGCCTGCTGTTCAGTCGTGCCCTGGCCACCTTGCTGGGCCTGTATCTGCTGGTCACCGGTGCCCTGGGCTGGTACTGGAGCCAGGAGCCGGCGCTGTTCCCGGTCCAGCAGAACGCCCAGATCGCCGCCGAGAAGGAAGGCCGACAGATGGTGGTGGGCTACACCACCGTGGAAACCCTGAAGACCGTGGTCGGCACCCTGCTGGACAAGCCGGGTGGCTACATTTCCAACGACCGTTTTCCACCGGGGCTGTGGATGGACAACATGCCGAGCTGGGAATACGGCGTGCTGGTCCAGGTCCGCGACCTGACCCGTGCCCTGCGCAAGGACTTCGCCCGTTCCCAGTCGCAGTCCGCCGAAGACGCCGACCTGGCCAAGGCCGAGCCGCGCTTCAACTTCGACAACAAGAGCTGGATCCTGCCGTCCAGCGAATCGGAATACCAGGAAGGCATCAACTCCCTGAGCCGCTACCAGGCGCGTCTGTCCGATCCGAACCAGAAGACCGCGCAGTTCTATGCCCGCGCCGACAACCTCAACAACTGGCTGGGTGACGTTGGCACGCGCCTGGGCTCGCTGTCCCAGCGCCTGTCGGCCAGCGTCGGCCGGGTCAAGCTCAATACTGCTCTGAAGACCGAAGTGCCGGCCCCGGGCCAGGGCCCGCAGGTTGATGAAGAAGTGGTGGAAACCCCGTGGATGCAGATCGACAACGTGTTCTACGAAGCCCGTGGCCAGGCCTGGGCGCTGTCGCACCTGCTGCGGGCCATCGAGGTGGACTTCGCCGATGTGCTGGCGAAGAAGAACGCCACCGTCAGCGTGCGCCAGATCATTCGCGAACTGGAAGCGTCCCAGGAGCCGGTCTGGAGCCCGATGATTCTCAATGGCAGCGGCTTCGGCGTGCTGGCCAACCACTCGCTGGTGATGGCCAACTATATTTCCCGGGCCAACGCGGCGGTCATCGACTTGCGTCAATTGCTCAATCAAGGCTGATCCATGGTCGCAACCGACAAAGAGGCGGCCCACCGCGCCGCCTCCGATGCAGAACAGATTGCCTGGGTCGATGGCGAAGACCAGTTGCTGGGTGCCATGGTCCGTTCCGAGTTGCGCGAGCGCGGCCTGATCGGGCGTGGCACCTACATCATGCTGTTCAACTCCGCCGGTGAGCTGTGCGTGCACCGGCGAACCCTGAGCAAGGCCATCTACCCGGGCTACTGGGACGTCGCCGCCGGCGGCATGGTCCTGGCCAGCGAGAGCTACGCCGAGTCGGCTGCCCGGGAACTGGAGGAGGAGCTGGGGGTGAGCGGGGTGGAGCTGGTCGCCCACGATCATTTCTTCTTCGAGGACACCGGCAACCGCCTCTGGTGCTCGGCGTTCTCCGCGGTGTGGGACGGCCCGCTGCGATTGCAGCCGGAAGAAGTCCTCGAAGCGCACTTCATGCCACTGGATCAGGTGCTGCGGGAAATCCACGAAAAGCCCTATTGCCCGGACTCCCTGGCTGCCCTGCAGCGCTATCTGGCACGGCGTCGCTAAAGTTGCATAAATTGGCGCTGATTGGCTCTTAGCAACCGGGCTTTTTGCCGTTACACTGCGCGACTTTTCAAGCTGAACCAGGCTGCCCTGGTTCAGTAGCGCTGCCCCTGCCTGAGTGGGGCTTCGCGGTCGATGGCACCGCCATGTGCTTCGACCAGTCTTTGTCCTCCCAAGAGGATTGCCGGTGGCCAAAAAAGCCGCATCCTTCGCCGCCCTTGGTGGCCTGGTATTTTCCACCGACGCAGGTCGACATTGCCCGGACTGTAGCCAGCCGGTAGCCGCCTGTATCTGCAAACAAACCGTGATCCCGGCCGGCGATGGCATTGCCCGCGTGCGCCGCGAAAGCAAGGGCCGTGGCGGCAAGACGGTGACCACCATCACCGGCGTGCCCCTGGCCGAAGATGCCCTCAAGGAGCTGGCCACGACGCTGAAGAAACGCTGTGGCACCGGCGGCGCCCTGAAAGACGGCGTCATCGAAATCCAGGGCGACCATGTCGAGCTACTCTTGGCGGAACTGGTCAAGCACGGTTTCAAGGCGAAGAAGTCCGGCGGCTAGCAGCCTCTGTGAAAACCACCTGTGACTGGACCCTGTCTTGATTCGCTCAGGACACCGGCGTCGTCTCCATGGTTTTCACAGAGCCTGTTCATGAACGGTTTCTAAACTCGGCACGGCGGGCGCGGTCTATTGCGCTTGCAGGCTAATCGTCATTTTCATTCTTTAGACTGCGCCAGCCCTGGAGTGGGGCGGCGCTCTATGACTTCTTTATAGGGGACTTCGATGTCCGTACGACGCACACGTAAAGACGATGGCAGCCAATGGACAGTTGCGGACAGCCGCAGTGTCTACGGGATTCGCCATTGGGGGGCCGGGTATTTCGCGATCAATGACGCCGGTCGCGTCGAAGTTCGTCCGAACGGCCCGAGCAGCTTGCCCATCGATCTGTTCGAGCAGGTCGAGGAGCTGCGCAAGAGCGGCTTGTCCCTGCCGTTGCTGGTGCGCTTCCCGGACATCCTCCAGGACCGCGTGCGACAGTTGACCGGTGCCTTCGATGCCAACATCGGGCGCCTGGAATACCAGAGCAAGTACACCGCGCTGTACCCGATCAAGGTCAACCAGCAAGAAGCGGTGATCGAGAACATCATCGCCACCCAGAATGTTTCCATCGGCCTGGAAGCCGGCTCCAAGCCGGAGCTGCTGGCGGTACTGGCCCTGGCGCCCAAGGGCGGCACCATTGTCTGCAACGGCTACAAGGACCGCGAGTTCATCCGCCTGGCGCTGATGGGCCAGAAGCTGGGCCACAACGTGTTCATCGTCATCGAGAAAGAGTCCGAAGTGGGCCTGGTGATCGAGGAAGCGGCGTCCCTCAAGGTCAAGCCGCAGGTGGGCCTGCGGGTGCGCCTGTCGTCCCTGGCTTCGAGCAAGTGGGCCGACACCGGTGGTGAAAAGTCCAAGTTCGGCCTGTCGGCGGCGCAACTGCTGTCGGTGGTGGAGCGCTTCCGCGCCGCCGGCCTGGACCAGGGCATCCGCCTGCTGCACTTCCACATGGGCTCGCAGATCGCCAACCTGGCGGACTACCAGCACGGCTTCAAGGAAGCGATCCGCTACTACGGCGAGCTGCGCAACCTCGGCCTGCCGGTGGACCACATCGACGTCGGCGGCGGCCTGGGTGTGGACTACGACGGCACCCACTCGCGCAACGCCAGTTCGATCAACTACGACATGGACGACTACGCCGGCGTGGTGGTGGGCATGCTCAAGGAATTCTGCGACGCGCAGAGCCTGCCGCACCCGCACATCTTCTCCGAGAGCGGCCGCTCCCTGACCGCCCACCACGCCATGCTGGTGGTGCAGGTCACCGACGTCGAGAAGCACAACGACGACGTGCCGCAGATCGACAACAAGCAGGAGCTGCCGGAAACCGTGCAATGGCTGGTGGACCTGCTGGGCCCGACCGACATTGAAATGGTCACCGAAACCTACTGGCGCGCCACTCACTACATGAGCGACGTGGCCGCCCAGTACGCCGACGGCAAGCTGACCCTGGCCGAGAAAGCCCTGGCCGAGCAGTGCTACTTCGCCGTATGCCGGCGCCTGCACAACTCGCTCAAGGCGCGCCAGCGTTCCCACCGCCAGGTGCTGGACGAGCTCAACGACAAGCTGGCCGACAAGTACATCTGCAACTTCTCGGTATTCCAGAGCCTGCCGGACACCTGGGCCATCGGCCAGGTCCTGCCGATCCTGCCGCTGCACCGCCTCGACGAAGAGCCGCTGCGCCGCGCGGTGCTGCAGGACCTGACCTGCGACTCCGACGGCAAGATCAAGCAGTACGTCGACGAGCAGAGCATCGAGACCAGCCTGCCGGTACACGGCCTCAACGAGGGCGAGGACTACCTGCTGGGGATCTTCCTGGTGGGCGCCTACCAGGAAATCCTTGGTGACATGCACAACCTGTTCGGCGACACCGACTCGGTGAACATCTACCAGCGGGCCAACGGCAGCGTGTACCACGCCGGGATCGAGACCCACGACACCATCGAAGACATGCTGCGCTACGTGCACCTGTCGCCGGAGGAGTTGATGACCCACTACCGCGACAAGGTGGCCAGCGCCAAGATCAGCGCCGCCGAGCGTACCCAGTTCCTTGACGCATTGCGCCTGGGCCTGACCCGTTCGTCCTACCTGTCTTCCTGACAGCCCTGGCGAACCCTGGAAACCCACCGCTTGCGGTGGGTTTTTTTTGCCCGCAATTCAGGCATGCGGCCTGCGGGCACGAGGTTCAGCGAGCCTCGGCGAACCAGCGGTCGCGGCGCTGCAGGTGCCAGGCGAAGGCGCCCAGGGTCAGGCTGCGCAGGAACATGAACAGCAGGAACGTCAGCCACAGGCCGTGGTTGCCCAGGCCTTGCAGCGCCCAGGCAAAGGGCAGCAGCAGGAGCACGGTCAGGAGCATGCCGTTGCGCATTTCCCGGGCCCGGGTGGCGCCGATGAACAGGCCGTCCAGCAGGTAGCTCCAGACCGCAATCAACGGCAGTACGGCGAGGTAGGGCAGGGAGGTAAAGGCGGTCTGGCGCACGTCGGGAATATCGGTCTGCATTTCGATGAACAGGTGGCCGCCCAGCAGGAACAGCACGGCGAACCCCAGGCTGGCCAGCAGCGACCAGCCACCGGCTACCACCAGCGAGCGGCGCAGGGCCGGGCGGTCATGGGCGCCGATGGCGTGGCCGCACAGGGCCTCCACTGCGTGGGCCAGGCCATCGAGGGCATGGGCGGTAAGCAGCAGGCCGTTGAGCAGCAGGGCATTGGCCGCCACTGTGGCATCGCCCAGACGGGCGCCTTGCACGGTGATCAGGAAGAACACCGACTGCAGGGCCAGGCTGCGGATGAAGATGTCACGATTGACCGCCAGCAGCGGGCGCCAGCTCTGCCAGCGGCGCAATGTCGCCCAGGCGATTTGCCCCGGATAGGCCCGCAGGGCCGGCCGGGTCATGGCCAGGCCGACCAGCGCGCCGCTCCATTCGGCGATCACCGAAGCCCGGGCCGAGCCCACCACGCCCCAGTCCAGGCCGAGGACGAACCACAGGTTGAGGGCGATGTTCAGCACGTTGGTGCTGAGCAGGATGGCCAGCGGTGCCCGGGCGTTCTGGGTACCGAGAAACCAGCCCACCAGGGCGAAACTGGCCAGGGCCGCGGGCAGGCCCAGCAGGCGGGTGTGGAAAAAGCTCCGGGTCATTTGGTCCAGCTCCGCCGAGGGCTGCATCAGGTGCAGCGCCGCGCCGCTCAGGGGCACGCCTATGGCGCCCAGCAGCAGCGCCAGCCCCATGGCCAGTATCAAGCCCTGGAGCAGTATCTGCCGCAGCGCCGCCCCGTCGCCGCGCCCGGCGGCCTGGGCGGCGAAGCCGGTGGCGCCCATGCGCAGGAAGCCCATGGCCCAGGCCAGGAAGGTATAGAGGCTGGCACCGACCGCCACGGCGCCCAGCTGGTGGGCATGGGGCAGGTGGCCGATCACCGTGCTGTCCACCAGCGCTACCAGGGGCACGGAAATGTTCGACAGGATCATCGGCGCGGCCAGGGCCCAGACGCGGCGATGGGTGGGGCGGTGACGCCAATCGGAAATCAGGGGGGGCATGCAGGCTCCTTGCGAGAGCGGGCATTGTACCCGGCGCCCGCGGGCGCCGGGGGTTAGTGCGGGGGGATCAGTGGATGATCCAGCTCAGCAGCCAGAGGCCGAGCACCAGCCAGATGATGCCGAGGATGATCGAGGCTCGCATGAAGGCGCGGATCGCCGAGTACAGGAACATCAGGCCGATGATCAGGGCAATGATGCTGACGATCGAGGTGTCCATGCCCAGAGCGCGGGACAGGCCGTCGACAAAGTTGCCCCCGGCGTGGGTCAGGGTATTGAACAACCCGCTGAGCAGGTCGACGATAAAGCGGATCACCGAGCCGATGGCCTGGCCGAGCCATTCGAAGAAACTTTCTACCTGCATGTGCGCGTCCTGATGAAAGATGGGCCGAGTGCCCGAGCTCAAGCTTGGGCCATGAACACCCGTGGCGAGTTCCCTGTTAAGCATAGAAGCTGCCGGGGGTTGCGCATTCTGGAGGAGCCGGCTGGCCAGCGAAAGCGCTCTTGCGTCCCACGCCCATCCCCCGGAAGCTATACGCCTTCAGGAGACCCCGATGAACCTAGAGCAACTGACCCAACGCCTGCACGCCATCCGTGACCGCAACGATTGGCGGCAATTTCACAGCCCGAAGAACCTGGCCATGGCCGCCAGCGTCGAAATGGCCGAGCTGGTGGAAATCTTCCAGTGGCTGAGCGAGGACCAGTCGCGGCAACTGCCAGCAGACAAGCTGGCCCATGCCGGCCAGGAAGTGGGGGATATCGTCCTCTACCTGCTGTTGCTGTGCAGCGAGCTGGGGTTGGACATGGACCAGGTGGTACGCAGCAAGCTGGCGGACAGCGAACGGCGGTTCTGCTCATGAGCGACCGGCATTTCGACCAGTTGGCGACCCGTTTCGCCGAGAAGATCTATGGCGGCGCCAAAGGCGCGATCCGCCTGGCGGTGCTCCAGGCCGATCTCAAGGAAGCGCTGCCCGAGCGGCCACTGCGGGTGCTGGATATCGGCGCCGGGTTGGGGCACATGTCCTTGTGGCTGGCCGAGCGCGGGCACCAGGTCACCCTGGCCGAGCCTGCCGCGCCGATGCTTGAAGGCGCCCGCCAGCGCTTTGCCGACGCCGGGCAGCAGGCCACCTTCATCCAGGCGCCCTGGCAGGAACTGCTGGGGCAACTGACCGAACCCTACGACCTGGTGCTGTGCCACGCGGTGCTGGAATGGCTGGCCGAACCCCACGCGATCCTGCCGGTGCTGCATCAGTTGACCGCCGCCGATGGCTGGCTGTCCCTGGCCTTCTACAACCGCGACGCACTGGTCTACCGCAACCTGCTCAAGGGCCACTTCCGCAAGATGCGCAAGAACGACATGGCCGGCGAGAAACAGAGCCTGACCCCGCAACAACCCCTTGATCCTCGCGAGCTGGCGGCGCAACTTGAGGGCCTGTGGCGAGTCGAAAGCCAGAGCGGAGTGCGGGTTTTCCACGATTACATGCCGGTGGAGTTCCAGGCCCGTGCCGAGCTGACGGATCTGCTGGAAATGGAGCTGGCTCACCGTCGACACCCAAGTTTCGCCGGGCTTGGGCGTTATCTGCATTGGCTGTGCCGGCCGGTCTAACGGAGTGTGCAATGAAACACCGCCTGGGTCTGATCCTCCTGTGTTCGGGGCTTGCCGCCTGTCAGGGCAGCAACCCCTATGTCGCCAGCTCCAACCCGCTGCCGCCGGCCCCGCCGCAAGCGGCCAACACCTTTGACCGCAGCGCCTACCCGGCGCCGCAACGGGACTATGGCCGCTACCGCAACTGGGCCTGGCTCAATGGCCGCCTGCCCAGCGGTTCGGCCTGGGCCGACTCGGCGCAGATTGCCGAGGCGGTCAGCAATGCCCTGGATCAGCAGGGTTTGCGCCCTGTGCATGACAACCGGCCGGCGGACCTGTGGGTCAGCGCCGACCTGCACCTGGAAAAGCGCCTGCGCCAGGTCCAGGACGACTACGGGTATGGCGGTTACGGCGGCTATAACCGTTATGGCCCGGGCTACGGCATGTACGGCAGCGTGCCGGTGGTGCGCACCTACGAGGTGGAAGTGGTGGTGGTGCGGGTCAACCTGTATGACGGCGCCAGCGGCCAGCCGGTCTGGAGCGCCAGCGCCGAGACCAGCAGCCGCGGCAGCCTCGGCGAGCGGGCCGATGCCTTGCGTGAGGCGGTGCAAAAGGCAATGGCGGCCTATCCTCCCAGTTAGGATCGCCCCCGGTTTTTGTCTTCAAGCGGAGAAACAGCATGTTCCATCGAATCGCTCTACTGGTGTGTGCCGCCTTGCTCAGTGCCTGCGCCGCCAACCAGGTCAATCATGACTTCGACGCCAGCCGGGACTTTGGTGCCTACCGCAGTTGGAACTGGAAAGAACCCGCCCTGCAATACCGCCCGGATGATCCACGGATCAAGAGCGACTTGACCGAACAGCGCATCCGCCAGGCGGTGGCCGAGCAACTGGACCAGCGCGGCCTGCGTCCGGCCCAGGGCGGTGCCCGGGCCGACCTGAATGTGCAGGCGTACCTGATCGTCGAGGACCGCCAGCAGCAGGTCACCACCAACTATGGCGGCGGTTGGGGCGGCCCGTGGAATGGCTACTGGGGCGGGCCGATGTACAACGAAACCCGCAACATCACCTATAAGGTGGCAACCATCCAGATCGACCTGCTGGACGGCAAGGACGGCAAGCTGGTGTGGCGCGGCAGCGACGAGCAGATGCTCAGCAGCTCGCCCAACCCGGCAGATCGCAGCGCCGCGGTTCGCACTACGGTGATGCGCATCCTGCAGAACTACCCGCCCCACTGAAACCTTCGACCGGGCAGGGCGGCACAGGGTGTGCGGCCCTGCCTGCTGCCGCCAGTCCGGCGCCCCTGCGCCCCGGCCTGCGTCTGCCACGGCCTTTGACTACACTGCTTTCATCGATGGAGATAGCGCTCGGCTGCGAGCCGGTAAAGGAGTGCCCCGATGTCTCCCCTGAAGCGGTTTTCCGGCCCGGCTCGACAACGCGGGGCCATTGGCCTGATGGCGGCGGCGACCCTGGGTCTGGCGCTGTTGCTCATGTTGCTGGTGGTGGACAGCGGTCGGCTCTACATGGAACAGCGCAAGTTGCAACGGGTCGCGGACAACGCGGCCCTGGAAGCCGTCAGCCGTGGCGGCAATTGCCAGGCCGGCCTGACTGCCGCCACCTATGCCGGACAGAGTGCAGTGCGCAATGGTTTCGTCATCGCCACCGGCAGTACTCTCACCACCACCTGTGGCTCTCTGACCACCGGAGCCAACAGCTTGCGTACCTTCAATGCCAACCCGGCGCAGTCGGCGGCCGTGCGGGTGATCGCCACCAACACCGTACCCATCAGCGTGGCGTCGGGGGTGGGGGCGCTGTTCTCGCCAGGCCCGATCAACCTCACCACTCAGCTCAGCGCCACGGCCGTGGCTGCTGCGCCGACGCCACCGCTGGCGCAACTGAGCATTCGCAGCACCATAGCCACCGTCAACAGCACCAATTCACCGATACTCAATTCCGTGGTGGGCAATATGCTCGGCGGCAGTGTGAACATCAGTGCTGTGGGCTGGAATGGCCTGCTCAACAGCGATATCAATTTACTGCGCTACCTCGATCAACTGGCGATCGACCTGGGCGTCGCCGCCGGCAACTACACCCAGTTGCTCAACACCCAGGCCAGTCTGACCCGGCTGATCCAGACCGCCGCCACCGTGGTCCAGGCCAATGGCGCGACCGCCGACATACTGGCGGCCCTGGGGGCTCTACAAGTAGCGGTGAGTGCCCAGATACCGCAGTTGAAACTGGGAGACATCCTGAAACTGCAGACCGGTGCTGCATCCACCGCGCTGGATGCCAACTTGCAGCTCTTTCAACTGCTGCAAGCGATGATTCAACTGGCCAACAGCAAGAGCGCAGTGGCAGCGGTGATACCGGCCAACCTGCTGGGCCTGGCCAGTGTGACGGTCCGGGTCAAGGTCATTGAGCCGCCTCAGTTCTCCGCTGTCGGTGACCCTCGGCTGGCCATCCTCGATCCGTTGGGGGCCAATCGCATCTACGTGCGCACAGCCCAGGTTCGGACGCTGGTTTCGGTCAACCTCACAGGCCTGTCCGGGGTGACCGGCCTGGCCAACGCCTTGCTGGGGCTGGTGGGCTCGCTGACTCCGACCCTCAACAGTGTCCTGAGCCTGAATCTGGCCGATACCATCAACTCCTTGGGCTGCCTGCTGGGCGCCGGGTGCCAGCAAGTGGATCCGCAAGTGCTGCCTTCTCCGCGAATCGATATCAACCTGGAGCTGGGGGGCGCCAAGGCCTATGTCACCAACTACAGTTGTCCGACGGGTAACACCGGAACCAAAAGCCTCACGGTGCACAGCGAGTCGTCCCTGGCCGACATCAAGGTGGGGCAGATTGATCCCAACACCGCGTTCTCTTCCTCGACGGAACCTGTGGTGACGCCGCTGCCGATCATCGACCTGGGTATCTGGACCTGTCACAAGATTCTGGGGATCGGCAGTTGCGGGCCGGCGCGCACGGCTTTCGCCGCAGGGGGCATCGGCATCAAGGTCGATAGTTCGCTGGGGCTCAGCCAGACCGGACCGAACGTGGGGCGGGATCTGATCTACTCAAGCGGTGCGCCGGATTTTTCCGTACCGCGCAATGTCAACCAGGCGCCGACCTACCAGAACGCCGCCCCGACCAACAACCTCGTCAACAGCCTGTCGGGCACTATTGCCGGGATCAGCCTGCAGGTTTACCAGCCGGTCAGCGCCAACCTCCTTGGCTCGGTGGTGGCAGTAGCGGGAGGAGTGATCAACGGTGTCACCAGCCTGATCATGCCGTTGATCAGCAACCTGCTGAGCCCCCTGCTCGATCCGCTGTTGAACAACTTGCTGACGGCGCTGGGGATCAACCTGATGGACGTGGAAGTGGGGGCCAACCTCACCTGCGGGCAGACCGGCAAGGCCTACCTGGTGATCTGATCCGCCTCGGCGATCGGCAGTTCGATGCAGAAGCGCGCGCCGTCCTGGCTGTTGCTGACGCTCAGGCGGCCCCCCATGTTCTGCACGATGCCATAGCTCACCGACAGCCCGAGCCCGGTGCCGATGCCCACCGGCTTGGTGGTGAAGAACGGCTCGAAGATCCGCTCCAGCAGGCGCGGGTCGATGCCGCCACCATTGTCCTCGACCCACAGGCGTACCCACTGCTCGTCGCGCTGGCCGTACACGGCGATCCAGGGTTTGAAGTCGTGCTGCTTTTCCTGTTTGCCCAGCAGGGCGTCCCGGGCATTGACCAGCAGGTTGATCAATACCTGCTCCAACTGGTCGACAAACCCCAGCACCTGGACCTCGAACCCCAGCTCGCTGATCCGCAACTCCAGACCCTTGCCACGCATGCCTTCGGCCAGCAGCGAGAGGGTGCCTTCGATGGCGTGGGCCGGGTTGAACGGCTGCTGTTCCACTTCCGAGCGTCGGCCGAACACCCGCATGTGGTCCACCACCCGGGCCGCACGCTGGACCTGGGCGTCGATGCGCTTGAGCTTGTCGGTGAGGTAGTCGATCTGCACGTCGCCATTGCCCAGGCGCTTGAGCACGTTGACGATGGCCATGCGCATCACGTTGAGCGGCTGGTTGATCTCGTGGGCAAGCCCGGTGGCCATTTCCCCCAGGGTGGCCATTTTCGCGCTTTGCGTGAGCTGCTGCTGGGCGCGCCGGACTTCGGTGTTGTCGCGGCCCACGGCCTGGATTTCCAGCAGTTGCCCCTGTTCATCGAACACTCCGCGATCCGACCACACCCACCAGGCATGTTCGCGCCCGGGCAATTGCAGGTTGATCTCGGCGGTGCTCACGGGATATTCCGGGCTCAACAGCTTGAGCCGGCGCTCGAAGCCTTCACGCTGTTCGGCGGACAGCCACTGCCCCAGGTTGCTGCCCGGCAGTTCCTCGGGGGCGCATTCCAGGTAGGCCGCCAGCGGCCGGTTGCCAAAGGTCAGGGTCAGGTCCGGGCGATAGCGGCAGATCATCGCCGGCGAATCTTCCACCAGGATCCGATAGCGCTCTTCGCTCTGGCGCACCTGCTCGGCGGCCAGGGTTGCCTCGGTGACGTCCAGCCACAGGCCGACGGCTTCCACTGGCAACCCCAGGTCGTCGCGCAGCAGCTTGGCTTCGTCCAGCACCCAGTGGTATGCCCCGTGGCGATCGCGCAGCCGATAGCGGGTATGCACACTGCCTTCGCGCAGCAACTGGCGGCAGCGCTGGAAATACAGGTCGCGGTCGTCGGGGTGCACCCACTCCGGCAGGGGCTGCGCCGTGCAGTCCGCCAGGCTCCAGCCCAGCAGGGGTTGCAGGCTGGCGCTGAAAAAGCTCGGCTGCAAGGCGCCTTCCTGGTAACGCTGGACGTAGATCACCGCCGGTGAACTGGCGATCAGGTTGTCCAGCCGGGCATGGGCGGCGGCGGCCTGCTGCTGTTGGTTCTTGATGTCGCTGATGTCCAGCATGAAACCCACCAGGCGTTGGCTTTCGCCTCGGCCCAGGGCCTGGCCCTGCAAGCGATACCAGCGCTGGGGGGCGCTGGGGTCGGGCTCGTGCAGGCGCACATTGAGCAGCAGCGGCTTGCCCAGTTTCAGTTCCTGCAGGCGGCTGCTGAGCTCACCGCGGTCGGCGGGATGAATCAGTTCCAGCCAGGCTTGCACGTTCAGGCGAGCGCCATCCTCAGGCAGGTGCAGGCTGGCGGCCAGGCGGCTGGCCAGCAGTATTTCGGCGGTGTCCGGGCATAGCTCCCACCAGCCGGCGCCCAGCAGCCCTTGGAGGGCCTCCAGGCGTTCCAGGTGCAGGTGATGGCGATGCTCTCGCAGGCGACTGAGCAAGGGCCCGGCGAGGGCTGCGGCGAGCATCAGCCAGTCGCGATCCAGCAGGTACGGGGCATGCTGCTGGACCGCGTAGCAGCCGCACAAGAGCCAGGCGGCGACGCCGTGATCATCCCGGTACGGCACCAGGAAGCCTTCGCGATGGCCGAAGATGCCTTGCAGTCGCGGGTGTTCGTTGAGGCCCTGGATCTGGTTCAGGTGCTGCGGGGTGTTGCCGCTCAGGCTGTCCAGGCCGGCCCCCAGGGCCTGGCCTTCCTGCCACAGGCGCGGGGCGTCATGGGCGCTGTAGCAGCTGTGGATCACCCAGCCCTGCTCCTGCTCGTCGAGCAGGGCCAGGCCGAGACAGGGAATGTGCCAATAGCGGGCCAGGTCGGTGAGTTGGTCGTGGAGCACGTCCGGCAGGCGGGTCAGGTTGCACAGGCGCAACTGTTCGCTGGCCTGGGCGGCAAACACCCGGCACTGCTCGCGCCCCAGGGCCTGTTGCCGCTGCTGGACCAGGTCGCCGATATCCAGCAGTTGCAGGTGCCATTCCTGCCCACAGCGCTGGACCCAGCCGCGCAGGTGCAGGGGCTGGCCGCCGGCGCCGCGCAGGTCCAGGTCCAGCACCTGGCCGCTCCAGTCGGCAGGGCCGCCCTCAAGGGCCAGGACGCTGCCGGGCAATACGTAGGCCAGCAGGTGCGGTGGCTCCCGGGAGGGGGGCAGCTGGATCAGGCTGTGGCGCAGCGGGCCGTGGCTGCTGAGGATGCGCCCCTGTTGATCGAGCACCAGTTGCAGGCCCACCGCCTGGGGCGGCAGCGGGCTGTGCGGCTGTGCGGCGGGAAGCGCCTGGCGGCCCAGTAGACGTCCGAGCAGCTTGTCGCCAGAGGTCAAAATTGCAGACTCGAGCTAGCGGTCAGGGTGGTGGGCAGGCTGGGTACCGGGCCGATTCCTGGCAGCACCAGCCGCGGCAGCACCTGGTTCAGCTTGCTGGTGGGGTAGTTCACCGAGACCGTCAGCACCCCGGCGCTGTACACCGCACTGTAGTCGGTGGCGGCGAAGTTGAAGGGCGGGGGAATCCACTGGGTCTGGGTCTGCACCACGCTGTTGGCGAGGTTCTGCACGGTGGTGGCGTAGTTCGGGGTATTGGGGTCGACCATCACCGCGCGCCGCACCGCTTCGGCAGTGGCCTGGTGGAACGACTGCATCATCAGCAGCGGCAGGCTGTAGCTGACAAGACCGTAGAACACCGCGAAAAAGATCACGAACACCGCGGCGAATTCGATCGCCACAGCGCCTTTCTGCTTTCTAGGGAGGCCCGGTTTCATGAGTGCGTCTACCCTGACAACCACTATGTCCATTGAGCATAGGACCATTCCGGCAAAAGGGACCGTTCTGGCTGATGCATTTCTGGGTTTTGTGGGTCTGGTTGGCAATCTGTGCGCTGCAGGATTTGCGTCAGCGGCATATTGCCAATGGCTTGACTCTTGGCGCCGCGCTCTTGGCGACGGTCTACCTGCTGTGGAGCGGCACGACCTGGCTGGGGGCCGGCGCGAGCCAGGGCGGTTGGGCGTTGTTGCTGGCGTTGCTGTTCACCTTGCCCGGCTACGCCAGCGGACGAATGGGCGCCGGCGACGTCAAGTTGATGGCGGCCCTGGGGCTGGCCTCCGGCCCCCTGTATCTGCTGGGGACGTTCATCGCCGCCGGTCTGTGCAGCCTGCTCTGGCTGCTTGTGCTCAGGCTCTGGCCCCAGCAGAAACAAGCACTTGATACCCCCGTGGCAGGGCGCGCTGGGAGGGGGTCAAAAAAATACCCTTTTGCCCCCTTTGTCCTGGCTGGAATGGTCTTAACTGTGAGCGTGATCCACTAGTCGCCGGACCCATTAATGCTATGTACATAGTCGGAAAGTAGGTCTAGGTTTTAAGTCGTGGCTGCCCGGATCATGCGTGGCAGCACAGGAGTGGCCAATCGGCGATTGGCCCGCACGGAGTAGCACGTGAACAAGCTCACCTCACAGATGAAGGTGCTCGTGGTCGACGATCAGCCCCTGATTGTCGAAGAGCTTTGCGAGTTCCTCGAAAGCAGCGGTTACCGTTGTGTCCCTTGCCAATCCAGCCGCCAGGCGCTGGAGTGCTTCAACAGGGACCCGGAAATTTCCCTGGTGCTCTGCGATCTGCACATGCCCGATATGGACGGCATTCAGCTGGTCCAGGAACTGCAACGGATGGCCGGCAAGCAGCGGGTGTTCGAAGCCATCATGCTCACCGGGCAGTCCGACAAGCAGGACGTGATCAAGGCCCTGCGCGCCGGCATCGCCGACTACTACCAGAAGCCCATCGACCTGGACGAACTCCTCGAAGGCCTGCAGCGTCAGGAGGTCGCCTTGCAGGAACGGCAGAAGAACCTGCACCTGGGGCACCTCAACCAGAAGCTGCAGTTTCTTTCCGAATCCATCGATGACCTGTACCAGGACCTGGACAAGGTCCGGCGCAGCCCGGCTACCAGCCGCAGCGAAGAGCCCCGGGGCGAAGGCGCCGGCGAAGGGGATGCCATCGAGATCCCGGCCATCTTCAACCAGCTGTCGCCGCGGCAACTGGATGTGGCCCGACTGGTGGGCAAGGGCCAGACCAACTACCAGATTGCCTGCGAGCTGGGGATCACCGAAAACACCGTCAAGCTGTATGTCTCCCAGGTACTGCGCCTGACCCACATGCATAACCGCACACAGCTGGCCCTGGCCCTGTCGCCGAGCAATTCCGGGCTGCGCCAGCGGGTGACTGCCCACTGAGCCTGCGGCGGCGAGCCGTTCGTCGCCGGTTGCGGGCTTTCCCCTACTTGGTTTCCACCTTGCCGCCGGCGTCCGGGTCGTACAGGTCCGGGATCTCGTATTTGTATTTCTTCAGCCAGCGCTGCAGCGCCAGCTCGCGTTCGGTGGGCGTGGCCGTCTGAGGCTGGGGCGAGGGCGCCAGGTTGCGGTTCTGCAACAGTAGCCAGGCTTCGGTTTCCTGTTGCTGGGGCGAAGCAGGGCCGGCCTCGATGGCCTGGGCGGCCAGGGGCAGCGCCAGCAGGGCAGTGCAATAGAACATCGGCAGTTTCATCATCAGCGCTCCTTGGCGGGTGCGGCGTCTGGCTGCAAGGTGGTAGCGCCACTGGCGACCTGGGTCACCTTGGCGCGCGGGGCGGTCGGGGCCTTGAGCTCTTCGGCGCGGGCCTGGGCCTGGGCGAACTGCTGCGGGTTCAGGCTTGCCTGGCTGACCACTTGCGCGGCCTGCTGCCAGTTGTCCTGGTAGAGCAACAGGGTCACCAGGTTGATGGCCGCCAGGGGCTCGGACTGCTTGAGCTCAATGGCGGTGAGGAACTCGAAGCGCGCATCCTCGATGCGCAACTGGTTGAGGTAGACCACCCCCAGGTCATTGCGGATTCTTTCATTGGTCGGCGCCAGGCGCGCGGCCCGTTGCAGGTGCGCCTGGGCCTGGCCGTTGTCGCCCCTGGCCGCCGCTAACTGCCCCAGGCCGTGCTCGCCTTCGGCGGCCAGGCACGAGCCCAGCAGGCTGCGGTACAAGGGTTCGGCCTCACTGCGGCCCAGCAACCGATAGACTCGCGCCTTGCGTACGCGCACCTCGGCGAGGTTGTCCGGCAGGTTCTGCAGGTTGGCCAGGCTGGCGTGCAGCTTGCCATCGGTGGCCATTTCGTCGGCGAGGTTCACTGCCAGTTCCTGCTCGGAGCTGAGCTTGGCGCAACTGCTGGAGTTGGTCAGGGCCGCCCAGGGCGTCTGGCCGTTGCTGGCGCACCCTCCGAGCAGCAACAGGCTGGCAACGACAATCATGGTTTTCATCAGGTTCCCTCTTAGGAAGCGAAGGCCCGGGCGATGGCGGTGAAGCCTGGCCCGGCCAGCACGATCAACAGGGCGGGGAAGAGAAACAGCATCATCACCACCGACATTTTTGCGGACATTTTCGAGATGTATTCCTGCAGGCGGGTCAGGCGCCGGTCGTCCAGCAGTTGCTTGAGCGCCTGCAGCGATTTCATTGCCCCGCCGCCCTGCAGGATCAGTTGCTGGAGAATCACGCAGGTGTCGGTCAACTCGTCCACCGCCAGCAGGGTGGCGGTCTGGTTGAGTTCATGGCCCAGCTCCAGCCCCGAGTCGACACGGGCCAGGATCAGGCGCAGTTCGTGGGTCAGTTCCGGCAGCAGCTTTTGCGCTTCGCTGCTCAGTACGCGCAACGCCTGTTCCACTGCCATGCCCGACTCGAACAGGATGCGCAGCAGGGGAATGAAGGTCGAGATCTCCAGGGCGATGTGCTTCTGCCGGCGCTTGGCGGCGTAGGCCAGCGCGCGCTTGGGTAGCAGGTAGCCGGCACCGAGTGCCAGCATGGGTACCAGCCACTTGCTCTGGGCCTGGGGAAAGGCCACTTCCTGGATGAAGATCACCAGGCACATGGCCAGCACCGGTGTGGCGATCTGGCTGGCGGCGAACAATGAGCGCTCTCTGGCGCGGCGCCAGCCCAGACGGTTGAGCAGGGTCTGGGTTTCACTGTCCATGCTCACCGCGCGCTGCCCGAAGCGGCTGTCGCCCAGCAGTCGCAGCCAGTTGCCCAGGCGGCTGTCGCGGGTCATGTTGCCCTGCAAGCGCTGGGCGATCTGGCGCTCGCGCCGGCGCTGTTCCAGCACACCGTTGCCAAGCAGCAGCAACGCTCCGAGAAACATCAGTGCAGCGGCCAGAACCAGCATTTCAGATGCTCCTCAACATGCGCCAAAGGGCCAGGCAGCCGAAGATCTGCAGGCACACCGCGGTGATCAGCATTTTCTGCCCCGCGGAGTCGTGCCACATGCCCAGCATGTAGCCCGGGTTGGTCAGCATGAAGTAGCCCACCAGCAACAGCGGCAGGGTTCCCAGGACCCAGGCGGTCATGCGGGTTTCCCCGGTCATCGCGCTCAGTTGCCGCGCCCCTTGCTCGCGCTCGCGGATCAGCTTGATCAGGTTTTCCAGCAACTCGCTGGCGTTGCCGCCGTAGCGATGATTGACCTTCAGGCCCAGGGCGAACATGCGCAGTTCGTCCTGCTCGTAGAACTCGGCAAAATCGCTGACCGCGTCCGGCAGGTTGACCCCCAGTTGCACGTTGCGCTGGATGCGGCCCATGGCGTTCTTCAGCGGGTCGTTGCTGGCCTCGATGGCACCCAGCACGGCGTCCGCCAGGGTGCGCCCGGACTTCAGGCTGCGCACGCTGTGATCGAGCAAGGCCGGCAGTTGTTCGATCATGCGCTTGAGCCGGCGCTGATACAGCCAGGCGATATACAGCCGCAGCAGCAGGGGTGGCAGGAGGATGCCGCCCAACAGGCCGAGCCAGCTCGCCAGCACATAGCCCAGCAGCATCAGCACCACCCACACCGCCAGCCACAGGCCCAGGCGCTCGCTGGGCTGGCCCAGGCCGGCTCGGGCGAACGCGCGCTCCAGGCCACTCCAGGAGGTGCGTTGCGGCGTCAGGTCGGGCTGCCCTTCGGCCAGGCGGTTGAGCACTCGTTCCCGCTCGGTCTTGCGCACGCCGTGGTAGAACAGCCAGCCGGAAAGCCCCAGCAGAAGCAGGCAGATCAAGGTAAACAGCAGACCGATCATGGGCCACCTCGCCGGTTCAATTGACGCCCAGCCCGCTTTCGCGGCGCAGTTTGTCACCCGCAGGGTTCATCGCCTCGCGCAGGAAGCCGAAGCCGGTACGACGATCCAGGCGGAACAGGGTATTGGTGACGTAGATGTCGTCACGTATGCCCACCACTTCCACGACTTCGCTAACGCAACGCCGGCCATCGGGCATCCGGGTCAATTGGATCACCACATCAAGGGCGGCACAGATCATCTGCCGCAGGGTGCGCTCGGCGATCTGGCGGCCGGTCAGGCCCACCAGGGTTTCCAGGCGCAGCAGGGCATCCTGGGCGTTGTTGGCGTGCACGGTGCTCATGGAGCCGTCGTGGCCGGTGTTCATTGCGGTCAGCACGTCCAGTACTTCCACACCACGGATCTCGCCGAGGATGATCCGGTCCGGACGCATCCGCAGGGCGTTGCGGATCAGGTCGCTGGCCTTCACCTCGCCGTGCCCCTCGGCATTGGGCGGGCGGGTTTCCAGGCGGACCACGTGGGGGTGGCCCAGCTGCAGTTCGGCCACGTCCTCGATGGTGACCAGCCGTTCATGGGGGTTGATCAACTGGCTGAGGATGTTCAGCAGGGTGGTCTTGCCGGTGCCGGTGCCGCCGCTGATCAGGATGTTGCAGCGCTTGCCCACCGCTTCCTGGATGAATTCGAAGATCGCCAGGTCGATGGTCTGCATGGCAATCAGGTCGCTGCTCTTGAGCATGTCCTTGCGAAACTTTCGAATCGACAGGCAGGGCCCGTCCAGGGCGATGGGCGGGATGATCGCGTTGACCCGGCTGCCGTCCGGCAGGCGCGCATCGACCATCGGCGAGGACTCGTCGAGGCGTCGGCCCAGGGGCGCGAGAATCCGCTGCATCACCCGCTCCACATGGTGGGCGTCGATGAAGCGCAGGTCGCTCTGGTGCAGCACGCCTTCACGTTCGACGAACACCCGATGCGGGCCGTTCACCAGGATCTCGGTCACCGCCGGATCGCGCAACAGCACTTCCAGGGGGCCGAAGCCGGTCAGCTCGTCGACGATCTCTTCGGCCAGCCGCTCCATTTCATAGCGCGAGATCGCCAGGTGCATGCGCGCGATGTACTCCGCCACCTTGTCGGTGACGAATTGCGAGAGGTTCTGCCGGGAGCTTTCCAGCAGGTTTTTCCCCGACTCTTCGATGGCATCGATGATGTAGCGATGCAGCACCAGCTTCAGGCCTTCGTGGTCGCTGTTGCCGGCGCCTGCGCGGGGTGGTGCGCCAAAGAGTTTTTCGCCGCTCATCTGCCCCCCATGATGCGATTGAGCCAGCCGGCCTTGGGCTTGGGCAGGCCCTGGGAGCGTTTCGCCAGCCGCTCGCCCAGGGTACGCAGGCTTTGGGTCAGGGCCTCGCGCGGGGCCAGTTCGAACAGGGTAACGCCCTGGTTCTTGGCGTTCAGGCGCACCTCGGGGCTGTAGGCCAGCACCGCGATCACCTCCAGGCCGAAGGTCTTGCCCAGGGTTTCGGAATCCGGTGCCACGGTGCGCAGGTAGCGGTCGACCAGCAAGCGCGCATGCTCGAGTTTCATGCCTTTTTCACGCCAGTGATTGAGTACGGCCAGGTTGCGCCGGCAGTCGAGCACGTTCTGGTCGGTGCACCACAGCAGCTTGTCGCAATGGCTGACGAAGGTACGCAGGGCCTCGCTGTCCGGCTGGCCGACAAGGTTCACCACAATGTGCTGGAAGTGCTGGCGCAAGGCACTGAGGAGCATGTACAGCTCCGCCGCGCTGGTGTGCTCCAGAGGCGCGTCGTGGCTGGCGTAGGCGAGGATCCGCAGGCCCGCCTCGGCGCTGGTGAAGGCGCTGTCGATCAGCGTGGCGTCCAGGCGCCGCAGGTGGCGCAGGGCGTCGCCGAAGTGGAACGAGCTTTCCAGGCCCAGCAGCGCCAGGCTGTCGCCCCGGGGCAGGCCCAGGTCCAGCAGCAGGGTCTGCTGGCCGCTCTTTTGCACCACCAGCGCCAGGTGGCTGGCCAGGAGGGCGCCGTCGCCATCGCCCTGGGCGCCATAGAGCACGGTCAGGCCGCCCAGTTGCGTGTTGGGTGTCACTGCCGGCAGGCGTTTGCTCAGACGGCGGACCAGCCCGGCCACTTCACTGGAGCGCGAGCCGTAGGCGACGAAGTCGCGGGCGCCGGCGCGCATGGCATTGAGCACCAGCTGGTTGTCCATGCCATCACCGAGGGCGACGATCGCCAGCATCGGCTTGGCCTCCAGGGCGCCTTCGATCAGGGCCGCCTGGGCCACCACGTGTTCGCGATCGAGGCCGACGAACACCAGGTTGGCGAAGGTCACATCCACCAGTGCCAGCAGTTCGTCGAGACTGCCATCGGCACCCACGACCTGGCCCAGGGGCGCCAGGGCGCCTTGCAGCCACTCCAGGTCGGTGCTGTTGCGGGTGATGGCGAGAAACGTCTGGCTCAGGTCCTGGTTCATTGCGACAACCCGCTGCGCTTGTCGAAGTTGCCGTTCTCGAGGAAGAACATGCGGTAGAAGTTCGGGTCGTAGTTGCGCAGCCGTTCGCCGGGCAGGGCCGGCAGCTTGGCGTCCGCGGCCAGGGGCTGGACCAGGTGCGGAGTCACTACCATCAGCAGTTCACGCTCTTCGCGATTGATCGTGGTGTCGCGAAAGAAGGCACCGAGCACCGGAATGTCCCCCAGCCCTGGAAACTTGTTCACTTGAGAGCTGTTGTTGGTGCTGATCAGGCCGCTGATGACGAAGCTTTCGCCGTCGGCCAGGGAAATGCTGGTATCGGTGCGGCGTACGGTCAGCGCCGGGACTTGGGTCCCGGCAATGGTCACGGCGTTGCTGTAGTCCAGTTCGCTGACCTCCGGGGCAACCTTAAGGGAGATACGCCCGCGATCGACGATAGTGGGCGTGAGGGTCAGGCGGATACCGAACTCCTTGTATTCGATGGTCACGCTGTTGCTGCCGGTGCTGGGCACCGGGATGGGGATTTCGCCCCCGGCCAGGAAGCTTGCGCTCTGGCCGCTGAGGGCCACCAGGGAAGGCCTTGCCAGGGTATAGGCGAAGCCGCTGCCTTCCAGGGCGTTGATCAGGGTCAGCACCCGGCCGTTGCCGAAGCCGATGTTGAAGGTGCCGTTGTCCAGCGGGATGTTGGTCCGGCGGCCGCCGAAGGTCGGGGTCACGCTGCCGGAGGTGCCACCGGTGACGGGGGCGGTGCCGGGTGCGCCGAACAGGAAGTTGTGCCCGCGGCCGAAGATCGAAACGCTGGCCTCCTTGAGCTTGGTGCGGCTGACTTCGACAAAACGGATGTCGGTCTGCACCTGGCTGGGCAGCAGTGGATCGTCACTGGCCGGCAGGCGGCCGGTGCTCATGTCGGCGGTGGCCCGGCCCTGGACAAACACCATGCTCTGGCGTGGGGTACTGGCACAGACGGTCCAGACCATCAGGCTGGTGGCGCCGGGCGCCATGCCGGTGAGCAGGAAGGCTTTGTTGCCGGTGGTCTGGACGTCCGCGATCTTCGGGTCGCCCACCGCCAGGCGGGTGATGGCCACCGCAGATTGCAGCTCCTGCTGCAAGCCTTCGCCGATCTCCAGCGCTGCGGGCAACGGTGCCAGGCTCGAACAGCCTGCCACCGCCGCAGCCAGGGCCTGGGTGCAGAGCAGCGGGCCCAGGCTCAGGGTCAGCAGTGCGGAGAACAGTGGCATGGAACGACTGCGCATGTAGTGCATCCTTGCTCAATCAGGGAGTTTGTTGAGTGACTTGGTTGCCCCGGATCACTTCCACCGCCGACCGTGCGGCGCCACCTTGGGCGGCCGGTGCGCGCGGGGCGCTGCCCAGGGCAAGTTGGGTGAACTGGAACAGGTTGCTGTTGGCAGCATCGAGGTGCTCGCGGGCTTCTTCGTTGCCGGCCCAGTAATGGGCCAGGCGCTGTTCCTCGCTGCTGCGCACGGCCAGGCGCAGCACTCCGACCTGAGTGGCGAGCATCAGCCGGCTCAAGAGCTGTTCGGGGACGGCCAGGACCACCGTGCGCGCATTCAGCCGGCGCTGGTCCTGCTTGAGCTTTTCTTCGTTGCTCAACCCGGGGGAGGCGGGCTGCCCGTCATTGGCCAGGCCCAGCTGTTCGCCCACAGCCAGCACGCGCATGGCGGGTACGGCGATCTGTGCCGACTGCTGCGGGTTGCTGGTGTCCTGGCGCAGGAACAGCACGACATCGACATAGTCCCCCGGGCTCAGTTGCCCGGCGGCGCCGATCACCTCGTCGACCGCGACCGCCAGGGCTCGTTCGTCACTGTGAATCATCCGCGCCAGGGCACCGCCGGTACTGAAGCTCTGCTCATTGAGCCAGGTGCCGGCATTCAACTGCCGCCAGGGTGTACGGCCCACCGCCTGGCTGATGGCGCTGAGGCTGCCGGCCGGCGCGGTACGCAATTTTTCCAGCGCCAGATCGTCGGCGGCGAGGGGCACGAAGGGCGGCACATCGCGCACCAGCACGACCACCGGTTGGCGGGTCTGGTCTTCTGCGCTGGTGGTGGCTGGTTCGACGGCACTGGGCGCCACGGGTTGAACCGGTGGTGCTGGTTCGGGTTTACGACTGAGAACCAGGCCCCAGTAACCGAAAAACACCGCACCTACCAGAAGAAGTCCGGCCAGACCCATGGTGAGGCGACTGTTCATGAAGGCTCTCCCTTTCCTGCTGCACTACCAGCCCGTGATTCCAAACGAGTTAATTTCGCAATCAGGCAGCTATGAACATGCAACTATTTCGCTATGTGAAGGTAGTAGAGCTAGGACGAAATGCCATTAACTCACCCAAAAATAGCTAACAAAGGTAGGAGTCTGTCCACATGGGCAGGTTTTTTTGCGCCTACCTTCCAATTAATACTTATTGACTAATCAGTTCTTACAGTTGCTGGGCCGGTCTTTGTTGACAATGCTCAGGTGGCACCGGGGAATTTGCCCGGTGCTGTTCCAACGGCGCCTTGCGGCGCAAGGAGAGCTAGGATGATTTTTCAATACTTGTTGCTCAGGGCGCGCCAGTTTTTTGACCGCACCGAAGGCGCATCCGCCATCGAGTACGCCATTGTCGTGGCCATGGTGGCCGTTGTGGTCGTGGCGTTCGTCACCCCACTGGGTGATCGTGTTCTGGCCATTTTCAACAACATCCTGACTAACCTTGGAGGCGGCACCGTCACCCGTCCTAACCCTTGAGCATGGAGTGGCCCAGCTGAGCAGCCGCTGGGTTGTGATCGCCCGACTTTCCAGCCATCCGGGTCTCGTGCAGGCCTGCGGTTTGCCTAACCAAAGGCCTGCCGGTGGTTGGGTTCCGCCCGGCCTGCTGTGCATTGGCTGCGCTCACCCACTTGCATGAAGTTCACACCAGGGTACCGTCCATGACTTCCCCATCCTCACGTCAGCAACTTCTTCTGGTCGATGACGAAGAGGATGCATTGCTGGAACTTGCCGAACTGCTCGAAGGCGAGGGCTTCTGCTGTTTCACTGCCACCTCGGTGAAGCTGGCCCTGGACCACCTCACCCGGCATCCGGATATCGCCCTGGTAATCACTGACCTGCGCATGCCCGAGGAAAGCGGCCTATCGCTGATCAAGCGCCTGCGTGAGCACACCGCGCGCCAGCACCTGCCGGTGATCGTCATGTCGGGGCATGCCGACATGGATGACGTCAGCGACCTGCTGCGGCTGCAGGTCCTGGACCTGTTTCGCAAGCCGATCTACCACGTGCGCCTGCTGGAAACCCTCAACAATCTGTTTCCCGAACCCCGGCTGCATGTCGTTGGCCCCTGACCCCAGGGTTTGGCCGGTGCTGTCCTGGCGGCAAAAAAAGACCCGCTCGAAAGCGGGTCTCAGTCATCCGGATGCTCAAAGTTGATAGCTGAAGCTCAAGGTATAGCGTGGCTTGCGGTTGTAGGTGTCGAGGGCTTCATCGGACATCGGCTTGGCCGCTTCCAGGGCGATGTTGTAGTGCTTGGCATCACCGAAACGCAAACCGACCGCGGCGGATGACAGGCTGCTGCCCCTGACCGGCAGCTGGTTGAACCAGGTCTTGGAGCGGTCCAGCACCACATAGGGCTGCAGCACACGCACCCAGGGCCCCTCGCGGTTGAAACTGTAGTTCACTTCGTAGGCCACGCCCCAGCCCTTGTCCCCGGTCGCCTGGTCATCGGGGTAGCCGCGAGCGAAGTTCTGCCCGCCAAAGGACGCCCGCTCGCTGTCGGGCAGGTTGTCGTTGCTCCAGTACCAGGCGGCGGAAAGCACGCCTTGCCAATTGTCCAGGAAACGATCGCTCTGCACCCCGGCCAGGCGCAGGCGGAAGAAATCCAGATCATAGAGGCTGTTGTTGGTCTCGGCGCCCATGCTGTCTAGGCCCCGATACAGGCCGGCGCTGAGAATCCGCAGTTGGCGCGGATCGGACTTGCTCCAGTCCGCCTCAAGCGCCAGGGCGCGGATGTCGGTTTTTTCTTCCAGGGTCAGCGGGCTGTTGCTGACCCGGTAACGGGTCTTGTCATTTACCGCATACAGGCGTGTGCCGGCGGTGAGCATTTCATTGGGCGAGGCGATGAAAGGGTGGCTGACGCCGATGGAAAAGCGGTCGTTCTCCCGATGGGGCTCCAGCTCGATCCCGTTGTCCAGCTGCACGTTGCTCCGTGGGTCGGCGCGGTAGCGAGCGCCGTAGAGGCTCAGTTGCGTGCCTTCCGAACCCAGCAACTGGCTGTAGTCCAGGCGGTAGTAGTGTTCCTTGTCGTGGCCCGGCGGGAACAGCCCGCTGAGGCTGAGCTGTTCGCCCCAGGCGGTCTGCGAGTTGCTGGTGATGCCCACCAGGGCCTGCAGGCCGTTGCGGTTGTCGTCGGTGCTGTTGAGGGTGGTGGCGATGGCCTTGCGGCTGGCCACGGCCACCAGTTGGGTTGCGCCGTCGGTAGTGCCCGGTGGCGGCACTACCGCCTGCAGGGTGACCCCGGGAACCTTGCTCATCAGTGTGGTGTAGCGTTCGAAGGTCTTGCGGGTCAGCGGGCGCTCGGCCTTGAGTTTGCTCACCAGTTTGTCCAGGTAGACGGATACCGGGCCGATGTCGCCCTGCAGCTGGTAGTCCCGGATGTAGCCTTCCACCAGCACTACCCGCAGCACGCCCTGGTCGAAGTTCTGCTGTGGCATGAAGGCGTAGGACAGCAGGTAGCCGTCCTTCTGATAGCGCCGGGTAATGTTGCGCGTGGCTTCGATCAACTGGCCGAAGCTGGCCTCGTGGCCGAGCAGTGGCTGGTAGATCGCTGCCAGTTCTTCCAGGGGGTAGACCGTGCCGCCCTCGATCTGCACCTGGCGCACCGTGACCTTGGTGCCCATCATCAGCGGCTGCTGGCCTTGCGGCGCAGTGGGTTGCTCGGGCAGTTGCGGTTGCGGGGTTGCCGGGCGGTAGGCATCCACCGGCAGGTTGGGTTGGGGCAGGTTGTTGATGCTGTCATTGCTGTTGAGAAAGCGCGGAAGGGAGTCGGCGTAAACGGAGGTACAGCATCCAACTAACAACAAACTGGCCAACGTGCGCATAGGACACTCCATGGTCGAGCCGCAGCGGTGTAGAAAGTTCCTGGCTCCAGTTGCCGCTCGGGTCTTGGCCACGATCTGGCTCTGGATGCTTGTCTCTGGATAAACAAAAAGGCGAGAGACTCATGGGAATCTCTCGCCCTCAACCAAGCGTAGGCGCTGCAGGTGAGGCCGTCGAATCGGCCAGGTGCAAATTATTTCTTGTTGCCGCCCAGGGCGCCGGTCAGGCCGCCGAGCACGCCACCCAGGCCGCCATTGAGGCCCGCACCGGCAGAGGCACTGCCACTGGCGCTGGCGTTGGCGCCAAGGCCACCGAGCAAGCCGCCACTGGGCGCTGTGCTGCCGTTGACCAGGCCGCCAACCGAAGCCACGGTGTTGCCCACGGCTCCAAGGGTGCTGCCCAAGGCGGTACCTATCGGATTGGCGCCACTATTGCTGGCCACGCCCGCGCCTACGTTGCTGACTGCGCCGCCCACCTGGCCCAGAAGACTGCTGGTCGGGCTACCCAGGCCGGTAGCTGCACCTACTTGCTGAGTCAGGCCGGCAACCGAACTGGTGACGGGGTTCAATGCCGAACCCAGGCTCACTCCGACGCTGGCCAATGGTGCAGTGACTACCAGGTTAGGGGTACCGCTGCCGCCCAGAGCGCCGCCTACCGAGGCGATCAGGTTGCCGGCTGCCGCTCCGGTGACCCCGCCTGCGCTAACGGTACCGTTGGTATTGCCGGCATTCAGGCCGTTGCTCAAGTTGGCCACTGCACCGCCGACAGTTTCCAGCAGGCCGTTGTTGCCGCCGAGGCCACTGCCATTCCCGGTTCCGCTACCCGAGTTGCTCACATAACCGCCGGCAGTGCCCACGGCCGTACTTGCGTTGCTCAGGGTGTTGCCCAACAGATTTGTTACAGGGTTGCCGTTGCCAGCGTCAGTGATCTTGTTACCGGTGCTGTCCACGGCCTGAGCTACGCCATTGAGCAGACCTTTTACAGGGGAGCCAAGACCGGTGGCGCCGCCGATATTGCCGGTCACGTCTTCCGCCAGGCTGACCACTGGAACCAGTACCTTATCGCCGACATTGTCGGTCAGTGTTCCCAGAGGTCCGCTGCTGGTGACGGTGCTCAGGGTATTACCGAGCATGGTCACCCGGGTGCCTACGCCGCCGACTACCGGAGCCACCCTGGTCACCAGGCCACCCACTACCGGAACGCTCTGGGTGGTGGTTGCCAGTTTGCCGCTGAGGTCGGTGACCCCGGTACCCACATCGCTGACCACGTTGCCGACGGTGGCGGTGGTCTTGCTCAGGGCCTTGGGATCGGTGCCCAAAGTGCCGAGGCCGTTGGTCAGGCCGTCACCGACGGTGTCCACCACGTTGCCGGTGGTGTTGACGGCGCTTTGTACCACGCCTCCAACCACGGGTACGGTGGCCAGGGAAGTGCCCAGGCCGCTGACACCGGTACCGACGCCACTGAGGGTGGTACCCAGATCCGAGACCAGGCTGCTGGTCGTCAGGGGAGTGGTGGTACCGCCAGTTCCTCCGGTGCCGCCAGTTCCACCTGTGCCACCTGTGCCTCCGCCAGTGCCGCCGGTACCACCTGTGCCTCCACCGGTACCACCAGTGCCACCTCCAGTGCCTCCTGTTCCGCCGGTGCCGCCACCAGTGCCACCAGTGCCGTCAGTACCGCCGCTGGCACTGGCTGGCGAACTGCTGCCACCACTTTTATGACCGCCACCACCGCCGCTGCAGCCTGCCAAGCTGAGGGTCAGGATCATGGTTATTGCCGTTAACGCTTTCCATCCGAATTGAGTTTTCATGTCTGGTATTCCTTGCACCTGTTACAACGTTCGTTGTTTTCGATAGCTCTCCAGTTCTTGCGCTGGAGATACCTTCGTCCGTTGTCTACATAAAAGGCGCAGGGAATAAATTGAACAATTATGAACTTGGTATTAATGACTTATTTTGTTCGGTTAATTGATTTACAAGTAGCTAGTCTCAAAGTATTGGTTGGCGCTCCTAGTGTGTGATGAATTGTTTTAAAACAATGACTTGATGTTTTGTAGTGTCCTTGAAAAGTGCTCGTTCAACTAAAGTTATATATACACAATTAATAGGCAGTTTTTGTGCTGAGCTCGCGGTACTTGCACTTTTTCGCTGGCGTTTAATGGCTGGCAGGGGGATGGGATGGTGGCCTGGTTTATACTGCGCCGCCCAAAACTCTCTGGAGCTCAATATGCTGACGCCCGTCTGGTGGCTGCTGTGCCTGCCGTTTGTTGCCGGAGCCTTTCTCGCCCTGCAAGCCGGAATCAACGGTCAACTGGCCAAGCAGGTCGGCGGGGTGCTGGCTGCGGCCCTGATCTCTTTTTTCGTCGGCACCGCGGCGCTGCTGGTGCTGGTGGTGTTGCAGCGCGAAATGCCGACCCTGGGTGCCCTCAAGGGCCTGACCTGGTGGCATTGGTGCGGCGGCCTGCTGGGGGCGTTCTTCATTACCACGGCCGCCTTTGCCGGGCCGCGGGTCGGCGCCCTGCTGTTCATGTCGCTGGTGCTGGCCGGCCAGTTGAGCATGGCTCTGGCGCTGGACCACTTTGGCTGGGTAGGGTTTCGGGAAGCGCCGGTCAGCCTCGGCAAGATTGCCGGATTGCTGCTGATCGTCGTCGGGGTGGTGCTGATCCGCCGGGGCTGAGGCCCCTCAGGCGATGGGCTGCCAGTTGCCCAGCATATGCTGCAACTCGCCGCTGCCCAGCAACTGCAGTTCTCCGCTTGAACCCCCGGCACTGGCTAGCAGGCGTACGTCGCCGGGCAGCAGCACGGGCTTCATGAACTGCACCGTCACTTCGATGTTCGCTGCTGGCAGATGCTCGCTCAGGGCTGCCAGGGTGCGCGCCTTGTTCCACAGGCCATGGGCGATGGCCTGAGGAAAGCCGAACAGCCGGGCGCTCCAGGCGCTCAGGTGGATCGGGTTGTAGTCGCCGGAAACCCTGGCGTAGCGCCGGCCGATATCGCGCTCGGCGCGCCAGCAGGCGACTTCGCCGAGGTTGTCGGCGTTGGGCAAGTGTTGGCTGGAAGGTTCTCCCGCCAACTTGACTCCACGGCAGAGCATGCGGCTTTGCGCTTCCCAGAGGGGGCCCAGCAAATCGTCCACTGTGGTCACCAGGTCGAATGTTGCGCCTTTGGCGTGGGGTTGCAGGTTGCACACCTGGACCCCGATTCGAACGCTGCTGACATTGCCCATGGGGCGCAACACACGAATCCTGTTGCCCAGGTGAATCAGCCCCAGTAGCGGAAATGGAAAGTCCCGGGCAGTGAGCAGCTGCATCTGCAAGGGAAACGCCAGTACATGGGGGTAGGTCGCGGGCAGCAGGCCGTTATCGGCAAAGCCGCAGACCTTGCGGTAGCCCGCCAGTTGCCCGGGGGCCAGGCTGATCCAGCAGCGCAGGCCGTATTCGGGTAACTGCGTGCCGTTGATCCGTCGGCGCATTGCCGCTTTGAGAAACAGCGGCGGCAGGGACGCGGGCAGGTTCAGTTCGTGCCAGTGTGCAGTCATTTTCAGGCCCCCAATAGACTTTGTCCGCAGACCCGCAGGGCCTGCCCGCTGACGGCGCCGCTGCCCGGCTGGCCGAGCCAGGCCACCGCTTCGGCAACGTCCTGGGGCAGGCCGCCCTGGCCCAGGGAACTCATGCGCCTTCCAGCTTCGCGCAGGGCGAAGGGCACCTTGGCGGTCATCTGGGTCTCGATGAAGCCCGGCGCCACGGCATTGATGCTGATATCCCGGGCGTGCAGCAGCGGCGCCCAGGCCTGGGCCAGACCAATCAGCCCGGCCTTGCTGGCGGCGTAGTTGGTTTGCCCGCGGTTGCCGGCGATGCCGCTGATGGAGGCCAGCAGGATCACCCGGCCATGGTCGTGCAGGCGTGCGCTGTCCAGCAGGGCCTGGGTCAGCACCTGGGGCGCATTGAGGTTCACCGCCAGCACCGCGTCCCAGTATTCCGGGGTCATGTTGGCCAGGGTCTTGTCCCGGGTGATGCCGGCGTTGTGCACCAGGATGTCGATGCCCTCCGGCAGTTGCTCGATCAACTGTGCCGGAGCGTCTTCGGCGCAGATGTCCAGGCAGATGGCGCGGCCGCCGAGACGGGCCGCCAGGGCTTCCAGATCGGCCTTGGCCTGGGGCACGTCCAGCAGCAGGACCTGGGCACCGTCCCGGGCCAGGGTTTCGGCGATGGCCGCACCAATGCCGCGGGCGGCGCCGGTGACCAGGGCCTTGCGCCCGGCCAGCGGGCGGCTCCAGTCCTGGACCTGGGTCGCGCAGGGCTGCAAGCGGATCACCTGCCCGGAAACGTAGGCGCTCTTGGGCGAGAGAAAGAAGCGCAAGGCGCCTTCCAGCTGTTCTTCCGCTCCGGCTGCCACATACAGCAATTGCAGGGTGGCGCCGTTGCGCAGTTCCTTGGCCAGGGAGCGGCTGAAGCCTTCCAGGGCGCGCTGGGCGCTGGCGGCGAAGGGCTCGTCAAGGGTTTCCGGGGCGCGCCCGAGGATGACCAGGTGGGCGCTGGGCTCGAGGTTTCTCAGCAGTGGCTGGAAGAATTCCCGCAATTGCTTGAGCTGGTCTGTGTGCAGCAGCTCGCTGGCGTCGAACACCACGGCCTTGAGCCGGGGCCCGTGGCCGGGAATCCAGGGGGTGGCCAGGGACGGGTCGGCGCCATAGCTGTAGATGCCATCGGTCAGGCGCGGCGCCAGGGCGGCCACCTGCTGTGCCAGCGCGCCGCCGCCGAGCAACAGCGCACCTTCGATAGGCCGCAGGCGACCGGCTTGCCAGCGCTCCAGGCGTACCGGCGACGGCAAGCCAAGAGCCCCGACCAGGCGCTGGCCGATGGACGAGTTGGCGAAGTCGATATAACGGTCAGACATGGAACGCACTCCGAAGGTTGGGGTTCAAAGTGTGGACCATGAATGGCCCTGGGTCGTTCGATCGGCCAGATCCCTCCTACGCTGGAGGAGGTACCCACCGCAGTCGCACTCACAGAATAGGGAGCTTTCCATGACACAGCTGCGTCGCGTCGCGATTATCGGCGGCAACCGCATCCCCTTCGCCCGTTCCAACGGCCCCTATGCCACCGCCAGCAACCAGGCGATGCTCACCGCCGCCCTGGAGGGGCTGATCGAGCGCTACAACCTGCACGGCCTGCGCCTTGGCGAGGTGGCCGCCGGTGCCGTGCTCAAGCATTCCCGGGACTTCAACCTGACCCGCGAATGCGTCCTCGGCTCGCGGCTTTCGCCCACCACCCCGGCCTACGATATCCAGCAGGCCTGCGGCACGGGCCTGGAAGCGGCGCTGCTGGTGGCCAACAAGATCGCCCTGGGGCAGATCGACTGCGGCATCGCCGGCGGGGTGGATACCACTTCGGATGCGCCGATCGGGGTCAACGAAGGCCTGCGCAAGATCCTGTTGCAGGCCAACCGCGCCAAGAGCACCGGCGACAAGCTCAAGACCCTGCTGCAACTGCGGCCCCATCACCTCAAGCCGGAACTGCCGCGCAATGGCGAGCCGCGCACCGGCTTGTCCATGGGCGAGCACTGCGAGCAGATGGCCAAGACCTGGAACATTGCCCGCGCCGATCAGGATCAACTGGCCCTGGAAAGCCATCAGAAAATGGCCGCCGCCTACGCCGAAGGCTGGCAGGACGACCTGATCACTCCCTTCCTCGGCCTGACCCGGGACAACAACCTGCGCCCGGACCTGACCCTGGAAAAGCTCGCCAGCCTCAAGCCGGCCTTCGACCGTAGCGCCAGCGGCACGCTGACGGCGGGCAACTCCACGCCCCTGACCGATGGCGCCTCGCTGGTGCTGTTGGGCAGTGAAGCGTGGGCCAGGGAGCGGGGCCTGCCGGTTCTTGCCTACCTGCGCGACGGCGAGGCCGCGGCGGTGGACTTCGTCAACGGCGCCGAGGGGCTGCTGATGGCCCCGGTATACGCCGTGCCGCGCTTGCTGGCGCGCAATGGCCTGAGCCTGCAGGACTTCGACTACTACGAGATCCACGAAGCCTTCGCCGCCCAGGTGCTGTGCACTCTCAAGGCCTGGGAAGACCCCGAGTACTGCAAGGCCAGGCTGGGCCTGGAGGCACCTCTGGGCAGCATCGATCGCGCCCGGCTCAACGTCAAAGGCAGTTCCCTGGCGGCAGGGCACCCGTTTGCCGCCACCGGCGGGCGCATTGTCGCCAACCTGGCGAAGCTGCTGAGTGTGGCGGGGCAGGGGCGCGGGCTGATTTCCATCTGTGCCGCGGGCGGCCAGGGCGTGACGGCGATCATCGAGCGCTGAGGTTCGTGGCCTTCCCCGGCACGCAGGCTCCTACACAGAAATGCCGCCCATCCGTAGGAGCCGGCTTGCCGGCGAAAGCGTCTTCAGGTCTTGAAGCGCCGTACCAGGGCGTCCAGCTCATTGGACAGCCCCGCCAGGCTCTGGGAGTCCAGGCGCGCCGAGTTCGCCAGTTCCGCCACCAGTTGCGCATCGCCATGGATCTGGCTGATGTGCCGGTTGATGTCTTCCGCCACCTGATGCTGCTCTTCGGCGGCGGTGGCGATCTGGGTGTTCATGTCGCGGATCACGTCCACCGATTCGCGGATCTGCCCGAAGCTGTTGCGCGCCAGGCCGATGCGGTTCACCGACTGCTGGGACACTTCCAGGCTGGCGTGCATCTGCTGGGTCACGGCGCTGGTGCGTTTGGCCAGGTTGCCCAGCAGCCCGTCGATCTCGGCAGTGGAGTCGGCGGTACGCTTGGCCAGGGCCCGCACCTCGTCGGCCACCACGGCAAAACCGCGACCCTGCTCCCCGGCCCGGGCGGCCTCGATGGCCGCGTTCAGCGCCAGCAGGTTGGTCTGTTCGGCGATCGAGCGGATGGTGCCGAGGATCGACTGGATGTCGGTGCTGTCGCGTTCCAGTTGCTGCATCGACTGCGCCGACTGTTCGATCTCCTGGCTCAGGCGATCGACGCTGTGCACCGCGTCATCGATCTGCTGCTGGCCTTCCCGGGCCTGGCGCTGGCCACTGTCTGCCGACTCGGCGGCCTGGCTGCAGGAGCGGGCCACTTCGTTGGCGGTGGCGACCATTTCGTGGAAGGCGGTGGACACCATGTCCACCGCTTCGCGCTGGCGCCCGGCGGCTTCGGCCATGTCGCTGGAGACCTGGGTCGAACTGTGGGAAGTGGCGAGGATCTTCTGCGCGGCCTGGCCGATGCTCTGGATCAGGTTGCGGATTGCCGCCAGGAACTGGTTGAACCAGTTGGCTAACTGCGCGGTTTCGTCGCTGCCACGGATATTCAGACTGCGGGTCAGATCGCCTTCGCCTTGGGCAATGCCTTCCAGGCCACTGGCCACGCCGCGGATCGGCCGCACGATGAGGCTGGCGAAACTCGCCCCGAGCACTGCGAACAGCACCGCCAGGATCGCGGCAATACCGGCAATGATCCAGGTCAGCTGGGTGGCCGCGCCCATGACTTCGTTCTGCTTGATCAGGCCGATGAAGGTCCAGCCCAGTTGCTCCGAAGGCCAGACGTTGGCCATGTAGTGCTCGCCGCCCAGTTCCACCTGCACCAGGCCTTTGCCGGCCTTGGCCAGTTGCGCGTACCCCTCGCCGAGGCTGCCCAGGGCCTTGAAGTTGTGCTCCGGCTGCTTGGGGTCCACCAGCACCGTGCCGTTGTTTTCCATCAGCATCAGGTAGCCCGATTCGCCCAGCTTGATCTGTTTGACGATCTCGGTGAGCTGCTTGAGCGACACGTCGACTGCGACCACGCCGCCCTGGGGGCCCAACTGGTTGGCCAGCGAGCGCACGGTGCTGACCAGCACCGCATCGTCGCTGGCCCAGTAATAGGCCTCGGTGCGCAGGGTCTTGCCCGGGTTGGCCTGGGCGGTCTTGTACCAGGGGCGTACGCGGGGGTCGTAGTTGGCCAGCTTCAGGTCGGCGGGCCAGGAGACGTATCCGCCGTTGCTCACGCCATAGGACACATAGGAATAGGCAGGATGGCTGGCGGCCATGGCGGCGAACAGCTCGAAGATTCGTTTGTCCTGCTCGCCTTCCGGGGCCTTCGCGGCATCGGCGCTCATCCAGGTCTTGAGGTTGTCGCCGGCCTGGGTGATCAAGGGTTGAGCGGCCAGGTAATCGATGTTCTGGCTGATGCCTTCGAAGAACAGCTGCATGGCGTTGGCCACTTGGCGGATCTCGCGGCCGCTGCCGTCGACGAAGGTGTTTTCGGCCTCGCTGCGCAGGTTGATCACCACCAGCGTGGCTACCAGCACCACGGGCAGGCTGGCGATGACGGCAAAGGCCCAGGTCAATTTCTGTTTGATGTTCATCCGCGCTCCAGTTTTTTGTAAGACCACGAAGTGCAGGCGACTCGCGGATTTATCGGCAGCTTGAAAGATGACGCTGATTGCATCCCTGGGGTGAAGTCGAGCCCGCGGCGATCGAACCTTGGCCGGTGGCTGACGTCTTTATTGGATTGTCGGACAAACTCCCTGTCTCTCTGAGGGCTTCGGCTGGCGCCGGGCAATATTGAGCCTCAGGCAGAAAAAACTTCCGCGGGCAGGCCCGCGAAGGGGCTGGCCTGAGTGCCACTGATGGACGGTTGCGGACGCCGTCTCGGCTATGATCCTTGACGGCGTCGATGGATTGATCTGGCACATTGAGTGCATTGCTGTCGCTCGGTGGTCGGCAGCCCTTTCCCGTCGTGGGAGGATTGCCGTATAACGAGTGACTTTCGCGTGTTTGGTAACAAGGGACCCACAATAAAAGCTGATGAAGACTCCAAAACGCATTGAACCGCTGATCGAAGACGGTCTGGTAGACGAGGTGCTGCGCCCACTCATGAGTGGTAAAGAGGCAGCTGTGTATGTGGTGCGCTGCGGCAACGAGCTACGTTGCGCCAAGGTCTACAAGGAGGCGAACAAACGCAGTTTCCGTCAGGCGGCGGAGTATCAGGAGGGGCGCAAGGTTCGTAACAGCCGTCAGGCGCGGGCCATGGCCAAGGGCTCGAAGTTCGGGCGCAAGGAAACCGAGGACGCCTGGCAAAACGCCGAAGTGGCGGCGTTGTTCCGCCTGGCCAATGCCGGGGTGCGGGTGCCCAAGCCGTTCGACTTCCTCGAAGGTGTGCTGTTGATGGAGTTGGTGGCCGACGAGTACGGCGATGCGGCGCCGCGGCTCAACGATGTGGTGCTGGAACCGGACCAGGCCCGTGAATATCACGCCTTCCTGATTTCCCAGATCGTGCTGATGTTGTGTACCGGCCTGGTGCACGGTGACCTTTCCGAGTTCAACGTGCTGCTGACTCCGGATGGCCCGGTGATCATCGACCTGCCCCAGGCGGTGGATGCTGCCGGCAACAACCATGCCTTCAGCATGCTGGAGCGTGACGTCGGCAACATGGCGTCCTATTTCGGGCGTTTTGCCCCGGAACTCAAGGGCACTCGGTATGCCAAGGAAATGTGGGCCCTGTACGAGGCTGGCACCTTGCATCCGGGCAGCGTGCTGACCGGCGAGTTCGACGACCCCGAAGAACTGGCGGATGTCGGCAGCGTGATCCGCGAGATCGAAGCGGCGCGCCTGGACGAGGAGCGTCGCCAGGCAGTACGCGCGGCGGATGATGCGCCGCCGGGCAAATCCGAAGAACCACCGCCTCCGCCCTGGATGCAGTGATGCCATAAAAAAATCCGGCCTTGGCCGGATTTTTCATTCCCGCAAACTACCCGGCCCCTTGGCCCCTTGGCCCCTTGGCCCCTTGCACCTTGCATCTTGTAGCCGCTGCCGAAGGCTGCGCACGGCCCGAAGGGACGCAGGGATCTTGAGGGCGCCGAGGTCTGGCGGGAGATCGCCAAGCAAGGTCCTGCGGGCCTTTTCGCAGCCTCGCCCAGTGCTCGGCAGCGGCTACATGGGCCGGCAGGTCACAGGCTCAGGATCCGCAGCAACTGCCCGAGGCCAGTTCCTTGAGGATCGGGCAGTCCGGGCGGTGGTCGCCCTGGCAGTGCTCCACCAGGTCCTGCAGGGTGTCGCGTAGCCCTGCCAGCTCGCGGATCTTCTGGTTCAACTCGTCGATATGCTGGCGGGCCAGGGCCTTCACATCGGCGCTGGCCCGCTGCCGGTCCTGCCACAGGGTCAGCAGCTTGCCCACCTCTTCCAGGGAAAACCCCAGGTCCCGGGAGCGCTTGATGAAGGCCAGGCTGTGCAGGTCGTCATCGCCATACAGGCGATAGCCGCTGTCACTGCGATGGGCGGGCTTGAGCAGGCCGATGGACTCGTAGTAACGGATCATCTTGGCGCTCAGGCCGCTCTTTCGGGCTGCTTGGCCGATGTTCATTCGGCGTTCTCCAGGTCTTTGGGTTTCCAGGTTTTCAACAGTAGCGCATTGCTGACCACGCTGACGCTGGACAGCGCCATGGCCGCCCCGGCGAGCACCGGGTTGAGCAGGCCGAAGGCCGCCAGCGGGATGCCGATCAGGTTGTAGACGAAGGCCCAGAACAGGTTCTGGCGAATCTTCGCGTAGGTCTTGCGGCTGATTTCCAGGGCCGCCGGGATCAACCGTGGATCGCCGCGCATCAGGGTGATGCCGGCCGCATGCATGGCCACGTCGGTGCCGCCGCCCATGGCGATGCCGATGTCCGCCGCCGCGAGGGCCGGGGCGTCGTTGATACCATCCCCGACCATGGCCACCACGCCGGTCTTTTTCAGCTCGGCCACCGTGGCCGCCTTATCCGCCGGCAGCACTTCGGCGTGCACGTCGGTGATGCCCAGGGCGTCGGCCACCACCTTGGCGCTGCCGCGGTTGTCGCCGGTCAGCAAATGGCTGCTGATATGCCGTGCATTGAGTTGCTGCACCGCCTGCAACGCGCCGGGCTTGAGGGTGTCGCCAAAGGCGAACAGTCCCAGCACCCGGGATTGCGGGCTCTGCTCGATCAGCCAGGACAGGGTCCGGCCTTCGTGTTCCCAGTCCCTGGCCGCCTGGGCCAGGTCGCCGGGGTTGAGGCCGCTTTCTTCCAGCAGGCGGCGGTTGCCCAGGGCCAGTTGGCGGCCCTCCAGGGTGCCGGCGATGCCTCGCCCGGTGAGGGACTGGCTGGCGCTGACGTCAGCCACCGGCAGTTGGCGTTCCTGGCACAGGTCCAGCACGGCCTTGGCCAGAGGGTGCTCACTGCCGCGCTGCAGGGCACCGGCCAGTTGCAGCACGCTGTTTTCATCGCCTTCCACCGCCTGCATATGGGCGATGCGCGGGGTGCCGGAGGTCAGGGTGCCGGTCTTGTCGAAGACCACCGAACTGACTTCATGGGCCCGCTCCAGGGCTTCGGCATCCTTGATCAGGATGCCGTGGCGGGCCGCCACGCCGGTGCCGGCCATGATCGCCGTGGGCGTGGCCAGCCCCAGGGCGCAAGGGCAGGCGATCACCAGCACCGCCACGGCGTTGATCACCGCGGTTTCCAGCGGTGCGCCGTGCAGCCACCAGCCCACCAGCGTGATCAGCGCCAGCACCAGGACAGTGGGCACGAACACCTGGCTGACTTTATCCACCAGTTTCTGGATCGGTGCCTTGCCGGCCTGGGCGTCTTCCACCAGGCGAATGATCCGCGCCAGCACGGTTTCCGCCCCCAGGGCCAGGGTGCGCACCAGCAGCCGGCCTTCGCCGTTGATGGCGCCACCGGTGACCTTGTCGCCGGGTTGCTTGGGCACGGGCAGGCTCTCGCCGCTGATCAGCGCTTCATCGGCATGGCTCTGGCCTTCGATGACTTCGCCGTCCACCGGAAAGCGCTCGCCGGGTTTGACCAGCACCAGGTCACCCAGGCGCAAGGCGCTGATCGCGACTTCCTGTTCGCGGCCGTCGATGACCTGGATCGCCCGTTCCGGACGCAGGGCTTCCAGGGCGCGGATGGCACTGGCGGTCTGGCGCTTGGCGCGGCTTTCCAGGTATTTGCCCAGCAGCACCAGGGCGATTACCACCGCCGAGGCCTCGAAGTACAGGTGCGGCATGCTGCCCGCGGCGGCGGTGGCCCATTCGTACAGGCTCAGGCCATAGCCGGCGCTGGTGCCCAGGGCCACCAACAGGTCCATGTTGCCGCTGCCGGCGCGCACGGCCTTCCAGGCCGCGACATAAAAGCGTGCACCGAAGATGAACTGCACCGGGGTGGCCAGGGCGAACTGGGCCCAGGCCGGAAGCATCCAGTGCAGGCCGAACGGCTGCACCAGCATCGGCAGCACCAGGGGCAGGGCCAGGAGGATGGCCAGCACCAGGCTCCAGCGCTCGCGTCGCAGGTTCTGCTGTTGCTCGTCGCCCTGTTTCTGCTCGGCCTGCCACAGGCTGGCGGAGTAGCCGGCCTGGGTCACGGCATTGACCAGCAGCGCCGGGTCGACCTGGCCCAGCAGTTCGACATGGGCACGCTCGGTGGCCAGGTTGACGCTGGCGCTGCGGACGCCGGGGAGTTTGTTCAAGGCGCGTTCGACTCGCCCGGCGCAGGTGGCGCAGGTCATGCCGCCGATGCTCAGTTCGACGGCTTGCACCGGCACGCTGTAGCCGGCGTTTTCCACGGCTTCCAGCAGGGCCGGCAGGCTGTCTTGCGGTGCTTCGACCCGAGCCTGTTCCGTGGCCAGGTTGACGCTGACCGTGCGAATGCCGGCGACCTTGCCCAGGGCACGCTCTACGCGCCCGGCGCAACTGGCGCAGGTCATGCCGGCAATCGGCAGGTCGAAAGTGGTTGATTCAGGCATGGCGACGCTCCCTGTGAATGTTGCCTACAGGATCAACCTTGCCACGCAGGCAAGGTCAAGGGGGCATTGCACGGGTGCTTCATTTTGTCCCAGGGGCTGCTCGCAGTGCGCGAACAGCAGGCCCCGGGAGCTCGGCAGGGGGCGGGGTGTCAGTATTCCAGGGCGGCGGGCTTGAGGTACATGCCCGAGGCGTTCATGGCGATGCGGAACTTCAGCACATCGCCAGCCCGCAGGCTGATGTCCTGGGAACTCGGGGCAAGCAGCCCGGCATTGCAGCCCGGGGCCTGGCCTGGCAGCAGTTTCAGGCGCAGAGAAACCTTGCCCGGCGGCAGGTTGAACGAGGCGCTCTGTTCCTGGAACAGCCGACCGGCAAGCTGGTCCTGGATGTACAGGCCGATCTCGCAGGACGTGGCGACTTCCAGCCGCTCCCTGGAAATGATCAGCACGCCGTAGTCCTCTCCGGCGGCCAGCGCCGATGGGGTTGCCGCGAACAGGCCCAGGAGGCCGACGAGGCTGAAAGTTGACCAGCGCATGGCTGAATCTCCCGCTGTTATGTCGTAAGACGTGCAGCTTGGCCGAGCGCGCCGCCGATTTCCAGCCCGGCAGATCAATCCGGAACTTGACCTTGCCACTGTGGCAAGGACAAGACTTGCTCCAACCCAATACAGGAGAAGCGCAATGCAAGTATTCAACGTTCAAGGCATGTCCTGCGGTCACTGTGTGCGTGCCATCACCCAGGCGCTGCAAAGCAAGGACCCGGCGGCCACCGTGCGGGTGGATCTGGCGGCCAAGGAAGTCGGAGTCGAGAGCCGCCTGTCCAGCGATGAGGTGATCAGCCTGATCAGCGAGGAAGGCTACGCGGTCAAGGTTGCCTGAGCCTTTTTATATAGTTAGCGACCTATCGGAATGTTCAAGGCGTCCAAGCGCGGCTAGACTGTGCGACCGCTGACCAACGCTCGTTTGGATGCCATGAACCTCCGCACAATCCTGATTCTCGGCGCTCTGAGCGCTTTCGGCCCGCTGGCCATCGACTTCTACTTGCCGGCCTTCCCCTCGATGGCCCTGGCTTTCGGCACCGATGAAAAACACGTTCAGCTGACCCTGGCCGCCTACTTCCTCGGCCTGTCCATCGGCCAGTTGGCCTATGGCCCGGTGGCCGATCGTTTTGGCCGGCGCCTGCCGCTGCTGGCGGGGGTGGGCCTGTTCACGCTGGCCTCCCTGGCCTGCGCCTATGCGCCGAACCTGGAATGGCTGATCGGCGCACGCTTTGTCCAGGCCCTGGGCGGATGCGCCGGGATGGTGATTTCCCGGGCCGTGGTCAGCGACAAGTGCGATGCGGTGGGTTCGGCCAAGGTCTTCTCCCAACTGATGCTGGTGATGGGCCTGGCCCCGATCCTGGCGCCAATGCTGGGCGGCCTGCTGGTCAACCTCTACGGCTGGCAGTCGATCTTCATCATGCTCACGGTGTTCAGTGCACTGTCCGGGCTGGCAGTGGCCCTGGGCCTGCCGGAAAGCATGCCGGCCACCCGCCCGCGCCTGCCTCTGTCCGGGGCGCTGCGCCAATATGGCCTGCTGCTGTCGGACCGGGTATTTCTCGGCCATGCCTTGACCGGCGGGATCGCCATTGCCGGGATGTTTTCCTATATTGCCGGTTCGCCCTTTGTCTTCATCAAGCTCTATGGCGTGCCAGCGGAGCACTTCGGCTGGTTCTTCGGGATCAATGCCGGGGGCTTCATCCTGGTGGCGCAGATCAATGCGCGCCTGCTGGCCAAGCGTGGCCCGGCGTTCCTGCTGGCGCGCACCGTGTGGATCTACCTGGCAGCGGGCCTGACCCTGCTCGGCGTCAGTGCCTTGCACACCAGTGCGCTCTGGCCGCTGCTGCTGCCGCTGTTCGTGTGTATCGCCAGCCTGGGCTGCATCATTCCCAATGCCGCAGCCTGCGCCATGAATGGTCAGGGCGCACGGGCCGGCAGCGCCTCGGCGATGCTCGGTTGCCTGCAATTCAGCGTGGCTGCAGGGGCGGCGTACCTGGTGGGTGTGCTGCATGACGGCAGCGCCATGCCGATGGCCATGGTCATCAGCCTGTGCGGTGTGCTGGCGGTGAGCATGGCGGTCATGACCCGGCGCTTGCAGAATGCCCGGGCGCTGAAGGCTGCCGAGCTCTGAGTCAGCCGGTGGCGCGCTGGCTCTGGGGAATCGGGTGGGGGGCTTGCAGGCGGCTTTGCAGGGTCTGGGTGAAGGCCCGGGCTTCGGCCTCGCTGCGGAACGTCACCACATGCTGGTCGAGCCGCACCTGCCATTGAGAGCCCTGGGGGTGTGCCAATTCTTTTATCAGGATCTTCATTGCTGACCTCCTAACGGTAAAAGACTGCGCTGCAAGGGCCCCCAGTGTAGACCCGAATACGGTCACAAATATGACCGGAATCAACTCTCGGACTGACGGCAGCCAGCACCTTTTACCGGTGCCGGCTGCCGTTCGTTAACGCCTCAGAAACCTTCGAGGACGATCTTGCCGCGAGCCTTGCCGCTCTCCAGCAGGGCGTGGGCGCGGCGCAGGTTGGCTGCGTTGATCTGGCCGAAGTGCTCACCCACCGTGGTCTTCAAGGTGCCGGCGTCAATCAGTTCGGCGACCCGGTTGAGCAGCACGTGCTGCTCTTGCATGTCGGCGGTTTCGAACAGCGAGCGGGTGTACATGAACTCCCAGTGCAACGACAGGCTCTTGCGCTTGAGCTTGGTCACGTCGAGGCTTTTCGGATCGTCGATCAGCGCCAGCTTGCCCTGGGGTGCCAGGGCTTCCACCAGTTGGTCGAGGTGGGCATCGGTCTGGGTCAGGCTGGCGACGTGGGTCACCTGGCCTGCGCCAATGCGCTGGAGTTCGGCGCTCAGTGGCTGGCTGTGGTCCACCACCGCATGGGCGCCCAGCTCGCGGACCCAGGCCTGGGTCTGTTCGCGGGAGGCACTGCCGATCACCTTGAGGCCGGTGAGCTGACGGGCCAGTTGGGTGAGGATCGAACCGACCCCGCCGGCAGCGCCGACGATCAGCAGGCTCTGGCCTTTGTCAGCCGGCTCCTGGCTGATCTGCAGGCGTTCGAACAGCAGCTCCCAGGCGGTGATCGCGGTCAGCGGCAGGGCGGCGGCCGCGGCGAAGTCCAGGCTCTTGGGCATGTGGCCGACGATCCGTTCATCCACAGTGTGCAGCTCACTGTTACCGCCGGCCCGGGCGATGGAGCCGGCGTAGAACACCCGGTCACCGACCTTGAACAGGCTGACGTCGCTGCCCACGGCCTTGACCACCCCGGCCACGTCCCAGCCCAGCACCTTGGCCGCGCCACCTTCGGGCTGGACGTTCTGGCGCACCTTGGTGTCCACCGGGTTGACCGAGATGGCCCTGACTTCCACCAGCAGATCGCGAGGGCCGGCCACGGGCTCGGGCAGCTCGATGTCTTGCAGGGACTTGGGATCGTCGATGGGCAGGGAAGCGTAATAGGCGATGGCTTTCATGTTGAGTTCCTGATGATGAGTAGGGAAAAAAGGCTCAGACAATCAACTGCAGGCGCTTGAGCTCGAAGTGCTCGATCGCCTCGCGGGTCTGATGGAGGAAATGCCGGAAGTGCGCGGTGTTGTTGTGAAACTCAAGGGCTGCTTCATCGTCCCAGCGCTCCAGCACGTAGAAGGTGCCCGGTTGCTCGGCATCCTGGTGCAGCTCGTAGTACTGGCAACCGCTTTCCTCACGGCTGGGCGAGACCAGGGCGCTGAGCTCGCGCTTGAGAACGTCTTGCTGCTGGGGCTTGGCGATCAGGGTGGCAATCGCGGTGAAGGCTTGGGACATGTGGGCTTCCTCAGGTGCTAGGCGATGGGAGGGATGATTGGCTATTTCTCCCGAGGATAAAACCGGCTAAAAGAGCAGGCTCTTTCAATATTTTTTTGATAATCCAGGAAAGCCTCATGCTGCGATTCGATGACCTGCAGTTGTTCGTGCGTGCCGCAGACCTGGGCAGCCTGTCGGCGGCGGCCCGGGTCATGGACCTTTCGCCTGCGGTGGCCAGTGCTGCCCTCAAGCGCATCGAGGAACACCTGGGCGCACGGCTGCTGGCCCGTTCCACCCGCAGCCTGCGGCTCACCGCGGAGGGCGAGGGCTTTCTCGAATACGCCCGGGCGGCCTTGAGCAACCTGGATGAAGGCCGGCGCCTGCTGGCCAGCGGCCAGGATCAGGTCAGTGGCGTGTTGCAGCTTTCTGCCCCTTCGGATTTTGGCCGCAATCTGCTGTTGCCCTGGCTCGACGAGTTCCAGCGTGAACATCCCAAGCTCAGCGTGCGCTTGCTGCTGGGGGACCGGATTGCCGACCTGTTCCGCCAGCCGGTGGACATTGCCCTGCGTTACGGCGAACCGGAGGACTCCAGCCTGGTGGCGCTGCCAGTGGCTCCGGACAACCGCCGGGTGCTGTGCGCCGCCCCCAGTTATCTGGCCCGCTACGGCGAGCCGCGCCAGCTGGAGCAACTGGCCCAGCACAACTGCCTGTTGTACATGCTCGACAGCCGGGCTCATGACCTCTGGAGCTTTCATGACGGCAAGCGCGAGGTGAGCCTCACCGTCAGTGGTGACCGCCTGAGCGACGACGCCGATGTGGTGCGGCGCTGGGCCGTGGCCGGTGAGGGGATTGCCTACAAGTCCTGGCTGGATGTGGCCGCCGATGTGCTGGCCGGCCGCCTGCAGATACTGCTGCCGGAACTGCGCTGCGAAGGCGCGTCGCTGAACCTGCTGTGCACCCACCGGGCGCACCTGAGCAAACCGGTGAAACTACTGCGTGACCTGCTCCAGGAGCGTTGCGCGCAGATCAGCGCGCAACGCCCGCGATAGGAGCCGGCTTGCCGGCGAGCCTGGGCACCGTGCCCTCGGCGTCGCTGGTGGACGCGAACAGGTCGCCCTCGGCAATCAGCCCCGGCCTCGATCCCGCACACTCGGGCGGTCAAGCATTCAACCGGGGGAACGGGCATGGGCATACAGGAATACAGCGCCGCAGAGCGCCTGGAACGGCTACCCATCAGCGGCTATCACCGGGTGATCTTCATCATCATCGCCCTGGCGTTTTTCTTCGACTCCATGGACCTGGCGATGATGACTTTCCTCCTCGGCTCGATCAAAACCGAGTTTGGCCTGAGTTCGGCCCAGGCCGGCCTGCTGGCCAGCTCCAGTTTCTTCGGCATGGTGCTGGGCGCCTCGCTGTCGGGCATGCTTGCCGACCGCTATGGGCGCAAGCCGGTGTTCCAGTGGAGCATCGTGCTCTGGGGCGTGGCCAGTTACCTGTGTTCCACCGCCCAGAGCGTGGACAGCCTGACCCTGTTCCGGGTGTTGTTGGGGATCGGCATGGGCATGGAGTTTCCCATCGCCCAGTCGATGCTCTCGGAGATGATTCCGGCCCAGCGTCGCGGGCGCTACATCGCCCTGATGGATGGCTTCTGGCCCCTGGGTTTCGTCGCCGCCGGGGTGCTCTCGTATTTCCTCCTGCCGCTGATCGGCTGGCGTGACATCTTCCTGGTGCTGGCAGTACCGGCGGTGTTCGTGCTGGTGATCCGCTTCTTCATTCCCGAGTCACCGCGCTGGCTGGAACAGGCCGGGCGCCACGCCGATGCGGATCGGGTGCTGTGTGGCATCGAAGACAAGGTGCGCGCTTCCCTGGGCACGGCGCAATTGCCGGAGCCGCTGCACCTGCCGCGTATCGACAGTGCGCCGGGGCACTTTTTCTCGGCACTGAAGCAGATCTGGTCGCCGCTCTATCGCCAGCGCACGATGATGATCTGGAGCCTGTGGTTCTTCGCCCTGCTGGGCTTCTACGGCCTGACGTCCTGGCTCAGCGCCTTGCTCCAGCAGTCCGGTTTTGCGGTGACCCAGTCGGTGTACTACACGGTGCTGATTTCCCTGGGCGGGATTCCCGGGTTCCTCATGGCGGCCTGGCTGGTGGAGCGCTGGGGGCGCAAGCCGGTGTGCATCGTGACCTTGCTCGGCGGCGGGGTCATGGCCTTCTTCTACGGGCAGAGTGCGGTCTTTGGCGGCAACGTCAGCCTGCTGATCGGCACCGGGCTGCTGATGCAGTTTTTCCTGTTCGGCATGTGGGCGGTGCTCTACACCTATACCCCTGAGTTGTACCCGACGTCGGCCCGGGCTACGGGCTCGGGGTTCGCTTCGGCGGTGGGGCGCATCGGTTCGCTGTTGGGGCCGCTGGTGACCGGGCTGGTGTTTCCGTTGACCGGGCAGGGCGGCGTATTCGCCCTGGGGGCGGCGTGCTTCGTGATTGCCGCGGGGGTGGTCTGGCTGTTCGGGATGGAAACCCGGGGCAAGACCCTGGAGGAGTTGAGCGAGGCGGGGAGCTGATAGAGACGGGGGGGACCTGTTCGCCGGCCAGCCGGCTCCTACAGGTTCGTGTAGGAGCCGGCTGGCCGGCGAAGGCCGTTACGGCTTGACCAGCCGTGCATCCAGGCTGTTCTGCGCCAGGCGCCGGGCCTGGTCCTGGGTCATGCCCAGGTCGGTGTGCAGGGCGTGGAAGTTCTCGGTGACGTAGCCGCCGAAGTAGGCCGGGTCATCGGAGTTGACCGTGACCTTCACTCCGCGCTCCAGCATTTGCAGGATGTTGTGCTGGGACATGTGGTCGAACACGCAGAGCTTGGTGTTGGACAGCGGGCACACAGTCAGCGGGATCTGCTCGTCGATGATCCGCTGCATCAGCCGCTCGTCTTCGAAGGCACGTACACCGTGGTCGATGCGCTGGATCTTCAACAGGTCCAGGGCTTCCCAGATGTACTCCGGCGGGCCTTCTTCACCGGCGTGGGCGACGGTCAGGAAGCCTTCGCTGCGCGCGCGGTCGAATACCCGCTGGAACTTGCTCGGCGGGTGGCCCATTTCCGAACTGTCCAGGCCCACGGCGACGAATGCATCGCGAAACGGCAGCGCCTGGTCGAGGGTTTTCTGCGCCTCTTCTTCGCTCAAGTGGCGCAGGAAACTGAGGATCAGGCCGCTGGTGATGCCCAGTTGCTGCTCGCCATCTTTGAGTGCGCTGGCGATGCCGTTGAGCACCACTTCGAACGGCACGCCACGGTCGGTGTGGGTCTGCGGGTCGAAGAAGGGTTCGGTGTGGATCACGTTCTGTTCTTTGCAGCGCAGCAGGTAGGCCCAGGTCAGGTCGTAGAAGTCCTGGGAGGTGCGCAGCACGTCGGCGCCCTGGTAGTACAGGTCGAGGAATTCCTGCAGGTTGTTGAAGGCGTAGGCCTTGCGCAGGGTCTCGACGTCGCTCCAGGGCAGGGCGATCTTGTTGCGTTCGGCCAGGGCGAACAGCAGTTCCGGTTCCAGGGAACCTTCCAGGTGCAGGTGCAACTCGGCCTTGGGCAAGGCGTTCAGCCAGTCATACATGGTGTCGTCTCATCAGGTGCAGGCGGGCGCTGCGAGAGTGATGCGCTGCCGGGGCCGTGCCCTTCTGTGGGGAACTGGCTGTGGCTTGCGGCTTTCGCCAGGTTTTCACCGGGCCCGAAAAAGCCGCCATTCTACATCTGGCGGCGCAAATGTTCGGCAAAACCTGACCGGGGGGGGCGGTCAGGCCTGCTCCAGCTCCCGGCGGTAGGCGTAGGTATCGGCAAAGCGCGAGAGCAGGAATTGGGCGCAGGTGGTCACCGGGTACTTGGCCGGGTGCTCCGCGTCCTGGCAGCCGGGCAGGCATTCGATGCGGGTGTCCGGGTGCGGCTCGGCGAAGAACGGCATCGAGTAGCGGTCCACCCCCAGCGGGCTGATGACCCGGTGCGGGGTCGACAGGTAACGGTCGTTGCTCCAGCGCGCCATCATGTCGCCGAGGTTGACCACGAAGCTGCCGTCGATGGGCGGGGCGTCGATCCACTGGCCCTTGACGTTGCGCACCTGCAAGCCGCCAGCGGCGTCCTGGTAGAGCAGGGTGATGCAGCCGTAGTCGGTGTGGGCGCCGGCGCCTTGCTGCTCTGCGCTGCTGGCGGTGTGGCGCGGCGGATAGTGGATCATCCGCAGCACGCTCACCGGGTCCTGGAAGCGGCGGTCGAAGAAATCACGTTCGATGCCCAGGGCCAGGGTCATGGCCCGCAGCAGGGTCTGGGCCAGGGCCTGCATGTCCTGGTAGTGCTGCTCCATCAGGGCTTGCCAGCCGGGCAGGTCAGGGTGGCGGTTGGGCCCGCGCAGGGGTTTTTCCGCCAGCACGTCCGGGTGCTCGGCCGGCAGGTGCAGGCCCATGTCGAAAGTTTCCTTGAGGTCGCTGGGCTTGCTTGGGTCCAGCTGCTCGGTGGCGATGGCGCCGTAGCCGCGATGGTGACGGCTCTGGGTGATATCGATCTTGAGTTTTTCAACACTGGGCAGGGCGAAGAAGTGCTTGGCCGTGCTCAGCAATTGCTCGATGCGTTGTGCGCTGATCGGGTGACCCTTGATGTAGAAGAAGCCCCATTCGCGACAGGCGCGGTCGATCTGCTTGGCGACACTGTCCCAGCCTTGCTGCTCATCCTGATACAGCGGGCTGATATCGATGATCGGCAGTTGATTCATGAAAGTGCTCCCATCCTGTTGGCGGTCCGTCGTCGCTGGCGGATGCTCCGACAGCGACGGCCAGATTATTTGGGGATGTCCGCCTTCAGGCCTTCGACGTAGTAGTTCATCGAGGCCAGTTCGGCATTGCTGGCGCTGACCCCCGCGGCGATTTTTTCGACCCCGGCCTGGTCCTTGATCGGGCCGGTGAACGGGTGGAACTCGCCGCTCTTGATGCTGGCGATGATCTGTTCGGCCTCGGTTTTCACCGGGGCCGGCAGCAGGTCGCTGAGGGGCAGTTCAACCGTACCCTCTTTCAGCCCACCCCAGTAGTCCTGGGGTTTCCAACTGTGGTCCATCACCCCCTGGGTGGCCTGGATGTAGTGCGGGCCCCAGTTGTTGACGATGGAGGTCAGCACCGCCTTGGGGCCGAAGTGGGCCATGTCCGAGGCATAGCCCACCGCGTACACGCCACGCCGCTGCGCGGCCTGGATCGGCGCCGGGCTGTCGGTGTGCTGGAAGATCACGTCGGCGCCCTGGTCGATCAGGGCATTGGCGGCGTCGGCTTCCTTGCCCGGATCGAACCAGGAGTTGACCCACACCACCTTGATCTCGGTGCCCGGGTTGTATTTGTTCAAGGCCAGCTGGATGGCGTTGATGTCGCGGATCACCTCCGGAATGGGGAAGGAGGCGACGTAGCCGATCTTCTTGCTCTTGGTCATCTTCGCCGCGAGGAAACCACCCACATAGCGGCCCTCGTAGGTGCGCGCCAGGTAGGTGCCGAGGTTCTTGTCCTGCTTGTAGCCGGTGGCGTGTTCGAAGGTCACCTTGGGGAACTGCCTGGCGACCTTCAGCGTGGGGTTCATGTAGCCGAAGGAGGTGGTGAAGATCAGGTCGTAGTTGTCCTTGGCCATGTTGCGGATCACCCGCTCGGCGTCGGCGCCTTCGGCTACGTTCTCCACGTAGTTGGTCTTGATCTGGTCGCCGAATTTTTCCACCAGGGCCTTGCGCCCCTGTTCATGCTGATAGGTCCAGCCGTGATCGCCTATGGGGCCGATGTAGACGAAACCGACCTTCAGCGGATCGGCGGCGCTGGCGGAAAGGCTGGCACTCAGGCCGATGGCGGCGGCCAGGGTGCAGAGCAACTTGTGCAACGGGCGTGTATGCATGAATGGGAGCTCCATCTTGTTGTGGGGGGCTGGGGCGGCAAGCACTGGAGGGCAATGCAAATAGCTGACCAACAGGACAACAAAGATGGCCGTTGCGCCGGCGAGGCGGTTTCTACGGGGGCTTTGGGGCGCGCTTTTCGCTGGCAAGCCAGCTCCTACGGGGCTGGAATGCAGGAGGCCGCTTGCCGGCGAAGGGCTGTTCAAGAACCAACCCGGTGCGCGGCGCCTGGGGCTGGTGCACTAACATGTAACGAAACGTTAGTGACTTGGTGCAGTCTTTCAGTCATCTCCTGTACTTGTTTTTATTCCCGTCAAAGGACTGCAATGCTCAATTCCCTCAAGCAAGAAAAGTTTCTACTGCTTGCGCTGCTGGCCGCCGTGGCTGCCTATCCGCTTGAACACCTGTTGCTGGGCAGTGGCCAGGGCATCGCCCTGGGCGCCGGGCTGGTGCTGATCGGCTTTATCGTCATGGCTTCGATGCGCGTCGCCCACCACGCTGAACTGCTGGCGGAAAAGGTCGGCGACCCCTACGGCACCATGATCCTGACCCTGGCCGCGGTGCTGGTGGAAGTGGTGATCCTGGCGATCATGATGAGCAACGAAGCCTCGCCGACCCTGGTGCGCGACACCATCTACTCGGCGGTGATGCTGGACATCAACGGCATCCTCGGCCTGGCCGCACTGATGGGCGGCATCAAGCATGGCGAGCAGCCCTACAACGACGACTCGGCGCGTACCTACAGCGTGATGATCCTCACCGCCATGGGCGTGTCGATGGTGGTGCCGGAGTTCATCCCCGAGGCCGACTGGAAGGTCTACTCGGCCTTCACCATCGGCGCCATGGTGGTGCTCTATACCCTGTTCCTGCGCATGCAGGTCGGGCCGCACAGCTATTTCTTCAGCTACAGCTACCCGGAAAAACGCCGCAATAAAGAGGCCCAGGAACAGCCCCATGCCATCAACCTGGCCTGGAGCATCGGCATCCTGGTGTTCGGGGTGGTGGTAATCGGCGCCCTGGCCGAGGTGATGTCCAAGACCCTGGACCTGGGCCTGGAAGGCACGGGCGCACCGCCGGTGATCACGGCGATCCTGGTGGCGGCGATTTCCGCCGCGCCGGAAATCCTGACCGCCCTGCGCGCCGCCCTGGCCAACCGCATGCAGTCGGTGGTCAACGTGGCCCTGGGCGCTTCCCTGTCGACGGTGATCCTCACGGTGCCGGTGATGGAGGCCATGGCCTTGTACACCGGCCAGCCCTTCCAGATGGCCATGACCCCGGTGCAGACGGTGATGGTGTTCATCACCCTGATCGTCAGCGCGATCAACCTCAACGATGGTGAAACCAATGCCATAGAAGGCATGACTCACTTCGTGCTGTTTGCGACCTTCATCATGCTGTCGCTGCTCGGTCTTTAAAGGGGTTGCGCCGACTGGATAGCGCAGCGAAAGCTGACCCCGGGGGCATTCCAGGCCGCGAGTGCGCCCCAACGCCAACGGCGGACGGTGCTGGCCGAAGGAGAAAAGGTCGGGTCGTTGGCAAACTTGTTGTTGGCGCCCCGTTGCGCTCGATAAATGCCTGTTTCAGGCCCTTGCGGGTTCTCCACGGGAGATTCGCGGTAGTAGTGTTTGTCGTACCAGTCGTTGACCCATTCACTGGCATTGCCGGTGAGGTTGTAGAGGCCCAGCGGGTTAGGCACAAACCTGTCCACGGCGAAGGTTTCGTTGTCGTCAGGGGCCGGGAAGTTGCGGCCGTAATCCAGATTGCCATTGTCGGTGGCGAACATCACCGGTTGGCCGCGGTTGCGCGCCGCATATTCCCATTGGGCCTCGGTGGGTAGATCGACGGGATAGCCGCTGAGTTCTGCCAGCCAGCCGCAATAATCCTTGGCTTCTTGCCATTCTTTAGACGCCGGGGCGGGCAGGTTTGCCTGGTAAAGGTGCTTCATCTCGGCGAGTTCGCGCAGTTTCGCGTCGAACGGCGGCTTGCCTTGCGCGAGGAAGAACAGATCGAAATCGCCCAGGGTGGTTTGCAACGAGGACAGGTAATAGCTGCTCAATTTGACCGGATGAACGAAGTCGTCATCGACCTCGAGGCTGATCCGCTCCATTTTTTCCGGGGCCACGCCACAGGGCCATTGGCACAAGGCCTGTGGGTCGAAGCCACGGGGCCAGCCGAAATCCCCCATCTGGAATTCGCCACCTTCAATCAGCACCATGTTGTCCATCGAACGCACGACGGTGTTGAGCACCGCATCGCGGACTTGCGGGGACAGGTCCGGGTATCTGCGGCTGATGGTCGAAGCAATGTCTGCAACTTTTTCAGGTGACAGCACTTTGCTGGCGGGGCCTGCAACCTCCTGTTTCCCACAGCCCGAAATCAGCAGCGCGACGCAGAGCGCCAGTCCGTGCTTTTGTTTCACGTAATGTCCCTATAACGGTTCGGATGAGGGCGGCAAACTAACATGTTTCCTCCCTCTGATACCGTTCAACGCACAGGCGAGGGATACGCTCCCTCGCCGTGGGCGCCAAAGATCAGGTGCCGGCGATCAGTTGCCGGGCCGCCTGGCTGTGATCGGCGATCAGGTTTTTCAGATCCAGCCCTTCTACCTGGCCATCAATCACCCGCCACTTGCCGCCAATCATGACCCGGTCCGCTCGATCCGCAGCGCACAACAGCAGCGCTGAAACCGGATCATGGCTACCCGAGAAACGCAGTTCATCGAGCTTGAACAACGCCAGGTCTGCCTGCTTGCCTACCGCCAGTTCGCCGATGTCGGTACGGCCCAACAGGCTTGCCGACCCCTGGGTCGCCCAGCCCAGTACACGCTCCGGGGTGATCTTTTCGGCGCCGTAACGCAGGCGCTGGATGTACAGCGCCTGACGCGCTTCGAGGATCATGTTCGACGCATCATTGGACGCCGAGCCATCCACGCCCAAGCCAAACGGCGCACCCGCATCGGTCAGCTCGATACTGGGGCAGATGCCGGAGGCCAGGCGCATGTTCGAACTCGGACAATGGCAGATGCCGGTGCCGGCGGCGCCCAGGCGGGCAATTTCATCCGGGTTGAAGTGGATGCCGTGGGCCAGCCAGGTACGCGGACCGAGCCAGCCGACGCTGTCCAGATAATCCACGGTACGCAGGCCGAAGCGCTGCAGGCAGAAATCTTCTTCGTCGAGGGTCTCGGCGAGGTGAGTGTGCAGGCGCACATCGAGCCCGTTGGCCAGTTCGGCGCTGGCCGACATGATTTCCGGGGTCACCGAGAACGGCGAGCACGGCGCCAGGGCGATCTGGATTTGCGCGCCGTCGCCACGCTCGTGGTACTCGTGAATCAGGCGCTGACTGTCGTCGAGAATCACCTGGCCTTCCTGCACGGTCTGTTGCGGTGGCAGGCCGCCGTCCTTTTCGCCAAGGCTCATCGAGCCGCGGGTGAGCATGGCGCGCATGCCCAGTTCACGCACGGTTTCGACTTGCACGTCGATGGCGTTTTCCAGGCCGTCCGGGAACAGATAGTGATGGTCGGCGGCGGTGGTGCAGCCGGAGAGCAGCAGTTCGGCCAGTGCCACTTTGGTCGCCAGGGCGAGCTTTTCCGGAGTCAGCCGGGCCCAGACCGGGTACAGGGTCTTGAGCCAGGGAAACAGCGGCTGGTTGACCACCGGCGCCCAGGCGCGGGTCAGGGTTTGATAGAAGTGATGGTGGGTGTTGATCAGGCCCGGCAGCAGCACGTGCTCGCGGGCATCGAAGACCTGCTGGCAGGGGCTTGCAGGTTGCTGGCCGAGGCCCAGCACTTCAACGATCAGGCCGTCTTGCAGCACCAGGCCGCCACGGGCGTCGAGGGCATTGCCGGTGAAGATGGCCAGGGGATTTTTTAACCAGGTACGGGTCGCAGGCATGGTTGCCGGCTCCTCTGAAAGTGGGTTCAGGTTAGCCAGCTCAGTGATGCCCTGTCTGCTGATCCAGGGTCGCCGCAAGGGGCGAGGTGCGCAGTCTAGCGAAAGATTTGCCGGGGGACAAAACTTGCATTTTGCCCCCCGTTCCAGAGCCTTCGCTGGCCTGTGCAAGGGCTGCCCGGGGCAGCCGCGGCCTTACCAGGGGATGGTTTCGCCTTTGTAGTTGACGAAGTGATGACCGCCCTTGCCGGTGTAGGCATTGACCTGGGCGATCAGCCCGCGGGTGCTGGTCTGCACATCGATATCGGCGCCTTCGCCGCCCATGTCGGTCTTCACCCAGCCCGGGTGCAGCGAAAGCACGGTGAGCTTCTGCCCCAACTGGGTCACGAAGCTGTTGGTCATGGAGTTCAGCGCGGCCTTGCTGGCCTTGTACAGGGCCAGCTCCGGCGCGTCGGGCATGGTCACGCTGCCCAGCACCGAACTCATGAACGCCAGCACGCCGCTGTCCTTGCGGATCTGCCCGACAAAGCGCTGGGCCAGGTTGATCGGCGCCACCGCGTTGGTGAAGAACAACTGGCCGACTTCGGCCTGGGTCGCGTGGCCCGGCAGCTGGTTGTCCGGGCCCTTGACCCCGGCATTGACGAACAGCAGGTCGAACACCTGGTCCTTGAGCTTCTGGCTCAGGGCGATCACCGCTTGCTGATCGTCCATGTCCAGTTGCTCGATCTGCACCTTGCCCAGGGCTTGCAGCGCCTCGGCCTTGTGCGGGTTGCGCACGGTGGCGGTGACCTGCCAGCCGTCTTCCAGCAGGCGCTGGACCAGGCCGAGGCCCAGGCCCCGGGAGGCGCCGATGATCAGTGCGGTTTTTGCCGTGGACATGATGAGGTTCCTTGATAAGTGAGGATCACGGATTCAATGGACAGGCTTGCCCGAGCCGTTGTTGCAGCTCCTGGCGCAAGTGGCCCAATTCAGTGATGCGGGTTTCGATCAGGGTCAGTTTGTCTTGCAGCAGCCGGGTTACGGCCTGAACCGTATCGGCACTCTGCCACAGAGCGCCGACACTGCTGCCATTCCGCCCAGGCTTCGGCCTGTTCTCCAATGCGCATGTGCGGGCCTTGAAAGGGCTTGACCCTGGAGCATACTCGAGGCTTTAGCCTGCGCGCTCCTTGAATCTATGGAGCAGCATTTATGTGGACGAGCGAACAGTATCGAACATTGGTCCGGGCCAGCGGCTGGTACGACTTGCTGGTGACGTTGGCCTTCGTCACCCCCTGGAGTTTCATGGCTTTGCACGGGCTGATGCAGGGCTGGGCCCTGCACCTGCCGGGGAGCCTGCCGCCGTTCGAGCCGATGCACCTGCTGATGGCCAACCTGATGGGCTCGATTGTCTGTGTGTGGTCGGTGCTGCGGATTCGTGATCCGCAGCAGGCGTTTGGTCGTTATGACGCAGTGGGGCGCATCCTGTTTGCCACCTGGCAGGTGTATGCCTTGATGCACGGCGCTACGGCGTTGATCGGGGTGATTCTGTTTTTCGAGCTTGCCTGGTGCGTGGCGCAGTTGTGGCCGGTGAAAGACTTCTCCGGCAAGCCGGTGCCTGCGGGGGCCGTGGCGGTCATTTAGTGCCCCGCCTGCCACGGCTGGCCCAGGGACACCGGTGCGTACAGGCGGGTGCGCAAGGCGTCTCGGGACAACAGCACCAGCACCAGGATGGTCGCGGCATAGGGCAGCATCGCCAGCAGGTTGGAAGGAATCGCCAGGCCCAGGCCCTGGGCCACCAGGTGCAGGATGCTCGCCAGGCCGAACAGGTAGGCGCCGAGTAGCAGCCGCCACACCCGCCAGCTGGCGAACACCACCAGCGCCAGGGCGATCCAGCCGCGTCCGGCGCTCATGTTCTCGGCCCACATCGGGGTGTAGGCCAGGGACAGGTAGGCCCCGGCCAGCCCCGCCATGGCGCCGCCGAACAGCACCGCGAGCGCGCGCACCCGCAGTACCGGCAGGCCCATGGCGCTGGCGGCGTCGGGGTTCTCGCCGACAGCCTGGATGATCAGGCCGACCCGGCTTTTGAGAACCACCCAGGCCACCAGGGCGAACAGGGTGAAGGACAGGTACACCAGCAAATCCTGGGCGAACAGCATGCGGCCGATCAGCGGGATCTCGCTCAGCAGCGGCAGCGCCAGCGGTTCGAAGCCGGCCAGGGGCTTGCCGACCCAGGCCGCGCCGACAAAGCTCGACAGGCCGACCCCGAAGATCGTCAGCGCCAGCCCGGTAGCCACCTGGTTGGCGGTGAACACCAGGGCCACCAGGGCGAACAGCGCCGCCAGCAGCATTCCGGCGGCCATCGCCAGCAGCACCCCGAGCCACAAATGGCCGCTGTTGAGGGCGACGATAAAACCTATCACCGCGCCGAACAGCATCATGCCTTCCTGCCCCAGGTTGAGGACGCCGCTCTTTTCACAGATCAGTTCCCCCAGGGCCACCAGCAGCAGCGGGGTGCCGCAGCGGACCATGGCGTAGAGAATATTGCTCAGCAGATCGATATCCATCACAGGGCTCCGGCGGTAGCAGTGGCGCTGGCGTTACGGCGCACCCAACGCAGGTTCAGGCGCGGGCGATAGAGAATCAACACGTCGCTGGCCAGGAGGAAGAACAGCATCATTCCCTGGAACAGCTGGGTGATGGCCTGGGGCAGGTTGAGGCTCATCTGCGCGCTCTCGCCACCGATGTACAGCAACGCCATCAGCAGGCTGGAAAACACAATGCCGATGGGGTTCAGGCGGCCGAGAAAAGCCACGGTAATGGCCGCGTAGCCGTAGCCGGGAGACACCTGGGGCACCAGTTGGCCGATGGGGCCGGCGACTTCGCAGACCCCGGCCAGCCCTGCCAGCGCACCGCTGGTCAACAGCGCCAGCCAGACCAGGCGCTTCTGGCGAAAGCCGACGAAGCCGGCGGCACGCTGGTCCAGGCCGAGCACCCTGATCTGGAAGCCGACAAAGCTTTTCTGCAGCAGCACCCAGACCGCCACCAGGGCCAGCAGGGCGAAGTACACCCCGGCGTGGACCCGGCCGTCTTCCATCAGCAGCGGCAGGCGGCTGGCGTCGCCGAACATCGCCGACTCGGGAAAGTTGAACCCGGCGGGGTCTTTCAACGGTCCATGCACGCAGTACAGCAACAGGTTCAGGGCGATGTAGTTGAGCATGATGCTGGTGAGGATTTCATTGGCGTTGAAGCGGGTGCGCAACCAGGCGGTGAGCCCGGCCCAGGCGGCCCCGGCCAGGGTTCCGGCAAGCAGGATCAGCACCAGCGCCCAGCGGCTTTGCAGTTCGATGAGATTGACCGCCAGGGCGCTACCGACCAGGGCCCCGAGCAGCAATTGGCCCTCGGCGCCGATGTTCCACACCCGCGCCTGGTAGGCCACCGCCAGGCCCAGGGCACAGAGCAGGATAGGTAGCGCCTTGACCAGCAGTTCGGACACGCCATACAAGTCGCTGACCGGGGCGATCAGCAGGGTGTGCAAGGTCAGCCAGGGGTCATGCCCCAGTGTCATGAACAGCAGGGAACCGCAGCCCAGGGTCAGCAGCGCCGCCAGCAGTGGCGAGCACCAGAGCATCAGCCGCGACTGGCGGCCACGGGGTTCGAGTGAAAGCAGCATGGACAGCTCCGTTAAATCGCCAGGGCAGCGGGTGAGGGCAGGGAATCGGCGTGGCCGGCCATCCAGCCGCCAACCTCCACCAGCGAGGTGTCGGCGCAGGCCTTGAGGGGCGAAAGGCGTCCAGCGCACAGGGCCGCGAGGCGGTCGCTGATCTGGAACAGCTCGTCCAGGTCTTCGGAGATCACCAGGATCGCCGCGCCGGCATCGCGCAAGGCGATCAGTGCGCGGTGGATAGTGGCGGCGGCCCCTACATCCACGCCCCAGGTCGGGTGCGCGGCGATCAGCAGGCGAGGCTGCTGGAGAATCTCGCGGCCCAGGATGAATTTCTGCAGGTTGCCGCCGGACAGGCTGCGGGCCGGGCTCTGGGAACCGGCGCTCTTGACCCCGAAACGCTGGATGATGCGCTCGGCCAGTTCCCGCACTTTGCGTCGCTGGATCAGCCCGTGGCGCACCAGGCCCTGTTGAAAGGCGCTGAGCAGGGCGTTGTCCTCCAGGCTCAGTTCCGGCACCGCACCGTGGCCCAGGCGTTCGGCGGGAACGAAAGCCAGGCGGCGCTGGCGTCGGGCGTCGGGATACAGATGAGCCACGCCCTGGCCGGCGAAACAGATACGTTCGGCTTCGCCACGGGGCAGGCGCTGTTCACCGCTGAGCAGGGCCAGCAGTTCGTCCTGGCCATTGCCGGCGACTCCGGCGATGCCGACGATCTCGCCGCTGCGCAGGCGCAGGTCGATGTTCTTCAGTGAGCAGCCGAAAGGATCGGGGTTGTCCCAGCTGAGGTTGTCCAGGCGCAGGAAGTCGTTCGTGCCGCGGGCTTTCGGGTAGTCGGTGATCATCGCCGCCGCGTCCCCTACCATCAGCCGTGCCAGCTCGCGATCCGAGCACTGCGCCGGCCTGCAGTGCCCGGCCACCCGGCCCGCGCGCAGCACCGTGGCGCTGTGGCACAGGGCGCGCACCTCGGCGAGCTTGTGGCTGATGAACAGGATGCTGCAGCCTTCGTCGGCCAGCCGACGCAGGGTGACGAACAGGTCGTCGGCCTCCTGCGGGGTCAGGACCGAGGTCGGCTCGTCGAGGATCAGCAGGCGGATGTCCTGCATCAGGCAGCGGACGATTTCCACCCGCTGGCGTTCGCCGATGGACAGGCTGTGCACCAGGCGCTGGGGTTCGAGGGCCATGCCGTAACGCTGGGAAACCTCGCGGATTCTGCCTTCCAGCTGGCTCGGCGTACCGGCGCCGGCGCCCATGGCCAGGGCAATGTTCTGCGCCACGCTGAGGGTTTCGAACAGCGAGAAATGCTGGAACACCATGCCGATCCCCAGGCTGCGTGCCTGGGCCGGGTTGTCGATGAGCTGGCGTCGTCCTTGCCAGAGCAGCTCCCCCGAATCGGCCTGGACCACCCCGTAGATGATCTTCATCAAGGTGCTTTTGCCGGCGCCGTTTTCGCCCAGCAACGCATGGATTTCACCCGCAGCGATGTTCAGGTCGATGGCGTCGTTGGCCAGGCAGCCGGGATAGCGTTTGCTGATCCGGCGCAGTTGCAGGCGTGGTGCCTGGCTGCTGGGTGCAGGGTGATTGGACATGACAGGCTCGGCTTCTGGGAGTTGTGCCTGTGGATAAAGCAATTTCCTGGCCAGTGGGTCAGGAAAGCCGGTGAAGCGCTCCCGGGCGGCATCCTGCCTGGCTGACAGGACCAGGGTCCTGGCACCACTTCGGGGCAAGGTGTTTGAAAAGGCGCTGTTTTTGTCCCCAGGCCGTTGCGCAGAAAATGATCAGTTGCCTGCAGACCCTGCGCAATCAGGGGCTGGAGCAGCCTTGCACGGGTTATCCACAGCTTGCTCCACAGTAATTGTGTGCAAGAGCGGCGCTTGGGCATCAGCACCACTGGCTTGCCCGTGAACTGCGATAAACCGGCTTAAGTGGCTGTTTCGCTGTGGAAAAAAGCTTCCTGGGGACGCTTTGGACAAAAAATGAACAAAGCCCGCAAAGCCACGTTGCAGAAGGGTTACAGCGCTATGTGCTCAGCTTATCCACAGTCGGGTGCACAGTAGATGTGGGCAAGTGCCCGGGGCCCTTGCGGGTTATGCACAGGGTGGTCCGGGCCGGGTTGGTGCTTTCAGCGCTGCAAAAGGATGCGCCCGCGGCTGAGGTCCGCCAGCTGTTGCTGCAGGGTATCGATCTGCTCTTCGCCCAGGGCCAGTTGCAGCTCTACGCCGTTGGCGGTGAAGTCTTCCTGGACCAGCAGCCCGCCCAGTTCGGCAACCCGCAGCTTGACCAGCGCCAGTTCGCTGAAGCTGCAGGCGCAACGCAGCGGTACGCGGTTGACCAGGGCGATGCGCTCGGCGCCTTGCAGGCACTTGTTGGCGCCGCCGCCATAGGCCCGGGCCAGGCCGCCGGTGCCCAGCTGGATGCCGCCGTACCAGCGGATCACCAGCACCGCCACCTGGTCGCAGTCCTGGGCCTCGATGGCCGCGAGGATCGGTCGCCCGGCGGTGCCGCCGGGTTCACCGTCGTCGTTGCTGCGGTACTGGTCGGCGAGTTTCCACGCCCAGCAGTTATGCGAAGCGTTGAGGTCGCTGTACTGCTGGATGAAGGCTTGGGCCTCGGCCGCGCTGCAGATGGGCGCGGCAAAGGTGATGAAGCGGCTTTTGCGAATTTCCTCGCGGTATTCGCAGAGGCCGGCCAGGGTAAAGGGCATGGGGGTCAGTCTTTCAGTGCAGGTGTCAGGCCACAGCCTTTGAGGATGATGCGGATCAGGTTGTTGCCGGCGTCTTCCATGTCCTGCTTGGTCAGCCGGGTGCGCCCGGTGACGCGGCAGATCTGGGTGGCGAAATCGGCATAGTGCTGGGTGCTGCCCCACAGCAGGAAGATCAGGTGCACCGGGTCTACCGGGTCCATCTTGCCGGCGTCGATCCAGGCCTGGAACACCGCGGCGCGGCCCTGGAACCAGGCGCGGTAGTCCTGGCTGAAATACTCGCTCAGGCACTCGCCACCGCTGATGATCTCCATGGCGAAGATCCGCGAGGCTTGCGGCTGGCGGCGGGAGAATTCCATCTTGGCGCGGATGTAGCGGGTCAGGGCTTCGGCCGGATCATCTTCGGCGGTGAGGGTGTTGAAGGTGCTGTCCCAGAGTTCGAGGATGTTGCTCAGCACCGCGATGTACAGCCCCAGCTTGTTGGTGAAGTAGTAGTGCAGGTTGGCTTTGGGCAGGCCGGCCTTCTGCGCGATGGTGTTCATGCTGGTGCCTTTGAAACCGTGACGGGCGAACTCGTCCTCGGCGGCCTGGAGGATGGCCTCTTCATTCTTCTGCCGAATGCGGCTGGCGGGTTTGCCGGGGTGAGGAGCGCTGTGGGCGGGGACTTCAAAGGTCATGGAGGTTTCCGAGCAAGTCTGTGGGTGCAACCTGTGCGTTGATAGCGCACCCACGTGGATCAGACAAGCCTTGGCGCTACAAAAGCCTCAGTGGGCCCTCAGGGTGTCGTTTTCCGGAATCGGATTTGCGTCATTCGCCGCGCCCTTGCTTTCCGGCAACAGCAGGCTCATCAGCAATGCGGTGAGGCCGCCGCTGGTGATCGCCGAATCGAACAGGTTCTGCACCACCTTGGGCAGCAGGTGCAGCAGGTTCGGTTGCGCGGCGATGCCCAGGCCGACGCCGAACGAAGTGGCGATGATCAGCATGCTGCGCCGGTCCAGCGGGGCCTGGGCGAGGATCCGTACCCCGGCTGCGGCGACGCTGCCAAACATCACCAGGGTGGCACCGCCGAGTACCGGCTTGGGGATCTGTTGCAGCAGCGCGCCGATCAGCGGGAACAGGCCCAGGCAGAACAGGATCAGGCCGATGTACAGGCCGACGAAGCGGCTGGCCACACCGGTCAACTGAATCACCCCGTTGTTCTGGGCGAAGGTGGTGTTGGGGAAGGCGCTGAAGGTGGCGGCGATCATGCAACTGACGCCGTCCCCCAGGACCCCGCCCTTGAGCCGGCTTATATAGGAAGGGCCGCTGATGGGCTGGCGCGCCAGCATGCAGTTGGCGGTCAGATCTCCCACGGTTTCCAGGGTGCTGATCAGGTAGATCAGGGCTACGGGGATAAAGGCGCTCCAGTCGAAACTGAAGCCGTACCTGAAGGGCTGGGGCAGGCTGATCAACGGCAGGTCCGGCAGCGGCTGGGGCACCAGCTTGCCGCTGAACCAGGCCGCCAGGCTGCCCAGGGCCAGGCCGATGATGATGGCGCTGAGGCGCACCCACGGGGTGTTGCTGCGGTTGAGCAGAATGATGGTCAGCAGCACCAGCAGGCCCAGGCCGAGATTGCCCGGGGCGCCGAAGTCCGCGGCATTGAAGCCGCCGCCCAGGTCGGTGATGCCGACCTTGATCAGGCTGATGCCGATCAGGGTAATGACGATGCCGGTCACCAACGGGGTGATCACCCGGCGCAGTCGCCCGATAAAGCGGCTAAGGACGATCTGCACCAGCGCGCCGAAGAAACACACGCCGAAGATCATCGCCAGGATGTCTTCCGGGCTGCCGCCCCGTTGCTTGACCAGGAACCCCGCCGACAGTACGGCGCCGAGGAAGGCGAAGCTGGTGCCTTGCAGGCAGATCATGCCGGCCCCGATGCCCCAGGGGCGCCGGGCCTGGATAAAGGTGCCGACCCCGGAGACCATCAGCGCCATGCTGATCAGGTACGGCAGGTACGCCGAAAGGCCCAGGGCCGAACCAATCACCAGTGGTGGGGTGATGATGCCGACAAAGCTGGCCAGCACATGCTGCAGGGCCGCCAGCAGCGCGGGCAGCGGTTGCGGGCGGTCGTCGAGGCCGTAGATCAGTTCGCTGGGGCGGGAAGCATCTGGCTGCATGGCGTGGAGCTCGGGCTAGGGTTCAAGGTGCCGAGGTCTTTGCAAAAAGCTGTCCAGGTGCTCAGGTTATTTTTTCTGTTTTGCGGTGCGGGCCTTTGAATACCGGGCCTTGCTGGTGAGTGGAGACGCTCTAGCGGGTTGCCGCCAGGCTTTCCAGAAAGCTTTCGAGCACCAAATGAGGGCGCCGGCCCTTGCGCGTGACCGATGCCAGGCTCAGGTCGTAGAAGCGTGACTTGGGCTTGAGGGCACGCAACCGGCCCTGCTGCACCCAGAGGCTGGCGTAGTGGTCCGGCAGGTAGCCGATGTAGCGGCCGGTGAGAATCAGGAACGCCATGCCTTCCCGGTCGGATGCGCTGGCGGTGCAATTCAGCGCCTGGTAGTGGGCCTGGATCTCGGCTGGCAGGCGAAAGGTCGGGGCGATGGCGTCCTGGTCGTTGAGGCGCTGGTCGTCCAGTTGCCGGTCATCCACATAGAACAGCGGGTGACCCACTGCGCAGTACAGCAGCGAGCGTTCGTCATACAGCGGCTGGTATTCCAGGCCGGACAGGGCACTGGCCTGGGGCACCACGCCGACATGCAGGCGGCCGTCGAGCACCCCTTGCTCGACTTCGTTGGGGGCGATCATGCGGATCTGGATCTGCACGTCCGGGCCACGCTCCTTCAATTGCGCCAGGGCGTGGGTGATGCGCATGTGGGGCAGGGTCACCAGGTTGTCGGTGAGGCCGATGATCAATTCGCCGCGCAGGTGGCGGTGCAGGCCGTTGACCTCGGTACGGAAGCTTTCCAGGGCACTGAGCAGTTGCAGGGTCGACTGATAGACCTCGCGGCCCTCCTCGGTCAGGGAGAACCCGGCGCGCCCGCGCTGGCACAGGCGCAGGCCGACCCGCTGCTCCAGGTCGCTCATCTGCTGGCTGATGGCGGAGCGGCCGATGCCGAGCACGGTTTCCGCGGCAGAGAAACCACCGCACTCCACCACGCTGCGAAAGATCCGCAGCAGGCGGATATCAAAGTCGCTGACTTGCGCCAGCGGGTCGGCTCGACGGCTGCTCATAGTTTAGTGGATGCCAGACTGAAGGTTATTAAAGTTGGATTTCACCGACTTTATAGCCGTGGCAACTTAGCTGCAACAACGCTTTTCATTCCTACGCCGCTTCATTGCCTTGCGAGGTTTTGCTCATGAACATGCCGGAAACCGCCCCTCAGTCCCTGGCCAGCCAGCTCAAGCTCGACGCTCACTGGATGCCCTACACCGCCAACCGTAACTTCCAGCGTGACCCGCGCCTGATCGTCGGCGCCGAAGGCAGCTGGCTGGTGGATGACAAGGGCCGCAAGATCTATGACTCGCTGTCGGGTCTGTGGACCTGCGGCGCCGGTCACTCGCGCAAGGAGATCCAGGAAGCGGTCGCCAAGCAGTTGGGCACCCTGGATTACTCCCCTGGCTTCCAATACGGTCACCCGCTGTCGTTTCAACTGGCAGAGAAAATCACCGACCTGACCCCGGGCAACCTGAACCACGTGTTCTTCACCGACTCCGGCTCCGAGTGCGCCGATACCGCAGTGAAGATGGTGCGTGCCTACTGGCGCCTGAAAGGCCAGTCGACCAAGACCAAGATGATCGGCCGTGCCCGTGGCTATCACGGGGTGAACATCGCCGGCACCAGCCTGGGCGGTGTCAACGGCAACCGTAAGCTGTTCGGCCAGGCAATGATGGATGTGGACCACCTGCCGCATACGTTGCTGGCCAGTAACGCGTTTTCCCGTGGCATGCCGGAGCAGGGCGGTATTGCCCTGGCCGATGAGCTGCTGAAGCTGATCGAGTTGCACGATGCTTCCAATATCGCTGCAGTCTTCGTCGAGCCGATGGCCGGCTCGGCTGGCGTGCTGGTGCCGCCACAGGGTTACCTCAAGCGCCTGCGGGAAATCTGCGACCAGCACAACATCCTGCTGGTGTTCGACGAAGTGATCACTGGCTTCGGCCGTACCGGTGCCATGTTCGGCGCTGACAGCTTCGGCGTGACGCCGGATCTGATGTGCGTGGCCAAGCAGGTCACCAACGGCGCGATCCCCATGGGCGCGGTGATTGCCAGCTCCGAGATCTATCAGACCTTCATGAACCAGGCGACACCCGAGTACGCAGTGGAATTCCCCCACGGCTACACCTACTCGGCTCACCCGGTGGCGTGCGCTGCGGGCCTGGCGGCACTGGACCTGCTGCAGAAGGAAAACCTGGTCCAGAGCGTGGCCGAGGTTGCCCCGCATTTCGAGAATGCACTGCACGGCATCAAGGGCACGAAGAACGTGATCGACATCCGTAACTTCGGCCTGGCTGGCGCGATCCAGATTGCACCCCGTGATGGCGATGCCATCGTGCGTCCGTTCGAGGCTGGCATGGCGTTGTGGAAAGCCGGTTTCTATGTGCGCTTCGGCGGCGACACCCTGCAGTTCGGCCCAACCTTCAACAGTAAGCCGCAAGACCTCGATCGTCTGTTCGACGCGGTTGGCGAAGTGCTGAGCAAGCTCGACTGATTCGATCCCTCTTATATAGAAGCAGGCGCGAAGTGTTTCGCGCCTGCGCTTTCCCTCTTTCAGGAGTCCCCGCATGAGTCTGATTCAACACCTGATCCACGGTGAGCTGGTAAGCGACAACGGTCGCAGCGCTGACGTGTTCAACCCATCCACCGGTCAGGCGATCCATAAAGTGCCGCTGGCGAGCCGTGAAACCATCCAGCAAGCCATCGACTCGGCCAAGTCGGCATTCCCGGCCTGGCGCAATACGCCACCGGCCAAGCGCGCCCAGGTGATGTTCCGCTTCAAGCAATTGCTGGAGCAGAACGAAGCCCGTATTGCCAAGCTGATCAGTGAAGAGCACGGCAAGACCCTGGAAGATGCTGCTGGCGAATTGAAGCGCGGTATCGAGAACGTCGAATACGCCTGCGCCGCACCGGAAATCCTCAAGGGCGAGTACAGCCGTAACGTGGGCCCGAACATCGACGCCTGGTCCGACTTCCAGCCGCTGGGCGTAGTGGCCGGCATTACCCCGTTCAACTTCCCGGCCATGGTGCCGCTGTGGATGTATCCGCTGGCGATCGCCTGTGGCAACTGCTTCATCCTCAAGCCTTCTGAGCGTGACCCAAGCTCGACCCTGCTGATTGCCGAACTGCTACATGAGGCCGGCCTGCCCAAGGGCGTGCTGAACGTGGTGCACGGTGACAAAACTGCGGTGGACGCGCTGATCGAGGCACCGGAAGTCAAGGCGCTGAGTTTTGTCGGTTCGACGCCGATTGCCGAGTACATCTATGCCGAAGGCACCAAGCGCGGCAAGCGCGTTCAGGCTCTGGGTGGGGCGAAGAACCACGCGGTGTTGATGCCGGATGCCGATCTGGATAACGCCGTCAGCGCGTTGATGGGCGCGGCCTACGGTTCATGTGGTGAGCGTTGCATGGCGATCTCGGTAGCCGTGTGCGTGGGCGACCAGGTGGCCGATGCCCTGGTGGCCAAGCTGGTGCCACAGATCAAGGCGCTGAAGATTGGTGCCGGTACTTCCTGTGGCCTGGACATGGGGCCGCTGGTTACCGCCCAGGCGCGTGACAAGGTCAGTGGTTATGTAGAAGACGGCGTGGCCGCAGGTGCGCAACTGGTGGTGGACGGTCGTGGCCTGAGCGTGGCCGGTCATGAAGACGGCTTCTTCCTCGGTGGCTGCCTGTTCGACCGCGTTACCCCGCAGATGCGCATCTATAAGGAAGAGATCTTCGGGCCAGTGCTGTGCATCGTCCGGGTCAACAGCCTGGAGGAGGCCATGCAACTGATCAACGATCACGAGTACGGCAACGGTACCTGCATCTTTACCCGTGACGGTGAAGCGGCACGTCTGTTCTGCGACGAGATCGAAGTGGGCATGGTGGGCGTCAACGTGCCGCTGCCGGTACCTGTGGCCTATCACAGCTTCGGTGGCTGGAAGCGTTCACTGTTCGGTGACCTGCATGCCTACGGTCCCGATGGTGTGCGTTTCTATACCCGTCGCAAGGCGATCACCCAGCGCTGGCCGCAACGTGCCAGCCACGAAGCCTCGCAGTTCGCCTTCCCTAGCCTGTAAGAGTGAAGCAATAAAGGCCGGCCCCTTGGGGCCGGCCTTTGCTTTTATGGGCTTTTCTGACCGATATAACAGATTTATGAAAATAACTGTTGACGGCAGATTCTACAGGTCTATAATTCGCCCCACTTCCGGCGCAGTCGAAACGGAAAACTCCTTGAGATTCAATGAGTTACGCAGTTTTCGGCAGCGGTTGCGCTTCAGTTCATCGAAGCCAGA